>Ga0307513_10007821_pt1 | contig 13781 bp, 10 predicted proteins | sample 15_EM_MG_FD_202174 | JGI IMG/M metagenome (GOLD analysis project Ga0307513, IMG submission 202174) | Populus trichocarpa ectomycorrhiza microbial communities from riparian zone in the Pacific Northwest, United States - 15_EM | ecosystem: Host-associated > Plants > Roots > Unclassified | place... | reverse complement strand
TGTCTATATTATAGTGGGAAGTAAACACCCACCCAAATTGGACACCGCATAATTATTGAAGTACGACGACGGCCCTTGATATTCAGGCAGTGTTTGGAGTAAAAGTCCCGCCAAAGAAGCATTGAGGTATAAAAACGTCGGAAAGGCGGCATAGACGACCTCTACTGGCTTGACTCCCCTGCAGTATAAATCCATTTTCGGCCGTGTCGCTCTCCGAAGGATCAAGATTTAGAAATATAGAAGGATGACATACCTGCTGACCTCAATGTCCTTCACGAAGACCTGCGCATCTGACGTATTCTATTTCCCATCCGCGTGCGTAGAAGTCGCGATTTCTATCGACGCCATCGCCTGTCGCAGTGAGGTGGCACATACGCAGGTGGTATCGTCGTAGCAGCAGCCACGATGTTGGAGTCAAGAGAGATGGCTCGATCCAGCGCAGAGGGGTGGTCCGAGAGAAATGCATCTAGTATTCGATTCACGTTAGTTGGGAATATTCAAGGAGAGAAAATGAAAGAATACCACCAGCCTGATATTTTTATATGCCGTCCAGAAAAAAGAACTCTGGCTCCCCGAGTCGATCCCTCCATTCTTGAGAGAACGGACGACGGGATCCCTGACAAAACCCAATGCGAGACGATGGGTGCCTAAGTTCGTGTTATGTTTCCTAAGTAGTTTTATCGAAAACGCAGTGACTGGCGCATCTCTAGACGCATTTGATTAAGCATAGAAAGAAATCAGGGAGCAATTGTGTATGCAACGGTTGATGGAACGAGGGTTCCCACCTTGCGTCGACTGCAAGTTCCCATTCGCAAGGAAATATGGACGTTGCCCGTTTGCCTCGCGTTTGCCAAGTCAGTCCCGACCTTCAATTCTTCCAAATACGTGGTCATTATAATGGTCTGGTCACTGGTGGATGAAATTCGCTGATGCAAAAGTACTTCTGAAGACCTATAGATGGCAGTAGGATTGGGTTTATGGTCTGTTGTATGCAATGGCATGGTGTTGGAATCGCGGAAGCCAAGGTCAGATCGGGTAACAGGTCGGATAGGTCCGGTGGCTGTGCCAAACCTTCATGATCATGATGTCCTCTATCCCCATTGAAATTCGTTATACTGAAGGAGAAAGAGACAGCTTGAGGACGAGTGCTTGTTTTTCGCCCATAATACATATCCACCGTTGGCAAACCAACTCTTCTCACCGCAGATCACGACCCCCAGTCTCGACTCCAACCGCGACCAGCACTTCCTCGCCATGAACCGCTAGCAACCAACGAGGACCTACAGTCGAAGACATCCGTTCATAGTAATTGGAGATCCGCGCGAGCGACGACATTTACCTCCACACGACAATAACTCTTTGCGCCCCATTCCCGGTCTGGGCGCCATCGGCGACCACCACTTCCTTGCTATCGGTGACAACCGACTGACCTCTAAACGCTACCACCAGCAATATGCCACTCAGCGCCCATTCGACAACGAGAGCAAAGAGAGGGAAATCCTTATTGCCGAGAGTGCATCCAGTGCAACCACAACCTACGTCCTTACGGCGCTTCTTCGCCGTCTGTTTCCAGCTCGATATTTTTTCATCCGGCAACAGCTTTTATTCTCATCTCGCATGCTAAACGCGATCACTAAGTGCATGGAGAGCAGCACTTTGTGCTGCAATGACGAGGTACGTTACTCTATTCCATGAAGTTTAGTGGTCTCGTTTAGCTGATATTAATTCTTATAGAGTCTTACCTAGCAACCCTCCGAACCACGCTCCTGGCGTGCTGGGACATCCAGTCTCCAATTCGATATTTGGGCTTCCGGGAAACGCTACATCTCCGAGGCTCCGCTGCGGCTGCGAGCCGTCATACCGACGGCGAAAACACGATCATTGCCGACGAGAACAGGACTGAGTCATCTCCCGTCACCACCACCACCGCTCCCACCACCTCCTCTGCGAGTTGCTCCAACTTTGATGACTCGCATAAGTTACGGCGAGAGGTTCAACGCCGCCGGAAATAACGACCAATTCAGCATCTCTCGTCCTACCATAGAGCTCGGTCTCGATGGTGTTCTCTTTAACGACGAACCCTCCGCCGGTTCCAATTCCAGTGGCTCCCCCATCCAACGTTCGACAGCTCTGGAGGTTTCAAGGGTCGATTTTCATGGTTTCGCAGCGAGTGGAATAAATGATGAGGATAAGGGAGGATGGATATAGGATGATGACATGATACGTCCTCTATTCTGTCAATATCACTGGCCTGAGTTGCTAAAGTCAAACCCTTCCAGGCTCTGTTGACTTCGTAAACGACTTGCTGGAACATTTCCTTGAGACCATGCAATTCCGACTTGATATTTGGGTATCCGGGAAATGCTATACTTGCTTGACCATTTATCGATCGTGCGCCTGTGCAACTCCGGCTTCATATTTGCACATCCGGGAAATGTTGTATAGTATGTCCTCTATCCCATCAATCTCAGTGGTCGTGTTGGTAACGTTAAACTCCTCCAGGCTTTCTTGACATTATAAACAACTTGGTGGAACACTCTTGTGCCGCCATTCCGACTTGATATTTAGGCCTCCGGGAAACGCTGTATGGGCTCTATTCTGTCAATCTCAGTGGTCTGTGTTACTAACGTTTAACCCTTCAAGTTCCAGGCTCTCTTGACGTCGTAAACAACTCCCTGGAACATTCGTTACTCCCCTCCTTGATACTAGGGTGTCCAGATTCTGACTTGATATTCGGGCATCCAGGAAACACTACCTCTCCTCCTTTTGTATGTTTTTTATTCAATGAAGCTCAGTGGGCTCAGTTGCTAATATTCTATACAAATTTCTGGATGATCTGTCATACCCCTGCTATTTCAACCCAATATTATCCGAATCATTCAGCCTCAGCCACACGCACTCTCTCAGCCTCCAGAAATCGTATATCCCACTAATATTTGCTTCTCTTCCGGTCATTCTCAATCTCGGCCTTACCTTCTTTCTTGTTGGCCTTATCGTGTTCCTCTTCGAACTCAATTGGCCAGTTGCAATTCCTACCGCCTTTCTGTTGCGTTTACATTTGTGTTCCTCTTTACCACAACTCTTCATCCTGGACTGCAATTATCCCCTAGGGCACGGTCGAGCGACAATCCAGCCCGTTTTCCATCCCCATACCGATCCCCACAGTCGCTTCTCTTATTTCGCCTGAGCAATTGGAGATTAAGAAGCCGAATCTGGCTTCAACGGCGACTTTTTGCTGTCGAGAAGACACGGCTGAGTCATTTACAATCAAAACCAGAGGACCTTGATCACGAGGCGGTACCGGTATTCGTATACGATACCATTAAAGCCCTTGTTGCAGTGAAGGGAAGCAGGTCTACGGAAAGTGAGAAGGAAAGGACAGCACTGGTGAAGTGCCTTGCAGAGGTTCTCCTCGTCCACTTGGACTTCGGAGAGCGGACCATATTCCTTCCGCCTTCCGAATTAGTGCCTTCTGCACTGTTATTGTGCGAGAACTCAGCAACCCGAGAAGATTTCGGCGCGGTGGCTCGTGGCTAGTGCAATTTTTTACCTGCAAAGGTCAACCTTCTCAAATCTCCGACCTCATCAAGGCATGTGTCCTCACTACTCGTTGGGTGTTCGAACGGCCTCGTGCCTTCGATTCAGTCCCTAACTGCCAGCCACTTCATCTAAACCCACGGTTTCTCATAATGCTAATGTACTTAGGCGAACTCTCTCCTGACGTCCTCGAGGTGCTCATCTGTACACTTGCCCGTTTCTTCAGCTTTGCCGTAGATTTCCATCCCGAGAGTCAAAGCATCAACAAGACAACACATGCGTCATCTTACACCCTATCCGCTGAGGTCCTCACCAAATGTTCACTATCCAAGCACATGCAGGCCATGCATGCCTATCTTCTAGCCGTGATCGCTACTCGTCTGGGTGAAGGCGAGGCGTGCAAATACCTCTTCCTCATGGCATCGATCTATGCCAGCATCATTTCCAGGTCTTCAACACTATGCTCGTCGCTATTTAGGGGCAATTTTCTTCGCGCTGTGGCGTGCCATCGTGATAGATTTAAGCACGATCTGAACCGCCAGCAGTTACAGTTATGCAGAGCAGTGAAAGCTAATGAGGTTACATGGGGCGACGTCGATCGCGCACTGGAAGCCCTCGGACAGGTGCCACATTTGTGGCCAACTTTGTCGGAACAAATGGCACAATGGCAGGGCGCCGGCCTCCTTCTCATGGCGATAGGGATGCCACACTGGGAGGGAAGAAAGTCAGGTGGACGATCTGTGAATCGTGGTGAGTCGTTTTCTCGAAAATGATTGAGTTATTTGAATGGTTCATGTTTCACTAGATTATGTTGCCTGTTCGGCTCATCCCAGCGTGTATCTCTGGAAGAGGTTAATTCCTCTAGATCCGGGAGAGATTTGGACGGCGAAGGTTATGAGGGCAAGTTAGATATCGTTATCGACCTACCGCCCTCTATGTAGGTTCCAGTCTATTATACTTTCCCGTGTTTTGGCCGACCACGGACGTCTTCAGATGTTGTGTCTCACTGAGCACTCGTTTTTCTTTTTGCCGTCAAAATGAAATGCGTCGCGCGCCATCTTGTTTCTGGATCCGTCTCTTGTGGAAAGCACGGGAAATGTGGGTACATTTTGTATGGTCATAGTCTATTGTTATGGGAGATGGTAGACCGATAGAGGAGTGGCGCCAAGGAGATGGAGGCGGCCGAGGCTCTTTGGCAAAATTTGACGACAATTGCCACCCGAAAGCGAGACCCACGACTTGACAACCTACCATAAGCATCCTAGGTGTTTGCCATTTTGTTTCAAATGGAAGGGGAGCCACAGCCCGGCGAAGCTACCCCCATGTCCCCCCAGGAGCAGCAGGTCATTCTAGAGCGGAAGAAGCTGATTGACGTGTTCCCCAATTTCTGGAACTATGTAAGACAGAAGGTAAGCCCGCATACCACGCTATTCGGATACCTCAAAAAGTTCATCTATCGGACACCTGACATCTCTTACTAACTATATATGTGCCATGGGTTCTTATCGATAACCATGACAAAGACTCCAAATAAACCTTCCAAAAAATACCTGTGTCACAACTCATCCCTCACTTTCCAATGTCCAGCAGCGACACTGAGGGTACCGATCGCACTAAGCTTAGGAAATCCGCCCTAGTAAGTGTTGTTCTCCCTTATATGGTGATTGAACTTAGCTGGTCACCCGAATTAGGCGGCCGTTGCGAAACTTTTGGCCCTGGAGCCAACGACCCCCAAAGAAACCTCTGGGGTGTTTTTCAACAATATGCAGCGACTTACGAACAGAATCCTCGAAGCTAGGCAGCGACCAGGAGGGAGGGCGCCGAGGAATCCAGGGCCATCGGACGACCTCCAGGAGGACGCGATCGCTCGGGAGTTCGAGAAGACTCTCTGGGATGAATACGGGTTAACTGGGGCCATTGTCCCCGATGAACTTCTTAAGGAATGCCAGCACAGACTGCAGATGACCGATCCAGGCTCGGATTCGAGGCGGGAAACGGAGGAGGAGCTCCAGTTTCTCGATCAACTCCACCGATACCGGAAGCAGATTTCATTGGCCTTTGCAAGATACCGCCCAGACGGAATTTGGGAGAATGTGCAGAAGGTGGAACCCAGCGAGTCCATGCGAGCGAAAGGAGCTCGCTTCTGGGCGGTCATCATTGGCAACGATCGTTATCCAGGTTCACCCCTTAGTGGCTGTGTTAACGATGCACATATCGTCGAGCGCTTCATCATCACTTATCTCAACGTCCCTCATAATCACATTCGCCTCTTCGAGGATGCAGATCACGATACCATTATCAACGCCCTCTATGACCTTCGCGACAATGACAATATTCAGCCTGGGGATAACATCTTAATACACTTCTCTGGCCATGGCTCATCTTACAACGCCTCAGATTACTTCAAAACCTTCTCAGCCCGACATGGATCCATCGAAGCTATATGTCCAATCGACAGAGACAGCGTTTCTGATATTAGTGAGCGCGAACTAAACTCGATCTTCTCCGAAATAGCAGTTGCTAAGGGAGACAACATTACTGTCATCCTTGACTGTTGTCATTCAGGTGGTGGAACGCGTAATTCATTGACGGGGGTCCGCTTCATTCACCCCATCCGAAGGAACCAACCACTTGGCATGATGCTTGAAGCTGCAAATATGCATCCTCGCCGCTCTCCAGCTTCCCCATCGCTGATATCCGAGATGTGGCGGGGAGGTACTTCTTCCTTTGTCCTGCTGGCCGCATGCCAAGATTTCCAGTTTGCAGAGGAATTTAATGCACCGACCAGCGATGACGACTTGGTTCGTCCTGATCCAAGCTTTACTGCACGAAGCTTTCTTGGCACCACAACGGGACCTTCTCCTCGACATGGACGCTTCACGTGGGCCCTCATCAAGATTTTGGAATCAGATATGGGAATCAATGCAACGTATACATCAGTGATTGACCTAATTGGTAAACTGTCGCCCATGCAAGTGCCCGTAGCGGTTGGGTCGCGAAAGCATTCCAAATTATGGTTCGAGGAGTGAAGTTGACGATCTCGATTCTCGATGCACAATGGGCGTAACCACATTTCATACAGTAAATTTCCAGGTTACGTTGTTTGGGAAGCCGAAGTAGCAAATTGAGAACTTAGGTTACGAATCGAGGGCATTAAGAAACATTCAAATGGAGGTGACGATGGACGAGGTACTAATACAGTAGGAGTTAGCTGACAGCTAATTTCAAATAGTACTCAAACGCTGTGTTAAAGTTAAGGAAACAAGAAGCGGTGTTTATGGTTCTGCACGACAGGTTTCTCTAGTCTCTACTAGGCAGACTTTGATACTTATATATGATGTGACATGTACTAAGGATCCAGTGTCTCTATTTCAAGATGGGATTGGTCGTGAAGGGAAGTTGAACTGATCCAACAAACTAGAACATATGCGATGAACATTGAACGGGCTTACACAAATTCAGAGCGGTCATTGTCCCCCTGATAGACGAAATACACATCTTCAACCATAGTATGACACTCTCAATGGTCTTTAAATGGCACCTAATTCTAATGCATCTAACTAGTAACTAGTGTGTAAGTATAACGTATAGACCAAGGAGAAAAGACGAGTGTAGATATGCCGAAATCCCCATTTCGTGATATCCTTTCCTTTCCCAAAATGCAGTCACACACACATAACCCTACAACTTACTTATCCCATTCGCCAACGAGAAACTTGGGGGCAGCCGTTGGATGGGCTGCAACTTCCTCTTCAAATCCCCCAAAATTGACGTCCTGGGATGCCACTCCCTGAACACATCCCGTAGCTCGGACATCAGTAGTTTCGCAGTTTACTTTTCAAGTTTTTGGGTTGTGCAAGCGAAAAAAAGCGAAAAAAAGCGGCAAAGTCACAAGTTCAACAGTCCGCGTCCCTTTTCCAGAAAAGCAACCCTGTCGGCTAACCATTCCATCAGAAATTTGTATGTAAATTCTAGAAGTTTCTATAGATTTGTCCCGAACTAGCTTTTTAAAAGCCAAAAAAGCGTCAAAAGCGAATAAGTAAATTGTGAACTTGCTGATGGAGATCTCTTGCTCGAAGGAATGCTAGCCGCGCTCGTCTGCAATGATGTCACGTAGAGACCATGGGATCTCGTAATTGTTTTGCTCTTGGTTCGCGTTGTACGGTTAGACGACGAGTGGCGTGTGGTCGGTGGTACCCTCGTTCGCAAGGAAGAGATACTTACTTGATGTCACGAGTTCCTCATAAGCCGTCGAATGCCCAACGCCATTCAATGAGCCTGCCGCCGCCTCGGAGAGGTGCACGAGCAGCCCAGAATACTGTACTATTACGACCGATCGTTCAGTCATATGTCATGAAGGGTCGTGAACTGAACAAATTTGGAACTTGTCATATGTCATTTGGTCCTATGAACATCTTCAAAACACACCAAAAATAGACTAAAAATGAAAAATTTCCCCAATTTCGTCTATATTTGGACTATTTTGCTTAATTGATAAACCTGGAGGGCAGCTCCCCCGAAAAACAGGTAACCTGACTCTGTATGACCCATAATTTTTGGGTTTACTTTATGGTGTGAACAATTTTTTTTCCAGTCATTGGTCACTTGGAGATTTGAACACCTATCCCAGTGAACAATTGGTGTCATATGTCATACCCCGTGAACGATCGGTCGTAATAGTACAGTAGGGTATGCCTGAATTAAGGATGCGAAGTAGTGGTACCAAAGAATTTGACGGGAAGTCAGAAAAGATCGGGTAACAGATTGCGAAGGGTGGTTAACAAAGTAACTTTTTCAGTTCACTTTTTCTTAACAAAGTTCACTTTGACTCACTTTTTGGGGCAAAGTGAACTTGTTCACTTAAAGTTAAGTTACGCTAAGTACAAGTGAGTTTAAGTGAGACCGGGAAAAGTGGCGGATGCATGTCATTTAATATATATTCTATGTCAAATTTGATGTAGCCACAGGCCTATCTGGCAATATGATACTAGTGTGTTCCCTCGCTCCGCTCGGTCACTTGCAGAATTAGCCTTACATAAATTTCTCACATTTCATTGGTGCCGAGTCAACTCGGAATATTATAAGGGTGGTGTATTCAAAGTTATTTCTTTAGCTTAGTTCTAAAAGGGTCAAGGGGCACCAGCCCAAGAATCCCAGACCGGGGGGTGGTAGGTAGGTCTGGCCGCCAGGCCTCGAAAAAAAAAAATTGGACCCCCCCAAAAATCATGATCAAACAGGCATTTTTACCATTTACAGAGCAAATATGAAATTTATATGTGTAATATAAGCCCCAGTGACATTAAAAATGGAGAATACAGTCATATTTTCAATGATTCCAGTCCTTGACTCGTCGATTGGCCAAGTTGTGGCTGTGCAATACTTATTATATAATTGTTTCAGAAAACGAGAATGGTTACTAAATTATACTAGCACCCTCTTAAATGTTTGGATTTGCATGTACCACCCAAAAATAGGGAATGTCATGGGCTACCCTGGGGTTTTCAAGGGGGTGTCAGTAAAAAAATCTGAGATATCACGTTGGTTAGTTAGTCCAGCCTGGATGGCCTTGAAAAAATTTTGGACCTACTAAAAATATTGCAGAAATAATCAATTTTGGAGCTACTTCTGATCTATATAGGCTGGATTTTTGTTTTAACAAGCTTAAAATTTGGCTAAAATCTTCCAAACCTGTATTTTAGGTGCCAAGGAGGAATGACATAGCAAATTATAATAACAATTTGTGAATTGAGGTTTGGCCAAAGTTAAGTGCAAGTGCAGAAAAAATAAAAATACATGCTTTAGTCATAATAAATAGAAGAAATGACAATAGAAAAGAGTCTAAGTCAGAAAAAAAAGCCGGAAAGTAAGAATTTAAATTATCTAGATTAGATTAGATTAAAAAATTACTATATCTGGAAGGTTATTCTCACAATCAGTTAGTTAGTCCACCAAATTGTCCATTAAAAAAAAATTTCGACGTGATATCCTTAATTTTATTTCTGACACCCCCTTGGGGGTTTTCCAGAGTAACCCGCACCCATACCTGTCAAAACCCACACCTGTGTCCATGGGCGCGGGTTTTCGTTGGTATGGGTGGTGGGTTTACAAAAACCTGGGGGTAACCCAACCCGCGCAGGGGTTTGCCCCCAGAAATAACCAATGAACCTCGCAAGGGCAGTGCAAGTGTCAATTGACACTGCCATGCAACCTTGCGAGGATCGGAAAATCAGGGGAATGGTAACTGGGGTGCGCCCAGCGTGCACCCCAGTGTTTCGACGGCACTATGTAGTGTAGTGGTGAACGACCATGTGTGACTCGATCACACCGACTGTGTTGGCATTGGTCTGCGAGGCGGGGTTCGTTGGTGGGGGTTGACATTGCGGTGGATGACGTGAATGTGGCAGGTTGCCTTGGGTCATCGTGCTGTTGCAATAGTCAGTAGTAAACAAAATAGAATAAAACTTCGCCAGCACACCTTGTATGCCTGCCCTTTGGTTGTCTATCTGCCCCTGCCTTTCTGCCTGTCTCATCGTTCAGGGGTTCCTCGCTGGTTTGGGTGGTGATGTGGTGGTGCGGATCGGTGGGGTTGGTTGCACCTGACGTCGCAGGCAAGCGGTTGGTTGTGGAAACGGTGGGTTTCATGACATTTAATCGACGGATGGCGACCTGGCGGATTGGGCATGGGTGGTGTTGGCCCGGGTGGATGTTGTGGGTTGGTTGATGCGACATCGGTACGAGGCGGGGTCGATTGGTGTGGGTCGACGTGGCAGGAGTGACATGGCAGATGACGAGGAGGAGTATACCCTCCTTTCCTTGTGTCATGGTTCTGTTGGTTTCATGTAGTCAGTATACAAAAAAAAAAATTCGCGGGCGCACGTTGTATGCCCGCCCTCTCGTCATGTTTAGTAGTTTACACCCCCCCTCATGCTCCATGCTGTTCTTGCTCAACCTGTCGTGCTTGCACTTTGTGGTGGGCCATGGCATTTGGGTTGAAAACAACTGTGTGTGACTCAATCACACTGACCAGCAAATCCTAGGCAACCTGTCAAACCCTTGTCACGGGTATGGGTTGGGCGAGGGTTACAAACTCGCAACCTGCACCCGCACCTGCAGGCACCTGTGGCATCAACCTGCATGGGTTCACAAACCCGTGACATTCCCTACCCAAAAATTGGGCCTGTGAGATACGTTGATCAGCTTTGGGGTAGAAGTACCAAGAGTGATGACGTCATATTACCATATATATCGATGTGCCTGATTACGTAGGTAGGTAGGTCACCCAAAACCCAGCGAGAAAAAAAATTGGACCCTAGGTATCTTATTTTGATTGGTGTGCCCCCTTGAAAAGGGTTTCCCTTTTGTTCATTGTGAATTCTTCCAGTTTAAAGTCCTTGAATCACTCGGGTAGATTGAGGAAAGCTAGTGCCTTGCTAGTGCCACATTGCAGCCCTAGGCAAGCTCTAGGGCTTCAGTAATTTATTCAAATTTATTCCAAGTTATTTCTTTAGCTTAGTATCACATTGTGAATCACCTCCAGTTTAAATCCCAGCTGTATCTTCTTGAAGATAGAGTAAGGAAAGCTAATGCCACAGCAGTTAGATAGAAGTGAACTTATCAATATCCATTATCCATATCAAGACTTGATTATCAAACCCACACTAAATGTGTGCTGTGAGCACGTCCCCTCGCTCCGCTCGGGTACTTACAGAATCAGCTTTACATATCTCATATCTGATTGGTGCCCAGAGTCAATATTATACTGGTTGATCTTATCCTTCATATTTAATGCATAGAATGTAATCTAATCTATTTGTTTCAAAGTTATTTTTTCCGCTCAGTACTAAAAGGGGTTTTCCTTTGTTCATTGTGAATTCTTCCAGTTTCAAGCCCAGCTGTACCTCCTTGAATCACTCAAGTAGAATGAGGAAAGCTAGCACCGCATTGCACCCCAGGGTTTCCTTAGATAGCGGTGATCTTATCAATATCCATATTAAGACTTGATTATCAAAGCCCCAGCAAATGTGACCCATTGAAACCGTCACAATGCCAAGGTGCGTAAATAAGTGGAGCACCCCCAACAAAGCAAGATAGCACCCTGGCACGACCGCCTCGATTTCAATAATGAAAGGCATGGCGGCAGCAACGATTCCATCTGTGAGATCTGACTGTGGCATGCAGGGATCTCATTCGGTGTCTGGATTGCGCCCGCCTCAGCCTCGACAAAGTGTGGGAAATGCCTCGGCATCTAGCTCTTTTAGTAGTACTGATATCACACCTATGTAATTAGAATACAGCTGTTGATACAATAATCAATCTAATTAGAGACCATTTCTGATATATCACATTAGATATCCTACTGCACAGCTTGTTCTCAAAATGGCATGTACCCACCCTGCCACATTGGGCTGCTCGAGGGGCGGGAATGTTGGTTGGGTTGGGGGCGCCAGTAAACAACTATCAACAATGCAGGAAACAGCGACCACAGGGTATGCACTTGCTGTTGGGCGGGCTAGGGGTAGTTTGGGGCGGGGAAAAAATATATTTGGGTAGATAGCATTTAGAATTATTACATCTATTTGCGCACCTCATCGGGGGCGGGACGGGATGGATTCCATCGGGGTGGGTTGGATGATGCGTTGATGACGCGATCTATTAATAGATCACGTCATCAAATAGGCACCTGCTCGTGCTCAAATGCTTGCTGGGCTCGATTTTCAATGGCAAAAAAAGGTATTTCAGTAGATACAATGTAATTACATAACAATCTAATGTTTTATTTACTGGGCAGGCGAGAATGGGTGGATCGTGTAGAATGGGTTCGGGACGACTTCCAAATTAGGCAGGTGCTCCTAGTTGGGGCTCGGTTTTGCTGCTGGGCTCACTGGGCTGGAGTGGTACCTACCACTTTTATGATAAACTACAGGCAAGTGTCTGCACAACTGTTTTGACACTGCCTAGGAAATTTATGAAATGAGAAATCTCAGGCAAGCCTTATGAAATATGTTTCATTTCTTGCCAAGTCTGTTTCATATTTATTTCATTTCTTCCCTGACCTTTTTCATTCTTACCCAGTAAATGATTTCATTGTCTACCTAGGCCCATTTCATTCCTAGCCAGGTATTAATTTCATTGCCTGCCTAGTTCTATTTCATTCCTACCCAGTCAGTGATTTTATTGCCTGCCTAACTCTATTTCTTTCCTACCTAGCTATTAATTTCATTGTTTACCTAAGGTCTATTTCATTATTTTTCTGGCGATATTTTATATCTATTTCATTGTTTTCCTGAGGTCTATTTCGTTTTTTGCCTAAGGGCTATTTCTTTGATTGCCTAGCAGTGTTTCACACTGTGGGAAAAAATTACCCAAAAAGGCAACTATAGAGCACATTTGTAGGATTCTAATTATACAAAAATCATGTGATTAGCTGTGTTCCTTGTTGAGAAAAATGCAAAATACTTGACCAAACACAATGCTTTTAAACAATAATTTCATTTCTTAGTAATGATTACATTTTGACCTAGACTAAAAATCAATAAATAAATATTTCAGAAATGTTTGCAATTTTCCAGGCTCTACTACCCCTGGTGGCTGTGATATTTATGTTTGTTTGGATTTGAGGCCATAATATTAATTAATTATGCAATAAGCATGTAAATTGAGGCAGTTATATGGTGATTTGATCTAATCAAAAACCAAACAAACAGGACAGGAAAGAAATAGCCCTTAGGGAAGCAATGAAATAGAAATATCACCAGAAAAATAGACCTCAGGTAAACAATGAAATTAATAGCTAGGTAGGAAAGAAATAGAGTTAGGCAGGCAATAAAATCACTGACTGGGTAGGAATGAAATAGAACTAGGCAGGCAATGAAATTAATACCTGGCTAGGAATGAAATGGGCCTAGATAGACAATGAAATCATTTACTGGGTAAGAATGAAAAAGGTCAGGGAAGAAATGAAATAAATATGAAACAGACTTGGCAAGAAATGAAACACATTTCATAAGGCTTGCCTGAGATTTCTCATTTCATAAATTTCCTAGGCAGTGTCAAAACAGTTGTGCAGGCACTTGCCTGTAGTTTATCATAAAGTGTGGTAGAGACTAGTGCTGGGCTTTGTTTTTCATAGTACATAAATGTATTATAGTTAATAAAAATGTGTATTATAGTAGATACAATGTATTTACATGAATGACACCCCTTTCCATGGCTCCAGAGAGGCAGGCATGAGCCGATGTTAATGT
>Ga0307513_10007820_pt1 | contig 13783 bp, 21 predicted proteins | sample 15_EM_MG_FD_202174 | JGI IMG/M metagenome (GOLD analysis project Ga0307513, IMG submission 202174) | Populus trichocarpa ectomycorrhiza microbial communities from riparian zone in the Pacific Northwest, United States - 15_EM | ecosystem: Host-associated > Plants > Roots > Unclassified | place... | reverse complement strand
AGCAAGAGCAGTAACTGGGACAAATGCCAGCACTTGAGTGGTGGAGTCGGATATGGGAAGCTCATTATTCAGACAGTGATAGTTCTCGGTGTACCCTTTCTATCCGAATGGCTTATCTGCGCCTTGTGAACCGAAATCAGGAAGAGCGAAAGCGATCGGCTGATGGGATTGACCCACCTCATGCTGTTGCTTGTCAGTAGCAGCACGCTCTTTATCCCGCTCGTGTTTTTCCACGTATGGCTGTATAGACAGACGTGCCTCAACTTCTTCGATCCGGCGATGCACAAAGGTCAATCGGGGGAAACGTACCGCTTTCTCTGCTTCTGATAGTTCCTTCCATTTAGTACCCATCATCCTCGCGAGCTGACCTGCGCCTGGGACCTGCGCGTTAGAAGTTCGTCCGCGAACGAGCACGAGTGCGGCGAAACGGGCCACGGACCAAACTCCACGTTTGGGTGTTGCTTTTTGTATTTGACCCTCCACTCCATAGTGAAAAGCATGTACGGAGAGAGCGCCTTCTTCGGTGGACCCTTGTCCTTCCTACTCTTCGGCTTTTTGACAAATTTCCACAAATGTCCCGACGATCCCACCGCGCGCGAAATATACAGACGGAAATGTCAGCTTTGTGTTTGCGAGAGCGATGGGGTGACGGCACACGAGGTGGACGAAGAATGGGCGATGGAATGGAAAGGATCGTACCGTTACCTGTGTGAGGTCTTTGGGCATCTTGTGAAATAGACGACCTAGCGGTGTTGGATGGCGATTGTGGTTGCGAGGTTGAGCGGCAGGACGGGGTCAAAGGGGCGATCAGGATTTTAGCCACAACAATCGCCGCCGCAAGTCGCCCTCTCTCGTTGAATGGGAGCACGTCCATGGAATAAGGTGCACATCTACGACGGGGAAGAGCGAATTGTCCTAGTGATGCAGGGGCCAACGAAAGCGTTTGAATTTCGGGGTATTGTAAAGACCCACGTGGTGTAACACGTCTCTAACGAGGATATGCTGGGCTTTTTGGTCGTCGACTTCTTCGCTAAACCCAAGCGTGAATGGAGAAGCCGAACATGGGAGTGTTTCGCGCCGCTGAAATTTGAGCATCTCGTTTTCGGTGGAGCATAGTCAGGCTCAAGGTACAACAACTCCAGAGTACAAATGTGGGTCCAATGGTTGATCAAAAACTAATTGGTAGTGCAAAGTAAAGCTGCAGCGAAGGGACGGTCCCATCGACTCGAACAGGGGCTTCCAAGGGAGGTATAGACGGAGGTGCCTGGAGATGGAAGCCAAATAGTATGTTAAGCAAGTGCAGAAGTGAAGCTAGTAGACTGAATATACGGTACAACATAAAGTACCAATATTGGCAGGTAATATTAATCTTAACTTTATTGCTTCTAAGCCGCATATCCATGAATATTTCCGGTTTCAAGGGAGCTTCTACAGTGTCTAGCTGCCGGTCCAACTCACCTAAGAGACGTTCCTCGGGAGTGCACGCATGGATCCAGATGGCAAGCGAGGAATCACTTCTTCAGTTTGAAAAAGTAAAATAAAGATCATTCGTTCCTTGGGGGTCGACTACAAGGTATTCCACTTCCAGGCTTAGCTGCATCCGCGGACGAACTGTTTGGCTGTTGTTTGCGAACACTGGTACACGGCCGCTACCTTCGCAATATCTTCCATTCAATCAAGGGATCAATGGGACTTCAATGGAACGCATCAAACTTACAGGTCATATTACCATTTCCCGACGGGCGCGAACGAGACGAATCCAGGGGAATCACCACTTTAGACGCGACGGAGTCCTAATAGACGCGTGTCAGCACAAAGAAGGACGAGTAGCCTGTATGGCGTTCAAATGTATGGGTCATTGTGCCTTGTAGAGTTCCATAATGCCGATTGGTTTTGAACCAATTTCCAGGACGAATTTGCGGGTCATGGTATCAGAAAATAAGCATGTTGACGAATCCAAGGAATCCAATAAGTTCTCTTGGAATTTTGGAACATACTCTCTTGGAACTTGATGACCCAGGATTCCGGGATATGAAAGCCTTTTTCCGGTTTCTGCGTTCGTAGATCTACCTTGGATACGCCTATATTAGCAAGTCCTTTTTACAATCCACTATGGATCCCGCGTACTGACTTTTCTATTTCCTAATTAACCTCCAACTGTCAAAATGCATATCGGCCTCGTCTCCCAATGCGCAACAGCAGAGGAGGGTTCGTCCACACAAGAAAGAACCTATCCGAACTCTCTTGTATTTGGAGGTGCACTTGCCACTAGGTCATTCTACAAGCACTCGTCCAAGGTATTTGCCTTGCATATCCAGTGGCTGGGGGCAGGTGGTGACCCACATTTTTCTTTTCTCGCTCTCTCTTCCCTTGGCCATTCTCCGCGTTTCTGCTCGTGTCGAGTCGAAATGCTGCCAAATGCGCGAACGCATGCCACCTCGACATGCCGCGCGGCGGCGCTCGCCGTGGGCGGACGACGAATCCCCGCGGTACGCCCTCTCCACTCGTCAGCACGCGTCTGCGCCAAGGTGAAAGTGCAGAGGACATCGCTAGCGCTTCCGCGGCTCAACAGCCTACAAGACCTCCGCGGCCCAGAGTTCCTCACCGTCCTCCCCACACCGCTTCCCGTTGGCGAGCAGGGCGCGGCGGAGCACCAGCGCTACTTCCCAGACTCGAGCGTGATGGCGCTCGTAGCCATCGTAGACGCGTGTTTGGCGCACTTCCACGACATTCCCCGCGCGCAACTCCTCTTTGCAGAACTTCGCTGCGATCGGAAAGCTGTTAATTTCATGGATGTGCGCGTCTTCAATCGATTTTTACACGCGTACTTTTCGCTAGCAGAGGACCCCAATACTTCACCAAGACAGGCTGAGGAGCACCGAAGACAGGCTTGGGAGCTTTACAAGTCGATGGTAGAGAACAACGAAAGTGTTGTTCCTAATCCTCACACAGGTGCCCTTATGCTTCGTGGGCTTCTAAGGTACATCATTATCACTGCTGTGTGAGCATTCGTTCAGCTGACTCCCAGTATAGAACCCCAGAATTGACTGACGAACAGCGTCAATCTATGGCCGCCATCATTATTGGGGACTCGGCGGCACGGAATGTGCAATTGAGTAGCATCATCGCTGATCCAATATTTGCTCCTGTTGGCGAAGCTACTGTCGACAAAACTACTGTCGACGAAGCCACTGCTGCCATCCAACTGCTCACCCTATCTGCTTTTGCCTGTCTCTCCAGAGGAGAGGCTGTTAGCCGTGTCTCAGAGATGGGTGTGCAACCTGTTGGTACTAGTGATACTTTCCTCGATGGTGTTGAAGAGGTTGCGCCTGTGACAAAACGAAAGGTGCCTCCCTTTTCCATTTCTCCGTCCCGGGGTTGCTTTTAGCTCACATCTATCCACAGATAACCGTTACTAAAACCTCCGAAGGTGGCGAAATACAACAAGAGGACTTTGAAGTCCCCTTCAACCTCGACGTCCTTCGGCGGAACTTGAATAACTTTATCCTCGAGCGGCAGCTGCTCCCGGACGACGTGATGCGACGACAAAAGCTACTTGAAGATTCCGCGTACGATAATGCGCTGGAACGCTACCGACACGAGGCGGAGGTGTTCAAGAGCCTGAACATGAGTGGCAATCTGGGCGATCGGAGTCTGCAAGCGTGGGCCTGGGACTGGTATAAATCCACTGTTCCAGAGCTGGAAAGGGTCATCCTTGAGATAGAAAAGGCGGAGAAAAAAATGGTACATCGCAAGAACAGTGGGTACTCGACGTAATATCCTCCACTATCACGCTGACAAAATTTATGACAGGCGAGGATAGGTTCATTGCTCGCTTCCTTCGTCTCCTCCCAGCCAAGAAGCTCGTTATCATTGCCATTATGGAGCTCCTCATGGAGCCCGCACATGGCGACTCGGTACGCACCACGCGCGCAGTCATTCAAGTGGGCAAAGCGATCGAGATGGAGCATCATTTCCAGACGGCCAAAAAGGAAGACTTACAAATTCCCAACTTCCAGCAAAACCAGGTGCCTTACTATTCCGCCGACGTGTACCTCGAGTTGCACAAGAGGCGTATAGCTGCGAAGCTGGAGAATGAGGGACGGGAGAATTGGATGCCCGAGTGGACCCAGCCCATCAGGGCGAGAGTTGGCGGGACGGTTCTCGATTGCCTCATGCGCATAGCCAAAATTACTCGCACCCTCACGGGTCCAGACGGAATCGACGTGTAGGTCGCCTTCGGTCCACCGTTCCAGACGCTGACAAGTGTGATTTAAATAGGACCGAAGACCAACCTGCGTTTGTCAATACGTATCGATTCGAGAACGGGAACAAGATTGGTGTCATCCAGCTTAACTCGTACATTCGGGAAAAGTTGGCGAAGGAACCGCTTCGCAAGGCTCTCCACGCCCGACATTTGCCAATGCTTGTCCCACCTAAACCGTGGTTGGGACACAATAACGGTGGTTACCTCTATAGTCCAAGTACGTCTAGCCACACAGCCGCATTGCGTTCCATCTCACTGACGACTGTCTACAGCGAGCGTAGTGCGACTGAAAGAAACCAACGAACAGCTCTCCTACCTAAAAGAAGCGGACTCAGCCGGTGCAATCGAGCTCATCTATGCCTGCTTGGACGTCCTCGGCAGGACGCCGTGGGTCATCAACCGACCGGTGTTTGAGGTCGCGCTCGCAGCCTGGAACTCGGGCAAGGAGTACCCGCGCATTCCGCCTCTGCATATCGAACAGGATATCCCCGAACCACCCTCTGACCATTCGGATATGGCAGAGAAGGTGCGATATCAGATCAGGCTCAAGGCGCTCGCGCACCAGAGACAGAGTAATCACTCGGACCGGTGTAGTGTAAACTACAAGATGGAGGTTGCGAGAAGTGTGAGTAGTAGTGCTCTTTCCTTTTTTGAGCTTGATATTGACCCCCTGGTAGTTCCTGGGTGAACGCTTTTTCCAACCGCACAATATAGACTTCCGCGGGCGCGCCTATCCAATCCCACCGCATCTTAACCACATCGGGGATGACCTCTGCCGTGGTCTGATGCTTTTCGCAGATGCCAAACCCCTTGGGGAGCGGGGTCTGCGCTGGTTGAAGATCCACCTGGCCAACCTCGCAGGTTTCGACAAAGCCTCGTTCGATGAACGCGTGCAGTACACGATGGACCATTTGGATGACATATACGACTCTGCGGCGAACCCTCTAGAAGGAAACGGATGGTGGCTCAAGGCGGACGATGCGTGGCAGTGCCTTGCTACCTGCATGGAACTTCGGAACGCACTCGAGTCCCCCAATCCACTCGAGTATGAGTCGCGCCTACCGATTCATCAGGACGGAACCTGCAACGGTTTGCAGCATTATGCTGCACTCGGAGGCGATATCCAGGGCGCCCGCCAGGTCAATTTGGACGTGACCGACCGACCGAGCGACGTGTATACGTATGTCGCGAACATGGTAGAGGCAGAATTGAACAAGGCGGTCGAGAAAGGTGACAAGTTTGCCATTATGATGCAGGGGAAGGTCACCAGGAAGGTGGTCAAACAAACTGTGAGCCCCCAATCCTAATGATGGTGACTGGGTATTGACGGCTTGCAGGTTATGACCACTGTGTACGGTGTCACTTTCGTTGGAGCGAGGGGACAGATCGAGAAGCAGCTGCGTCTTGCCGAAATCGTCGACCCTGAAATGCGATACCAGGCTGCTGCCTACTTAGCCAATGTGGTAAGTGTTACACTTGGCTTGACAATGGAGGTGGGGTCCCTCACTCTTATGTCCAGACCCTTCGCTGCATTGGCAATCTCTTCCGAGGCGCTAAAGATATCCAAAACTGGCTATCAACCTGCGCGAAACTTATTTGCAACTCTATTCCAGAAGCCCGTATTTCCCTGATTGTCGATGTAGAGATGGCCAAGCAAGCGCGCATCGGCGAGGTTCGTTTTGATGTTGCCAAGGCCAACGCCAAAGAGCATATGACTGCTGTTATCTGGACCACTCTTCTCGGTCTTCCAGTTGTTCAGCCGTACCGCAAGCAACAGAAGAAGCAGTTCGTCACACGAATTCAGACCGTTTTCATTAGTGACCCTAACAAACCTGGAGAAGGTAAGCACATTTGGTCTGAAGTAGAATGTGTATATTGACGTTCGCCATAGTCAATTCTGTGAAACAATCTAGCGCGTTCCCTCCCAACTTTGTTCATAGTCTGGATGCGACCCACATGATGTTGACCGCCCTAGAGTGCGACGTGAGTAGCGCTTTCGTTTTAGTGGGAGATTTTTCTTGACTGTCACCCCAGCGTCGCGGTATTACTTTTGCATCGGTCCACGACTCTTACTGGACCCATGCCTCGACCATCGATGAGATGTCTACGATCATTCGCGACAGCTTCGTACATCTGCACTCGTCGAACGTCCTGCAAAACCTCTATGAAGAGGTACATTTTTGATCTCCCCTTGCTCTGTTCAGCGTCCTGATGAATTCCGTAGTTCCGTCAACGCTATGCTGGTTACAGGGTACCAATATCTCACCTTGAGCGCGTGAAGAAGCAGGTCAATATGCCTCCAGAAGTGAAAGAAATTCTGGAGGCCGAGCAACGTAAGGTACGAAGTGCGTTGATTAATTACGACGCCGAGGCCGGCTCGGAAGGACCCGTGGTCGATGCCCCTAAGAAGCGAGGCCGACCGCGAAAGGATGCGGCCACTGAAACGAAAGTCAAACGCAAAGTCGAGGTGGAAGACGGAAACGCAGGCGAAGACATTGGGATCCGCAATAAGCGGTTCCTGACAGAACTCGAAAGACAAGCCGGTGGAAACAAGAAGAAGATGCGCGAGCTGTTGGCCAAACGCTTCGTTCCGTTGATCGACATTTTACCGCCTTTACCCAGGAAAGGAGACTTCGACATCGAGTTGATCAAGCAAAGCCCGTACTTTTTCTCGTGATTCGTGTCCGTGCGTGTCCATTTATCCCCAGTTTATACTCGGTCGTGTCCATCTTGCCCTCTTAGAGACTAGAGTAGATCTCTCCTTCGTGTACTTCGCGCTGTATCGTACAGACAGATATAATTTCAATCGCATAATCGCGTTTCAATCCCCGGAATAGAGAACTCAGTGACTGCAAGGAAGTGAACAAGGCGTAGTTGCATCAAGGTAGGGCGCTGTTTCTGAAAGAAAGGTCTCAAAAGCTGCAGGTATATCCTGTCCTTTCGCATGCCGGACACTTCAAAACGGTTCTCCCATATAAGCTTTACCACCTTGCACCAGACCACAACGGGGATCCCAAGCAATGTTCAAGAAAGACGTCCACAATATGAAAACTTCGGGTCTGTAGTAGCTTGTAAACCCGTCCGACTTGTCTCTCACTCCGCAGACGGCGCGATCTCTAGCACCGCTACGCGCATCTGACAGAAAGAAACTCAAATCGGCCGTCTCACAAAAGTTTGAGCTCTCAGCAGAAGATTCCGAACTCCTTGTTCCAGATGGTACGCAGAGCGCTAAGTTTAGTACACATCTGGGTGAGCGCGGGGTAGGTCATTTTCGCCATCGTGGCGTCATATCCGTTCCATTCAACATATGGGGACCTGTGAATGATAATTATTGTTTAGACACTGTATTTTGACTCCAACGGTGAACCTATTTGGTTCATCCTCGGCCGCGAGCCTGACTTTGATAGGCTGGTGCCTACAGGTAAGTCGGATTCCTCGATGCCCAATCAAGACATTTTCCGATTAACGCTTGGCAACTGTATTTTTTGACACTTGAAAACCCAAGTATACACCTTATGGAAGAAGACGTTTCTTCCAACAGTTACAACTCCACAACTGGTGATTGACAAGATGACCTCCGGAGCGGACCTAATGATCCCCGGTGTCGTCTTAATAGCACCATCGCATGCCCAGAAGCTACCACTCCTGCAGGACTCACTTGTCTGTGTAATACCTAACCAAGGCACGAGTCGTGCACCTGTAGCAGTAGGGAGGATGGCTGTCTCATCAAGTGAAATTTCTGATGGTGCGAAAGGGGTCGCAGTCGTCACGCTGCATACCTATCATGATGCCCTTTGGGAACGAGGGAGCAAGTCTGATCCACCAGAGAAGGTCGACGTGATTGGGGAAGATATACAAACAGACCCACAGCAAACGGGATGCGACCCCACTCGCGTGGAAGATGCTGGTGTCCCTGAACCTGGCCCATCGCAACCGCCAGAGGAGTCTCCCACCCCAGAACTAACACCCGAAGAGGTTGACGCCCTTCTCCGTCAAACTCTCCTTTACTATATTCATAACACTCTCGCAAGCACACCCTCCCCGCTTCCCCTTCCTGCTTCAACGCTATACAGCGATGGGATCCTTCCGTCACGCCCATTCAACCACCCGGCATTAAACCAAATCAATATAAAATCCTCGTCTTACAAGAAACTTAAGCCGTTCCTGAAGGCGGTGGAGAAGGACGGTATATTGAAGCTGAAGGAGATGGGTGGGGATCTTGTCGTCGTGAGCGTGGATGCGGCGCACGTTGATGTGGTCGGTGTGCGTAAGTGGAGGACCGTTGGGGAAGAAGAACGGAAGCAGAAGGTGAGGGAGAAACGGGAGGCGGAGATCTTGGGGAAGACGGGACCGCTGGAAGTGAGGGAGGTGTATAAACCCATTGGCGGTGTCGTTGCGCTCTTCGAAGCTGTTGGGGCGAAGTACGTATGAGAGCCTCTTTCGTCACGTTGTGTCCTATTAATGGGTATCCACAGGCCCACAGATCTCTATACCCCTCAAGAAGTCCGGGATGACATTTTCATTCCATACGTAACTACGAAGAACCTTATCCACCCTACGGAGAAGAGGTATATCCTCCTCGACGAGGTACTCAAAGCAGCCCTTTTAACGAAGAAGGAACCCGATGTGGAGTACCTGGAGAGGGACAAAGCTCTTGAGCGGTTGGTCTCGGCATGCCAACCTTGGTATGAAGTTGGTCGTGAAGGGAAGACGGAGAAAAGGTTATTAATGTTGAATCAGACCTTCGCGATTAAAAAAAGGGGCTAATCGGATGTCATATAGGAAGGGAAAGCTTAACCCGATATCCGTAGCTATCAAAATGCGTCAAGGAAGGAAAGCAGTCACACTCATCACGGGTTTCGAGCCGTTCTCGGTCAATGCGGACGAGCTAGGTGAAGAGTTACGAAAGTTATGTGCAGCCCAAACTTCTGGTGCGTCCTCTCTCTGATTCCTTATTGCCCCTTTTCAGTTCACCAACTGTTCACTTTCCGAAATAGTGACACCAATCACACCGAAATCGAACCAAATGGAAGTTCTCGTGCAAGGCAAACAAGGAAAAGCAGTGACGGAGTACCTAGTCAACAAGGGTATACCGAAGAAGTGGATAGTGGTGGATAACTCGACGGAGAAGAAGAAATAAACACATGATAGGAGGAAAGATAGATATCTAGATTTGTCGCACGAAAACCAGATATATCTCCGATCTCATATGGAAGTATGCATGATTTTCCCCAGGGATGTAACCATGATGCGTGAACCGTGAAAGCGAGGAGGGACGATCCTCTCCCTTTCCGAGCACGAGTACCCAGCTCGGCATTCACGGCCCATCCTTCTTCCGTCGTCCTTCCTCTTGCGCAATGAGCTCGTGTAGTACATGCACCCACTTTCCGCCCTCCTCAGCGAACCAATACCTGATGGTGAGCGTCTTGTCCAGTGCGCTGTCGTACAGCACGCATAGCACGCCCTGATCGAAATCCTGTATCTCGATAATCTCGAGGCTCACATCGTCCGCCGATGCCCAGTGTCCCTCCACTACGCGTCTGAAGCCTTCGACCGGGGTGAGATCAGGGTCGGAAGGCGCGGGCGAGCCGAATATTGTCATCTGATGAAATAGTTAGTGGGAATTGGGTTAAGTCAATGGGGACGGGAACGAGTCTAAAATGAGGGGTGGGCAGTCGAAGCAAGGGGGCCCTGGGATGCAGCTGCGAAGTCTTAGTGCTGTCTATCATTTTACCCGCCCGTATATGGCATTTTATCTTCTTTCGGGAAGCAATATATGTCCGGCCAGACGAGTAGTGCGGCAGTCTCACCCTGACGAGGAATTCGACGAGGGCAAATACATGCATCAAAGATAGTACGCTCGTAAACAAAACATACACCCTGCAGAGAGGATGTCATATTGTGAATGCAGAGTGTCACGGCGAGCGCCGGTTCTGACTTGCACATTCGGCATTCGAGTCGGGCCACCTCGAATTGTCCGCGACGGACACCAACGTATAGTGGATATAACAACTGCCTCGTAGTGCCTCTGCGTGGGGATTGGGAATGCTGAAAGAGCGACTAACTTTGATATTTGGGGAAATGTAGGACGTGAGAGTGTCGCTATCATGTGCGTTGAAAGCAGCAAGATAACCATAGCGAAAGATGGTCTTGAGGGTTGGCTTTACGGTGGTGGTAGGGTTTACTGGTAAGTTGTCTGACATGGAGGAGGTCAGAAATATCGGTTCTTTCGAGCCACGAAATCAGATTCGGAGTCGTCGTGGGGGACGCAGAGTAAAATCGTAGAGATTGTCTGAATTTCTTGGATTATTATTCGGGTGGATCGGAATGGCGCCCGGGTTGAGACTTTCGATGCTTCTTGGACACCGCCATCAAGCACCCGCTCCCTCAACGTCACCAATCTCTGCAGCAGTAACAACAAGAATTGTACGAAGCCGTATTTGCTGCCCATCAAAAATTCTCCTTCCTGCCGCCGATCCCGGTTCATTTTAGTCTTGCTCAGTTGTTCACGCATTTCTGTCTCAAAAATGAGCGCTGCAACGGAATCCGCCGCTGTAGTAGCTGCTAATAGAGGAATATCTTCCTCTGCAGGTGTTGACGCTTCTGCCGACGCCAGAAAACAAGGTGAGCGTCTTCAGCCCGCCAAATGACTCTGATTCGATCCCACCCCGGAGCTTCTGCTAAACGTTAGAGATATTCCCAAGAGTACTATTGACTCCTCTAGGGTTGATATGTGTTGAAACTTCTTGTTTCGCATCAGTTCTCTCTCTCGAATTTTGTCATTGGTCTCAAACTCCCTGGACCGTTGCTGAAAGCTCAAGGCACTTCAATTGAACTTAATCATACCTATTATTACCCATGACTTTGTATCTGGCATATGTTCAGCCTAGACTAAGCACTGACTCTTCCTCGCAGTGGAATTCTATCTCTCCGATTCTAACCTACCATTTGACAAGTATATGTGGACCCTCTATTCAAACCGTACCGACCACTACATCCCCATCAAGACCATCGCCTCGTTCAAGCGTATGCGCCAGTACTCGGAACACGGGCCCCAGTGGCTCGTAGACGCGCTACAGAAGAGTGAATCACTCGAGGTTGACCCGTCTGGGGAGTTTGTACGCCGGACAACTGAACCGAAGGAGACCGTGCTCGCCGATGCATTTGAGCGGAGCGTGTATGCTGTACGTGCTAGATTCTTTTGCGCATGCTACAGTCACCCCAATTATATGAATGCTGTATTGATACGATCTCCCACTCATAGAAAGGCTTTGGCGACGAAACTTCTGACCTGCAAATCCGACTTGAACAGTTTTTCACAAAATACGGCGAGATCAACGCTGTACGCATGCGAAGAGAACAGGATGACAAGAAATTCAAAGGCTCCGTGTTCTGTGAGTTTGCCTCGATGGAGGGTCTTGAGTCGTTCCTCGAGGCCGATCCGAAACCGACCTGGGAAGGCAAGGAGCTTCTGATTATGTCCAAGTGAGTGCATGAGGGTGTATGTGGATGGATGAAAGGTGCTCAAAGTTGGGTACCGGACAGGGGCGACTACGTCAAGATGAAGTGCGCGGAGAAGGGCATCAAGCCTGATATGGAAAGGGCTAGAGAAGAGAAGCCTGGTAGTGGTAAATCCTCGAAACGGAGTGGCGTTGGTGCTCCCAAGTTCAACGCATTCGTAAGTTTTCACCTTCCGCGCCGAATCCTTCCGTTCTCTCTCGCACCTTGTTCTATGATTACTGAGATATCTAGCAGCGCCTGAAAAATCCCATCCTCCCAGGTGAGGACGTGGAAGAACTCAAGCCTCATAAGGAGTACCAAATCCTCGGGCAGACAGTCAAAGTGCACTGTGTCTCAGAAGATGGCAGGAGCGTGTGGAAGATTGTGGACGAGAATGACATCATGTTCATCCCGCATTGTGTCGTCAAGTTTACCGCGAGTTCGGACACGTTTAAGCGGAATGATTTGAAGGTGCGGTTCAAAGATCATGCATTTGCAGTGATATCGTGTTGGAACTGGCGCTCACCGCGGTCACAGGATAAAGTAAAGGAAGCCCAAGGTGAAGGCGGGCTGAGGCCATACACGGAGTATGAAGGCTCCGAAGGGCACTTGTTCTTCGGCCGCGCGCTCGCCAGTTCTCAACTCGATGCTCTCAACTCAAACGCGGGAAAGGTCGGCGAGGTAGAAGTCAAATACGAGTGGGTTAATGGTGCGTGCTCTGTGTCTCGCTGTGCAACTTAGCTATGGGACACCCAACTGATTGGCGCATCATATAAACAGAAGGAGAGGAAAAGGTGCTCCAAAAACAACATGTCCTCAATTCGATTGAGCGGCACGGCGAACAAGGGTTCTTCGATCCGAGGCAAGAGAAACGGTCATCTGGGCGAGGTGGAAAATACGGCAAGGGTGGTCGCGGTGGGCGTGGGGGAGGGCGAGGGGGAGGACGAGGGGGAGGGCGAGGAGCAGGGAGCAAAACCGGTGCGAGGCCTGCAACAAAAACCGCCAAGCCAACGTCGAAAGGGGAAGAAAGAGATGGTGAGATGGAGTTGGATCCCAAAGGCGGTGTGAAGCGCAAGCGGGATCAATTTGAACCTGATGGTGCGATTGGCACAGGGGACCGAGAGGGAGGTGGACCGCCTGCGGTCGCACAGACAGCGAAGAAGGCTAAAGTGGAATAAGGGAGTGATGGTATGGACACAACATCTTGAAGCTCCCAAAATGGACAGAACAATAGTGCCGTTTGGATCCCGTTACTCGTTTGTAACTAGTTGAATAGCCCACGATTCTAAACGTGCATTATGACCTAATTGCCCACGCTGTCATGCCTGGTTTTGTGTGACTTCAATTTGTTGGGATCTTATCTTGCTTGACCGCACAAAGCAAGCATGACCTGAGCACAGATAACAACGCTGTGCATCATATCTCGGCACGTATCTCGTATCTCGGAGTGGCGGCAGGTCCGAACGCCGACGCCGACCCCCGGACCACCGCTCAACCTGGGTATATATATAGGCTCCCTATTTCACGCACCTCGCCCACTCCCACTCCCGTTCTGAGCTCTTCATCTCCTCGAGACGCCGCATTGGGAAAATGGAGGCACCATTGACCGAGGACAAGCTTAATGCCAGACGAAAGCCAGTCGTCCTCACGGGGCTTCCATTATTGGCTCTCTCATTCCAAACGCTGGGTATGTTCTCAATCATTCTGACCCCACAATCTTGTGGTCTCACGGACCCTTCAGGGATTATCTATTCCGATATTGGCACTGTCAGCAATTGGCCTCTTTACGAGGCTTCAATTTCGGCTGATGCCCTGCTCTAGTCTCCTCTCTACGTGCTTAACGGTATCTGGACGTCGGCCCCACCTCCTGAAGACGTTATTGGTGGTATCAGCGCGATCGTGTGGTCTCTTACCTTGCTTCCTCTCCTCAAATACGTCAGTATACTAGCGGGCGAGGTCCTACTACGTGTTTGAGTGTCGATCAATGGTTGGTTAGGTTTGCTTTGCCCTCCACTT
>Ga0307513_10007819_pt1 | contig 13787 bp, 4 predicted proteins | sample 15_EM_MG_FD_202174 | JGI IMG/M metagenome (GOLD analysis project Ga0307513, IMG submission 202174) | Populus trichocarpa ectomycorrhiza microbial communities from riparian zone in the Pacific Northwest, United States - 15_EM | ecosystem: Host-associated > Plants > Roots > Unclassified | place... | reverse complement strand
GACTTCGCACACTGGCAGCGCGAGTGGCTTCAGGGCGGCGTGCTCGAAGAACAACTCGGCTACTGGCGCAGGCAACTCGCCGGGAGCACCGTCCTGCAACTGCCGACCGACAGGCCGAGGCCGGAGACGCAGACCTTCCGGGGCGCGTCCCACCGCAGCCTCATCCCCCCTGCGCTGTCGGCCTCTCTCAAGGAGTTGAGCAGCCACCACGACGTGACCTTTTACATGACCGCGCTCGCGGCCTTCAAGACGCTCCTGCACCGCTACACGGGCGCAGAGGACGTGCTCGTCGGCTCGCCCATCGCCAACCGCACGCGCGCCGAGACGGAGGACATCATCGGCCTGTTCCTCAACGCGCTGCCGCTGCGCACCGATCTCTCCGGCGACCCGGCCTTCACCGAGTTGCTCGCCCGCGTCCGCAAGACGACGCTCGACGCATACGCGCATCAGGACGTGCCGTTCGAGAAGTTGGTCGAAGAGTTGCGCCCCGAGCGGTCCATGACGCACACGCCGTTCTTCCGCACATGGCTCGTCCTCCAAAATGCGCCGATGCCGCCGATGGAACTGCCCGGCCTCTCTCTGAGCATGATGCAGGTGGACGACGGCACGTCGAAGTTCGACCTCGTACTCTCGATGTTCGAGACTGAGGCGGGACTTCACGCGATCTGGATCTACAACACAGACCTCTTCGACGCCGCGACGGTGGCGCGCATGGCAGGCCACTTCGAGACGTTGCTGTCCAGCGTCTCGAAGTCGCCTGACGAACAACTCGGCGCGCTCGAAATCTACACCGGGGCTGAGAAGGAGATGCGCTTGCTGGAGAAGAGCAAACGCGAAGAGTCGAACTTGAAGAAGCTCAAGAGCCTGCGTCGCTCGGGCGTCAATCTCAGGCAGGTGCGCCTGACGAAGACCGAATATCTCGCCGAGGGAGAGACGCTGCCGCTCGTCGTGCGACCCGCCGCCGACGTGAACCTCGCCGAGTGGGCGCGCGGCAGCCGCGACTACATCGAGACGGAGTTGCAACGTCACGGCGCGTTGCTCTTTCGCGGCTTCAACGTCAACTCGCCCGAGCGGTTTGAGGAACTCGCGCTCTCCGTCTGCCCGGAACTCTTCACCGAGTACGGCGACCTGCCCCGGCAGGACACGGGCAGCCGCGTCTATCATTCAACGCCCTACCCCGAGGCGAGCATGATCCTCTATCACAACGAGAGTTCCCACATCCACCTGTGGCCGCTCAAGATCATGTTCTACTGCGACACGGCGGCGCGCAGCGGAGGCGAGACGCCCATCGTGGACGGGCGCAAGGTCTACCGCGACCTCGACCCGGCCATCCGCAGCCGCTTCGAGGAGAAACGGCTGATGTACGTGCGCAACTACAAGGAAGGGATCGACGTGAGTTGGCAATCGTTCTTCGGCACGGCAGACCGCTCGGCGGTCGAGGGCTATTGCCGCCGCGCCGGCATCGACTTCGAGTGGACGCGCGACGACGGCCTGCGCACACGCAAGGTTGCGCCCGCCGTCGTGCGCCACCCGCGCAACGCCGAGCCTGCTTTCTTCAACCAGATGCAGGCGCACCACGTCTCCTGTCTCGCGCCCGATCTGCGACGCGCGCTGATGTCGCTTTACGCAGAAGAAGACTTACCGCGCAACGTCTACTACGGCGACGGCACGCCCATCGAAGACTCGGTCGTGGACGAGGTGCGCGAAGTCTATCGCCGCGCCGCCGTCGTCTTCCCGTGGCTGGCCGGAGACATCCTGCTCGTTGACAACATGCTCACGGCGCATGCGCGCAACCCGTTCGTCGGCCCACGCAAAATTCTGGTCGCGATGGGAGACATGATCTCTCACGAAGGCTACTAGGCGGACGGCTTCCTCCTCTAGTTAACCCGGAGAACAAGAATGAACATCCCCCAAACGCTCGACTGCATCGTCATCGGCTACAACGAAGTTCCCTTCCAGCACTACGAGAAATTCCTGCGCAACTTCGGCGAGAACTCCGAGGCTTACCGCGACCTGAAATTCAGCTTCGTTGACGTGGACGGCGAGAAGATGGACTTCATCGGCCTGCTCAACCACGTCATCAGGCACGCCGACCCGCAAAGCACATCGACGCTGGCGCGCGAGGGCGTGAAGTCGGGCGATATTCCGAGCCTCGCCGCCGCTTATCTCTCGAACTTCCTGCGCAATCACGGCTGCGAGACGCGCACCATCAATCTCTTCCAGCACGAGAAAGAGAAGCTGGCCGATTACCTCGCGCAAGACCCCCTGTGCGTCGCCATCACGACGACCTTCTACGTCGTCAACATGCCGATCAACGAGATGGTCGAGTTCATCAGGGAGCGCAACCCGAAGACGAAGATCGTCGTCGGCGGGCCGCTCATCGCCAACCACGCGCGCAACTACAAGGGCGACGAACTCCGCACCGCCGTCGACGACATCGGAGCCGACATCTACGTCATCGAAGGTCAGGGCGAAGCGACGCTCCAACGCGTCGTCGAATGCCTCAAGCGCGGCGGCAGTCTCGAAGAGGTTCCCAACCTCGCCTATGTCGAGGACGGCCAACTCAAGCGCACCCCGACCGTGCCGGAGGACAACTCGCTCGACGAGAACTACATCGACTGGCGCAATTTCCCCGACGAGAAACTCGGCGTCACGCTCCAGACCCGGACGGCGCGCAGTTGCGCCTTCAAGTGTTCGTTCTGCAATTACCCGACGCGGGCGGGCGCGCTCTCGCTCGCCAACCTCGACACGTTGGAGCGGGAGTTCGACTCGATGCGCCAGCTTGGCGACGTGTCGAACGTCGTCTTTATAGACGATACGTTCAACGTGCCGCTGCCGCGTTTCAAGGACATTTGCCGCCTGTTGATCAAGAAGAACTACGGGTTCAACTGGTTCTCCTACTTTCGCTGTAGCAACTCTGACGAAGAGGCGTTCGAGTTGATGGCCGAGAGCGGCTGCAAGGGCGTCTTTCTCGGCATCGAGTCCGGCTCGCCCGCCATTCTCAAGAACATGAACAAATCGGCCACGCCCGAGAAATACGCGCGCGGCATCGAAGCTCTCAAACGCCACGACATCCTGACCTTCGGCTCCTTCATCGTCGGCTTCCCCGGCGAAACTGAGGAGACGGTCAACGAGACTATCGAGTTCATCAAGGGGACGAAGCCCGACTATTACCGCACGCAGATGTGGTACTGCGAACCGGGCACGCCCATCTACCAGCAGAAGGAGAAGTACGAGATCAACGGCGACGGCTTCGTCTGGAGCCACGCCACGATGGACAGCATCGGCGCGATGGGACACATCGAGCGAATGTTCCTCAACATAGACGAGTCGCTGTGGTTGCCGCAGTGGTCTTTCGACTTCTGGATCATCCCCTACCTGATCGGCAAAGGCATCTCGCCCGAGCGTTTCAAGACGTTCATGGGGATGGCGCACAAGCTTCTCGCGCTCGAAATTGCGTCCGTGTCCGGCGCAGAGAAAGAGACGCTTCAGCAGCAGTATCTCGCGCGCGCGATTGAGGCGGCGGCGAGGTGGCGGCAACCCGCAGCCGCTTCGCGCGCCGGACTCTCGCTCGGCATGTCGAAGCGACTCAGGAGCGGCGGCGAACGCCTGCCGTCCCTCGCGCCCGAACCCGCGCGCCCCGGCACAGACCTCTGAGGTCGCCTGTTACTCGCCCCACCCGTGAGTCCTCGCGTGCGAAGTGGCAACACGCTCAGAGCGCCGCTTCGCGTTTTTGAATCGAAGTTAAGGAGACAGCGATGCACAGCGAAGTTATCGAAGGCTTTATGCTTTCCCCCCAGCAGAGAAGTCTTTGGACGGAGCAACAGGAGGGACAGGATTACCGTGCGCTCGGGGCGGTCCTGATCGAAGGCGAACTGCGGAGCGACCTGTTGCAGAGCGCTGTCCGCTCGCTCATCGACCGGCACGAAATCCTGCGCACAACGTTCCAACAGCAACCCGGCATGACCTTCCCCCTACAGGTCGTCGCCGGAGAAGTCGCGCCGCCCGCGTGGGACGAACGCAACCTCGACCACCTCAGCCTGAAAGAGCAGGAAGAGATTATCGCGGAGATTTTTTCCACGGAGGGTGCGCACCGCTTCGACGCGGAACAGGGGCCGCTCGTCCGCGTCGCGCTGCTCCGGCTCTCCGCGCGGCGGCACATCCTGTTGCTCAACATCTCGCCGCTCTGCGCCGACGCCGCTACGCTCGACAACCTCTTCGCGCAACTCTCCGCCGCTTACGTCTCACTCGCTCAAGCAGACGGCGAACTCGCGGCGGAACATATTCAGTACGCAGACTTCGCCCTGTGGCAGCATGAGTTGAACGAAGGCGAAGGCGTAGAGGCCGGACTCGCCTACTGGCGCGGACTTGAGTTTGAGCCTCTCCTCGCGCAGCCCGTCCCGTTCGAGCGTCACCCTGCGGACGCGCCCGTCGCCGTCGGCTTCGACTCCGTGGCAATCGAACTTGAGCCGCGTTGCGTCGCCGCTGTGGAGACGACGGCGCGGCAGTATGACCTTTCGACCGGCTCGTTCCTGCTCGCCTGCTGGCAGACCCTGATCCAACGTCTGACGGGACAGCAGAACATCGTCGTCGGCGTCCATTGCGACGGCAGGAAGTACGAAGACCTGCGCGGCGCGTGCGGCGCTTACGCGAAGCAACTCCCGCTCGTCCTCCATTTCAAGGAACGCTCGCGCTACTCGGACATCCTCGCGCAACTCAAGCGCGCCACCGCCGAGGCCGAAGAGTGGCAGGAGTATTTCAACCGGGAGACGGTCGCCGGAGACTCTTCGCGGTCGCCGTTCCTCCCGCTCGGTTTCGAGTTTGACGAGCAGCCGCCTCCCTTCTCCGGGGCGGGGTTGAACTGGGTCTGCTACAAGCGCGATGTCCGTATGAGCCGCCACAAGTTGAAACTGCGCTGCACGGCGACGGCGGACGGCAGCCTGCGCGCCGCACTCGACTTCGACCCGCGCTACATCACGCGCGAGAGCACGGAGCGACTCGCCGCACACTTCCGCGCGCTGGCGGCGAGCGCCGCCGCCAAGCCGACGGCACGCATCGCCGATCTCGAACTTCTCGACGAGCAAGCCCGCCTCAAGCTCCTCGTCGAGTTCAATCAAACGTCGGCGCAGTTCGGCGCGGCGCGCTGCTTCCAAGAGATTTTTGAGGAACAGGCGCGGCGAACGCCCGAACGCGTCGCGCTGGTCTGCGAAGACAGCCGTCTCACCTACGCGGAGCTTGACCGTAAATCGAACCAACTCGCGCACTACCTGCGCGCACGCGGCGTCGGACGCGAGACGCTGGTCGCACTCTTCGGCGAGCGCGAGATCGAGTTGATGGTCGCGTTGCTCGGCGCGCTCAAGGCCGGGGCGGCTTTCGTCGCGTTCGACCCCAAATATCCGAAGGAGCGTCTGGCCGGGTTGGTCGAAGACGCGTGCCCGAAGGTCGTGCTGACGCAGGCGCGCCTGCGCGAACAGTTGCCCGCTTCCGCGGAGGCCGTGCTCCTCGACGCGGACTGGCCGCAGATCGCGCTTGAGAGCGACGAGGCCGTCGAGAGCGGGGCGACACCCGACAACCTCGCTTACGTGATCTACACCTCCGGCTCGACGGGCAAACCGAAGGGCGTGACGGTCGAGCACCGCCAGTTGTTCAATTACCTGTGCGCCGCCCGCGAGCGGCTCGACTTCCCCGAGCAGGCGGCTTACGCGACCGTCTCCACCCTCGCCGCCGACCTCGGGCATACGATGATCTTCCCCGCGCTCGCGAGCGGCGGCACGCTCCACGTCGTCTCGCACGAGCGCGCCTCCGACCCCTTCGCGCTGGCCGAATACTTCACGCGCCACAAGATCGACTGCCTCAAGATCGTGCCCTCGCACCTGCAAGCCTTGCAGTCGTACGCGCACCCGGAACAATTCCTGCCCGCCGCGCGGCTCGTGCTCGGCGGCGAGGCGACACGTTGGGAACTTATCGAGCAGCTTCGCGCGCTACAACGACCGGGCTGCCGCATTTTCAACCACTACGGCCCGACCGAAACCACCGTCGGCGTCATCGCCTGCGAGGTCGAAGACGGGGGCGGAGTTGAAGTCGCGGCGACGCTGCCGCTCGGACGCCCGCTCGCCAACACGCAGATTTACCTGCTCGACGCCAACCTCGCTCCCGTGCCCATCGGCGTCGCGGGCGACCTCTACGTCGGCGGCGCGGGACTCGCGCGCGGCTACCTGCGCCATCCCGGTCTGACCGCCGAGAAGTTCATTCCAGACCCGTTCGCCGTCGCGCCCGGCGCGCGTCTCTACCGCACCGGCGACCGCGCGCGCTATCTGCCCGACGGGCGGATCGAATTCCTCGGGCGGGCTGACCATCAGGTGAAGTATCACGGCTTTCGCGTCGAGCTAAACGAGATCAGGACGGAGTTGAACCGTCACCCGCAGGTCAGCGACAGCGTCGTCGTCATCGGCAAAGGCAAGACCGGCGGCGAAATGCTCGTCGCCTATTATGTCTCGCGGCAGGAGCACCCGGCGGCGCAGTTGCGCGATTTCCTCGCCGCCAACATCATCGAAGAAACGCTGCCGAACGCCTTCGTCCATCTACAAAAACTTCCGCTCACGCTCAACGGCAAACTCGATTATCAGGCGCTCCCCACAGTCGAACAATCGCGGCAGAAGTCCGCGCCCGCCATCGTCACGCCGCGCACGCCCGCCGAGCAAATTCTCGCCTCGATCTGGACCGACCTGCTCGGCGTGGAACATCTCAGCGTCCACGACAACTTCTTCGAACTTGGCGGCCACTCGCTGCTGGCGACGCAGGTTGTCTCGCGTCTGCGCGAAGCCTTCCGCGTGGAACTGCCGATGCGCGACCTCTTCGAGTCGCCCACGGTCGCAGGGCTGGCAGCCCGCATCGAGGGGGCGCGGCGGACGGGTCAGTCCGTCGCCGCGCCGCCCATCGAGACGACCCTGCGCAACCACGACCTGCCGCTCTCGTTTGCGCAGCAACGCATCTGGTTCAAGAACCAGATCGAACCCGACAACCCCGCCTACAATATGTTCGGCGCGTTGCGCCTGAGCGGACGCCTCGACGCCGCCGCGCTCGAACAGAGCATCAACGAGATCGTCGCGCGCCATGAGCCTCTGCGCACGACCTTCGGCGTCGTCGACGGGCAACCCGTGCAGATCATCGCCGGGTCGCTGCGCCTCTCGATTCCGATCACCAACCTGTCAACGTTGGACGCGACCGCGCGCGAGGCCGAGGTGTTGCGCCTGAGCGATGAAGAGTCGAAGCGACCGTTCGACCTCGCCGCAGGGCCGCTGCTGCGCCTGTCGCTGCTGCGCCTGAACGAAGATGAGCACGCGCTGTTTCTCTCCATGCACCACATCATCAGCGATGCGTGGTCAATCGCCGTCTTCACGCGCGAACTGGCGGCGTTCTACGAAGCCGCCGTCACCGGGCGAGCCTGCGAGATGCCTCCCCTGCCCGTGCAGTACGCCGACTTCGCACACTGGCAGCGCGAGTGGCTTCAGGGCGACAATCTCGAACGCGAACTCGCGTTCTGGAAGAAGCAACTGGAAGGTGCGCCGCCCGTCCTCGAACTGCCGACCGACCGACCGCGCCCCGAAGTGCAAAGCTTCCGTGGCGCGCGTCTCCGCCAACTACTGCCGTCGGAGTTGCTCGGCAACTTGAAGACTCTCAGCCGCAGCGAAGGAAGCACGGTGTTCATGACGCTGCTCGCGGCCTTTCAGGTTCTCCTGCACCGCTACACCGGCGAGAAGGACATCGTCGTCGGCACGGACATCGCCGGGCGCAACCGGCAGGAGTTGGAAAATCTCATCGGCTTCTTCGTCAACCATCCCGTCCTGCGCACGAGCCTTGAGGGAAACCCGAGCTTCCGCGAACTGCTCAAGCGCGTGCGCGAGGTGACGCTCGATGCCTACGCGCATCAGGACTTGCCCTTCGACAAGCTCGTCAGCGCGCTGCGGCCTGACCGCAATCTCAGCCGGATGCCGATCTTTCAGGTGCTTCTCGTGCTACGCAACACCCCGATTGCGCCGCTGCAACTGTCGGGGCTGACGTTGAGCCTGTCGGAGACTGAGAACCTCACCGCCAAGTTCGACGTTGCGCTGTTTCTGGAAGAGACTTCCGACGGGCTGGCGGCGGTGTGGAATTTCAGCACAGACCTCTTCGACCACTCCACCATCGAACGCATGGCCGAACACTTCGAGCAGTTGCTCTACAGTGCCGTCGCGCAGCCCGACGCGCGGCTCGATGAGTTCCACATATCCGGCCTCGACGCCCCCATCGCCCCGGTCAAGTCGCAAACCGCGTCCACGCCCGCTGCCGCGCCGCGTCTCGCGCCTGCTTCCGGCGGCGAGCCGCAAAACCCTGTGGAAGAAACGCTCGCCGCCATCTGGTCGGAGCTTCTGGGCGCGGAAAAGATCGGGATTCACGACAACTTCTTCGAACTCGGCGGCGACTCGATCATCAGCATCCAGATCATCGCGCGCGCCAGCCAACAGGGCATCCGGCTCACGCCCAAGCAGTTCTTTCAGCACCAGACCATCGCCGAACTTGCCGCCGTCGCGGGCACTACGCCCGCCGTGCAAGCCGAGCAAGGTCTGGTCGTCGGCCTCGTGCCGCTGACGCCGATCCAGCAGTCGTTCTTTGCGCGAAACTTGCCCGAGCCGCACTCCTTCACGCAGGCCGTGCTCATCGAAACGGGACGACGGCTCGACCCCTCGCTCATCGAAGAGACGGTGCGTCGGCTCCTGCTCCATCACGACGCGCTGCGCCTGCGCTACGAGCGCGACGCAGATGGCTGGCGACAGTCGAACTCCGGCGAGACGGGCGAAACGCCGTTCTCGCAACTCGACTTCTCGGCTCTGCCCGTAGGCGAACTGGACGACGCCGTCGAGTCGGCAATCGAAGCCGCGCAGTCTTCCCTTGACCTCTCTTCCGGCGCGCTGTTGAAGGTCACGCTCATCGAGCAAGGGGCGGGCAAGCCCGGCCTCGTCCTTCTGACCGTGCATCACCTCGCCGTCGATGTCGTTTCGTGGCGCATCTTGATAGAGGATTTCCAGTCCGTCTACGAGACGTTGAGCGAAGGCCGTCAGCCTCAACTCACGGAGAAGACCACCTCGTTCAAGGGTTGGGCTGAACGCATGGCCGCACACGTCTGCGAGGGCGGGTTCGCGTCTGACGCGCGCTACTGGCTCGAACAGTTGCGCGAACACGGACGCCCTCTGCCGCTCGATTTCGACGGCGGGCGGAACACGCTCTCTTCCGCCCGCGTCGTCACCTCGACGCTCGACCCCGATGAGACGCGAGCGCTGTTGCAAGAGGTTCCGCAGGCTTACCACACGCACGTCAACGAGGCTCTCTTGACCGCGCTCGCGCAGGCGTTCGCCGGGTGGTCCGGGAACGACTCGCTTCTGGTTGAGATGGAAGGTCACGGGCGCGAAGAGGTCTTCGACGACGTAGACCTGTCGCGCACGGTAGGCTGGTTCACGAGCCTCTATCCCGTGCTGCTTGAGACGGAGAAGAACGCCGCACCGGGCGACGAACTGAAACGCGTCAAGGAGAAACTGCGGAGCCTGCCGGGTCGCGGCCTCAGCTTCGGCCTCCTGCGCTGCTTCGGCATGGGAGACGAAGCCGCGCGACTCCGCGAATGCGCGCGCCCCGAGGTCAGCTTCAACTACCTCGGACAGTTGGAGCATGAGAACGCCGGGTTCTCCTCTTTCGGCAAGGTCAGGTCGTCGAGGGGCGCGAGCGCGCTGATGCCCGGCGAACGCACGCACCTGCTGGAGGCGGACGCGAAAGTCGTCAGCGGTCGGCTACAGGTGGACTGGACCTACAGCGAAAACCTTCACCGGCGCGAAACCGTAGAAGCACTCGCCGCGCAGTTCGAGCGTGCGTTGCGCGCCCTGATCGAACATTGCCGTTCGCCAGAGGCGGGCGGCTTCACGCCGTCCGACTTCCCCGACGCCGAACTCTCGCAGGCACAACTCGACAACCTGTTCGCCAAGATCAACTTTTAGCGGCGACAACCTTCGCAAGTGAACAGGGATCACGTCGAGGCCGCGCACAAGCCGTCGCCGGTTCAGTCAAGGATGCTATGCCGATGAAGAAAATGCTTCTCGTTTGCCTGTTCCTTCCCGTCTTTCACTTCGCTTGCCTGGCGCAAGGCACGCCGCAACCGTCGCAACTCCAACCCGTGTACGTGAACGGCAAGTGGGGCTACGCGGACCGGAGCGGCAGGGTGGTGATTAAGCCGCAGTTCGATGCGGCGCTCCCGTTCGCCGGCGCGATGGCGCAGGTCGGCGTGTTGGACGAAGAGTTACCCGAGATAGACGCGCATCCCAATCTCAAGTGGGGCTACATAGACGCGCGCGGTCGCGTCGTCGTCGAGCTTCGTTACAGAATGCTGCGCGGTTTCTCGGAAGGGCTGGCGGCTGTCGCCATGCCGAACACGGAAAAGTCTGAAAGAATATTTCAGGGGCGCGGCGGTAATCTGCTCAACGTCAAGTGGGGTTATGTTGACATGAGCGGGCGCGAGGTTATCCCGGTACAGTTCTTCGGTGCGGGAGATTTTTCCGAGGGTCTGGCGCACGTGAACGTCGGTAAGGGAAGCAAGTCAATTTGCGGGAGGCCAAGCAACTACGGTTATATCGATAAGACGGGCGCGTTCGTCATCAAGCCGCAGTTCGCCCGCGCCAGTGCCTTTCAGAATGGCCGCGCACGCGTCTCCATCGGCCAGACCCGTTATCTCGGAAGATGCGTGTGTTGCGCGCCGCGCTTTTACGGCAAGCACGGCTCTGTTGACAGGAGCGGAACGTTTGTCGCGGACAAGGGGCAAGCCGACATACCGGAGGATGAATTTGAAGGTTGGGAAAACTGAAGGTTGGGAAAAACTGAAGGTTGAGAAAATTGACGGATGCAGATGCTAAGACTTTTCCTTTTTCTCTGCCTCTCCTGCGCCTTCGCGCTGACTTGCGCGGCGCAGGAGAGACGCGCAAAAGATCACACGGGCTTGCATCCTGTCCCCGACGCGAAGGGTAAGTGGGGTTTCATAGATCGAGCCGGACGCTTTCGCATCCCGCCGCAATACGATGGTGCGGGCGAGTTTTCCGAGGGCGTCGCTTATGTCTGGAAGTGGGAAGGAAACAAGAGGAAGAACGGCATCGTTGACACGGACAGCAAGTTCGACGAACTCCAGACCAACGATTACGAGATCGCTTTCCACGATGGGCTGGCGCGGGTGCAAACTCCGTGGACGCAGGAAAGAAAATACGGCTACATGGACAGGTCCGGGCGGATGGTGGTCGAGCCGCAGTTCTTCAACTCGGGGCATTTCTCCGAAGGACTCGCGTGGGTGGCCGTGCTCAAGGAGCGCGAGTGGCTTTACGGCTTCATCGACAAGACCGGCAAGTTCGCCATCGAACCGCAATTCGTCTACCAACCCGGCGACTTTGTTGACGGGCTGGCTAAGGTGGTCGGCAAATTCAAGTCCGGCTTCATTGATCGTGAGGGCAGATACCGCATCACTGTAGACTCCGAGCAATCGGACGCCTTCTTCTCGGAAGGTCTGTTGGCGGCAGTCATTCAAGACGACCCGCCGCGCGGCGTCTACCTCGACCGCGACGGCAAGGTGGTTTTGGAGATACCTTTCTGGCAACAGCGCACCGCTTGGCAACGTTCGCTCTACACGCTCCGCAGGCAACAACTCGCGCCCTTTCGTGAAGGTCTGGCGGCGGTCTTATCCTTTAACAAGATTGGCTTCATAGACCGGAAGGGAAAGGTCGTCATCGAGCCGCAATTTCGCGGCACACACGGATTCTCCGAAGGCTTGGCCGCCGTCAAAATCATCGGCAACGACGGCGAATACGTCTGGGGCTACATTGACCGCGCGGGCAACTTCGCCGTCGCGCCGCGATTTAGAGAGGCGCGGTCATTTGCCGGGGGACTTGCGCAGATCGTGACGTTTGACGGCAAGCAGCAGTTGATTGATGCGAGCGGCAAAGTAGTCTGGCAACTGTCAAAGTCGTAGCGACCTGAATGAGTGAACTCCTTAACGCGGCTGCGCATCTGGGAGTCGTTCCCCGCGAGCGACGCTCAAGCATCGCCCATGCCGCCGCGCACCGGATTCTTCAAGCCTTTGACTGCCCCGTAAAAGTGTTTAGCGGTCAGGCATATTGGTATTGACAATCGCCCTGCCCCGGCATATCGTGGCGGCGTTTCATCCGTCCATGCGTCTTAACCAGCGACGACGCCAACACTTGACCTCCACGTCAAGTCAACTCTTGACCTCACGTCAAGTTCACCAACAGCAATAAATCTTCAAGCGGCTGACACTGTGGGATCAGGTTATTACCCGGCGCGCTATCGTAGGCGACGGGAACAATGGCGGGCTTGCCTGTCGCGGGAAGCGACTATTACGGCTGCCTGTCTGAAGAGAAATTTGCCGCACGGCGGCTGAGAAAGGATAAATGAGATGAATGCTCCGACTCAAAATGCGAAGACTAAGCAAGGCGCGTTGGTGACTCGACAAGCGAAACCGGCAAACGGCACGCCGCCACCGGAGGACGAGCGTTTGCCGATGGTCGGTTGGTACGACCCGCGCCAACTCGCAAAGACGGGTATCGAGGTCGCGGTTTCGACCATCTTCGGGCGACACTCCGATCACCGTCTGGTAGAGGCAATGGCCTCCGGCGACGAGAAGAAGAAATTCTACGACTACTCCTATCATTACAAGGACGACGGGCGCGACGTTTGCGAACCGGACGAGACGAAGCCGCGCGATTCGATCTGGATAGATTACGTCGGCGATGTCGGAGACGGCTGGAATTCCACTTACGCCATCGCCTACCATCTCGCCGAAACCGGTCGCACCTTCACCTACCAAGACAAGGACTCGAACACCACCCATCAGGAGGCGACTTACAGAGGCGACCTACTGGTTTTCGGCGGCGACGAGGTGTACCCGACGGCGAGCCGCAAAATGTACGAGGATCGTTTGATGGCTCCGTATGAAGCCGCGCTGCGCCACAGCGGCGACACGCCCCCGCACGTCTTCGCCCTGCCCGGCAATCACGACTGGTACGACAGTCTCGTCGCCTTCACCCGGCTCTTCACCGCGCGCCCGTGGTTCGCGGGCTGGCGCACGCGGCAGTCGCGCAGTTACTTCGCCCTCAAGCTTCCGCACAACTGGTGGCTGCTCGGCACGGATGTGCAACTCGGCTCCGACATAGACGCGCCGCAGATGGAATATTTCGAGAGCCTGACCGACGACATGGACGAGGCCAAAAATAACGGCGAACCGGCAAGCATCATTCTCTGCCACGCCGAACCGCACTGGATCAGGGCGGCTCAGTACGGCGGCTTCGACCCCAACTACAACGAGAGCAATCTCAAACTGCTCGAAAAGAGGCTGGGCAAAAACGTGGCCGTCTTCATCGCCGGGGACCTGCACCACTATCGCCGCCACGAAGCGTCGGACAAGTCCACGCAAAAGATCACTGCGGGCGGCGGCGGCGCATTCCTCCATCCCACTCACGCCGGATTACTGGGAACGGACCTCGACGTGATCGTGGAGAAGGGATTGGAGAAAGGAGAGGAACGCGAATTCAAGTTGCAGGGTTGCTTCCCGTCAACGAAGGAGTCGAGCAGGCTCTGCTGGCGTAATCTCATCTTCCCTTACCTCAAGGGGAATAAGAGTTGGACGTTCGGGTTCGTCACCGCCGCGTTGTACCTGTTACTGACGCTGACGGTCGTCTCAAACATCGATAAGAGCACGGTGAGCGGCT
>Ga0307513_10007818_pt1 | contig 13787 bp, 16 predicted proteins | sample 15_EM_MG_FD_202174 | JGI IMG/M metagenome (GOLD analysis project Ga0307513, IMG submission 202174) | Populus trichocarpa ectomycorrhiza microbial communities from riparian zone in the Pacific Northwest, United States - 15_EM | ecosystem: Host-associated > Plants > Roots > Unclassified | place... | reverse complement strand
GTGCCATGTGCAGCTGTGTGCCATGCAGAAAGGGACGATGTGCTAAGTGGAGGTCAGGTTATTTTCTGGTTGGCTCTGATGAAGGCCAACCACCGACTATTCTCTCTCTAGGTCCAACCTACAACATAATGCCGTCAGAAACCCCGCTGACTGTGGACAATAGGCAGGATCGACCTTCTTTCTAGGATCCTCTGAAGATTTCGTATGCAGACGAGTTCAGAGTCAAGGCTTGGAAGGGCCATGAGATGCCGCCGAATGCCGCCGGGGAGAGATTGATCAAGGGGCCCCAAACCAGGCCAAGGCTGGAAGACATGAGCCTGACTAGCTCTTCATTGGTAGCTCTCTTGATGATTGATTAGCCAACCGATTTCCTCCCAATTTTTTATTTTCCCAGTCAACGAAATCGCTTGGAAAAGCGCCAGCGACACGAAAGCTTCTGAGAACCTATTTGGTGAACTCATGTATTTCTGCATGTAACCCCTCAATCATGTCACACTGTTCCAGTGTAGAAATGATTTGTAAATAACATGGATTTGTTTAATTATTTATATTTGGCCCAGCAGGTTCTGGGGTCCCATGTCCACCAGGGGCAGAGCAAAGACAGTTATTAAATTGCACCAGCTAGGCAATTAGGGAACTTTACCTGTGATGCTGGAGCCCTTGTTGGCAGGTGTGCACCAATCATCATGTCATTAAGTGTACTAATATTCAGATATTGGTCATCAGAACCTGTCAATTGCTTCCATATTAGAAAGGAGCTCTCTGGTGCATGTGAAATAACATGTTCTCAGTCCTTACTTTAGTCCTTTGTTGTCTCTTATGTGTGTTCAAGCTTGTTAAGGTTTTGAAGGAGACCAAAGGGGGTTCTTAACCGATAGTTTCAATATCGGACGTTGTTAAGATTGGAACTGGGATCGGAACGATCCCAGTGTGGTTTTTAACCGACAGTATCGCTATCGGGCGTTGGCCAGTCCGGGTGTGCATGGGCGGACAGGAAGAACACGGAGTCCTGGGTTGTACAGTGAAGAAGGGAGGAACAGCGGTGAGCTGAAGTCGGGTGGGTAAGGAAAGTAGAACCAGAGGGAGTGTAAATTAGGAGGGGGAATTCTAAGTCGATTATCAGACTAGCGAATGATCTACAGGCTTGTACGAGTTATAAGAGAAACTACATGAAACGTACTAGAGATCGACTAGCTAATGAAACGACAAGTGAGGAAGATATGACTGAAATGGGGTCCCAATGAGCGAAGCGATGGGGACCGGGGTTTCGGTCAGGGAGATGGCAGACAGGGAGAACAGAATACCGACAGGGAGAGCATGGAGAGGGAGAGCATGGCCAGGGAGATTTCGTCCAAGGGTACAAATATGCAAACTGGAGCACTACACAGGTAAGGCGAAACTACTGAGGCAGAGACCATCAAGGATACGCTCGTCCGAAAGGTGACAGCGGGACTTTGGAACATTGCGGGCCGATATGTGCGCATGCTGACAGGCACACTTGCTGATAGGCGCGCTTGCTGACAGGCGCTTGCTGATGGCTCACTTGCTGATACGCGCACTTGCTGATGGCGCACTTGCCGATACGCGCGCTTGCTGACAGGAGCGATTCAATTCACCAAACTCTATTGAGAAATGACACCTCTACGACCGATCCTAACAGACGTTAAGCCAGTCGGGAAGAGAGAAGGTGAGCCTAAGTCGAGATTCAGACTACAGAACGTTCTACCAGCTCGTACAGTTTATATATAAACCACAGGAGGCGAGTGGAAATATAGTTCTGGCTAGATCTAGACGGGCGGATGAGAAACGAGGTCTCAAACAAGGAGACGATGATAAATCATCCCCGTATCCAAGAGGTCCATACCCTGAGCACATCGGAGTGAGGTAAGCAATTGCCAATCAAGGGCCAGTCATTAGCACAGGACTCAACCGCTTGAAAGATTGCGAGAGGGGTATTCCAATCATCTCCATATCCAAGAGGCCCATACCATGAGTGCATCGGAGTGAGAGGTAAGCGATTGATAATCAAGGGCCACTTGGCGGAGGCGTTGCTGAGATTCGAGGGGGAACCGCTAGGAGCTGATCAAGCGGTATCATAATTTCGAATGTATTACACTTCTACAAACGATCCGAACAAAGCTAGTCCTCTCTTTTGGTGCTCAGCAGTCAAGCATCGCCGTAGGCTCTTGGTCTCAGTGGCTTCACTTCATTACTATGGATTCCTACTCCTACTCTACCTCCTTTCCCTCCTTCAAGTTAACTACTTCAGCAATTCATGTCCCTCAACTGGTGACATTTCATCTACAGGGTGAATCCCCTGACTTGAGTATAACTACCTTATCAACTACATTCTCTTTTCCTCTTTCCCCAACCTTGCTAACCACAAGCTCCCATGTCTCTTGGCTCACCAGAATATCACAAAGAATTGAGTTTATTTACAAACTGCAAACCTAAATGCAAAATTAAAGGGGCACATTGTCCAATACTACCCAAAAAACATCTTGACAATTGGCCCTATCCCAACACTCCTCTTACATGTTCTAGGCAGAGTTACTTAAGAGCTCCAGCTTCCTTCTCACATGATCCGAGCTCATCGTCACCATTCGCAGATTAGACTGAGCAGTGCCAGTCTTCTCCATAGCTTTGTATCTCTGTTCCAGGAGCCTAATTGTGCTACCCAACTGCTCCAGAAAGCTTCCTGATAATGACAAGCGGCCGTATTGCTCTATCAGTTGCGCCAAGTCATTTGTAGCATGGTTAATAACCTGGTTGAGGTCATGCAGTACCATCTCAGTAACTGCGATGAATGCCGCGGTCTTCTCCTTCCCATCTGTCGCCGCCTCCCACTCCTTCTTCATATCCTCGTCAACTAATCCCTGCTTATCAATCTTGGGGGTAGTTATAAGCTGCTGCTCCCAGGCGGGCGTGTTAGTCTTCCCAGAGCGGGAGAGTGCGCCTAAGTCCTACGTCCCACGATCATAAGACTTGAGCGCTAGGTGCAAGGAAGAGAGACTCACAGCCGGATTCTTCCTGAGCGTAGTCATGAGTTTGTTAATTTCTGCCTTCAACGCCACTGCTTGGTCTATCTGATCGAGAGTGTCGGCGGTCTTGGCGTTGATAACCTGATACTTCTCGTGGAGGCAGACGATCTCCGTCGCCCGCTGTGGCCTGAGGCCATCCAACCAGTCGAAAAGCTTTACCAGCATTTCCAATGCTCTCTGCTCGCAAGACTTGACTACTCTCCTCATATCCGGATCATCCTTAAACTTGTTCTGGAGCACGATAGGGTTGTCAAGGAGGAACATTGGAGCGTTTTTGAGCACCCCTAGGTTCGTTTCTTGGGAAACCCGCCAAGAGATGGGACTCTGAACATGGGTGAACATGAGGGCAATGTTGTTGGCTAGAGTTTTCGGGAGGACGGCGGACAGAGCGGATAATGTATAGTCCGTTTCGTCAGTGATGCGCGGGCTGATGCCGTCGGCGAGGATGAGTACGGCGTTAATGGAGTCGACGTGCTTCTTAATCTCTTCCAAAATACTCTCAATATGGAGCTCGTCTTGCTCAATACCGCAAGTGCCAGCCAAGCCAGGCGTGTCGAGGACGCGAACCTTGGGAAGGGGTCACAGATGCCCACAACACCAAAAAACGCCGATTCTCACCAATATATCATTGTTGCTCATAAATTCGTAAAGGCGGGGCGACTTGGTCCGACTTTGATCGCCAAAATCGCTTCGCTCGTTGGTATGGTCCAGAATTTTGAGGTCGTAATGATCAATGTCTTTTCCAAACAGGACATTGGCGATAAATTCCAATACTGAAGACTTTCCGACCCCAGTCTCCCCAGCAAGTAGGATAGTGTATGGCGCGTTCGCCTTGTTATTTGATGTCTTGACGAACCCTTGCTTAAGAGACTCTACATCGCTGAAAAAATTTAGGGTCAGAACTAGTGCGTCAAATATGTCGTTAAAATCACTTGATAGTCGAAGAGTTACCGGATATAGGAAAGGTCCAGGCTGGTGCAGTATAGTCATTGATAGGACTGTTGGAGGCGTCGCCGTCACTGGAAGGAGCGTCATCTTGATTAGTAGTTATCCACGACTCTAAGTTCTGTGGAAAGACTCACGGCTTAGGCGTGACTCGAACAGCGGTTGACGTTGCTTGGACAATGCTTTGAGAGAGACAAAAGACAGCCTGTAGGATGGTGTGAGTGCTGGTAATGCCTGGGCGAACGCCATTTCGAGGACTGTTGACAAGGTCAGCTCACAGGCGGGGGACAAGATGCAGGCCGAGATAAGGGCAGAGGTGCGGGCGCAGGTGGTGTTGTAATGGCATCCATAGCTCCAGCAGGTGAAGGAGAGGGTACACAAAGCGATGTTTTAGGTTGTGAACCAAACATCCGCTGTAGAGGGGCGCTTCTCTGGTCAATGATAGTGGTTATAATATCAAATTCCCTTACTAGAACGGAGAACGCAGGTTTAATACATCCCTAGGACGGTCATTTAGTGTACCGCCGCGTGCGGAGTACAACGGGCTCACTCCTTTTCGTGTCAAGAGATCGGAAAAGTTCTTGCTGATTAGTTCTTGAGTTTGTTGCGACTTTCCCTTAAAGACGGGTATCAGGGAATCACATAAAGCCCGAAACATCTCGCCTTGTGGACGGTCGTGAAGCGGTGGTACAAGTGGTACTAGGGCCATCGTATCGCCCTGATCACTAGGTCTCTCCCCCGTATTATTAGGGCAGTGCCCGGTGTCGAGATTCCAAAGTCTCAGGTTTCCAGTAGGGACTTCAGAGCAGTCAATGAGAGGTTCCGGAAACGATGCCAACAAAGTCTAGAAGAGTGTTACCGTGAATATGTATAGGATGACAGGAGCTCACCTTGACGAGATCTGCGCACATAGACGGACCAAAGGAACGGAATAGGTCTTGGTTGCGGCCTTGGTCCGTACTCCAGCACCTTTCGAGTTCACGGAAGGTCTTTGTGTCCAAATGAGCGCGGAAGGAGGAAATTGGCAAGGAGTCACATACTCGAGCTAAGGCGTAGTCCGTTGAAGTGGACCGGGTTGCATACTTATCCCACGCTCCGTGCTCACGGACAAAAGAGACCAATTGACAGAAAACGTTTACCACAACTTTGGTGCTCGCAGTGCAAGAGAAGTAGTATGGAGGTAAGGAGAAACCCAATATAATTGGTTGTGATTGGATGTTGGGATATTGTAGATTTGAATCTAGGTTTTTATACGGAATCGAGGTTGTAGAGATAGCTTGAGCTTTGGACTTAAGTGCTTCTTGGAAAACATTGGCAACCTGGAAGCTGGAAAGGTCATCGGCCACTTTGACGATTGTGTTCGCACTGATGCTTGCATTGCTAGCACATTCACTACAAGAGCGGTCAGCGGTGTGCAAAGGAGTCGGAGGAGTGAAGATACTTTTGATCCTTAGCGAAGAGCCACAGACTCTTGGCCATTGCCTCAATAGCGACTCGATAGGCAAAGGAAATAGCCTCAAAAGGAATCAGTATGCTATAAGTAAATGGGAAAAAATTTACCTCGATTTCCACAATGACCTTATCCTTAAACGAGCATCGAGCTACTTCGGCCTTGCTGACATATTGCCTGACTTCCATGTCTTTAGGATGGGTCAGAAGAGATCGCCATCTTAGGAGAGGGGTTCTTAGCTGACCTGCGCAATCGTAGGCAGCGACCACTCCGCTCTCAGTCGGGGCCGGTAAATTCTTCGGTTTAGACAGGGGCCATACACCAGCTGGAAGCGACTGTTTGGGTTTCCAAGACTTCCATTGCTCGTATCGGAGCTTCCTCTCTTCCAGGGCTCTTTTTGCGAGTCCGTCGAGTTCCTCAAGCTTTTCCGAACGAGCACTGATCCGCTCAAAGTGACCTCGCTTGAATGGCATCAGAGGCTTCAACAACAGGACGACGCAATTCGTAGCTCACTAGCTTTCCTATGGCCGCGAGGACAGTATCAATTTGCGACTGGAATCTCATTTCCATCTCCCAACGAGATTGAATACCTATAACGGTCGTCAGATCGAATGTGACCCTTCAGCAGAATACACAATACCGTTCTCGGTTGCTTCAACCAAGGAGCGGAATACTGCGTGTAGCGCATGCGTAGGCTGAGGCCCCGCCTCAAGCGCCTGGGTGTGCCATATGGCGAGGGAAGAAGAACTAAAGAAGAGGTCAGGTCGTGTTTTTACACTGATGAAGTCTAGGCACTGACTATCCTCTCTCTAGGTCCAACCTACGACACAACATCGTTAGAAACCTTGTTAATTGCAGAATGGAGATGGAGACGACCTTTTCCGCAGGATATCATGTATATTTTGTAGGCAGTTGAGTTCAGAGTAAAGACTTGGAAGGACCATCGAATGCGCGCTGCCGGGAGAGAGAGGTCAAGATGCTGGCTTGCTTCGGGCGGGCAGGAAGCCACGAGGCCGATTAGTCCTTTTCCTTCTGACCAATCGCATATATTCCATGACAGCCGACTCATAACCCTAGCAATTGGTGTCTTTGGTGGATATTCGTTTTCAGCTAGCTGCAGCTTACTTTACTCATGGATCGATCCGGGAAAACTGATCAATAACACGTGAATGGTGGGCTAAATATCTGATACAGTTCCTTGCAGAAATTGTAATCCAAAAAGGTACACGAACCATTCGGCGAACGTACACATATAGAAGCGAGGAATGGAATGAGGACAGCCACGCACACTATTCAAAAGATGTCCAGATGTTGAACTTGCCATCAGAACTTGCCATTAGAAGTCGAAGGTGAGGTCGATTCCTCTAATGGGGCTCTATCTCCACTCAACGGGGATGCAATTGGAGGATCATATTGACGGAAGAGTGAGGCGATAGGATTTTCGTCACCGGATAAAGGTTGGCTCGTGGAGGCATTAAGAGCATAGGGTGGTGGATCCGCTCTCAGATCTGAGAGGGGAGATGTCTTCATTGTGGGTGATAGCGTGTTCCTGTGGTTGATGATGATGACAATGGTACTGAATTTTCTAACGAGAACTGGAAATGCGTATTTGAGACGATCCTAGGACCGTCATTTAACGCCTCGGCGTCGAAGTGTATAGGGGGCTCACTCCTTTTCGCGTCAAAAGCTCGGAAAATATTTTGCTGATTAGTTCTCGGGGAATTTGCGACCCTGCCCTATAAACTGGCACGAGGGAATCACACAATGCGCGAAGCATCTCGCCTTGTGGACGTTTGTAAAGGGGCTCCACAAGTGGAGCCAGGGCTACCGCATCGTCTTGGTTACGAGGTCCAGCCCATATAGTGTCGGGACGGCCTCCGGCTTCGGGGTCCAAAAGTCTCAGGCTTTCGTCGGAGTCGTTCACAAGGGGCTCAAGAAACGACGCCAACATAGTCTAGATGAAAATTGATGTCAATGTAAGTAGTTACAGAGTGGTCGGGGCCCACCTTGATGAGATCTGCGCACGTAGACGGACCGAGTGAATGGAGCAAGTCTCGATTCCGATCTTCACTCCTGGTCCAAGACCTTTCAAGATCGCAGAATTTCTGTACATTCAAATGAGCATTTAAGAGAATGTCGATGAGGAGTCACGTACTCGAGCTCGGACGTTGTCGATTGGAGAATACCCGGTGATATACTTATCCCATGCTTGACAATCACGGACAAAAGAGACCAGTTGGGAAAACACATTAACTACGGTGCTGGTGCTCGTCGTGGAAGAGAGGTAGCGCGGGGGTAAGGAGAACCCCAATATAATTGGTTGTGATTGGATGGTGGGATATCGTGAAATCGATTCCAGATCGACATATGGCGTCGAAGCTGTAGGTATATCTTGAGCTTCGGACATAAGCGCTGCGTGGAACAGGCCAGCAATACGGGAGCCTGAAATACCACTGGCTACCTTGACGCGACGGTTCTGCCAGCACCGGTGCTCGCGTTGCTGGCGCATTCCCTTCGAAAAGTGTCGGCAATATGCAAAGGTGTCGAAGGAATGAAGGTACTGTTGGTTCTCAGCAAAGAGCCGTAGACATTTGGCGATTGCACCGACGGCGACCTGGGAAGTGAGAGAAATAGCCTTGATGTGGATTGGCATGTTATAAGCAACCGTGTTAAAAAAGAATACCTCAACTTCCTCGATGGCCTTATTCTTAAACGAGCATCGAGCTACTTCAGCCTGGCTGACATATCGTCTGACTTCCATATCTTTGGGATATATCAGGTTCAGCTGGTGATTTTAGATAGGGATTCTACTCTGACCTGCGAGGTTGTAAGCTGCGGCCATTCCATTGTCAGTTGGGACCACTGAGTTCTTCGGTTTGTACTTGAGTCGCAATATATTGCTCGAGGAAATCAGGTCAGATTTCCAAGCCCTCCACTCTTCGTATCGAAGTTCCCTCTGTTCCAGGGCTCTCGTTTCAAGTTCGTCGAATTTACCAAGTCGTTCCGAACGAGCAATGACTTGCTCAAAGTAACATCGCTTGAATGGCATAAAAGGTCCCAGTAGTAAGTAGATGCAAATTAAGACTCAAAAGGTCTTTGGTTGCTGCGGAAACTGCGTCAATTTGCGAGCGTAGCGTAGCTTCCATTGCCCGACGAGACTGAATGTCTTTAATACTCCTCAGAGTGATTAGGATAACTTTTCACTATAAGACACGATACCTTCGTCGGTGGCTACAACCAAGGAAAGGAAGACGTCACCTAGTGCATGCATAGGCCGGGGTCCGACCTCAAATGCAGCGGTGCGCCATGCCTCGAGGGAAGAGGTACTAGAGTAGAGGTCAGGTTGTTTTTCTGGTACGGCCTAATGAAGCCTAAACACCCACTATACTCTCTCTACATCCAACCTACGACATAATTTCGTCAGAAAACTCAGTGACTGCAGACTAGAAATCGAAGCGACCTTTTCTGCATAATATCCTGCAAATGGTGTAGACAGTCGAGTTCGGAGTGGAGCCTCGGAAGGGCCATCGAACGCTGAGAGGGGAGAGATGTGCTGGTGCTGGCTGGCACGGCACTCAACCTGGCCAGTCTCCAGGCTGGCCCGTCTCCAGGCTGGCTGTCGTCCCTTTGTTTTCTGGTCAATGCACGCGGTCGATAGATGTCCCGATTTAATGAATGATATTGTGCAGTCACCACTCTCGGCCGCTGTTGTTGAGGCACCGTAACAGTACTTTCCCTGAAAATGGTTTCACAATAGTACACCCACCTCGTGTAGGTGCATACTTCGAATGCTAGACGAGTTCAGAGTGATGCACCCATCAGGGGACATTGCACCCAAACAGGCCAGGTTGCGCCGATTAGAACTCCTGCCTTTCCTCTATTCAGTCTCAAACTTCCGGTTGGAAGCCGTGTTCCTTGCTGACCATCTTGCCCCCATTGTATCCACACAAAGCTTCGAAAATTAGAGGCCGCGCGAAGCGTCTGCTATGCGGTGACTTCTAATAGGTACATTCTAATTGTTCCTGAAGTATTCCACGTAAAGGGGATTTTCTGGAGCACGCGAGCCTGACACTAGGGTCCCCCCGTTCGCATGGGGCACTCTTACCAAACCTAACCCAGGCACCTCAGAATTAACAGATACAATAAATCCGTCACGAGTCGAGCCTGTGTGTCTTCCCGGTACTCAGACCTCAAAAATCAATATGCCCCCCACGTTGTACATTTCTTATATTGGTGGATGACATCGAGCTTCCTTATCGACCGGTTCTGTGGCCTCAGACAAAAAGGATCGAAAAATTCTAAGTGGAAGAAGGTACTGCCCCGTCAGTTTTATTCGGGACTTAAATTCAAGTATAGCGCCTCTTGGACTCTACGAACTTGTTTCGAGGTGCGGTAGTACATGTCTGGAATATCCTCAGGGCTCGGCCCCTTCATCTGGCTTGATTCACACGGCCATACTCTAGTCGAGGTCACGGAACGAGTCTCCACTTCAGGACATTTCCTTGGACCTATAAATGAAGAATCCAATCCTATATCTACACCTCCCAATCATTCAGATGAGTTCTACAACCCACAACGAACCCGTATCGACCTCTCGAGGCATGCGGAGCACCCAAATCAAACGAGGCAGGTGTACCCACAATAGTTGGGATGTGTGAGGGTGAAGCTCCTTTGAAGGTGCATTATTTCCATATTGAAGGCGAGCAATAATAGGAGGTGCACCGAAGCCGATCAAAGCGGCGTCACCCCAGAGTTGGATGGAGGCCTTGGAAGCGGCCTGGCCCTTTCTGTGGAGGCTGGAGCGAGAGGAGGTTGTACCGGCGTTGGTGGGTGGCGAGAATGTAGGGTGTTGGACCCCCAATTCTCGGATGGGTGATGACTTATGGGAAAGTCTGGTGTATAGGGTGGTGGACTAATACTCGGTGCTTCCGTGCCCGATTCATTCACCGTGCGAGGTTGTGGCTTGTTCCTGATTTCGATAACCTCGATAATGAAGCGGAATTTGGTAACTAGAGTTGGGAACACGTTCTTGATGCACGGCTATGATGAATGTGCGTCGTTGAGCACAGGAGAGTTAGAGAACGCCGTACACTCACCCCGTTTCTAGTCAAGAGCCCAGAAAAGCTCTCACTGACCAATGTCTGACTATCGGGTAGGTTTAGTCCAAACAATGGAACAAGTGAGTCGCATAATGCGCGGAGCATCTCGCCTTGCGGAAGCTTATAAACAGGTGCCAGAAGCCGTACGATGGATTCTATTGTACTAGGGTATGACGGCACACGGGGAATGCCCCATACCATCCAGGATGACAATGTTGGACCAGGGTTATCATAGTCCATAAAGAGATTTGTGGGGCACTTTATAAGAGGCTCAGTGAATGACGCCAGCAGTGCCTATAACAACGTTGGTTTTGAGACGTGTGGTGTGCCAAGGGCATACCTTGATTAGGTTCGCGCACGTAGACGGACCAAGCGAAGAGAAGAGTGCCTGATCGCGTGCCTCATTCCCAGTCCAGGACCTTTCAAGGTCACAAAACTGTTGTGCGCCTAAGTTGGTAAGGAAAGAGAAAACTCTTAAGCAATCACGTACTCGAGCTCGAATATTACCGTCAGATGAAGTCGACCCACGGACATACTCATCCCACGCTTGATGATCACGAACATAGGAGACCATCTGGCGAAACACCTTTACTACAATTTCGGTGCTGGGAGTTCGAGAGAAGTGGGCTGCAGGTAATGAGAAACCATAGATGATTGGGTGCGGTCCAGCGGTGGGATATTCGGGGTCAACGTATTGCAAAGATGTTGTCGATATGTCTTGAGCCTCTGATGTGAGCGCCCCGTGAATGGTGCCGGCGGTATGGGAACCAGAAATGCTGCCGGCAGCGTGGACGAGCCTGGTTGCGCCGGCGTTCACACTACCAGCGCATGCCCTTGAAGAAACGTTAGTAACACACAAAGGAGAGACGAAAGTGGAGGTACTGCTGGCTCTCGGCAAAGACCTTTAGACACTTGCCCATCGAGTCAATTGCGTGCTGATGGCTGAGAGAGATAGCCTCGGTGGGAGTTTAGCACGGTATAAACAAATGGATAAAACGCGGGTACCTCCACATCATCGATGACCTTTTGCTTGAACGAGTAGCGTGCTACTTCGGCCTTGCTGATCCATTGCCTGACTGTCAAGTCTTTTCGTATATAAATCAGAAACCATTATTCGCTTTGGAAGAGACCTCTGAATCTGACCCGTACGGTCGTAAGCAGCGACCAACGTGCTCTCAGTCGGGGTTGGCGGAACTTTTGGATTGACCCCTAATCGGGATCCTCTGTCCAAAGGAACTTCATTGGTATTTAAGGCTTTCCATCTCCTGTAGCGACGGTTCCTCTCTTCAAGAGCCTTCTTCGTACTATCCTCGTAGTTTTTGAGCTTTTCTGAGCGCATTTTGATTTGATTCAAGAAGCCTTGCTGGAAGGGAATTGCAGGCCAGTCGGAGAGGTGATATGCTCTTCACTTACAAGCTCTCCAATCGTTCTTGAAATTTCTCCGAGTTGTAATTGGCAAGCATTTTCCATCATACGCCAAGATTGAACAGCTTCAAATTTCGTCAAAGCGTATCTCGATATTAGGTGAGAAATACAGCACCTTGGGAAGTGCCCTCGATGAATAAGCGGAAAACGTCGTTTAACTTGTGTGTGGGCCGAGGCGCAGGCGCGATCTGAGATGTTGCACTAGTCTGCCATGCGGAGAGATAAGAGGAACTCGAGAGAAGGGTCAGACTGTATATGAAATAGAAATTGATTACTGACTATTTTCTTTCTATACCTAGCCTGCTCAAACTGTCAGAGGCTCGCCACTCGTGAGGAAAGAGAAGGGACAACCTCTTCTGCAGCAACCCCTGCAGAGTTTGTAGGTATGCGAGCTCAGAGCAAAGGGTAGGGAGTGAATCCGTGTTCATGGAGTAAGATGGGGAGAAGGGAGAGGAAGGATCGCCAGGTGACAGGAGACTGGCAATGACGGATTGCTGAGTCCAGGGCTCAGTGAGCATTGGCCGAATCGCGAACAGAGGGCTCGATATCACGCTTATCATGTTGGCTGCTCCACGCGTTGACGAGTTGTAACGCGTGAAATACCGAGGTCCCCCGTTTGTATGGGGCACTCTTACCAAACCTAACCCAGGCACCTCAGAATTAACAAATTCGTCACGAGTCGAGCCTGTGTTTCGTATCGGGGCTCAGACTTCAAAATCGACAGGCACTCGACGTTGTGCTCATCAAAATATTTCTTATATTGGTGGATGACCTCGAGTTTCCATATTGACCGACTCTGGAGCCCCAGACGAAAGGGATGGAAAAATTCTAAGTGGAAGAAGGTACTCCACCACCAGTCAGTTTTGTTCTGGACTTGAACCCGAGTATAGGGCCTCTTGGACTCTATGAACTTGTTTCGAGGTGCGGTAGTACCTGTCTGGAGTATCCTCAGGACTCGACCCCTTCCTTTGGCTTGGCTCACACGGCTATACTCCGGTCGTGGTCATGGAACGAGTCTCCACTTCAAGACATTTCCTTGGACCTACAAATGAAGCATTCACATCTAAAACTACACCTTCCAATCATTCAGACGACTTCTACAACCCACAGACGAACCCATATCGACCTCTCGAGGTACGCGAAGCACCCAAAGCAAACGAGGGAGGTGTACCCACAAGAGTTGGGATACGTGAGGATGAAGTCCCTTTGACGGTGTAATTGAAGGCGAGCAATAGTAGGAGGTGCACCGAAGTCGATCAAAGCGGTGTAACCCCAGAGTTGGATGGAGGCCTTGGAAGCGGCCTGGCCCTTCCTATGGAGGCTGGAGCGAGAGGAGGTTGTACCAGCGTTGGTGGGTGGCGAGTATTGGACCCCCAATTCTCGGATGGGTGATGGCTTATGGGAAAGCCTGGTGCGTAGGGTGGTGGGCTAATACTCGGTGTTACTGCAATTGGTTCATTCATCGTGCGAGGTTGTCTGATTTCGATAGCGTCGATAATGGAGCGAAATTTGGTAACTAGTAATGGGAACACGTTCCCGATGCATGACTATGATGAATATGCGTCGTTAAGCACAGGAGAGTCAGAGAACGCCGTACACTCACCCCGTTTCGGGTCAAGAGTTCAGAAAGGTTCTCACAGACCAATCCGGAACCACCGCGATGGTATGGTACAAAAAATGGGACAAGTGAGTCGCATAATGCGTGAAGCATCTCGCCTTGCGGAAGTCCATAAACGGGTTCCAGAATCCGTACGAGGGATTCTATTGTACCATCGTCTGTCCGCCGACGGGAATTGCCCCATACCACCCCGGATGCCATTACTGGAT
>Ga0307513_10007817_pt1 | contig 13789 bp, 15 predicted proteins | sample 15_EM_MG_FD_202174 | JGI IMG/M metagenome (GOLD analysis project Ga0307513, IMG submission 202174) | Populus trichocarpa ectomycorrhiza microbial communities from riparian zone in the Pacific Northwest, United States - 15_EM | ecosystem: Host-associated > Plants > Roots > Unclassified | place... | reverse complement strand
TCTTGCCTTTTTCTGCATGCCTCGCCAACTCTGCATCGATGAAGAGATTCAGAGCCTATGATGCAAGATCCTCGCATGCCAAACCTTGACCAGCTTTGCCGCATCGGCGGAAATCGATGCGGTTGAATGCTATCTGCCAGTGGGATGTGTACCCCTTGCATTTTATTTACAGGGTGGTTGATCGCACGGAGATGCAGCTGGCACAACTTTTATCGTTTCTGCGTCATTCTCCTCTTTCTTTTCTCTCTCTCTCTCTCCACCCACAACGTGAGCGAGTAATATTCTGCCTTTCGGAGTAAACGGCTCACCTTTTCCAGGAGTTGCCATTTGAGACGTGCACGGGCGAGATCACAAACATGAAAGAGGCAAGCTACTAGCTAGAAGGTTTTTGGCTTCAGAATGCGGTAGGTTATTCAAAGAGGAAGGTGTCCGAGTAGCTTTTCGGCGTTTAAAACCCTCACCTTACTCCGCGCGTTCGTAAGATGGTAGACGTCCGGACGTCCAGCCACGAGACCGTTTGGTTTCTGATGCCATAGCAAGAAGGTTGGAAGTAGGTCCGATTTTATTTTCAAAATACAATCTTGCATCCGAACGCACCGAAGGTCCGTATTTAAAATGGATGATGTTTTCATACCGCATAGCAGAGGAAGTCCTTGAGAGATTAACATATGAATTGAAAGAAATTCCTTCTTTTCATTTCTTGTGATCGTCAACCTACCGCAAGGGTCCTAGGCTTGATCCAATGTTAATACATAATGAACAACGGGAAATTCTGACCTATCTTTGGCATCACCACTGAGATAACAAGGCAGTCTGGAATTCGGAACTGACATACTGATTTGTCCATATCATTTCCAGTGGACTTCCGAACGTGAGTTAGGTCATTCATTACCTGACATGGTTTCGTTTGTCTTAGAAACGAAAACCTTGGGAGTGGGTAGAATGCTTCCCCCGCGTGTTTGAGATACCTCGTGCTTTTTAACATGATGTTCTGAGTAGGTTTCCGGACGTACCTACGTCAGATCTGCACATGAACCACGGCCTGTGTGCTCGCAGCTTTTGTGCCATAATTGCACAACCTATAGCCAATACCACGGTTTGTATCTTTAGCTATGACCCCAGAAATACGATATCTCGGAGAAGACTGTACCCCACCGTCATGGGGTTTCCCGTCGGCTCAGATAAAATTGGTTCTGTCTATCAAAGGGCCAGACCTTTGCCCAGGCTCAAGCAATGTTAAATGAAAGACGGAGGAGTAGAGAGTACCATTGGTCAAGAAATGCTAAAATCCATAGAAATGCCGCGGGGTAGTAGGCGTGTGAAGGACAAGGATGGGTTTCTTGGCCTGGATTCGCACTAGATGGTCTGGACATTGTCCGACCTTGACTTGCAAACTCCTCCGGCTCCTTGTCAGAGTCCGAAAATACCTCTTCCCATGGCATATCCGAAGTAAACGTAAGCTGGTTCCCCGGTATCGATCTCAGGTAAGTATCGATGGTGGGTTATTAATCCTTGAGTCTGACGTTTTCCAGAACTTCCTGTGGAGCGGTGTTATCGTTGGGGCAATGTTGATTCTTGAAGAAATTGTGGGGTTCAAGTTAACCATGATTTTCGCGGATCAATCGATCACGTGTCGTTCACCGTTCAGTCCTTTTTTCATGATGTCCTTTTTTCATGATGGTAGGGCTTGGGTAGGGCTAGGCAACTGTAAAAAAGATCCCCTACCGCGTGTAATTTTGTTAACACCCCCCCATTGACTCTTTCGGTATCGGTAACTTTTCCCTCTGAAACGCGTAAAAAGCATGCTACTCTCCTTGGAAATGTGGCTTTTTCAACCTTAGGCGTCTACCCGACATTTCATCATTTTAAACCACCACCACCTTTGTGCAATGCAGCTTTGAAAAATTGTAATTTTTTGCAGGCCTGGAGCTTTACTTGTTTATATCTGCCAAGAATAATAGAACATTGGCCCTCGCCCAGGGTAGAAAAATCGGAGTGCATATGTGTAAGGAGAAATTTCCAAATTTTGGAACATCCTTGGTACCGCGGACCTCGAAAATCGCCCCAAAATGGCAGGAGGTTTCCACGCAGAACAGAAGCACTTTGGTGCGGGGTTGAGGATTGTCGATTAACGTTCACCTTCAGCGACGCTCTTCCGTTATTATAGGAACGACTGGGCATTTGATAAATGCGAAGTTGTCGGGAATTCACAGATTTTTCTGATCAATATGCGCGGCGCACGGCTTGTATCGGGATTTATGACTCCAGCGTACGGAATGAATCGGAAGTAAATCGATCATAAGAGGCCTGATATTCATCTGGTGGCCACTACACATTTGTCGCCCTCTATGACGACGACCATGATTCGGACATCGTTTATCAGGACGGCGGCGCCTGCATTGAGGCTCAAGGCCTCCCCACTCACGTTGTCGACCACACGAGGTGCATTGTTTGCCACCACAGGCCGCAGGCTACTCTCCACGTCCTCACCGCTAAGCAAAGATGGCGACCTGCTCGTCAACAAGCGGACTCATCAAGAAGCCACTTCTCCACATAAACGTGCGCACCCTCATTTCTGGGTCCCATTTTCGCCAATTGAACCTTGATTTTATCCACAGCCCCCGATGCATCGCTGACTACACACGATGCAGTTAGCACGCTGCCCGTCTCGGTCCGCGGAGACTGGGTTCTATTCCACCCTGTCTATTCCCCGGAGGAACTCAAAGCTGTCGAGGTTTACCAGTTTTCCAACAGTCGTTGCTTCAAATACTGACAAGTGTTGTGGGAATCGTGACATTAGGTTATGCATCGTGAAAGAAAGAACTGGGGAGACAAGCTCGCCTATGGACTCGTGAAGACGGCCCGGTCACTCTTCGATTGGGTTTCCGGTTATAAACACATTGAAAAACCACCTGCTCCAGGAATGACTATTGAGGAGCTGCGGAAGGCCGGCTATTTGCTCTCAGATAGGCAATGGCTTGAAGTGAGCTTGTACGAACTCTTGCTTCTCTATTTTCCCTGATCGTTTTCATTTCAATCTTTAGCGTATTATCTTTTTGGAGAGCATTGCAGGTGTTCCGGGAATGGTTGCTGCGACCCTCCGTCATTTGACTAGTCTCCGACTTATGGTGAGCACTTTCTTTTTTTCCCATTTGTTATAGGGCCTCATGTTTCCTCCCTTTTCAGCGTCGTGACAGCGGCTGGTTAGTCAAGAGTTATTCTTAGCTTCTTTTCTATAAACTTACCCATTTCTAGGATTCACACGTGTTTGGAAGAGGCCGAAAATGAGAGAATGCATCTTATGTATGTCCAAATACCACCCTTTTACGTTCCACTCCTCTCATGCCATACAGGACGTTTATGACTCTCCGACAACCCTCGATGCTTTTCCGGCTCATGATACTTGGAGCTCAGGGTGTATTTTACAATTTATTCTGTAGGTAAACCGTCATTGGTTAGATCATTCTTTTACTCATTGACTCCCCCATTCAAGTTTTATCGTACCTCATCTCTCCAAAAATTTGCCATCGGTTTGTAGGACACTTGGAGGAAGAAGCTGTTGTGACCTAGTATGCTAGTTTTATTATTTTGTATCCTTCAGGTGGTGACTCTTTTCCTCTCAGCACACGGTGTATTGCCGACTTGGAAGCCGGAAAAATACCGGAATGGTGAGTTCTCCCTGAAACCCATGAATCTCGCTGATTAGGACGACTTAGGACCAATCTCAAAGCTCCAGAAATTTCCATTGATTATTGGCGTTTGCGTCCAGACGCGAAGCTCCTCGACGTATTGTATGCGGTTAGGTCTGACGAGACTACCCATAGATTTGTAAACCACAGCCTCGCGAACCTGAACCCTGCCACAGATGTCAACCCCTTCGCGCTTCGGGAACCTGACATGCATGTCAAAGGGACTAAGATCGAGTAAGTCGCGCCATGTTCTGTGGCTGGTTTGTCAGTCTTACCTCGTGTGTATTAAGGTTTAATCGTACGGAATCTGAGGAATACGTGAAGGAATCCCACGAACTCATGCAACAGCACCAAGCCAAGGAAGTACCAGAGAAATGAAGATGAAAATTTTCCTTTCATTTTTTTTTTTTGCATTCCCGTTTGCATCTGACCTCTCCCATATATACGTACACTCCTTTCACATTTCCTCCTGCTGGAATCGTATATTACACCCCTCTCTCAATTAATCGCCGCCTTGCGCGTTCTGTACTATAGAGTCAACCTATATGTATCGTAAAGTCATTTTTGTACTGTTCGGGGTTATTTTGGTGCAAATCTATTTATGGACAACTATGACATCCCTCTGGGTCGCCATCACCATCATTGGAGTCTCAAACGGTAGCTTGATGATACCACCATAGGGGCTCATAGGGACTTATTCATGGCGTCCACCTCTAACAAAGGCGAAGGTCCATCGACATCCAATCAACCCCTACCTGAACCCTCGGACAAGTCGATACCCTCCAGCAACGATGTGGCCCATCGACGCATATTCATTGGCCCAATGCCTGAGAAAGTCATCGCTCACACCGAGGCACAGGGTAAACGAACCAAGTTAACCATAGAGAGTGTATTCTCTCTCAGCCTGGACAAAGACAATGCCCATAACCCTGATAAGAGGGAGGAGGTGTCTCGCGTTCTCAAGGATAATGCTTTCCGATTCTTCCTTCATGAAGGCGGGAAAGCAGAGGATTGGGGCGCCGAGGAGGAGGAAGGCACGATCAATGAGTTGTTGAATCGCTGGAAGGAGAGCGAGTGGGGGATACTCTGGACTCATAGGCACCACCACAAGAAGAAGGAACAACAAGGGGATGACCACTGGTTCGGAACGAGTTTCGAGGTCGGGACTTTGCTTGGAGTCAACGTTTTACAAGGGGGCGAACATCTCAAGACCAAGGCCGCAACTTTGAAATCCACTCCGACTGATATTGTTTCGGACTCTGTCGCTCCCATTGGGAAAAGCTCTGTGACCTCTCCATTCAACGTCCCTCCGGCTATTCCGCAGACCATCCCTCCTGACCAGCAAAACGATCATACACATGCAACCTCACTGGAAAATGAGGAATCTGTAGGTGGCCCGACTCCAGCGTCGTCCAGTACGGGACTCATAGCACGGCAGGCTGACTCGAATGGGCACCTAAGAGTTGACGTGAAGGGGAAGGCCAAGGTGGTACGTTATGGGGATTCGTCTACGAATTTTTCCAATGCGCCGCCTGGGCCAGCACCACCCCAGGATGTTCTCGCAAGGACAAAAGGCACTGTTGAACCTAACACCAGCCTGGCTGCAACAATAGCCAATGAAACAACGGTGTCATCTCCAATCGAACTACAGTGGGGGGATGTCGTTTTGAAAGGTGATTATTTTTCTTTATGCGCCTTATGGTTACCGGTATTAACTTCCTGGAGAGACAGGATGCTCGTAAGAGTGAGCTACACCAAGTCAGAGGACATAAAACAATTCGACGATGCCATAAATCGGACAACCAGAAATTTGCGATATGAAGACTGGGGCGAGTTTCTCGTCGCCTGGCGAAAGGACCGAATTGAAGTGTACCAAGATCACGTACGTTTGACCATTAGCAATTAACAGGTAATCTTGAGCTCATCGTATTTGTGAATAACAGACTACACCCGGCAAAGAATGGATAAAAGGACACAAGCATCTTTCATATATTATCCCACTGAGGTCATCAAGAACGAGGTTGTCATTATATTCCTTCGTAGACTTGACATTCTCTATAATCTGTGCCCCTACGACAACGCGGTTAAACTCCTCGAAATCTCGATGGATCTTCAACGGCGACAAGGAAGGAACAAACATTTTTGTTTTCAAGTTAAAAAGTAGGTCAAGAGCTTATGATTGGACTTGGCAACTTTGGTAAGCTCCAAACGACCCTTCATTGATTTTCGTGAGTTCTAACTTGTTCGCGCTGTTAGGCGCTTCATGGGAGGACAAATCCCTACCAGCGTCGATATCTACAACCCTCGGATGAGCGCAAAGGTCACAATCGACACCTCCGACGTGGAGGAATCAAACACTGCTTCCCTCTATTCGACATTTACACGAGAGAATATAATAAAGCTCTGCGTAGATACTCTTCGAGACGTACCGGACTGGAAGTATATGATGGAGAGGCAAATTCAAGCGGGAAAGTCGGTCCAACTTGCCTGGCGTGTTGGTGCTAATTTGGATTGGATCTGGCTGGAGGAGGATATCTGTGGTGATCACAGGAATTGGTCTGTGTTGTGTGGTATAGCCTTCAAGCAGGTAATTCTCGATTTCTCGTATTACTTTCAGAGTATCTCATTCTTTCATTCTCTCGTACAGTCCACGAGGCCTCCCGTTTTAGAGGTTCGACTGGCCGAGCATTTTCCTACCCACACACATACGAAGGCAGGAAAGCATATCGACGAGCCTCCCTCCATAGAGGGCTATCTGCATCGTATAAGACCAAATACACAGACGAAACAGTCGATCTACCTTTCCACCCACAATGGCAATCTTTTCACCTTGGACACTTTTTCTGCCTTCCCACCCATGCCGCCTGGCCTTGCCCCGGTTTCGAACTTGTATACTGACGCTGAAACCAGTCGGCACGCTGAGGTTCGTCGTGGCGCAAACCAAATTATGACGGCCACGGGCGTGTGCGACTTGAGGAGTATTGTTGCGGTAAGAAGGGCCTCACATCCGGTGCCTACCCATATGCACGACCAGAAGGAGCAAGCACATGATGACGATACTGCTTGGTTTGGCGTATGGGAAAACTCATCGGAACAGAGGCACGAGCATGACGAAGGTGACGAAGGTGGTGAAGTGGGTCTCGATAAATTCGGAGATCGGACAAAGATGAGAATAAGACGTTCATTTGAGTTGTTGCTCAGCACGGGGAATGTTGTCCGGTTCGAGGTAATTGGTCCATTCCTTATGAACCTCTCACGACCACAGGCTCAAATCATTTCTCTTCTAGGCTCATTCCTGTCAGGTGGCGCTGGAGTGGATTCAACGACTGCGGGACTTGATATTCTATTGGAAGAGCCGGCATCGTGTCGATGCAAAGGAAGAAATCGAACTCGCCCAGGCCCATCGGCCTCGTTTAACACCACTCACCCGTGCGCTTCTGGACGAAGAACGCGAACCACCCGAACCACCTGCAGATCCAACAGCGCCATACGCAGCTATGAATTCCATGTACAACTGGTGTATTCTGGAAGGTTGTATGCCCGTGAGCAAAGGTGGTCGGTTGTACGTGAAGAAAGGACTTCATGGGCAATACAAGTATGGACTGTTAATACCAATCCTCGAATGACACTAATCTTTGTGCAAGACATGTGCAGCTCTTCCTGGTCGCAGGTCATCTTGTCAGCTTTCGCATTGGGCCCCAGTCTTCCCTATACCCAGCCGTTCGGAAGAAGATCAACTTGTTGGATGCATATGTTTGCTCCGGCTACTTCGCTGTCATGACCCTTCCAAAAGGCCAATATTATCCAAACGCTGTTCCTGCCCCGCGGAGGTACCAGGACGGACTCGAGACAGACGACCCAGAGGAGGACATGCTATTCATGCTTTGGTATCGGCCGCAACCACAGATGTTAAATGCAGACCAGGATCCCACTACAACTCCAGTCGACACAAAGTCAATACCACAACTGTCTTCGAAACATAAGATGTTGGTTTTCAAGACAAGGAGTCTTCTGGAGCGAGATTCCTGGTGTTGGGCCATAAATTCGGAGATTGAGAAAATTGTTAGGGCGCAAAGGAGCAGAGAGGAAATGTTACGAGAAACGGGTAATTTGTTGAAATTGGATTAATTGCTGATACTGCGATGCCTTCTCAGCATCACAAATACGGGTTTTAAGGGAATCGCACAGGGAGTCTATGGATTAGTTGCATGCCTATCAAATTATGTTAAATATCATTTCTAGTTTACTTTCTTTTGGGTTTCTTAACACTGTTAAAGGTTGGAATGAGAATTTTGTGCAAGGAATTTGTTGAGCAACTTACCCATATCTACTACGAGATGTGGCGCGGTTAACAACTCCGCCGAAGTCGAGTGCACCACGAACAAGTTTGTAACTGGGATATTTAGCACACACGATATTACGAGGAGCTTTAACACATACCCAACACCAGGAAGATCCTTAGTACGACCTCCTCGAACCAGAACAACACTGTGCTCCTGCAAATTGTGTCCTTCTCCTTGGATATACGCCATGAGAGATTTTCCTGTTGTGAGCTTCACTCGAGCGACTTTTCGTTTGGCAGAGTTGGGCTTCTTGGGCGTGGCAATGATGAGGCGGGTGACTACGCCCTTGCGCTGCGGGCTGGTCATAAGGAGCGGTGATTTGGACTTCTCCTGCTTTTTTGGAACCCTCTTTGCCCGTATCGACTGGTTAATGGTGCGTGGGGCTATCGGTGTCGCATGGAAGGACCGGGATTGGAGAAGGATGGAAGAAAAGGGGCTAGGATGAAGCGGCCGTGGTTTAATGCACGATGCCCAAACATCGGATGTTCGAGCAAGGGCTCGAAATGCGGAGAACATTTGTCGTTGTCGTGAACAGCGACAACGATCGGTGCTTAATGTCGTTGTTTGTTGACACGGTGATTGCCAAATAATTAAAGCGCGTTTCGATTCTTGTCGCGTTTTCCTTTCCAAACTTTCACCATGCCCGTAGCGACTTCTTCGCGTCGTAAACATGCAGCTCGTCGTCAAAATTCCGAAGATATTGAAGAGACGCGTAGCACTCAGATTAATGGGAACGATGACGATGTGAGCGATGAGGATCGACCCCGAAAGGTTAAATCGGAGAAAAAAGCGAAAGGAAAGCAGAGGGCTGCGCCTCCCGCAGAAGAAGACGAAGACGGCGATGCTGGTGCAGCTGATGATATGGATGACGAAGATGATGAGGACAGGATCGACGTTACCAATTTTGCCAACCAGCCTTTGCGGAAACAAGATATCACCAAGCTTCAGGGCATCTCAGGGGACTGGACTGATATGCGCACCAAGATTGGGCAGAAGGCAGATATATATAAGGACGTTGCAGCTGCTCTAGTGGAGGCTGGGGAAGAGAGTATCGCATCTTCAAAGGTATTTAATAGATCCTCCTTTTGACTTCAAGATTCCGATTCTGATTTTCACTTCCTAGTATTTACAAGCCTTAGAACAGGACATGAGAGAGTTCATAGATGTGACGGCTGAGATGGCTGCGCACTCGAAAGCACTCGACGCCATAGCGAAAGCGATAGCACAAGGCGACCAAGTTGTGAGTACTTATTTCCTGGATACCACACTGAGCTCAAATGTTTCACACAAGGGTGATGCACACGAACGGTATGAAAGAGGTCTGAAAACCGGACTAGACGAATATGCAGGCAAGACTCAGCGGCAGAAATACGCCAAAGAGGAGAGATATCGTGACTTCCATTCGAGTATTTGGGTAAGCGTAATTCCGCAACTCTGCACTCTCCCATTCTCATTCCGCGTTGCAGGAGGTCAAACATCCACATGATCCAATGCCTCCAGTAACCGAATTCATGCCGAGAGGTGCGTTTTTTTTGTGGGTAAAATCTAAGTCTAGCAATGACAAGTTATTTCAGAGGATGGAGATGACTCGGATGATGATGACGACCTTGAGATTGGAGGGGTTACCCAGGATTTCAAATGCCCCATCTCCTTAACACCCCTCGTGAACCCCGTGACGTCGTACGCAGTTCTCTTCTAATCCTGGAGCAGATTCTGACATTTCGTCTTTGAAAGCCGCGTGTGTAATCACAGTTTCTCCGCAGATTCCATCAAAGGGTATTGCATGATACCCAGCAAACTCTACAAATGCCCAGCCGCTGGATGCAACAAGTCTTTCAAGCTTTCGGATTGCGCCACTGACGATGCTCTTGCCAATAAGGTCAGAAAGTACCAGCGTCGTGTTGCGGCGAATGAACAAGACAGCGATGCCGAAGAAGTCGTCTCCGATTGAACGTGTTCTTGTGGCACATGTTGTTTTCTTTTCTGGAATGACTACCTTCATTTGAGCATGCTATGTTCATTCTTATTGTAAGTACACATGCGCTTTCGGCTAAATTTAATGTATGATACACTTTTGGGTTTGAATCCCTGTACTTACCATAAATTATGATTTGCGCGTTATACCCCGTGTCATTAATCGAATACTAATGGGTCGCTTACATTCCACCATACATTTGGGCAAGGTGGTGTTAATTCCACGAGACAAGGTCGGGACCTTTGGTGAGTTTACACGTTTCAGGGAATAAAGTCTAAGTGAATGATCTTCCAAGGAAGCTGTCCTTGGAGCAATCCTAACGATATGTGGAAGGTTTACTGCGATTTCGAAGCCACTGTCATTGGCCACTCCGGGTCCGAAAGGCGGACACTCCTATCAATGGAATCTGGACCCCGACACGTTCATGATAAACGCCAATGGGCGCCAATAGCAATGCCCCATTGAGAACAGATAAAAGGGTCAAGAATATTCAACATGAAAGAATTCGGAGGTATCTACAAACAGGTAATTAATCTGTATCCATACTGTTTTCCCGTTCTCTATCAGCATGTTCCTGTATGGCCCTCAGGAATGGTCCCACCCCAGTCCCGGCTTCTTCTGGGAGACCAAGAGTCCGTACGAGACCACCGAGGAGACCGGTTCGAAGGGCCTGGTCAAAGTTCGAAACTGCTGCTCTAAATTGGGGCGAACTAAATTAAGGGAGAGATGGAGGAGATAATGCGATGTTCAGTAAGCGCTGCAAGAGTGAGGTATAGAAGGCGTACTGGATAATTCGTTGAAGCACGTCGACGGAAGGGGGTACAGGCAGATCTGGGGGAAGATGCGGGAAAAGAGCCGGAATCAACTCCGGATGGTTACTGAATAGAGGACCAAGGTTGGCGGGGGTGAGGATGTCTGTGAGAGACACCTCTGCAAAAATATTTTTGAATAAGTAACCGGGTGGCGTATCAGTGCAAAAACGTCCGCACCTGGGGTTGCAGCTGGTGTAGGTCTGCCAGACATAGATGTAAGCATCTGGGAAAGAGTCGCGAGCTGCTCAGGTGTTGCCGTATATTCCGAGCTTGTCGCAGAACTGATAGAGCACAAACAGAATTAGTGGAGATACTCCAGAATGAAGAAGCAAGTACCCGGACGCAGCTGCAGAAGTCGAAGCTTCAGGTTGGGCCGCAGGGCCGACAGAGACATCCCACTGCAAATCATATTCGGGATCTTGTAGAAGCCCGTTGACATTGCTTGTGAACTCTTCATCGCGAGCAGTGGAAGCGTCCTACACGGGCCGTTTAATTGGAAATCCAAACAAGCGCAAGGAATGGCAAGACAAACCTGCAACCAAAACTAAGAGCGGTTTAGTATCTTCAATGTATATCCAGTGCCTGAGGAGCTTACGAAGTGCCTTTGGTTTGAAGACGAGAACTTGAGGACATACACGCGGCCGGATGATTGCGAAACTTTCACAAAAGAAGCATCGAAAGGGAACAAGATGAGGTCCTGGTAGTCCGTATATGTTCAAATAGGCAGAACACAACCATTAGTTAGAAATGCAAACCTCTTCGATGGCATTCGTTATCCTATTCCTCCAGATAAAGTGAAGGAGGCCATCGTCTCCGTTTGCTAGGTAGATTGCTCCTTTGGTTGGACTAGGTTCCACGACATTGGAGTCTTCTCTTCTGAAAGCCCTTCCAGCTTTGAAAGCGAGGAGTATTTCTGCGTTAGGGATTGACATAATGTCGTCTAAGGAGTGAGGGCGCGACGCGTCAGTGCCATGCACAATTTAAAGGTCCGCTCAGATCTTGTGATCGCTCAGCCATTTGCCCGTAACCGTTATCATCCTGCGCTGTGCAGAGGCCTGTGGCCTCAGCTGCTGTATTTCTCGTTGCTTGAACTATGGAATTCGACGAATTTGAGCGCCCAACATGGGGAGTGGTGTCACCGCGAGAGGGAGGTGGCGATCTCGGACTCGTACGAGACACCATAAAAAAGGAGCAGGTCATTAAGTGAGTATTATGCATATATCTGTGCCTAGATAATTTCTAATTTACTCCAGAGAAATACTGGCTTGTCAAGAGGATTTGAAGGGTAAGTCCCGTTATCTATTTGGAGCTAGAGCCGTGGTGCTGAAAATTATCCGGTCCTCTCCAGTTATGCTTGCCAAAGTGCAAGCGGTCCAGAAGGAGGTCGACAAACTGGCTTCCGGAAACGAGACACTCCAGATGTATATCGATAACTTGACGGTTCAAATGGCTAAACGACGATAACATATCCCCACAACATCTCGCAAAATATCCACCCTCGAAGTTCAGCAGAAGTAATTAGGACACCCCTTCCGTCATCTGGGCCCGATTCTCAACACAATAATTTATATACCAAGCCTTTTGCTTTTCCAGTGGAGCCCGAATTCACGAAGAGGGAACCCATACCTCCGCAACCAACCACTGAAGATGTATACAATTATTTAACCCTCTTTTATTATTTATATCTTACACGGTGTATTGGGAATATGGCAAAATTTCCCTGACAATATCACTGGTTTTGGAAAGAGAAAGACCAACACCAAGACAACGTGGGATTTAGTGACTCCGACCTGATAGCCATTGCATGACGATGTCACTGAAATATGGATTTAATGCAAGGAGCAGAAAGTGGCAGAGAGACAGACTTACAGGTTATGTTGACTTTTCATGGAGCACTGTAGAGGGTGGGTGTCAGAAGGAGGTCATAGAGGTCATACGTAGGGTAGGTTGAGAGCACGTACCGAGTAACACTACAGAGGTGAACGAGAATAAGATAAATATCAAGGAAAGCTAGACTTGAGAGGTTACTTACTGAAACGGGTCGATCTGATATTTTGTCCAGTTGCCTGCAAGCGAATGAGCAAATACTTAACAGTTCCAAAGTGACGAATCTCACAAGTTTTTGATGAGGTCCTGGACCCCAGTATGTCCGTCCACGTCATTCTTATTGCCCAACTGGAAGGAATAGATGACATGGGTCTGTGCATTATGTGCGTAGGAAAAGCAAAAACGTACCACGAGTAATGGTACGCCCGTCAGCGCTGGCTGCCCTAGTAGTTGGTGTAGTTCAAACCGTGCTGTGTTGAATTTATCATGCTGAAGTAGATTAGAAATACATGGCTTGCAGAGGTTGAGTCACTCACATCAACCGAGTCCACAACGAAGCTGCAAGAGATGAGCATAGAAATCGTACAAAAGCTGAATATGGCTTTACACAATGGCATCAACCCCATTACAATACCGTTCCCACATTGAGCGGAATTTTGGTTGGCCTTGGAAGTATGTGAAGAAATATATGGCGTTTTTTCACGAACATACACACCCGCAACATCCCAGATCCTCATAGTGACGTTCCCCTTCCTAATCTTGCGGAAATTGAAAGCAACTGTCGGCACAACGTCTTCACTCCACTGCAACAGGAGTCCGAATTAGTTTTCGACTAAAGCGCTCATCAAATATGGGATTACTTGGCCGGAAGTAATGACATTCACAAAAGAGGTTTTCCCTGAGGCCTTGCATTCCAGGTTAGAGCAAGCACTGATTAGATGATACAAGTATCCGTACCTGTAAGCCAACGACCGCAATTTCTGCCTGTTTGGAGAAAAAGAGTCTGATTCGGCAGCTTCTTGTAAGTCTGAGAGAACAAGGTGAGCATGTCATAACGGCACACCCGGTAATCCATTGGAATATTGAGAAGAAGAAACTTGTCATTCGCAGGTGTAAGTTATGGCGAAATGTTCAAATGAGGTA
>Ga0307513_10007816_pt1 | contig 13789 bp, 16 predicted proteins | sample 15_EM_MG_FD_202174 | JGI IMG/M metagenome (GOLD analysis project Ga0307513, IMG submission 202174) | Populus trichocarpa ectomycorrhiza microbial communities from riparian zone in the Pacific Northwest, United States - 15_EM | ecosystem: Host-associated > Plants > Roots > Unclassified | place... | reverse complement strand
TAGACTAGGCAACTCGGACGTCCAATCGGTGTTGTGAATTATTCCGGTTCATATTGTATGAATCATTCCATGCAAATAAATGCCCGTATATACTTTGAGGTATGTGGTTTTTGGTACACGTCCCTGGTATGAATGGACCCAACACCAGGGGGCTCCTTGGCAAAGGGCTTTCAGCTCCCGTAGCCACGGCGGTGCTCGGTCCATTCATCCTAGGGACGTGTATATGCTCACACAATTACTCAATCATGTATCAAAAGAGCAATGTTCGAGAGGGGAATATACAAAAAAGCGGGGCCCTGGGCGGAGAAAATTCATTGACGGGGGGCTGTTCGGGGCATTGAACGGGGCGGGGGCCTGGACTGGGGCAGGGGCAGGGGTTAAAAAGAAAAACGCCCCGCCCCGGGCCGTTGACCGGGGCGGGGCGGGGAATTGAGGCGGGGGTCCGCCGGTTTCGGGGCCCCGGAGGCCCCGTAACAAACACTACTTGAGGCCAGGGCGCTGAAGAGTCCTGACTATGTCCACTAATGAGAGAGCAGCGTCAAAGGACGAGAGAGCGGGGAGAGAGCCACACTGGTTGTGATGAGCAAGCTTTAGTGACCTGGCGACTGGGGATAGGCGGGATGCATAACCCTTTCTAAGATCTTGAATATGGTCTGTAGGAGGAGGATAACACTGAAGGACGTAGGAGAATCATAGGAGGGTTTGCCTGGCTTGTCAAGCACGATACCGTTGGCCTTTTCATGGAGACTGGGTGATAGCCAAATTTCAGGAGGGGGCCTGGGAGGTCTGTCAGGACTCGGTGTTCCACAAGGTAGACCCTTTTCCATATAGAGTAGGGGATCGTATCCGGTCCCGGAGCAGAGGAGAAGGAGCACTTCCGAAGGGCGGCTGAGATCTCGGTTAGGAGGAAAGGATCGCACCCTTTGTGGGGCCTTAGAATTGAGGGAACAATTGGTTGAGGCTTCGGTGGAAAGAAGTGGGCGAGTAGGACATTGTTGATCTCCTCACGGAAAGTGGCATTGGGAAGGTTGGGGAACCTGGGCATGACTCTATGGATGGCAAATTTCTTGGCCGTCCATATGGTCCGAGGCGTGGCATCTGCCAGGAAAGACTTCCAATGCTGGGCCTTTGCAGCTTTGATTGACTTGAAGTATCCTTGCTTGGAGAGTTTGGCCACTGCCCTGTCTTGTGGATCGTTTGAGCCCCAAGCCTTCTGGGCTGCCGTGTGCAATTCTTTCTGCAGTGTTGTTAGCAATGGGGACCACCATGGTTTGGCCCTGATTGTGGGGCGCCAGAGAGGCGTGTGGGCTTTAAGACGCGTGACAAGGGTGTTGAGGTGTGAGTCGAACCAGCTTTCCAGTGAGTACCTGGTAGGTAGTTTCGGGGGGGGTGGGACTATGATTTCTTTAAGTAGCGGTTCAATGGTAGGCTACTGAGTTCTGACCCAGTTCGGAGCCAGAGGCAAAGCCCGGGGCTGTGATCAGGTGGGCTATCATGATGGTGATGGGGACATGATCAGAGCCGGTAGAAGGGAGGTCAGTAGTCCATTCTTGGAAGAAGGGCATTAAGGAGGAGGATGCGAATGCGAGGTCTAGAACAGAGAGTCTAGATGATCCTAGGAGCGGAAAGCAGGTGTGTACCCCCGGGGTGTTTAGAAGTGTAGATCGATGCTCAGCGGCGCTTGAGAAGTACGGGAAGGAAGCCATGAGTTCGGAGGAGTTGTGTTTTCTAATCGGGTCTGCCGAGGGATGGTGAATGTTGAAGTCTCTTACTACCAAGGTAGAGAAGGCTGGAGTTGGGAGGGCGAGGAAGGGTGAAACTGTCCTTTCTGTGGCAGCTGAGCCCCATACGCTGTAGCAGTTGACCACGTGGAATTTTTCGGCCTTCATGCCAAATAAGGAGTTAGCCGATATCTCAAGGGTAGCATGGTCAGACCTGGCCGTAAGGATTAGGGTGATAGTAGCCATGTTGATTAGTGACCTAAAAATACAAAAAGCTACCTAAGAGCGGCGGTTGAAAACCAAAGGGGCAAACGAGGTGAAGCCCGCAAAAGAAGGTAAACGGTTTCTCCAAACTAGAGGGTCTTGAAGGCAAACAATCAAAGGAGGGTGTTTCGCCGAAGCAAAAGAATTAAATAAGGAAAGAAACACATCCCAGCTCCTGAGGCAGTTGTGTTGAACAATGGAAACAACGTGTTCAGGGCCCAGTCCTGGGGGCGAAACTTCGCAGTTGTGTGACATCTTACCATGCTGAGCCAGTCGGAGGGCGAGCGGCAGGTAAGGGGCTGATCTTGTCATTGCAGGCGAGGCTGCTAGCGGAGTACGAGTAGCTCTTGGGGTTTCTTCGTGGAACGGGAGGAGGAGGGCCTGCGGTGGGGTGTTAGATCCCCGTGTAGACTGTGGAAGTGGATCTCTGGGTGGCGCATCGGGTTAAACGTGCATCTGGTCAGAGTCTATCTCAACCAGATTCTCTTGGGCGGTCGGGGCAAGGCGTGTACTGGTTGGGGGGGGCGCTCAGAGCAGTCTCTGCTCCTAGCAGAGTGTGCTTCTCCACAGTTGGAGCACCTTGCCAGATAGGCCAGGTAGCATTTAAGAATGGCTTTCAGGTTGCCCCCACTGGGGCACGAACGATTGAGGCAGCGGTGTTCAGCTTTCGTGTGCTGGAGGGAGCATAGAGAACATGTTGGGGCTTCTGCTTTGCAGAGTGGTTTGATGTGGCCGTACTTCCTGCACTTTTGGCACTGGGTAATGGGAGAGGACGAGTAGGCTTTCTCGACGGTCATTGTGTTTCCGTAGAGGTAGATGGATGGGAGCATAGCTTGGACAGAGTCAGGTTCGACGTTGACAACCACCGAATAAGCATGTTTTTCCATACCGGATTGACAGTTCGGGTTGAGAAAGTGGGCCGCTGAGATCGTGACATCCTTAGAGTTGAGGCTAGAGTCTGAGAGGTAGTTGAATAGGTCCTCATCTTGATGAGGCATGTAGTTGACTGGGAGCGAGTATATCCCTAGTTGGACCGAGATTGGAGCGAGTCTGAAAGGGAGCCAGGGATTATCCCCGACTGGGAATGACTGGTTAAGCGTAAGCGCCTCAAAGTACGGAGCGTACGAGGCAGCTAGGACTGAGGTATCAACCACCATTAAAGTTACTGAGCCTCTATTGTTGACGATGGCTTTGAGCGAGCGGGGAAGGGAACAGTTGGCTTCTCTGAGGATGGAGGCGGCCAGGTCGGGTAGGAGGGCTTTTATGTCAGCAGTATCTGGGTGAGGTCCAGGAGACGAGCGGGAGGCGAAAACTCTCCTTGCAGCACTGGCAAGCGGGGTTGGTGTAATATGTGTACATGTTCCAGTAACGGTACACAGGAGCGGGCAGTGCAGGATCTCCTATGTTTAGTTGATTTATATTTGGTTTATTTGATTTGATTTCAGCTCCGCCACTGTCTCTGAGTCTGATAGGCTATGCTATCGTATTGCTATGTTTAGTTTGCTTTGCTGGAAGTTTATATTTAGGATTCCGGGCATGGAATGGTCATGTAGCACTGGAGGAGGCTGAGCTATGTTTCTTTCTTTGGTCTTGCAGGATTACAGGATTCCGGTATGTGCGCAGCTACTGGTAATGATCGTGATTGCAGGAAGGCTATCACTCTTGGGTTTTGTATTTAAACCAGTCTCCTAGCTAGCAGGAGACAGCAGACTTCGACAGACCTTCAGTCCAAGAATACACTTGGTTGAATGGCAATCCCTGAGGCCCTGTGTCCAATTTGTCCTTCAAGTATTATCCTTCTAGCGACTGGTCCCTTGAAGCCTCCCTTAGCACCAGCGCTAGCAGGTCTATCGCCGGTTCTATTGTATTTTTGTTAGACAGGAATAAACCTGTTACAGCTGCTGATGAGAGGTTGGGCATGACTCGGAGCCAGTAGCTAAGCCATCTGACAATGGACAGTACAGGGAAGATCAGTCCATCTAGACATATTGAAGGCGACGCAGAGGACCCAGGGCCCTCTCTTTGCAAGGCAGTTCTCAAGTGAATGATTTCCGTTTTTAGAACACTATATCGCATTTTACTAGTGTTGACGTGGGCCCTTATAGATCCAAATACGTCTTATAGAATCCTGACATTTGACTTGTACTAGTGTGAGGCAGTTGAGAGTGCAAAGTTATCGACAAAGGATATCGCCAACCTTTTTGGGAGTTGAATGTGGAGTGATACCACGTAGTTCACAAACAGGAGTGGAGATATTGAAGAGCCTTGTGGGATGCCAACCTGTATAGGAGAGAAGGATTTTGGGGAACCCTGAAAGAGAAGGTGGTCAGTTCTCTTAGATAGAAACAACTTTATTCACATGACCATGAGGTCAGGGACTCCTGCTCGTTTGAGGGACTCGGAAGAGCACAGGATTGTGGAGTTGACATTGTCGAAGCCCCCTTTTATATCAAGGACATGGGTTGAGACTCTGAGGCCCAGTGCTAGCAGGTCTTCCACCTATCCTATCGTACTTTCATTAGACAGGAATACACCTGTTACATATTCTTTGTTTACAGGGCACTTGTACTATTGCAGTTGGAAAGTTCTGATGTTCATTGCAAGTATCCAGATCCGGAAGGAACAATTGTTTCCAGGCAACTCTTCTGGAAAGTCATAGGCATCCTGCTCTCAGTAAACTTTGGCTTCTTTAGTTCTTTGGCTTTATTGTAACATTGTGCTACAATAAATATTGTCAAAGTAACGTCATTCCCGGAATCCCGGGGATGTGGCTCATGACCGGGATCCGGCTCACCCATAACAACTATGAGAAAACCAAATCTACTTCTAATTATCTCAACAAATAAATTAGATACTAACCTGAGAATCAAGCTACAGGTACTTTGAAATATCGAGAATCAGCAAATCCAGTTTTTATTTTATGGAGATAAAGTGCTATTCCAATATAGTGGTTTAAAGATTGCCTATTTCATAAATAAATTGCAGTCTTTCATCAGCATAAACAAATTGAAAAGCCTGGCAGAATTACATAATAAAATGGATAGAAGGATAGTATAAGTCTTAGATATTCAGAATAATCAGATTTTAATTTTCTCAATAATGATTTTGGAAAACAACAGCAGTTAAAAAAGAGGCAGAAAATACATCCAAATTAGATACAAACTAGATCAATTTTACCATATAATATCTACATATGTAGTTGGCCTATGAACTCACTATCTTGGAATTCCTTGTACTATCATATCCTAAGGTAGTATATAAATTTTGAAGGTAAATAAAAAAGTTTTACGTACTTTGTGCATTGATCATTGTCAAACTATTAAAAAGTTGGAATACATCATTATTGTATCTTTATGTTGCAATAATAACCTATTCAAACCAATAAGGAGTTATTAAATTAACATAAAAGTTCTCGGGAGTCTAGGAGCACTCTTTGGGGCCAGGCCTAATGATAGCTGTTCATCAGATACTATATTAATTGCCTTTAGTTACAAATCAATAATCCACTTTCTACCATGCATTATAAATAATATACACTTTAAACTACACTCCAGACTGACTACTCTAGTCTACTAAACCTGATCATATTTGTAATTGATATGTAGTTAGCCTAATGTTTTGATTTCAACAAGTTGATGATTAACACTCAGCTTATGAGTTATATAGCAATCATCTTTAAAAACCTGTATGAAATATAGAAGGATATATTTCTCTGACTTCAAACTTCATATACTAACTTCAAAGGTCATCATAAAGGTTATTCGAGGATAATGAGTTCATAGGCCAACTACTTATGTACATATTAAATGGTAAAATTGATCCAATTTGTATGTAATTTGGGCTTATTTTCTCCATCTTTTTAAACCACTATTGCTTTCAAAAATGATTATAAAGAAAATTAAAATCTGGTTATTCTGAATATCTAAGACTTATACTATCCTTTCATCTATTTTATTATGTAATTCTGCCAGGCTTTTCAATTTTTTTATGCTTATGAAAAACTGCAATTTATTTATGAAATAGGCAATCTTTAAACCACTATATTGGAATAACAATTTATCTCCAAGAAATAAAAACTGGATTTTCTGATTCTCTATATTTCAAAGTACCTGTAGCTTGATTCACAGGGTAGTATCTCCTTTATTTGTTGAGATAATGAAAAGCATATTTGGTTTTCTCATGGTTGCTATGGGTGAGCAGGATCCCGGTCATGAGCCACATCCCCGGGAATGACGTTAAGAGACCCATGGAAGTGTTTAAAAGATAACATAACGCTCTTTGCAGCGGAATGACTTGTTTGGACTTATCTTAATACTTGGAGCTCCTGATGACCTATTTAACATTCTTTTCTTTCTTTCAGGCATATCGTTTATTGCGTTGGTTACATGGGATCACCATATATCACTCATAGTTTGGTTGCAGCCCCCGGCCATCCTCCATTCCTGGCCGTCCCCTGCTGTCCCCCTCATCTTTTTTCCCCATGTGACCTGCCGCCGTTCCTAATACCCGCCATCTGTGGACCCCCCGCAGTCCTTATCAACACCCTACAGTCCTTACCCACATCCTCCTGTCTGCTGATACCCCCTACAGTCCCCCAGTGAATTTGGCCTTCAAACGACAACGGCTAGCGGTCCCGTTCCATCTTCTTAGCATTATCCCCGCCATCCCTGTTGGGCCCTTGGACGGTTTTGGAACACTGTCTCCCATTGCCCGCCTTTGTGCCCTTCAGTCCCCGCCTCTTTTTCTCTCTTAAAAGCAGACAGCGACCCAGGCCATCTCACCCACAACCCCCACCAGTATCCGGAGAAAGTGCTCTCGCCATCACATCTTTGCGAAGACTCAGCACATTGCTGTTGATGTCAAACTATTTTGGCCATTCCTCAACAAAGCGCAATACACGGTCCCGAGCGCTTCTATTCGGCAAGCCTTCCAATGGGCAAGCCCGGGTCAAAAAAGGGCCAACCCAACCCAGCCCAAGCTCAACCAATATTGAGCCTGACCCAACCCAATCCAAGGAAGGAAAGCCCGGGACCCAATGAACCCAGTGGGCTGGTGGGTAAGTTACCTCCAGACGAGAAGTATGGAATCTGGCGTGTTGCACTCACTCCACTGGCTGTGGAGATACCTGATGGTATTACCTACCTCTCCTTGGAGTGATGTGTACACTGGGTACTCTTCCAAACAAAACGTGTCTTGTTTTTTCCGAAAACAAACTCCATCCCCGACCTTTATCTACTCAGGTATCATACTAGGAGGCTACCTCTTGCTATGAGCTTCAAGATTAGCAAAGTGTAGTTCTAAGCTTCACTCCCGCGCATAGCTAGTAGTTGGAGACAGAGGGTTTTGTCTGGCGAGTACTCCATCCAGTGTTCCCAAGAGTCCAATGGGTCCGTCTTCGGCTCCAAAAGGGACGGAGGGCAGTACCGAAAGGGAGCCCGGTATGAACCGGTATCTTGACCTCGGCCGGGACGACTGCGCTAGGCGGACGGGCGCGGACTGCTGGTGTCTCGGGTGGCACACTTGACGAGTAACTGCGGATGACGGGCGGGCATACAGGTGACTGGTGGGCCTTGCAGGTGATTGACGGGCCTTAGAGGTAATGGGAGAGGGCTACATATGACGGGTAAGGACTGCAGGCACGGTTAGGGAGTTGCTGATCCGTCGAGGACTGAAGGCACCTACAGTCACACTCTTAGACGACAGTATTTCCCAAAGGATGGAAACTCTTGCCCGACAGATTGAGACACAGGGCCGGGACGCCCAGGACTGCAATCCTGGCAGTGGGTATAGGGCGGACGGGACGCTTGGGAACACTGATTCCATCCTGAATATGCCTTTTGAATGTCACCAATATTTGTGTCTTGGGATTTTCACATAATTTGGTTTCGCGAATTAAGGCTCTTCAGTCGATACCCTACCACGCACTCAGCCTGTCCCACTACACTACACATCTTGCAACTCCTTAGGGTACAAAGTTTTGCCCGGCGTGGGAGTCTTAATAGGGTATCTAAGCCTCGTTTATTCAATTGCTATGAACAACAACATCTTCCCCAGCACCTTACTGTCCGGTTCTCTCACAGCCCGTAACATGTTATGACTGAAAATTAATAATCATGGCCGAGGTAAAACAAAGTGCCTAGCTCAGCCCTTAGTCTGCCACCTCCTTTTTTCTTCCTTCCACTCTAGCCCATGCGGCCACTCACTCTGCACTCTCAGGAAAGTGGCAAGCGCGCCACATTCGTTCACACTATAATCCTCGTTATAAAGAGCAATGATAGAATCATTACCATGTTGGTGTTTGAGGGTCTTGTCGTAGAGAAAACCGATGCATGGGTTAACATCATCAAGGAGAAGGTTGCGGGTGGCTACTTCGCCCTGAAGAACCTTAATGAATGCCTCGGTCTTGGCTAGTGCATTGAGTCCTGCTTGAACCCCGGGTGGGCAATCCATACGAATCTTGTTGATTAATATTGCCTCGTATACAATGTGCTCTGTAGATGAATATTAGTGGCCGCTAAATGGCTAGGGGTTGTGATTCTTTACCCAACGCGCCAGCAAGGTTGAAACATTCTTGAAATTTCATCTTGTCGATTTTTCCGTACAAAACCACAGCCTGTATCTTAGTTAGAAATAGTAGGAAACTAGAGGTGAGGAGGGTCTAACAATGAGCCTTGCAATTTCAGCTGATTTCTCAGTAATCTCTTCGCTTTTCTTCTCACAGAGCTTATGCCACTCCTGAGAGCGCTGAAACCAAATGGCTTCGTACTCCTGGGACCAGCAGTAAAACTTGGCCTCAAGTTCCTTTCCGCGATCCTTACAACGTTGAAACCACATGGCTTCCTGTTGCTCCAAAAGCTGATGAGGCGACTGAAGATCTTCCGTGGGGCCCGGCTGACTTGAATTGCCCCTCGGCCTAATATCAGGGGTGGTAGCAATCCCTGGTAGAGTGTGTTGGGGTGGCGTAGTCTGGGGTTTATGGGGACTTTGCGGGTTAGGCATCACGCCAGGGTTCCCCATTAGTGGAGGAGGTAGAAACTCGGAGGTAATTTCAATTGAATTGAGGTTGTGGGACGGAGTCCAACTATATGATGCGGTGCAGTTCTGCTCAGGAATTGTCCCTGGATCGACCGGGGATGAATGTGTTGGAAACATTGGGGAATCAGCAGGATTTGGCGGTACTGATGAGGTGGTGAGACGATGTTTGGCAGAGCTTTGGTTGACAAGCTCAGGAATTGCAAAGCGGGATTGATGTTGCAGCACAAGCCTGAGCGAGAGATAAAGGGTAGTCACACGCCTAGCCCTACACACATACTCTGTGAGGGTAGAAGGTAACATCGTAGACAGGTATCATAATATTATCATATCATACATGGGTGTTACTGCTTTTGCCCCCAAACCTCAACCAAATTGTTACTTGTTGGTTTTACATACTGTCGTGGCTCTTCCACGGGAGGCTTTCTTTTGTGGGTATTGGCAATCTTGACTGTGAACGGTACTGGTGAAGATCACCAGCAAGAAAAAGGAGGAGAAACTAAAAACTAATAATTAAAGGCGAAAGACAAACACCGGTGGTTTCGATAACCCCGATGCTCAGCTCACAGAAAGGAGGCGATGATGATGGAAAACTAACTGTTGACAACGGCAAAGGAAAATCCACGATCAAACTCCGTCCTTCCACACAGTCATTCCCACTAGCTAACCAACAAACCCTTATCCACCGTGACTGCCCTTTCATCCGGCTATGAAACTAACTACCGACCCCATAACAATTACTGCAAATTTCAGAAAGGCTATCCCAGCCTCCGACAATACGATACTCACGTCGCCAGATTGCTCTATGATACCAGTTCCTATTATGGAATCGCTCACCCTTGGATATTTTAGCCAATAGAATATGCTGGGGGGGAATAGTTGCGTCCTAACTTAAGAGCCAAGACTACCTTGACATCAGTGCTCTGGAAAGCCAGCGAGCCGCTAACAGCCCGACCAACAAGCCAAAAATCACATCAGTGAGCAGTGTTCCCAACCGTCCAGGGCGACAGGCCCGGAGGACGGACTGCCAAGACCCCTGAACCGGACGGGACGGCGGAAAATGTCCCGTCCCCGTCTGCAAAATCTAAAGACGGCCGTTATTACCTAGGACGACGGGCCCGGCAACCTGAGACAATAATGTGTGGGGGTGCATGAAGACTGGGGGTGGAGTGTTGGAATTAGAGTAAACGGCAGGGGACGGTGGGGGACCACGGGGGACTGTGAATGACGACCGGGGGCGGTGGGGGACCGCAGGGGACTGCGGCGGACGGCGGGGGACTGTCGGTGAATACCGGTAACGGCGATGAAATACAGGAAACTGTGGGTGCTAGTGGGTTCGAGCGGAGGATAATGATCCCAGGATTCTAATATCAACTGGACTGGCGTATTAGATGACTGCAAGGTCCAATCAGCCATATGGTATTCGTGGCTCCCATTGAATTATAAAGAGGGGGAATAAGTTAATGAGATATCAGAAACGAATCACAAAAGGGAGTAAAGTCAATAATTGTTCAAAATAGAAGATGGTACCGGATAAAAACGACAAGTTCCACTGGGGACAACAATTTAGTACAAAGTTTGACTTCAACTATTTTTCCTATCTTAACCCCATATTATTTACAATAGCTATTCGGTATGTCAATTCCCCTGGAGGGTTCCGCACCACAAGAAACCGTTTGGGATTTTGACGTTAGTACGGTTCCCGGTATACCGAACTTAACACTCCAGAACTCCGCCCAATTCAGAGCATTGTGGAGTCCCCCCAGCAACAGCCCAACTACGGGTATTCTAAGTGGCGCGCAGGGTGGGCTCATATTCTGGCTCAATGAATCAAAAAAGCAGAACTGAGACATTACAGGGATAACATCCCGGCGGGGACTGCGGGGGACTGCGGGGCCCGACGTCCTTCACTCTGAACGCCCGGGCAATTTGGCTGGAGGACCGGACGGGACGACAAAAAGTCGTCCGTCCTCGTCCTAGCTCAAGACGGACGGACTGCCCCGTTGGGAACACTGATTCGGAGGATTCGATCAATAGGGGTACTCCGGCCTGTTGTCAGGGACCTGTTCTGGTATGCTGGGAGGTTTTGAATGTCCGGTTAATTCGCTTTACCCCTAGAGATTGTACTCGGCAGGGTGCCTAAGTAGGGCTCACCCCCAGAATCAGAAGTAAACACAAATCTTTGGTGGCACCGGGCCAGACTTACCCTTGTACCCTAGTACTCGAGTACTTGTACTGTATGACTTCGTTGTTACCCTTTAACCTCAAAGAGAATGTAAGAGGGGCCAGGCTGGCTTCTCTCCTCAACTGCCACCAAAATTTCACCCCCAGTATGCAAATATCTAACCTCGTCAACAACACCGCCAAACATCATATCATCAACACCGCCAAACATCATATCATCACCTCATCCGCCACCATCAAATCTTGCTGCTTCCTAAATGTTTCCCACCCATTCATCCCAGGTCAACCCTGCGACAATTCCTGAGCAGCAGAGCGCCGCTTGGTATGGTCCAACTCTGGCCCATAGCCCTAATTCAAATATAATTGCTCCCAAATTCCCAACTCCTCCATCAACTGGAAACCCTGCTGTCACGCCTAATTCGCAAAGTCTCCAGGATGCGCAGACTTCGCCTCCCGATCACACTCTACCCGGGATTGCTACTATCGCCGACCTCGGGCCCAGTGGAAATTCAAGTCGACCCACCCCGATGAAAGATTTTCTGTCAGCTCACCAGACGTTACAGAGAATGGAAGCCATGTGGTTTCAACGCTATGAGGATCTTGGGAAGGAGCTTGAAGCCAAGTTCCACCTCTGGTTCCAACAGTCCGAAGCGGTGTGGTTTCAACGCTTTCTGGAGTGGTATGAGCGCCGTGAGAAGCAAAACAAAGAGCTTGAGGAGAAATCAGCTGAAATTGCGAGGCTCACTGTTAGATCCTCCTCACCTATGCTTCTCCTTCTATGTCTAACTGGGATCTAGGATGTGGTTTTGTACGGAAAAATTGAAAAGATGAAATCCCAAAAACGTTACAATCTTGCTGGCGCATTGGGTAAAGAGTCAAACCCCCTACACGTCCCAGGCATCTTGAACCAGAAAATTTGAGTCCTAATTTAGTATTGAAGCGCGGATGCACACAGGCAATTCTTCATACAAATTTTTACCCCCTGTGTTCGGGTTCAATATTGCTGGGACGTGTACCCATTTAGTTTTTGCTAATATTCGGCTACAGGACACATTGTGAACGAGGCAAAACTGATCAAGATCCTTACCGATTGCCCACCGGGGATTCAAGCCGGACTCAATGCACTTGCCAAGACCGAGGCGTTCACAAGAGTTCTTCAGGACGAAGTTACCACCCGCAATCTTGTCCTTGATGATGTTAGCTCATGCATTGGTTTTCTCTACGACAAGACCCTCAAACACGGAAATGGTAATGATTCAATCATTACTCTTTCCAATTCAGATTATACAGTGAACGAATGTGCTGGGCTTGCCACTTTCCTGAGAGTGCAGACTCAGTGGCCGCATGGGCTAGAGTGGGAGGAAGAAAAAGGAGAAAGCAGACTAAGCACTGAGCTAGACACTTTGTTTTGCCCCGGCCATAATTATTAATCCCCAGTCTTAAAATGTTGGGGGCTGTGGGGGAGCCAAAATGTATGGTGCTGGGGGTGCTGTTGTTCATAGCAATTGAATAAACGAGGCTTAAATACATGATGAAAGACTTCCATGCCATGCAAAACATATTTTTTAGAAACTCACGAAGGTTCTATATCTGGGGTATTGCTGAAACCAGTGTTCTCAACGGGGCAGTCCGTCCGTCCTGAAGGCGGACGGCGGTGGACGGCGTTAAGCGGTCCCGTCCGGTCTTTTTGAAAATTTGCCCTGCGCCCCGGTGCGAAGGACTATAAGCCCCGCCGTCCCCGCCGTCCACTGTGAAACATGTTTCATGCCAAGGAACACGCCCGAATTAGTAAGAAATCTCGTCTCGGGGCAAGATTGCTTATATCATTCCAGCTTTCCTCAGTGCCTGGAGGCGGGAATATTCTTATTATTCTTATAGCAGGAATCCGAGTGCTGGTATATGATAGAAAAAAAGAAGCAGGGGATACAACGAGCACAACGCCACCAGGTTTTTCCATCAGAAGTTGTATACTCCGAACCATTTTCAGAACAGACGCAACTCTTTCTCATCTTACGCCTTCTCTCATAAATCTTAGATGGTTTCTTGTGATGCAGGCTCCGCGTGTTTATCCGACATGTTTTCCTAGCTTGGATCAGGGCTTAATGATGCAAGAGAAGTAAGAAACATTGCAATAAGAGGATGGTAGGTAGGTACGATTTTCGGATTAAGCGATATGCCCGATGCCCGGCCCTAGCGGTATATTGTGGGATATATTCTACACCTATTTATCTCTCCTAGATAGCCTCAGGTTTCTTTTAATCTTATTAGATGAATTTCTGTATTTGCTCGAGAAGGGTGTCATGAAATGCTGTTGATAGGATTCATAGTCCCCTGTAGTCACCGGCAGTAACCCACAGTCACTCGCAGTCCCTGGTCGTCCCCCGCAGTCCCCCACAGTCCCCTGCCATGCCCTGCCGTCCCCTGCCATCCCCCACGCTAAAAATGTCTTACCTTGCAGGGCCCGCCGTCCCCCACAAAGACGGCCGTCCTCAGTGTTCTCAACGGTCCGGGGCCCCCGTAGGGCCCGACGGGGGGACTGCCAAGAGCCCTGGACCGGACGGGACGGCAAAATGCGGTCCACACCCGTC
>Ga0307513_10007815_pt1 | contig 13790 bp, 5 predicted proteins | sample 15_EM_MG_FD_202174 | JGI IMG/M metagenome (GOLD analysis project Ga0307513, IMG submission 202174) | Populus trichocarpa ectomycorrhiza microbial communities from riparian zone in the Pacific Northwest, United States - 15_EM | ecosystem: Host-associated > Plants > Roots > Unclassified | place... | reverse complement strand
CCGCAGATTAAGAGCGATTGAGCCTTGCCGTGCAAGACGGATGAATCCTACATTGCCGGTTTCGTCACACGCTCGGCCACGATCTGCATGGTTGCGCAGACTTGTGATTCGCCGACGAGCGCCAGAATGCCCGCAACGTCCAATGCGCCGCGCAGTTCCTCGTGGATGCCGCAGAGAATCACGCGCACGCGGTGGCGCTGAAATCGCTGGATTATCTCCGTCAGCGTGTTTATGCCGGTCGCGTCCATGAAGGGCACGCGCCCGAGCCGGATCACCACGGTCTCGACGCCGTGTTGCACGCGTTCCAGCGTGCTTTCCAGCTTCTCGGCGGCGCCGAAGAAGAATGGCCCCTCGACGCGGTACACGAGCACGCTCTTGGGCAGCTTGATGTCTTCGCCGGATTCGTCATCGAACGACTGCTGTTCGACGCGCACGGTTTCTGCCATGCGGCGCATGAAAATCAGTGATGCCAGCACCACGCCGACATTGACGGCCACCACCAGGTCGACGAATACGGTGAGCACGAAGGTGACGAGCAACAGCAGGCGGTCGGGGACCGGCGCGGTGCGCAGCAGGCGCGCCACGTGCGGAAGGTCGGCCATGTTCCAGGCGATGAACCACAGGATGGCGGCGAGCGCGGCCAGCGGCACGTGGGCGGCCAATGGCGCCAGCAGCAGGATCACGAGCACCAGAAACACTGCGTGCACGATGCCCGCAAGGGGACTGGTGGCGCCGTTGCGAATGCTGGTGGCGGTGCGAGCGATGGCGCCGGTGGCGGCGAAACCGCCGAACATGGGCGCGATGATGTTGGCCGCGCCCTGGCCAATGAGCTCCTGGTTCGAATCGTGGCGCGCACCGGTCATGCCGTCGGCGACCACGGCCGTCAGCAGCGACTCGATGGCGCCTAACAAGGCAATGGCGAAGGCGGGCCCGACCAGCTGCAGCAGATCCGCGAGCGGCAGCGCCGGCCACGAGAAACCGGGCAAGGCACGCGGGATGCCGCCAAACGCACTGCCGATCGTGGCGACACCGGGAAAGTTCCAGATCGCCTGCACGGCCGTCGCGGCCAGCATCGCCACCAGCGGTGCGGGTACGCGCTTCAGGCCTGGCACCACGGCGAACCACCTGTTGCCCGCGATGTACACCGCGAGTGTCAGTGCGGCAATCAGCGTGGTTGCGGTGTGCAGCTCGGGAAGCGCACGCAGCACCGTGAGGAATTTTTCGTGAAAGTGCAGCCCGGAGGCGGCAGGGTGCAGGCCGAAGAAGTCTTTCCACTGGCCGGTCCAGATGATCACGGCAATACCCGCGGTGAAGCCGACGATGACCGGACTCGGGATGAACTTGATCACGCTGCCGAGGCGTGCGAGTCCCAGGATCAACAGGATGCAACCCGCCATCACGGTGGCGGCCTGCAATCCGGCGATGCCGTACTGCGCCGTGATGCCGGCGAGCACCGCGATGAAGGCACCAGTCGGCCCGGAGATCTGCACGCGCGTGCCACCGGCGATCGAGGTGACGAGGCCGGCGACAATGGCGGTGTAGAGCCCCTGCGCGGGCGTTGCGCCCGAGGCTATGGCGAACGCCATCGCGAGCGGCATGGCGACGATACCCACGACCACTCCCGCGACGATGTTAGGCATCAGTTGCGTGCGCCGCAGGAGGCCGGCGCGATGCGCTTCGAGGAGGGCAATCATGGGACTTCGATTATGCCGTGGACACTCCCATATATGTCCATGGCCTGGAGCTCAGCTGCTCCGGGTGGCAGCGATATCCTCTTGCGCGGTGGCCGCGCGCCACATCAGGTGAATGGTGTGTTTGGCGCCGTCGTCGACCAGATCCATCGTATTGCGTCCGGCATTCTGCACGTCGCCGTCGACCACCAGCAGCGGTAGCGCGCGCGGCTCGGGTTGTTTGTCGACGATGATTTCGTAGGGTGTGCCACGATGCCGGTAGTGGATGGTGAAGCCAGGCCATTCCGCCGGCACACAAGGCACGAGCGTGAGACGGTTCTCGCGCACGCGGAATCCCAGGATCCATTCGAGGCCGGCGCGATACAACCAGCCCGCTGACCCCGTGTACCAGGTCCATCCGCCGCGACCGGCATGCGGCGCTTCGGAATACACGTCGGCAGCCACCACGTAGGGTTCCACTTTGTAACGCTGCACGTCGGCGCGCGTGGCAGTGCGCTTCACCGGGTTCAGCATGTTGAACACTTCCATGGCGCGTTCCGCGTTGCCCTGCATGGCGAAGGCGATCGAAGTCCACACCGCAGCGTGGGTGTACTGCCCGCCGTTTTCGCGAATGCCGCGTGGATAGGCCTTCACGTATCCGGGCTCCTGCGCCGACTTCTCGAAGGGCGGTGTGAACAGGACGGCCAGCGGCGGATCCCGGTTCAGCAATTGCGCGTCGAGCGCCGCCATGGCGCGCGCGGCGCGTGTCGGATTCGCGGCGCCGGAGATCACGCTCCAGGACTGTGCGATGGCGTCGATCTGGCACTCGTCGTTGTGGGCCGAGCCCAGCGGCGTGCCGTCGTCGAAAAAGCCGCGGCGATACCACTCACCATCCCAGGCATGTTGTTCGAGCGCGGCGCGCAACTTGGTCGCGTGCCCGAGCCAGGCGGTGGCGAGCGCGAGTTCGCCGCGCGCCTGCGCGACCGGCGCGAACGCATGCAGCGTGGCGTGCAGGAACCACCCGAGCCACACGCTCTCGCCGCGGCCATGTTCGCCCACGCGATTCATGCCGTCGTTCCAGTCGCCGGTGCCTATGAGCGGCAATCCATGCTGGCCCATGTACAACGCGCCCTCGAGCCCGAGGCGGCAGTGTTCGAACAGCGTCGCGGTGTGCTCGCCGATCGAGGGCGTGAAGAATGCGTCGTGCCGTTCGCGCGGCAGCGGCGGTCCTTCGATGAAAGGCACCTGCACGTCGAGAATGGCGCGGTCGCCGGTGAGCGCGATGTAGTGCGCGGTGACGAACGACAGCCACACGCGATCGTCCGAGATATGTGTGCGCACACCCTGGCCGCTGTGCGGCAGCCACCAATGTTGAACGTCGCCTTCGGGGAACTGGCGGGATGCGGCGCGCAGGATCTGTTCGCGCAACAACTGGGGCCGGGCCAGCCCCAACGCCATGGCATCCTGGAGCTGGTCGCGAAAGCCATATGCGCCGCTCGCCTGGTAGAAGCCCGCGCGTGCCCAGGTGCGGCACGCCAGGGTCTGGTACAGCAGCCAGCCGTTCAACATGATGTCGAACGCGCGGTCGGGCGTCTTCACCTGAACGTGGCCGGTGACTTCGTCCCAGTGTTCACGCACCTTGCCTAACAGCTTCTCGATGTCGGCGCCGCGATAGGTTGCGATCAACGCGCGCGCTTCGTCGTTGCCCGCGGCCTCGCCGAGCAGGAACACGATTTCGGTGGCCGCCGAGGGTTCGAGCTCGAGCCGTGCACGCAGCGCCGCGCAGGGATCGAGTCCGGCACCGGCGCGACCCGCCAGCGGCGCGCCCGAGACCAGCGCGGCCGGCGCGTCGAGCGTGCCGTGGCGCCCGAGAAACTCGCCGCGGTCGCAGGTGAATTCCGTCTGCGCGCCGCGCAGGTCGGCGAACGCGACGCCCGGAAATTCGGTGTTCCAGGGATTGCGCGCGAACAGCGCGCCGGTGCCGGCGTCCTGCTCGGTGAATACATGCGGGGCACCTGCGGTACGCGACGGCCCCAGCACCCACTCGACATAGGCGGTAATCGAGATGCTGCGGCGGCGCGGCGAGTCGTTACGCACGCGAAGCCGGCAGATCTTGATGGGATCCTCGAGCGGCACGAGCATCGTGAGCTCGAGCTCGATGCCATGCGAGACGTGCTCGAAGCGGCTGTAGCCCATGCCGTGCGCACAGGAATATTGCGCGTTCTCGTGACGTATCGGCGCGGGCGCGGGTGTCCACAGTTCGCCGCTTTCCTCGTCGCGCAGGTAGATAGTCTCGCCCTGGCGATTGGCGACCGGATCGTTCGACCAGGGCGTCAGCGCGTTTTCGCGGCTGTTGCGCGACCAGGTGTACCCACCACCGTCGCTCGCGACCTGGAAGCCGAAATTGCGATTCGCCACGACGTTGATCCACGGCTGCGGCGTGTTTTGCCCATCCGGCGCCGAGATGCGGTATTCGCGGCCCTGCGCGGCGAAGCCGCCGATGCCGTTGAAGAATTCCAGCCGGCGCGCGTCCTCCGGATCGGCCACCGGGACACCGCTCACCAGCGCACGTCGCGGAAGTCGCGGTGCGGTGGCCGGTACCGGCTGCATGCGCTCCACCTGCTCGGCGAGGCTGCCGCGTTTGCCCGACAACTCGACGCGTGCCACGGCCCGCAGCAGCGCGCGCGTTTCCGGCGTGATGAGGTCGGTGCGCAGCACGAACACTTTGCCGCGCGTGTCCGCGCCGGCGATTCGCGGGCGCGCGAGGCTGGTGCGCACCGCCGTCTCGATGGCCACCTGCAAGTCCTGGACATACGACGCGCCGCGTTCGTTGAGGATGACCAGGTCCACCGCCAGGCGCTTGATTCCCCAGTATTCGTGGGCCTGCAGGAGCTGGCGGACCGCCACGAGGTCGTCCATGTCATCGACCCGCAGCAGCACGATGGGCAGATCGCCGGAGATGGATTGTGACCACAGCCCGGCGGGCCCGGCCGCGCCGCGCTGGATCTTGTCGGCCGAAGCACGGGCCGCGGCGCTGGCGAACAGGATGTGGCCGGCGAGTTGCTGAAACACGTTGGCCTGAGCAGCGTCGATGCCGAAGTGGCGCAGCTGTACCTGCCCCTGGGTCCACGCCAGCGTGGCGGTGCGCGTCCTCGCGTTGAGATCGCGATGTTTGTCGGCGATATCGAGCAATTGCGCGCGATCGCCGGCTACGCAGGTCCAGTAGGCGATGCGCGCCGTACCGCCCGCGGGTATGCGCAGGCGATAACGCAGCGCGAAGACTGCGTCGAGAACCGACCCTACGGTTCCCGACAACGCGCGCCCTTCCAGCAAGGCGAGCGGTGCGCGCAGTTCACGCCCACGGCCGAGAAATTTTGAGCGGTCGGTCTCGTACTGGGGTGCGCCCACGACGACACCTTCGACCACGGCGTGATGCGAGGCCCAGATTTCCGGTTCATCGGGCGCCCGCCGCCGGCGGTTGGCCAACAGCAGGTTCTGGCGCGCGAGGAATTCCGTGCGCACGAACATCTTCGAGAATGCCGGGTGCGCCAGGTCGGCGGCCTGGGAGCCGAGCACCAGCTCGGCATACGAGGTGACTTCGATTTCGCGTTCGCGCAGCGAGCCATTCGACAACGACAACAGACGGACTTCGGCATCGTCTTCGGGAGATACCTGCACCTCGAGCGTGCTGATGACGTCGCCGTCGGCGCGAATGATCTCGGCACGGTCTTCGGTGAAACTGACGTCGTAGCTGCCGGGTTGCCCGGCGCAGGGCTGGTAGCCCGCCGACCACACACGGCCGCTTTCCACGTCGCGCATCAATAGATAGCTGCCCGTGTCGTCACGCGTCACGTCTTCGCGCCATCGCGTGATGGCGAGGTCGTTCCAGCGGCTGTAGCCGGAGCCGGCGGCCGTGACCATGACCGAGTAGCGGCCGTTCGACAGCAGGTGCGTCTGCGGCGTCGAGTCGTGCGGGCTGCGGATGCGCCGCACCTGCGGCACCTGCGGATCCGCGAAGCGCGCCGCGGTGCCTACTTCCTCGGCACGCGGATGGGCCACCGAGACATCGCGGGGCGTGCGTTCCTGCAACAGAAGCTCAGTGGCCTGCACCGAAACGTCGGAGTGAAATCGTTCGCGCATGCGCCCGTCGAGCAGCGCATTGGCAATTGCGACGATGCTCATGCCCTGGTGATGCGCCATGTAGGCGCGCACCATCGACTGCGTTTCGCCCTCCGGAACGCGGCTGGGCGTGAAGTCCACGGCCTCGTAGAAACCGAAGGGACCGCGTGCACCGAGTTCCGCGAGCGCGATGTAGTTGGCCAACGCGGCTTCGCCGTCGATCATGGCGGCGAGCCCGGTGGCGTACGGTGCCGTCACCTTGTTCTCGGAAAGTCCGCGCTTGAGTCCGAGACCCGGCACTCCGAAGTTCGAATATTGATACGTGAGCTCCAGATCGCGCGCGTTGTACGCGGATTCGGAAACGCCCCAGGGCAGGCCGAGTTCGGCGCCGTAGGCGATCTGGCGCTGCACGATGAGCCGGCTGGTCTGCGCCAGCAAACTACCTCCCGGGGCGCGCATCACCAGGTCGGGCATGAGGTACTCGAACATCGAGCCGGACCAGGACACGAGCGCGGCGCCCGCACCGATCGGCGTGACGGTGCGGCCGAGCCTGAACCAGTGGCGCGCCGGAATGTCCCCCTTGGCGATGGCGATGAAGCTTGCAAGGCGGGCCTCGGACGCCAGCAGGTCATAACAACTGCCATCGAGCGTACCGTCGGTGGCGCGATAGCCGATCGACAGCAACTTGCGCTGCGTGTCCAGCAGGAAGTCGAACTCCATGGCCGAAGCGAGCTGCAGCGCGATGTTGGCCAGGGTTTCGAGGTGTTCAACGATAAAGCCGGCCGGATCGCGAGCCAAAAGGTCGCTGCGCCAGCTGTCGATGGTGCGGCGTGCGGCCTCAACCCAGTAGACGAGTTCGGCGCTGCGTTCCGGGTCGCTCTCGCTCGCCAGCGTGCGCACCATGTCGACCAGCGTACCGGCGCGTTCGGCGGCGTCGCGAAGTGCGTCCGTCTGCGGATCGAGCGGCATCGTTCGCGGACGCAGGCTCACTTCGAAATCGGAGAACGCGGTTTCCAGGAGGCCGCGCGTTATCGTCAGCCCCGGTGCGAACTGGAATGCGCGCAGCGCCTCGCGCGCCAGGTCGAGCGCGTCGGCGAGGCCGTCGACGGCGGACTCCGGCGCCGCCGGCGCCCTCTGCCATTCGCGAAACGCGCCGGCGAGCGTGATGAGGTGCGCCGCGAGGTTGCCCGAATCCACCGAGGAGACGTAGCGCGGATCTAGCGGCCGGAGATCGCGCGTGTCGTACCAGTTGTAGAGGTGCCCGCGGCACTTGTGCATGCGCACCATGGTGCCAAGCGTGGCCTCGATGCGATCGAGCGCATCGCGCAGCCCGCACCAGCCAAAGTCGCGGGCCGCCACCGTCGAGAGTAGATAGAGACCGATGTTGGTGGGAGAGGTGCGGTGTGCGACCACGCCGCGCGGATCTTCCTGGAAGTTGTCGGGCGGCAGATGATTGTCTTCAGCCGTCACGAAGGTCTCGAAGAAGCGCCAGGTGCGCCGCGCGATCAGGCGCAGCTCGCGTTGCTGATCAGCCGAGAGAGCGGATTTCGCGGCCGCCGGCGGAGTGCGGCTGACGCGCCAGGCGAGCAGCGGCGCCGTGAACCACAAGAGCAGGAACGGCATGGCGATGACGGGCAGCGACCCGCCGGAGACGGCCGCGACCCCCACGGCGATCAGCGCCGTGATCACCACGCTGCGCGCCATTCGTCGGTAGAAGCCGGGCAGGTCGGAACGTGCGCTCGACAGCAAGTCGGCCGGCGTCCATTCGAGCATGTGCCGGTGGCTCATGAACATGCGCCACATTGCGCGGCCGATGGCGTCGCACATGAGCCAGGCCTGGTAGGCAAGCATGGTGATGAGCAGGCCGGTCTGGGCGAGGGCGATGCCGAAGTCCAGGCGCAACGCTCGCAAGTGGCTTCGCAGCGTGACTGTCGAGCGCCGCGGCAGGATCGCCGCGAACAGTGGCAGCAGCGTCGGCAGGCCCAGCGACAGCAGGATGAATCCACACCAGGGAATGGCGATATTCGCCGGCAGGGTCCAGCCCACCACCAGTGCTGCAACCGCCGTGGGCGCAGACAGCGAGCGGCGCAGGTTGTCGAGCATTTTCCACAGACCAATGAGCGGCATGCGGCCGTGGCCACGGCCGTGTTCGGCGGCGCCGGCGTCGCGGCGCCCGAGAATCCAGGGCAGAAGCTGCCAGTCGCCGCGCACCCAGCGGTGCTGGCGCAATGAAGCGACGTCGTAGCGCGAAGGGAAATCCTCGACCACTTCGACATCGGAGGCGAGGCCGGCGCGCGCGAAGATGCCTTCGAACAGGTCGTGACTGAGCATCGAGCTCTCCGGCACGCGCCCGGCGAGCGCGGCTTCGAAAGCGTCGACATCGTAGATGCCCTTGCCCGCGAACGAACCCTCGCCTAACAAATCCTGGTAAACATCGGATACCGCGGCAGCGTATGGATCGACGCCCGCGGCGCCGGAGAACGTGCGTTGAAACGGCGTCGCCTCCGAGCTCGTCGGCAGCGAAAAGGCGACGCGCGGCTGCAGGATGGCGTAACCCTCGACCACGCGGCCCATCCTGGCGTCGAAGCGCGGGCGATTGAGCGGGTGCGCCATCTTGCCGATGAGGCGTCGCGGCGCTTCGCGAGGCAGCCGCGTGTCCGCATCGAGCGTGAGCACGTAGCGCACGCCGTCGGGCACCCACGGCGAGGCACTGGTGCTGGTCACATACGTGGTGTCGGTCGCGCCGCGCAGCAGGCGGTTGAGTTCCTGCAGCTTGCCGCGCTTGCGTTCCCAGCCCATCCACCGCTGTTCGGTTTCGCACCACACGCGCCGTCGATGCAACAGCAGGAAACGTTCGCCCCCGGCGGCCGGGCCATAGCGGCGGTTGAGGCGCGCCACCCCGAGTACGGCGATGTCGAGCAATGACTCGTCGGTGGCTTTTTGTTCCGTTTCGGCATCCGACCAGTCCGACAGCAGCGCGAAATGCAGCTGCTCGTCTGGGGAGGCGAGGTAGTGGATCTCCAGGCGATGCAGGTGCTCTTCGACCGAGGCGCGTGAGCTCAGCATGACGGGCATGGCCACCAGCGTGCGCAGTTCGGCCGGCACTCCGTCACGCAGCGCCAGGCCCGGCAGCCGGCTCGCGCCGACGCCGCGCGTGACCGCGCGGTTGATGAGCGCCACCGCGACGTCGACGGCCGGCACCACGCCGAGCACGCCTAACAACCAGAGCATGCCGCCATGGATGCCCACCTGTTGCAGCAGCGAAAGGGGAATGGACAGCACCAGGGCCGAGGTGAACGCGATGGCCGCGACGTAGTCGCGTGCGCCCACGGTGAAGGCGATACGGCTAGGCCAGTCGCGCCAGGAGGCGTGGAAATCGATTTCGCGCTCCAGCTTCCGGCGGCCTTCCGCAATCAGGTGAAAGCCGGGATCGCGCTCGCGCGGACTGGTGGCGGCCGCCGCCGTGGCCAGGACGCGATTGGCGATTTCCAGCTCCGAGAGCTTCGACCCACGTCCCAGCTCTTCGATGGCATTGCGGTACAAGTTGCGCGTGGCGAAATCCATGGCTGCGAAATCGGGCGAGGTGCCCAGCACATCGTCGACCAGGCTGACGTGCTCGAAGAATTCCGCCCAGTCGACATCCGACATGAGGCGCATGCTGGTGATGATGTTGCGCACGGTGACGTTCGATGCGCCCTGGCGCAGGTGTTCTTCCTGCAGCAGCCGTTCGGAACTGGTCTCGTGCTCCGCGAGTTCCTCTTCGAGCCAGAGAAGTGCGGGGGTGACCTTCGGATCCTGATCGCGCAGCCGATGCACCAGCTGCACGGCGAATGCGGATTTGAGCGTGGGCGACTTGGTGCGCCAGTTACGCAGCGCGTGCGGATCGACGCGCTGGCCGTTGACGCCGAGCAGCCGGTCCGCAACTGCGTCCGCTTCCTGTCGTGCCAGGCGGCTGGTCACGATGCGTTGAGCGACACGCCGAAGATTCTCCACCAGCACGATGCGCAGCGTGATGGCCACAGCCCACAACTCGCCGATGGTCAGCGGCTCGACACTTTGATAGGCGCGTACGAAACGTCGCAGGGTCTCGGGTTCGAATCGGCTGTCGGTGTGTGCAACGAATGCCCAGGCAATGCCGAATACCCGTGGGAACCCCGCGAAGGGCCCCGCCGTCAGCTTCGGGAGTTGGCGATAGAACTGCGGCGGCAGATCCTCGCGGATCTCGCGGATCTGCTCCTCGACCACGTGGTAGTTGTCGAGCACCCATTCGGCCGCGGGGGTGATGCTGCGGCCTTCATCCACCGCCTTGGCGATGGAGCGATAGGCGGCGAGCAGAACTTTTTCATTGCTTCGGAGGCGCGTAGCCAGTGATCGGCCAAAGCCGGGGATCGACCCTACCGGCTGGGCGGCTGCCAGACTGCGCGCATGCTCTTCCAGCCTTTCGATGCTGAAGATCTCTTCGCGCAGGATCTGATCGTCGCTCCAGTGGGTTCCGGGCGACAGTTGCTCGATGATTTCGCTGAGAAATGGGTGCAAGAATCCGCCGGCCTTCTGGGTCGTCGCCTCGGAGCATTACGCGAATTTGGAGTCCCGTGCGCCATGTCTTCATGACTCATCGCGCTGTGGGACTCAACCTACGCGGCGAGGTGGCTAGTTTAGCAGGAGATGGCGCCGGCGATCTGAGCGGCGAGACGGATCGCCCCCGGATCGCGCCCCGCATGCAGCCGTGATCCGCGCCCTTTGCCGAGCACGCGTCCGTAAATTTTCTTGTCGATGGCGTAGCAGGGACAGGCGGCGCTTTCCAGTCCGCGAACATCCAGGACCGCGAGGTCGCCACGCCGGTAGCGGATGAGTTTGCGCCGCTGCAGAGCGCTCGCGGCACTGGTGACGCCCACTCGCCGCACACCGAGCATGTAGGCCAGGAATTCGTGCGTGATGCGGAACTGGCTGGAATGGGCGCGATCGCGAGTCATCAGCAGCCAGCGCGCCAGGCGCGCTTCAACCAGGTGAAAGCGCGTGCAGGTGGCGGTCTGCATGAGTTGCGCGAGGAATACATATAGATAGCGATTGAGGGCGGTCCGGATCGTCGCGTGGCTCTCGATGACTTGCAGGAAGTGGGCGGCGTCCACTCGCCACGCGTGACCCCCGCCCTGTACCAATGCACGCAGTGGCGACACGTTGATGCCGAGCAACAGCGGCACTCCCAGCATGCCTTCGTTACCCACGAGGCCAATCTCGAGCTGCGCGCGTCCAATACCAGGAGTGATCAGCGAGATGAAGCCATCGATCGGAAAATAGACATGCCGAATACGATCGTCCGAATAACTCAGCGTTTCTTCGAGTCGCAGATCGATTGCTACGGAGTCGCCGAGAAGTCGCAGCCGATCCTCGTTCGACAGTGCGGCGAGCAGCAGATTTTCGGACGGGGCGCGTTTGATCGGCACGAAGGTTCCATGATTGCTCTCGCCGGGGGGTCCGGCGCAGACAGCATCCTCGGGCTGCGCCTTGGGCTCTGTTCGCCAGCGAACGGACTTCCTGGAACTACCCATTACCCTTGTGAATGCGTCGATGTAGGTCGACACCCCCCAATGTGCGACACCGCACGGAAGGGCGGCATGACTCGTTACACCATCCACAATAATGAACAAGTTCGCTGCCGTGCCCGACGGCACTCACCTGCAATTCGTCGCCATTGTCGCGAACGAGCTTCGCCATCCACTCGTGCCCATTCGCAACGCCGCGGCGCTGCTTCGGCACGAGTCGGTGGATGCGGCCACGATCGCGCGCGCCGCCCAGATCATCGAAGATCAGGTGAGTGGCATGAATCGGCTGATAGCAGACCTCATCGACGTCGCCCGCATGCGCACGGATGCGGTCGAGTTGCAGCTGGCTCGCGCACCGCTATCCGAGGTCATTAAGCGCGTGGTGGCATCCGGAGCCTTGGTCGCGAGCGAGCGCGGACATGGCCTGTCGGTCAGCGTGTCGCCAGAGCCTGTCTACCTCAACATCGACGTGGTTCGCATCGCGCAGGCGCTGCACAACATCATCGGCAACGCCAGCAAGTTCGCCGGCACGCATGAGCCCATACGCGTTCACGCGCAGCGCGAAGGTGCGCAGGCTGTCATTGTCGTGAGCAACCTCAAGCTCGGAGTTGCAGCAGCGGAAATCGACATGATCTTCGACCTGGAACCCGGCCTCGGGCTGGGGCTCTATCTGGCGCGATACCTGGTCGAAGCGCACGCCGGCACCCTCTCGGCCGTGGTCGCTGGCGCCGACCACGGCAGTGAATTCACCGTGCGGCTGCCCTGCGAGGTGCCTATGCCGCAGCCGGACGAGTCAGCGGATGCGGAGCCTGCAGGCGATCTGATTCCAGCTTGACCACCGCGTAACACTCGCAGGACAGACGCTCGAGCTTCGGGCGATCGAGCACGGTGATCTTGCCGCGGACGTACTTGATGGCGCCGAGCTTCTGCAGTTTGCCCGCGGCCTCGGTGACGCCTTCGCGGCGCACACCCAGCATGTTGGCGATCAATTCCTGCGTCATCTGCAGCGTGTCGCCAGACAGGCGATCGAGCGACAGCAGCAGCCATCGGCACAGCTGCTGGTCGAGCGAGTGATGCCGGTTGCATACGGCCGTCTGCGCCATCTGAGTGATCAATGACTGCGTGTAGCGAAGCAGGATGTGGAGCATGTTTCCGTGACGATTGAATTCCTCCTTGAGACGCTTGCCGGTGAGCCGGTACGCGTGCCCCGCGCTTTGCACGATTGCGCGGCTCGGCGTGGTTTCGCCGCCCATGAACAGGGAAACGCCAATCGCGCCTTCATTTCCCACGACGGCAATCTCCGCCGATGCTCCATCCTGCATCACGTAGAGCAGCGAGACGATTGAGTTCGTTGGGAAGTAGATGTGTCGCAGCGTTGCGCCGGATTCGTACAGAACCATGCCGAGCGGCATGGGTACGAGCTTGAGGTGCGGAAACAGCCGTTCGCGTTCCAACGGCGGTAACGCGTCGAGGATGTAGTTCTGGCGTGGTTCCGGTTTGATGCTCATCTGCCAGAAGTTTAGGCGCATTCGCGCGACTTTGTTCGGTACCGCTCATACCGGGCCAAACATCTCGCGGTGTGTTCGATAACGCACAGACCCGGCGCCTACAGGCACGTAGGTTCCCGCTTATGCGCTGGAGAACATACGGAAATGCACTGTGAACGCTTGGCCCTGGGTGGCGTTGGGAGCAATCCTGCTGCTGCTTACCGTCATTGCGCTGGCTGCACGCCGCCTTCTGCCTTTCGGCGGCCGGCCGTGAAAATTACGCTGACCGGGAGGTCGATGTGCCCTTAATGATCAAATCAGTGCTCGGAAGCGTTGCGACGCTGATTCATCGAAAGGACCTGTCGCGCACGCCGGGAATCGCGGTGCCGATGCATCTACCCGACGCTCGCGCCGATGAGATCGCGGTCATTTCACACGAGTTGCGTAATTCGCTGGCCGTGGTGCGCAACGCCGCCAGGCTGCTGCGCCACCCCGTAGGGGTCAGTGGCATCGAAGGTGCGCGCATTCTCATCGACCGGCACGTGGCGCAGATGACCCGCCACATCGAGGACCTGCTCGCCGCTTCGCATCGCGACGTCCACAAGAGAGCGCTGCGCCGAACGCAAGTCGACCTGCGCACTATCGTGGAGTTTGCGGTCGCCGCCATCGCGCCGGATCTGGCGCGGCGCGGTCATCACTTCGTAGTGCATCTGCCTGCCGAGCCGCTCTGGGTGGAAGTCGACGCCACGCGCCTCGAACAGGTGTTCTCGAATTTGCTGATCAACGCGGCCAAGTACACGCCCGATGGCGGCGAGATCAGGCTCAACATGGAGTCCCTCGACAAAGCTGTCAGCATCAGTATTCGCGACTCCGGCATTGGCATCGAGCCGGCCGTGCTGTTGCGCGTGTTCGACATGTTTTCCCAGGCGGACGCCGCGGCGCCCTGTGCCGAAGGCGGCAGCGGCATCGGG
>Ga0307513_10007813_pt1 | contig 13792 bp, 5 predicted proteins | sample 15_EM_MG_FD_202174 | JGI IMG/M metagenome (GOLD analysis project Ga0307513, IMG submission 202174) | Populus trichocarpa ectomycorrhiza microbial communities from riparian zone in the Pacific Northwest, United States - 15_EM | ecosystem: Host-associated > Plants > Roots > Unclassified | place... | reverse complement strand
ATCTAAGGTTGCCGACTATACATCACCATGTAGTAACTCATTTTCTTAATTTTTGATTCCCCAATCAATGATTAATATTTCATTTCCTTAGTTATCAATTTCCTTGGGTACAATCCTTGAAGTAACCGCATGTATTCATCTTATGTTTACTCATCACTATAACTGCTTAACATAATTTGTTTGTGACATTACCATATTTTGTATTTTCTAGGTGTCACAACCGTTTGTTACATTACACCCCATTAACATTTGCTTTGACTTAATAGTACATTAAACAATATTATGTTTTAAGTTGCCAATCAACCCCCCATCTCAAATCCATTTTTAAGCATCAATTAATGGTCTTACACAATGGTTTCCATTATACAATCGGGGATAGTTTCAATGATTCCCATTATTTAAAAACAACAACACAATGGTCTCCATTCAAAACAAAGATGACCATATGAATTCCCTTTTTATTAGGGACAATTGGGAAGTAACCTTTGTTGCCCATGATCTAATTTAAAGGACTTGCCAACTTAAATACAAATATAGGGAAAAGAGAACTTACATCATCATCTTATAATTAACCAAATCGTACTTTCCTTCCTTGGTCATTGTTCTTTTGGGCAATTAAACATTAAAAGTTGTCATATTCATAGATATTGGTAACTAATCATCAACTATCAATTTATGTCATGTCTTTAGTCACAGATATTACAAACATTAAATATTATTCATTTGTTATCCTTAGTCACCGACACTGCAACCACTAAGTATCATTCCTATCCTATCTTTAGTCGCCAATACTATGGACACTAAGTATAATCCGGTCATCCCCTCGCGGATGCCAATAATTATGGTAAACCCATTTGACTGCCAACACATTCGGTTATTAATATCTTTTTACCGAGTCTATCTGTAATATTTTACTCCACATCTTTATACAACCTTATGCCGCATTATTTTATTTGAGCTATGTTTAACAAATAACTGATGACATGTATTATAGTCTAAGAATCCTTGTACATATAGAATTCTTTTATGCATAACTATTCATTCCTAACTATGATCAATTTTGTATATGGTTTCTTAAACATTAATTTCGATTGTGATTAACACATCATACTCTTTATTTCATCGTATTAGTAAACGCTTTCAAATGAGATGGTTCATAATACTTATTACCAGTAATCCTAGTATGGACCCCATTAACCAGAGTTAACATCATCTTTTACTCCCGGCCATCCAACATGAATATCATTAGCTAAAGTTAATCTTTAATGCTTATTCTCGGCTATCCAATATGGATGCCATTAGCCAAAACTAAGCTTATCATTCATTCCCAATCATCCAACATGGATACCATTAGCTGAAGCTAATCTCATGAATCATTCCTGGTTATCCAATATGGATATCATTCACCGAAGCTAATCTTATCAATGAATTCTGGTTATCCAATATGGATACCATTAGCCGAAGCTAATCACATCATTTAATTTCGGTTATCCAATATCGATATCATTAGCCAAAACTAATCACATCATTATTCATTGTGTTTCATAAGTAATTTTAATCTATTAAAATCAGGTAGCAACATTATGTATAAATAATTTGAGGATTTAATAATAATAGTTAAAAGTGGAAACCACCTACATGTCCCTCCCGTAATGTGTCTTCGCCCGGTAAAAGATCCAATCCCGATCGCACCTCCTGATACACAAAATGACCATTACTCAGTACATTTTTATTTAGGTAATGTCAAAGACCATTTCTACACATATACTAGAACACACATACATTCATTTAAACATCTCTCATGTTTGTATAACTGTACAATGATAATATTGTAACAAGACATTCATCCCTAATTTTGATGAAGGCCATCTACATAAATTATATCATTATAACACTGAAATTGTCAACAAAACTGAGTCATTTCGACACTGAAAATCATGAGCAAAAACTAAGTCATTCTAACAATGAAAATCATCAATGAAAACTAAGTCATTCTGACACTGAAAATCATCAATGAAAAACTAAGGTATTTTGACATTGAAAATCGTCAATGAAAACTAAGTCATTCTAACATTTCTTTTTCCTAAATTCACGTATATGGTCAATACCAAGTTTTTCTCCTAGTGACCATACTTCAACCTAGTTTTGGACATAGACCACAACTAAATTCACTTCCAAAGTTTATGAAGAAAGGGAAACATGTAATGTTTATATTACATGACAATATTACACATTCATTAAGCATTTTTAAAGAGGAACCATCACTTATTACTATCTTCATGAGGGTTTTTCTTTGCTATCCTCTTTTAAGGTGGTCGAAGCCTATGTCATTCCCTTAACAAACATATTTTTATGTTCTTCATGTGGCAACATCAAATTCTCATTCATTATTATGTGACATAAGGTGTTCTTCGCATTCCAATTACAAAGTACTACTAAACATGTTCAAGGATGATATTGTTTTCCATAACCTCATCAAGTTCATCATAATATTGTCAAGTAGTACCCAATCAAGTTCAACATATACATTCTCAAGGATTCTCCCATCTAAATTTCTATAGGCCGAAACATAAGTATTAACATTAAGTGTTCATTTCATCAATTTTTTTTACTACATCATTCCAAGTGTTAGAACCTTTAATCAACAATAAATTCCAAGTAAAGATTAAAGCTTGATTAGTCCTAGCTGATTTAGTCCACCCAACCCCGAACACTGTTTGGTGTTTTAATCATAACTAAAGTTTCAGAACTCTTTTTCAAGCGTGGTTTATCTCTATAGAAAGATAATACATAGGGATACAACTTTCATGAAGGACATAACACCCAAATTTGCAATCTACATGTCTAAACTCACTCATTACAGTAGCATAAGAAATTTGTCTAGTACTATGTCGGTCTAGACCTTTACTCAATGTTTCTCTCATATCTGGAGTTATACAACTCTAAATAAGTCGATACTAGTTCCAGTTGAAAGATAATATCTATACCTACAACTGTTGTACAGACACCAACTCCAAATTACATAGTTTTAAGGCTCAAATTAACAATTATAGTAGCACCGAAAATCTGTCCAGTACTATGTCGATCTGGACCTTTAATAAGTGTTTTTTTTAATCATATCTGGAGTTATACAACTCCAAATACATCAAGACTTATTCCATGTAAAAGAAAACATCCATATCGACAATGTTTATAAAGACACTAATCCAAATTACATTGTTTTCAAGTTGTATTTTCGATTAGACGTTGGCTAGTAAGATTGTCAAAATTTTAATTACATGAGACATAAATTTGACAAGCACACTAAGTGTTTTTATGCATCACAACATCCATTATTATTACTTTATGTTCAAAGAAACTCTCATTTCATACACATTTTCAAGAACCCTAGAATCACAACATTAAGAGTTTTTCAATTATCCTTTACTAACTATGAAATCAAGGAGAAAACTAAGGAAGAATATTTTTATCAAAATTTCGAGTTCAAATTGAAGAGTCTTACCAATTTATTTTTCAATTGTTCTTCCTCTTCATCATCCATACTTGTCCCTCAAGGTCCTCTCTTCCAACCAAGCTTCTTAATTTCAGCCTTAATGTGTTTCTCTCCTTACAAACCTATTTGTAAGCTTCAATCTCACAATTTAGAAAGATTTCTCAAATGATTTTTGAAGAGAGGCAAGAAAGAAGCCTCTTCGTTTCTTTTATCTATTGTTCCACATGAAAAGTAGCAGCAAGCATGGTTATATTAGGTTTTATAGGTTAATTACTATTATACTCCAACTTATCCCCCCTAAATTTCAATTTATTACACTGACCCGATATTGTGTCTTTATTTTTAAAACCTTCCTGAACTCTGATTGACCTTACATTTTACCCCAAGATAAAACAGTATGTCTTAAGACTCCATGTAAAATTTCAGCCCTATCTAACAGTCAGATTGAGAGATATGTTCAATATTGTAAAATTGAACAATTGAAAATTTCACGTCAAAAATCTAAATTTCGCATACCATATAATTTACTTAAATCATCTTGGGTCTTAGACTAATTCTCTGAATATTTCTATACATAATTATCATAAAATATTTCTTTATGTTTTTTACCATTTTCAATCGCAATAGCATGATTGTGCGCATGTAATACTGAAATTCGCCATTTCTCACGTAAAGGGTCATACATTGATTTATTTGACATTTCCTTCTATTTTACACATAATATCACCCAATTTACAAAAAATTCCTCCTTCAAATTACTAGTTTTACCTAGTTAGGAAGTTTTCATGATTTATCGTTAACTAATATTTCACATTCTATGTTATTACTTTAACTTCTCTAAATTTTAAATTAATCTCCTAAAAATGTTCATCCCAATTCATAAGATTTTCTCTCTAATTTATTATTTTTTAATTAATAGTTACCCTATTTAATCCAGATTTATTTATTTATTTACTAGGGATTTACAATGTATTAAAGGTTAAGAATAATAGTGGTGTGAATGACTGATGAACCATATATTTTGATGGAGATGTAAATGTATAAGGGATTGGGGCTAGAGTAGTGATAATTTTCCTAGAAAAGAAATAGTATCCTATTTTAGTAAGGTTACAACTTGAATGCACCAATAACACAATTGAATACGAAGCTTGCATCATCAGCTTTGAATCTGCTTTATAGCTGAAAGTTAAAAAGCTTGATGTTTATAGTGATTCTCTACTAATCATATATCAAGTGAAAGGAGAATGGAAAAATAAGGATGAGAAACTAAGGCATGTCAAGATTATCTCTCAAAGTAAGCTAATGAATTTGAAGAAATAAAATTCATTCATATGAGCCGAGATGATAATCAGTTTGCTGATGCCCTAGCCACTTTAGCTTCGATGACACAAATCAATATTGGGGGTAAGATCTAACCAATAAGCATCAAAGTCATAAATCTCCAAGCTCACTGTTGCATATTTAAAGAGTAACTAGATAGGAAATCAAGGTATAGTGACATCAAACGATTTATGCAATACTGGGAATACCCTTCGGGAGCCTCCAAGATGGATGAAAAGACTTTAAGGAGGATAACAATGGATTATTACTTGGATAATGAAATCTTGTATATAAGGTTTTTTTATGGGACTTTGCTCAGGTGTTTGAATGAGAATGAGGCTAGGCAAGTATTACAGGAAGTCCACGTGGGAATCTGTGCCACACATGCTAATGGGCATACAATGGCAAGGCAAATGTAAAGATTTGGATACTTTTGGTTGACCATGGAAAGGGACTATGCAGATTATATAAGAAAATACCACAAGTGTCAGATACATGGTGACAAATTAAATACACCTCTAACATCACTGTTTAATATGACCTCACTTTGGCCTTTTGATATGTGGGGAATGGATGTCATATGACCAACCAACCTAAAGGCTAGCAACGGACATAGGTTCATCTTGGTGGCCATCGACTGCTTCATGCCTACTCTTGCACTTGTGACACAAACAATAGTCAAGAGATTCATTGAGAAAGATATGTTTTTTTGTTATGCCTTGCCGGCAACAATGATAACTGACAATGCTCAGAACTTTAATGGGAAGCTGATTGCTAAGCTCTGCACTAAGTGGAAGATTAAACACCTTAATTCTTCTCCTTATAGACCCAAGATGAATGGTGTTGTTAAGGTAGCCAATAAAAATCTCAAGAAGATCATCTAAAAGATGATAGTCACCTACAAAGACTAGCATGAGATGCTTCTATATGCACTTTGTCGCATGTGCATGCCCGGTATGGCGGAACATCGGGGTTAATGAGTCATCACCTAGTTGTTTGGTTTAGGGTCATTAGGAGACCCGGATGAACTGGTCTTACTAGAAATTTCAAGGTAAGGGATTGATTGTGGCTAGGGAAGGTATTAGCACCCTTAGTGCATCTTACTTGAGATAAGCTGCATTGTGTGGTCTGAACATGGTTTAAAGGTGTTGATGAGTTCCTAGCCGATAGTCCATCTATGACTCAGAATAAAGATTTACGCTCATGAACAAAACTGGCATGTCGAATTTTTTATGGGCTCGTATGCCTAGATAAATCCTTATAGAAATAATCTATGTAGGTGCCCTAACAAATTTCACCTATCCTGAAAGGTGAAGGAATTTTCCACAACTTGAATATTGTGTGAAAAATACTCCTGATTAAAATTGGTGAATATTCAAAAAATTTAGAGAACTTCCTAGTTAACTTTTAATATCTAAATACCAGCTTACTTGTAAGTTCAACAATTATACTATAATGTTGACTATTAATTTTCAGAAGAAAAAACAATTAGAATTATTGAAATGGTGGCTAAATCTTTAAGAAAGTTTACAAACCTGTTGTCAACTCCACAAAAAGCAAAGAAATACAAAAAACAATTCTAAGACAACGCTAAAAAAAATCTCTTTTTTTTTATGAATAAAAATGGATTACTAGCAATCAAAACAAGTTTAATGAGTGTTTGTCAAACACACGCTTAAGAAAAAAAAACATTTAGCAAAATCATTGCCAGCCAACCAGGGTCTAAAATTTTGACCCGACCGGGTTGACCCAAAACTTTTGGTTCGACCATAAACCGAACCAATGTTCACTGGTTTGACCCAAAAAACAAACCAAAACCTATACCAAAATCCAAAACGAAATCAAATTTAAAAAAAAAACACAAAAACTCAAAAATGTTTATCAAAACAGATCAAAACTTAGAAAAACACTAAATAACATTTAACATGAATCTCGCAACATAGATTTCAAATCAAACTAGATATGTACAAACCAAAGACACAAACATGTTGGAAATCATGAAATGATCAATAATATAGCATTCATGCACTTCAATTATCACTAAAAAATCATGATTCTATTTTCAGCTTAAAATCAAAATTCTAGAATTAAAACCTACTGAAAACATGTTATTGATACAAATAAACCCTGGATTATTGACTAATAAAGTGGCACAAAGGATTTTGTGGAAAGAATTGAATAAAAACTAGTTCAAATCGAGCTAAGACAATGTTCTTCCTAAGAACACTACCTAGTCACCCAGAAATAGGCCAGAAACCTAGCACAATGTTAGGCCTCCAAAACTAGCATTTTTTACTTCTAAAACATGTTTTTTTCATTCTAACAAGGTACACAACCATAACTAAACATGTTTGAATAAAACAATTAACAAATAACATCAAAATCATGCAAGAGGTCCCAAACTTTAAAACTGCCAACTAGAAATAGCCTACAAAAACATCAAATTTCGATTCAAAACTAACTCTTTAAGCATTTGGAACCCAAACCATGTCTAGGAACCAAGAACACACACTAACAAAAAAAAAACATCAATAATCCTACGGCCAGATTTCCAAATCATTTTTTTCATTTAATCTAAACATTGAAGCATATTCTAAACATCTGACAACAATAATAGATAACTCTAAACAAGATCAAAAAAAGAAAAAAATTGACATTCTATGCATTAATCAAAATCAAAGCTAAAAACAATAGGGATGCATGACACTAGAGATGTGCGCTAAAGCAATAAAAAGCGATAACAATATAAACAAAATAGAACAAATATTATAGCAATTGACAAACAAAAGGCAAAGCTTAGTCTAAAAGTTCTTAGAGAAATCATCATTTTGTTACACCCGGACATCGCGGCGACCAATTAAAAAAAATTCTTGTTGGAAAAGGAAAACATATTTGACATCTTGTTCTTTGGGTGGAAATGTTCAGTTTAAGGAGTCGCCACCTAGTATTATGGTCACTAGAAACCCTAACTAGTCAACAGAGATTTTATGGTACGAGACTAGTTACGCGAAAGGGGAGATATTATTACCCTTTAAGCGTCCTACCTAAGATAAGCTGCATTACTGGTTTTGTCTAAATTGCTAAGAGTTTTGTTTTTGCTTCATTCTTTTGGTCTTCCTATAATATTCCTGACTCTGGTATTAGTGAATATTCGCCTACGAATATTTCTAATTCTAGCGTTGGTAAATATTGTGTAACAAAAAAAAGTACGGTATTCCTGACTTTGGTGCTAGTAAATAAATCCATAAAATTTGAATTTGAATTTTAGGTAACTATTTTGTTTTGGGGATGGATCGAGCCCACCCGTACGGGTAAGGCTGGATCCAGCAGGCCCAACCCCATTACTAGCCCAAGCCAGTAACCGAGTCTCCAACTGTTGCATGCATGCGTGAATAATTCATGTATGCATGAAACATTAACAATGTAATTAAATTGTTACAGGTAATGAAAAAGGACTTCCCGAGCACAGCTATTGCAGGAGGCGAGGAGGGAGACAGTCAAACCCTGCTCACAGTTGACAATCCAGCTTGTTGTTCATGGTGGAGACAACGTTGGTGGTGTGAAGGAGGGTTTCCAAATGTTGCCTTAATGGAGGACGAGAGGAGCACGATGAAGTTTGCCTATGCTATTTATTGTTGCTGCACTGCGATACTAGTGTTGCTCTAAGTGTTGGACCGAAAAGAAGGCTATTGTTGGACATGCAAGGTGCAGCGAATGTCGGTGGCTGCTACTTTAGAAGATGAGGAAAGGACAGAAGGGTTCCCTCTATTGTTGCTTGATTAGTACTTAAAAGTGCATTTTTATAAAAGTTTTATATCATCATTTTACACTTAAAACATCAATAACTCCACAACTAAAGCATGTTTTATAATAACAAGTCTGATACTATAAGATACCTTTAATTTATGGTAAATGTTCATCTTAAATGCAGGCCTATCACATAAATCAAAGGATTGATTGATGAGTTTAACTACTGAAATTGAGAAGACAAAGAGAGGGTTAAGCTTAGAAAAGAGATGTTGGTTCAGTCCAAACTGGAACACTGTTAAGTCATTGGGTCATATCTGAAGCTATAGATCTTGGATTTCAATTTGGTTTATATGGCTAGAAAGCTAAGACATAAGCCTAAAACATTCATGGGAGTGAAAGACTCAATTCTGCTGTTTGGAAGTCTAAATCTTAGCAACAATGGAGAAGTCGAAATCTGTCATGCAGCTCAGACACTGTTCAGTGTTCAGCCCATATCTCGAGTTCTAGAAGTCCAAATGCACCGATTCTTTTTTTTGTTGGAAAGTGGAGACAATTTCCTAGAACTTTCACGATAAAAATTTGTTCAAATTCTGACGTTATCAATGATGTTTTGTTCAGACAAGAAGATAAAGATTGTCACCAAGTCAAGATGTGGCCACCCACTCAACAATTAGTCATCAAATCAATAGTTCCAAATTTTGGCCTACAAAAGAAGGCATTTGCCATGCATTTAGGCATCTTGGTTTTCAGATCAAGATCATGTTCTTGCTCTCTCTCTCTTTATGTGTTTGTAATGCTGAAGTTTTGTTTATATTAATATCTTTTTTATGCTTTTCATTTCGTTTCCTTTACTTAGTTAACTTATATCTTATTTATGTTCTTATCTTGTTTATTTATGTTTCTCTTCTTCATTATGTTTAGCTAAGTTTATTATGTCAAGGTGAAAAGGTTACACTAATTGATGCAACCATATTATTCGATAGTTTCACCCACATTTAACTAGTGTTTAGCCTATGTTATATATATAAAATGCATTGATATTCCTTATTTTATGTTTTGAAGGCACTTTTGGATGAAAAATGCAAAAAGGAGTAAATTGGAGGTAATTGACATATTTGACGTTTAATCGATGTTTTGTGCAGAGTGTGAGTTTTAGAGGTCAAAATGAAGTGATTCCAGTGGCACTAAAAAGAAAACATCCATACCTTTCTGGAAATTTAATGCAAGAAAAATAAAAAGAGAAACATCATGGAAATCACATCCTTCAAAGTCAAATCTCGCATTCTGCCAATGTTAACCTTTGTCCATTCAAAATTCAATATCTGGAGCTACAGAAGTCCAATTGATGCAAACTCAATTGTTTTGGATTTCTGACTTAAAGATCTATCAACGCTCCAACTTTCAGCTAAAAATGATGTCATATGAGGGAGACATTAACTTTCAAAGATGACAGCTGAATTCTGCCAGCAAACAGGTTTCGTGAAGGAACATGTCCAAATTATGTTTCGAAGCATCTAAACCGGCGTCCAAGTTTTTATTTCACCAATTTTGCTCCTCTAAGTCAAAGCTTGAAGATTTAATGCAAGACTATTTCTCCTTTTTAGGAAAATAGTTATTGAAGTACTTAAAATTAAAACTGTCAACTTAAGGGAGGACTATTTTGTAAAATAGAGACTAGGGTTTCTTAGCATATAAAAAGAAAGAGAGAAGAAAAAGAGGGCAGAAGCCAGAAGTGAAGAAACACAAACTCTCCTCTCTAAAAACCAGAAATAATGCTTTCTTCTATCTTTAAGAGTAGTTGTTCCATAGATATGCAAGACTAAGCTCGTTTTCTTGGTTGCAAGGACACAACAAACCTTCGAATTTCAAGAACCATGAAATTTATTCTTCCTTTTATTTTCAGTTTATATTATGAATGAGTATGATTGTTTTCCTATGCATATTTTCTATTATTATTGTTGATAATTGCTAGAGCGGACTCTAAGTTATTATTGTGAACAATCTATTGCTAAGTTTGATATCAAAACTGGAGTTATGATATATGAACTTGTGAAACAACTAAGCTTGATAATTGTGGCGGAACTACGTTATTAAACTTAGAGAGAACACTTAAACAAAGGAACACAAGCTGCAGACAGTTTGGTTGTCAAGAGATCAATCAATTTATCTAGTTCATAGGGTTGCCATCGAACTAAATCATTAATGTGGACATTTTTATTGTTTGTTGGTTAGGGTTAGTTATACGGCGGATCTGTTAATTAACCAATGTTAAGAAAAGATAAAAAATTTAGAATATAAATTGAAGTTTCGTTTCAAGGATCGGTTCTAATTTTCGTTGGTGGATGTGTTCTTACGACCAATGTTTGTTTTCTTGATAAATTTCGGTTTCAATTGATTTTGTTAGATAGTTTAAGTTCTTCCATAGTTTAGATCATCATAAATCAAAACCCCCCAATTGCATAACATATAGCATAAAAATCTGAACTAAATCTTTCTTATGGGATCGACCCCTTACTTGCTCTATACTATCTTGTGTGTTGTGTTTTAAGCTAGGGTAATTAATTTGTGCGACCACGACATCGCAACACTAATGGTGTAAGAATAAGTATAGTATAAACTCAACATGGATTTTAATGTTTGATACTAACATGTTTTGTATTTGTTTTCTTGTTCACTCTTAATACTTTGCTTGTTAAATGGTTAATCTAGATTTATGTTGTATAACCTTGGTACAACAAATACTTTGCACTTTCATAGCCCAAACCGTATGGTATAACCGACACTTGTGTTATGAAAAGAACTTGATTTGTTGTTAACATAAGTTATAATCATGAATACCTGACAACATTTACAAGTATTAGCATTATTCGAATAAGATAACTAATGTAATTATGTTAACAATTTATAATCCAATTGGAACCTCCTTTGTGTGTGGCTTCCAGTTGAGTAATAAGAGTTTATATTATACTTGTTTGAAATACCATTAGTGGATCCTCTAACCTTGATAATTGTTTTTATCATTGTTTAATCCTTATATCAATATCACATCTCAAAGCTCTCTTCAACTTATTATTATTATTATTATTATTATTATTATTATTATTATTATTATTATTATTATTATATAGTTAACCTCCCTGTGGTTCGAACCCGGTCTTGCCGGGTTATTTATTACTTCGACACTTCTACACTTGGGAGAAGATATCAATCTTTTGGTCGTGTCATTGCTGCTAGCTTGTGTTTGCTCCCGGTTGCTGGAGTCGTTGATGGCGTTGTGACAGTAAGGGAGCTCCTGATTTCGGTCGGGATGATGAAGACTCTACTGTTGTCGTGACTGGAAATAACCAAGCTTTATTGCTACTATTGAGAAGGGATGTTGTCTCGAGCACGGTTTGTGGGGGGGAAACGGCAGGAAGAAGAAGGTGAAACAACACGTTTCTTTCTTCTTTTTATGTGGATAGGGTGGCTTAGTCCCTGTTTTTTTCTCTGTTATTGGCTGATGACTGGGGAAGAGAAAAGTGGGCTCTGGACTTTATTTGCTTCCTCCCGATGAAAAGGAGTTGTAACTTATGGGGGAAGTCTAGCTTGTGGGTAGGAAGTCTAATGCGCGCCGATTATGGTGATTTCAAACAAAAAAAAACAATGAATTATGCAGGAGGGTAGCGGCACTGTAGGAAGAAAATAGGTTTTTGTTCTCCTCTTTTTTTATTTTCATAGTTTTCTTCTAGGTTTTTTTTTGTAATATCTTCCCCCAGTCCTTTTCGTAATGTCTCTTTTAAGGTTTCTTGTAGTGGACTCCCTCTGTTTTCTTGTAATGTCTCCCCCCTTGTGCACATGCACTAGGATTTGTATTTATAGTGCAAAAGTCTTATTGCATATGAGAAATAAAGTTCCAATCAAACTCATTCTCTCTTTTTAAAATTTGAATTTGATAAAGAATCAAATTTAAAAACGGATAAGTATCATTATCTTAATGATAAGGAGAGAATGATAAAAGCACATTGTAGTCCATAGTTTCCCCATAAGTTGATTCTTATCTCTGCTTATATGAGTGAATTTTATTTCTTTGAATTTGCCAGCTAATTTCAAGAGATAATTTCGATATGGCTTCAACTTTTCATACTTGGTTTGCCACTCCCCTTCTACTTGGCAGATGATTAGGGAATCCCCATAGACCTCAAGGTTTCCAACTCTAAGTTCTAAAGAAACTTTCAGACTGATAATGCAGCCTTCTTACTCGATCGTGCTATTGGTGCATCTAAATTGCAACCTTACTGAAATAAGGTATTGCTTCTTTTCTAAGAAAATTACAACTACTTCAGCCCTATTTCCTGATACATTCAATGCCCTATCAAAGTACAAGGTCCACCAGTCATTCATCTCATTATTATCTTCAACTATTAGCACATCCTCATCAGGAAGGTCAAAACTCAATGGCTAGTAATCTTTCACAGCATGACCTGTAAGATGATTAGCAATCGCACTCTCTTTTACAACCTTCCCTATTATAAAAAAAAAATGTCATATTATGTCAACAACACTTGCCACCTTGTTATTATACTCGACAAGTAAAGCTTTTCATAAATATACTTGAGAGGATCCAATTTTAAGATCAACCAGGTTATGTATTATAGCATATACTGCCTAAGACTTTTTATGCTCCACACCAAGGCACAACATAACCTTTCAATTGTTGTATATCAGGGTTCACGGTCATTGAACTTTTTATTTAAATAGTAGATAGCTTGTTCTTTCCTCCTTGACTCATCATGCAAACCCAACACGCATCCCATGGCTATTTTTGTCACTATCAAATATAGGATAAAAGGTCTTCCTAATGTAGCTATCAATGGTAGATTTCGCAAATACCTTTTTATCATGTCGAAGGCTTCTTGGCAATCATTGTTCCATACCCCATGATTTTTCTTTCTAAGCAAAAGGAAAATTAGCTCGCACATTATTATTAGCTGAGATATGAATCGAGCTATGTAGTTCAAATGTCTAAGGAAACTTCTTACTTCTTTCTCTATTTTAGGCATCAATATAACCTAGATAACCTTTGCTTTATCCAGATCAACTTTTATTCCTTGACTATTTACTAGAAAACCCAATAGTCCAACTCTTACCCTGAACGAGCATTTTACAGGATTCAATCTTAATTGGTATTTTTGCAGCCTCTCAAATAATTTTCTCAATACTTGCACATGATCTTCTTCTTTATTTGATTTG
>Ga0307513_10007812_pt1 | contig 13797 bp, 24 predicted proteins | sample 15_EM_MG_FD_202174 | JGI IMG/M metagenome (GOLD analysis project Ga0307513, IMG submission 202174) | Populus trichocarpa ectomycorrhiza microbial communities from riparian zone in the Pacific Northwest, United States - 15_EM | ecosystem: Host-associated > Plants > Roots > Unclassified | place... | reverse complement strand
TAGTACCCCCGATTTGGGGTGCCGCATCTCGGTGTGGCATCCTTGACGGGTTGCTCACTGGGGCCGATCGGCACCGATTGATTCTGTGTCGATCGGCCCCGGCATGAGCGGCCTTCTGTAGCAGGTCGAAGTCAGGCCGAGCGCGGAAGGCAGACCAGCCAGCCCCCTAGAGACGAAAATGTTCGGGCAGACGTATGCGCCTGGCGCGCGACACGCCCGACCTCGTGGACCGGGGCGGCCACAGCGAACGATGGTCCGCGGCCGAGCAGGGCGCGGCGGTCGAGCTGGTTTGCACCGGGTCCTGAGGGGCCGGGCGCGACCGGTACCGGCCAGGCACGCGACAGGGCAAGGCACGCAGCGGCAGGAAGAAGAGGACGGCCGACCACCATGGCGGGACAAAAGATCCGCATCAGGCTCAAGGCCTACGACCACGAGGCGATCGACGCGTCCGCTCGGAAGATTGTCGAGACGGTGACGCGCACCGGCGCGCGGGTCGTGGGTCCGGTGCCGCTGCCGACCGAGAAGAACGTGTACTGCGTCATCCGCTCGCCGCACAAGTACAAGGACTCGCGCGAGCACTTCGAGATGCGTACGCACAAGCGGCTGATCGACATCCTCGACCCGACGCCGAAGACGGTTGACGCGCTGATGCGCATCGACCTCCCGGCCAGCGTCGACGTCAACATCCAGTAAAGGCTCCGAATCCGATGACTGAGTCGAGTGAAGAGAAGCAGGTGACCGGCATCCTGGGCACCAAGCTCGGGATGACGCAGGTGTTCGATGAGAACAACCGCGTCGTGCCGGTGACCGTGGTGCGCGCGGGGCCCTGTGTGGTGACGCAGATCCGCACCCAGGAGACCGACGGCTACACCGCCGTGCAGCTGGCGTACGGAGCGGTTGACCCGCGCCGGGTGAACAAGCCGGAGACCGGGCACTTCAGCAAGGCCGGGACCACCCCGCGCCGGCACCTGGTCGAGCTGCGTACCTCCGACGCGAATGAGTACCAGCTGGGCCAGGAGGTGACCGCCGAGGTGTTCGAGACCGGCGCGGTCGTCGACGTGGTCGGCACCACCAAGGGCAAGGGCACCGCCGGCGTGATGAAGCGGCACGGCTTCCACGGCCTCGGCGCCAGCCACGGTGTCCAGCGCAAGCACCGCTCGCCCGGCTCCATCGGTGGCTGTGCCACCCCCGGCCGGGTGTTCAAGGGCCTGAAGATGGCCGGTCGGATGGGGCACGCGCGGGTCACCAACCAGAACCTGACCGTGCACCGGGTCGACGCCGACTCCGGCCTGCTGCTCATCAAGGGTGCCGTACCCGGCCCCAAGGGCGGCCTGGTGCTGGTCAAGAGTGCCGCGAAGGGCGGTGTGACCAAGTGACCAGCGTGGAGATCCGCAAGCCCGAGGGCGGCGTCGACGGTTCCGTCGACCTGCCGGCCGAGGTCTTCGACGTGGCGGAGAACAAGCCGCTGATGCACCAGGTCGTGGTGGCCCAGCTCGCGGCCGCCCGCCAGGGCACGCACAAGGCGAAGTCCCGCGGCGAGGTCCGGGGCGGTGGCAAGAAGCCGTACCGGCAGAAGGGCACCGGTCGCGCCCGCCAGGGCTCGACCCGCGCGCCGCAGTTCGCCGGCGGCGGCGTGGTGCACGGCCCGGTGCCGCGCGACTACGCCCAGAAGACCCCCAAGAAGATGAAGCAGGCCGCCCTGCGCGGCGCGCTGTCCGACCGGGCTCGCAACGGCCGGGTGCACGTGCTCTCCGGGATCGTCTCCGGGCCGAAGCCGTCCACCAAGACCGCGCGGACCGCGATCGCGGCCCTGAGCGACCGCGCCCGGGTGCTCGTCGTGGTCGGCCGTGAGGACGAGCTCGGCTGGCGCAGCCTGCGCAACCTGCCGGCCGTGCACGTGATCGCGCCGGACCAGCTGAACACGTACGACGTGCTGGTCAACGACGACGTGATCTTCACCGCCGAGGCGCTGGACACGTTCCTGGCCGGCCCGGCCCGCGGTCGTTCGGCTCGGGCCATCGCCCGGTCGAGCGAGGCCGGCGACGTCACGGAGGAGAGCAAGTGATCCCCGATCCGCGCGACGTACTGATCGCGCCGGTGGTCTCCGAGAAGAGCTACGGGCTGCTCGAGGAGCGCCAGTACACCTTCCTGGTGCCGCCGACCGCCAACAAGACCGAGATCAAGATCGCCGTGGAGAAGGTGTTCGGCGTCAAGGTCGTCAGCGTCAACACGCTGAACCGCCCGGGCAAGCGCAAGCGCACCCGGAGCGGCTACGGCAAGCGCAAGGACACGAAGCGCGCGATCGTGACCCTCTCCCAGGAGAGCCGTCCGATCGAGATCTTCGGCGGACCGGCGAGCTGAGGGAGGAGAAACCATGGGCATCCGTAAGCACAAGCCGACTACGCCTGGACGGCGCGGCTCCAGCGTCTCCGACTTCGCCGAGATCACCCGGTCGACGCCGGAGAAGTCGCTGATCCGTCCGCTGCACAGCACCGGCGGCCGCAACGTGCACGGCAAGATCACCACCCGGCACAAGGGCGGTGGCCACAAGCGCGCGTACCGCGTGATCGACTTCCGCCGGGCGGACAAGGACGGCGTGCCGGCCAAGGTCGCGCACATCGAGTACGACCCGAACCGCACCAGCCGGATCGCGCTGCTGCACTACGCCGACGGCGAGAAGCGCTACATCATCGCGCCGGAGAAGCTCAAGCAGGGCGACAAGGTCGAGAGCGGCGCGAAGGCCGACATCAAGATCGGTAACAACCTGCCGCTGCGCAACATCCCGACCGGCACCGTGATCCACGCGATCGAGCTGCGGCCCGGTGGCGGGGCCAAGATGGCCCGCTCGGCCGGTGCCCGCGTGCAGCTGGTCGCCAAGGACGGCCCGTACGGCCAGCTCCGGCTGCCGTCCGGGGAGATCCGGAACGTGGACGTGCGCTGCCGCGCCACCATCGGTGAGGTCGGCAACGCCGAGCAGTCCAACATCAACTGGGGTAAGGCCGGCCGGATGCGGTGGAAGGGCAAGCGCCCGACCGTCCGTGGTGTGGCCATGAACCCGGTGGACCACCCGCACGGTGGTGGCGAGGGCAAGACCTCCGGTGGTCGGCACCCGGTGAACCCGGCCGGCAAGCCGGAGGGCCGCACCCGCCGCACCAAGCCAAGTGACAAGTTGATCGTCCGCCGGCGTCGTACGTCCGGCAAGAAGCGCTGAGCAGGGAGGTAAGAGATGCCGCGCAGCCTGAAGAAGGGCCCGTTCGTGGACGACCACCTGCTCAAGAAGGTGGACGTACTCAACGAGGCCGGCAAGAAGACCGTGATCAAGACGTGGTCTCGCCGTTCGACCATCATCCCCGACATGATCGGGCACACGATTGCGGTGCACGACGGCCGCAAGCACGTCCCGGTGTTCGTCTCGGAGGCGATGGTCGGGCACAAGCTCGGCGAGTTCGCGCCGACCCGCACATTCCGTGGCCACATCAAGGACGACCGCAGGGCTCGCCGCCGCTGAGCGCGGCCCAGTAGCTGACGTTTGAACAGCGGCGAAGAGAAGAAGGCAGAGGAAGAGATGGCTGCAACCAGCCAGGACACCACCGGCACCGAGCCGGTGCGCGCGGTCGCGCGGGCCCGGCACATCCGGATGAGTGCTCGGAAGGTTCGGCGCGTCATCGACCTGGTCCGTGGTCAGCGCGCTGTGGACGCCCTGACGATCCTGAAGTTTGACCCGCATGCGGCGAGTGAGCCGGTGTACAAGGTGGTTGCCAGCGCGATCGCCAACGCCGAGCACAACCTTGAGCTGGACCGGGACTCCCTGGTGATTGCTACCGCGTACGTGGACGAGGGCAAGACACTGCCCCGGATCAGGCCGCGCGCACAGGGCCGGGCGTACCGCATTCGCAAGCGCACCAGCCACATCACGGTCGAGCTCGAGGCGCGGCCCGACACGCAGCGCACCGCGCAGCGCGGCCGCTCCGGCGCGAAGGGAAGGACCCGCTGATGGGTCAGAAGATCAATCCGCACGGCTTCCGGCTGGGCATCACCACGGACTGGAAGTCCCGGTGGTACGCCGACAAGCAGTACGCGGAGTACGTCAAGGAAGATGTCCAGATCCGCAAGATGCTCTCCAAGGGCATGGAGCGGGCCGGCATCTCCAAGGTTGAGATCGAGCGCACCCGGGACCGGGTTCGGGTCGACATCTGGACCGCGCGCCCTGGCATCGTGATCGGCCGGCGTGGCGCCGAGGCAGACCGCATCCGGGGCAACCTGGAGAAGCTGTCCGGCAAGCAGGTGCAGCTGAACATTCGCGAGGTCAAGAACTCCGAGTCGGACGCCCAGCTGGTCGCACAGGGTGTTGCCGAGCAGCTGTCCAACCGGGTGGCGTTCCGCCGCGCGATGCGCAAGGCGATCCAGACGGCCATGCGCTCGCCGCAGGTCAAGGGCATCCGGGTGCAGTGCTCGGGCCGCCTCGGCGGCGCCGAGATGTCCCGCTCGGAGTTCTACCGCGAGGGTCGCGTTCCGCTGCACACGTTGCGCGCGGACATCGACTACGGCCTGTTCGAGGCCCGCACCACGTTCGGCCGGATCGGCGTGAAGGTGTGGATCTACAAGGGCGATGTCGTCGGTGGCCGGCGTGAGAACGCCGCCGCTGCCGCCGAGCCGAGTGGCGGCCAGCGCCGGGAGCGCCCGACGCGGCGTCGTTCCGGTGCCTCCGGCACCACGGCGACCAGCACGGACGCCGGCCGGGCCGCGGCTCAGCAGGCGACCGGGGTGGCCGTCGAGGAGGCGCCCGCGCCTGCCGAGGCTCCCGTGGCGACCGAGGCTCCCGTAGCGGCTCCCGAGGCTCCCGTGGCGACTGAGGCTCCCGTGGCGACCGAGGCTCCCGTGGCGACCGAGGCCAGCGCGACCACCGCGCCTTCGGAGGACTGACCCATGTTGATGCCTCGCAAGGTCAAGCACCGCAAGCAGCACCACCCGGGTCGCAGTGGCGCGGCGAAGGGCGGCACCAGGGTCACCTTCGGTGACTTCGGTATCCAGGCCCTCGAGCCCGCCTACGTGACCAACCGGCAGATCGAGTCCGCGCGTATCGCCATCACGCGGCACATCCGCCGTGGCGGCAAGGTCTGGATCAACATTTTCCCGGACCGCCCGCTGACCAAGAAGCCCGCCGAGACCCGGATGGGTTCCGGCAAGGGCAGCCCGGAGTTCTGGGTTGCCAACGTCAAGCCGGGTCGCGTGATGTTCGAGATGAGCTACCCGAACGAGCAGACCGCCCGTGAGGCGCTGCGCCGCGCGATCCACAAACTGCCGATGCGTTGCCGCATCGTGACCCGTGAAGGTGGTGAGTTCTGATGGCAGGTTCCGGAGTGGGTACTGGTGCGTCGGAGCTGCGCGAGCTCACCGACGAAGAACTGGTGCTGCGGCTGAGGGAGTCCAAGGAGGAGCTGTTCAACCTCCGCTTCCAGATGGCGACCGGGCAGCTGGACAACAACCGGCGGCTGCGCACGGTTCGGCACGACATCGCGCGGGTGTACACCGTGATGCGCGAGCGTGAGCTGGGACTGTCGGCCGCACCAATCGACAGTGAGGGCGCGGCATGAGCGACGAGACCGCTCCCCAGGCGGAGAACGCCCGGGGGTTCCGCAAGGTCCGTGAGGGCCTCGTGGTGTCGGACAAGATGGACAAGACGATCGTTGTATTGGTCGAGGACCGGGTCAAGCACCCCCGCTACAGCAAGGTCATTCGTCGGACCAACAAGGTCAAGGCGCATGACGAGGGCAACACCGCTGGCGTCGGTGACCGCGTCCAGCTGATGGAGACCCGCCCGTTGTCAGCGACGAAGCGCTGGCGACTGGTGGAGATCCTCGAGAAGGCCAAGTAGGAGCTGACGTGATCCAGCAGGAGTCGCGACTGCGTGTCGCGGACAACACCGGTGCCAAGGAAATCCTGTGCATCCGGGTGCTTGGAGGATCGGGGCGCCGCTACGCCGGGATCGGCGACATCATCGTCGGTACCGTGAAGGACGCCATCCCGGGCGCCGGCGTCAAGCGGGGCGACGTGGTGAAGGCGGTCATCGTGCGGACCGTCAAGGAAAAGCGTCGCCCGGACGGCTCCTACATCCGTTTCGACGAGAACGCCGCCGTTCTGATCAAGCCGGACGGCGAACCCCGGGGTACCCGGATCTTCGGTCCGGTGGGCCGCGAGCTGCGCGACAAGAAGTTCATGCGAATTATCTCGCTCGCGCCGGAGGTTTTGTAGTTATGAAGGTGAAGAAGGGCGACACCGTGTTGGTGATCGCCGGCAAGGACAAGGGCGCCAAGGGCAAGGTGATCCAGGCCTACCCGACCAAGGACCGCGTCCTTGTCGAGGGCGTCAACCGGATCAAGAAGCACACCCGGGTCACCACCACCCAGCGTGGTGCGCAGTCGGGCGGCATCGTCACGCAGGAGGCCGCGATCCACGTCTCCAACGTGATGGTCGTCGACTCCGACGGCAAGCCGACCCGGGTCGGCAAGAAGGTCGTCAAGGCCGAAGACGGAAAGGTCACGCGGGTTCGCGTGGCGCGGCGTACTGGGAAGGAGCTCTGATGGCGACCGCGACCGAAAGCAGGACGCTGCCTCGGCTCAAGTCCCGGTACCGCGAGGAGATCGCCGGCAAGCTGCGGGACAAGTTCGAGTACCCGAACGTCATGCAGATCCCCGGCGTGGTCAAGGTCGTGGTGAACATGGGTGTCGGCGACGCCGCCCGTGACTCCAAGCTGATCGACGGCGCGGTGCGGGACCTGGCGACGATCACCGGGCAGCGCCCGGAGGTCCGCAAGGCCACCAAGTCGATCGCGCAGTTCAAGCTGCGTGAGGGTATGCCGATCGGCGCTAGGGTCACCCTGCGCGGCGACCGGATGTGGGAGTTCCTGGACCGGCTGCTGACCATCGCGTTGCCGCGTATCCGTGACTTCCGGGGACTGTCGCCGACACAGTTCGACGGCAACGGCAACTACACCTTCGGCCTGAACGAGCAGTCGATGTTCCACGAGATCGACCCTGACTCGATCGACCGCCCGCGCGGCATGGACATCACGGTCGTGACGTCCGCCAACACCAATGAGGAAGGTCGGGAGCTGCTGAAGCTGCTCGGCTTCCCGTTCAAGGAGAGCTGACCGCGATGGCCAAGACGGGTCTGGTTATCAAGGCCGCGCGCAAGCCGAAGTTCGCGGTGCGCGGTTACACCCGGTGCCAGCGCTGCGGGCGTGCCCGCGCGGTGCTGCGCAAGTTCGGCCTGTGCCGGATCTGCGTGCGCGAGATGGCGCACCGGGGCGAGCTGCCAGGGGTTTCCAAGTCGTCCTGGTGAGGGACGGCTCTACTAGCTAACGAGCACGACAACCGTCGCAGGCCTCCTCGGGGGAACCGCGATGAGAGAGGTGACAAGGTCACCATGACGATGACCGACCCGATCGCAGACATGTTGACGCGTCTGCGCAACGCCAACTCGGCTTATCACGACCAGGTTGTGATGCCGCACTCCAAACTGAAGGTCTCGATCGCGGAGATCCTCAAGCGCGAGGGTTACATCGCGTCGTACGACACCGTGGCCGCCGAGGTTGGCCAGGCACTGGTGGTGGACCTGAAGTACGGCCGCAATCGGGAGCGCAGCATCGCGGGCCTGCGCCGGGTGTCCAAGCCCGGCCTGCGGGTGTACGCGAAGTCGACGAACCTGCCGAGGGTGCTCGGTGGTCTCGGCGTGGCGATCATCTCGACGTCGTCGGGTCTGATGACCGACCGGCAAGCGAGCATGCGGGGCGTGGGCGGGGAAGTCCTCGCCTACGTCTGGTAAGGGGACCTCGACAATGTCACGTATTGGAAAGCTCCCGGTGCCGGTGCCCTCGGGCGTCGACGTCAAGATCGATGGGCGCTCGGTCACCGTCAAGGGCCCGAAGGGCACGCTGTCGCACACCGTGGCGGAGCCGATCGCGGTCGGCCGCGACGACGACGGCACCATCCGCGTCACCCGGCCCGACGACGAGCGGTACAGCCGCGCGATGCACGGGCTGTCCCGGACGCTGATCAACAACCTGGTGGTCGGGGTGACCTCCGGCTACGAGAAGCGGATGGAGATCCACGGCGTCGGTTACCGCGTCGCGCTCAAGGGTTCGACCCTGGAGTTCGCACTCGGCTACAGCCACCCGGTCTCGGTGGCGGCGCCGGACGGCATCACCTTCGTGGTGGAGAACCCCACCCGGTTCACCGTCCAGGGCATCGACAAGCAACTGGTCGGCGAGACCGCCGCGAACATCCGCAAGCTGCGCAAGCCGGACCCGTACAAGGGCAAGGGCGTGCGCTACGCCGGCGAGAACATCCGGCGCAAGGTCGGGAAGACGGGTAAGTAAATGGCAACCGAAGCAGCGAGCGTCAACGGCGCTCCCAGCAAGACGGCCGGCGCAGGTACCACGCGCCGCACCGGCTCCCGGGTCTCCGCCCGGCGGCGGGTGGCCCGTACCCGTCGGCACATCCGGATCCGGAAGAAGATCCACGGCACCGCGCAGCGGCCCCGGCTGGTCGTCAACCGCAGCGCGCGGCACATGGTCGCGCAGCTGATCGACGACGTGGCCGGCCACACCCTCGCCTCGGCGTCCTCCCTGGAGGCCGACGTGCGCGCCCTGGACGGCGACAAGAAGGCCCATGCGGCCAAGGTCGGCGCCCTGCTGGCGGCCAGGGCCAAGGAGGCCGGCGTGAGCGCGGCCGTGTTCGACCGGGGTGGCTACGTCTACCACGGCCGGATCGCGGCGCTCGCGGACGCGGCGCGCGAAGGTGGCCTGGAGTTCTGATGACTGAGTTCAGCTACAACGTTCGTCTCGAGATGGAAGGGAACGCCTGATGCCCGGACGCACTCGGCGTGACGGCGGCCAAGGCGGGAGCAGCGGTCCGAATGACCGCGGCGACCGTCGGGACCGTCGCGACGGAGGCCGTGGCGGGGCGGCCCAGGACAAGACCCCGTACATCGAGCGACTGGTCACCATCAACCGGGTGGCCAAGGTCGTCAAGGGTGGTCGTCGGTTCAGCTTCACCGCGCTGATGATCGTGGGTGACGGCGACGGCATGGTCGGCGTCGGCTACGGCAAGGCGAAGGAAGTTCCGGCCGCCATCGCCAAGGGTGTCGAGGAGGCGAAGAAGAACTTCTTCCGCGTCCCGCGCATCGGCGGCACCATCGTGCACCGCGTGCAGGGTGAGGCAGCCGCCGGCGTCGTGCTCCTGCTCCCGGCCAGCCCCGGTACCGGCGTCATCGCCGGTGGCCCGGTGCGCGCCGTGCTGGAGTGCGCTGGCATCCACGACATCCTGTCCAAGTCACTGGGCAGCGACAACGCCATCAACGTGGTGCACGCCACGGTCGCCGCGCTGAAGAGCATCCAGCGCCCCGAGGAGGTGGCCGCTCGCCGCGGTCTGCCGCTCGAGGACGTGGCTCCGGCCGCGATGCTGCGGGCCCGTGCGGCCGCCGCGGGTGGGGTCGGTGCGTGATGGCACTCAAGGTCACCCAGGTGCGCAGCACCATCGGTAGCAAGCAGAACCAGCGGGCGACCCTGCACACCCTCGGCCTGCGCAAGATCCGGCAGACCGTGGTGCGCGAGGACACCCCCTCGGTTCGTGGCATGATCGCCACCGTGCGCCACCTGGTCACGGTGGAGGAGGTCGACTCCAAATGACCATCAAGATCCATCACCTGCGCCCGGCGGCCGGCTCCAAGACGGCCAAGACCCGGGTCGGCCGTGGTGAAGGCGGCAAGGGCGGCAAGACCGCCGGTCGAGGCACCAAGGGCACGAAGGCACGCAACACCGTGTCGCCGGGCTTCGAAGGTGGCCAGATGCCGCTGCACATGCGGCTGCCGAAGCTGAAGGGCTTCCGCAACCGCTTCCGCGTCGAGTACCAGGTGGTCAACGTGGCCGACCTGGCGCGACTGTTCCCGAAGGGCGGCACCATCGGCCCCGAGGAGCTGGTCGAGGCAGGCGCGGTCCGCAAGAACGAGCTGGTCAAGGTACTCGGCGACGGGGACCTCGGCGGTGTGAAGCTGACCGTGAGCGCGCACAAGTTCTCCGGCAGCGCCCGCGAGAAGATCACCGCCGCCGGCGGCACAGCTACCCAGCTGTAGTCGTCATACGCGGCCCAGGCCGGCGTGGCTGTACAGCCACGCCGGCCTGTTCGTTCCGCGGTCGTTACCGCATCACCGACGCCCGGTCCGACCGCCGTCGGCCTGCTGTTACCCTCGGGTTCCAGCACTTTGGCCGATGGCGCCGGGTGCGGGTTCCATTGGCGTCAGGGGTCGCCCGACGGCCCGGCCAGACGCCCCAGCACGGGAGGATCCAGGAGTGCTCAGCGCGTTCCGGTCAGCACTGGCGACACCGGACCTCCGGAAGAAAATCCTCTTCACCCTGGCGATCCTCGCCGTGTACCGGCTGGGTGCCACGCTGCCGTCGCCCGGGGTCTCGTACCCGAACGTGCAGGAGTGCCTGCGCCAGGTCGAGGGCGGCGAGAACCAGAGCGTCTACGCCCTGATCAACCTGTTCAGCGGCGGTGCGCTGCTGCAGCTGTCGATCTTTGCGCTCGGCATCATGCCGTACATCACCGGCAGCATCATCGTGCAGCTGCTCACCGTGGTCATTCCGCGGTTCGAGCAGCTGAAGAAGGAAGGGCAGTCGGGTCAGAACAAGCTGACCCAGTACACCCGTTACCTCACGATCGGGCTGGCGATCCTGCAGTCCACCGGCATCATCGCGCTGGCCGACCGCGGCCAGCTGTTCAGCAACTGCGACAAGCCGGTCATCCCGGACTCGGGCATCTTCCCGCTGGCCGTCATCGTCCTGGTCATGACCGCCGGTACCTCGGTGATCATGTGGCTCGGCGAGCTCATCACCGAGCGGGGCATCGGCAACGGCATGTCCCTGCTGATCTTCACCTCGATCGCGGCCCGGATCCCCGCCGAGGGCGGCGGCATCCTGACCAACGGCGGCGTGCTGGTCTTCGTCGGCATCTGCGTGTTCGGCCTCGCCATCATCGCCAGCGTCGTCTTCGTGGAGCAGGGCCAGCGCCGGATCCCGGTGCAGTACGCCAAGCGCATGGTCGGCCGCCGGATGTACGGCGGTACCTCCACCTACCTCCCGCTGAAGGTCAACCAGGCCGGCGTCATCCCGGTCATCTTCGGCTCCTCGCTGCTCTACCTCCCCGACCTCATCGTGCGGCTGTCCGGCAACAGCGGCGGCACGATGCAGCGGATCGTGCAGACGTACGTGGTGGACCAGTCCAACGCCATACACATCGCGCTGTACTTCCTGCTGATCATCTTCTTCACCTACTTCTACGTGGGCATCACGTTCAACCCCGATGAGCGCGCCGACGAGATGAAGAAGTTCGGTGGGTTCATCCCCGGCATCCGGCCCGGCCGCCCCACGGCCGAGTACCTGAGCTTCGTGCTCGGTCGGATCACTCTGCCTGGCTCCCTGTACCTGGGCATCATCGCGGTGCTGCCGAACTTCTTCCTCGGCATCACCAACTCCGGCCAGAACCAGAACTTCCCGTTCGGTGGAACGGCGGTACTGATCATGGTCGGTGTGGGCCTGGACACGGTGAAGCAGATCGAGAGCCAGCTCATGCAGCGCAACTACGAGGGTTTCCTCCGTTAACCTCGAGTTGTGTCGCCGGTACGGGGTGAGTGAGTGCCAAGAGGTAGAAAGGTCGGTGTCGCGGTGCGACTCGTTCTGGTTGGACCACCAGGCGCGGGCAAGGGGACCCAGGCTGTCCGTCTTGCGGAGCGTCTGGACGTACCGCACATTTCGACCGGCGACCTTTTCCGGGCGAACCTGAGCGAGAACACCCCGCTCGGGCTGGCCGCGAAGCAGTTCATGGCGGCCGGTGAGCTGGTCTCCGACGAGGTGACGGTCGGCATGGTGCGCGAGCGGCTGGCCGAGGACGACGCAGTCAAGGGCTTCATCCTGGACGGTTTCCCGCGCACGGTCGCGCAGGCCGACGCGCTCTCCGAGCTGCTGGAGGCCGCCGGCAACGAGCTGAACGCCGTCGTGGCGCTCGAGGTGCCGGCGGACGTGCTGGTGGCGCGGCTGCTCGGCCGCGGCCGGTCGGACGACACCGAGGACGTCATCCGCCGCCGCCAGGAGGTCTACCGCGAGGAGACCGCCCCGCTGCTCGAGCACTACCGCGACCTGCTCGTGACGGTCGACGCCGTCGGTGAGGTCGAGGAGATCACCGAGCGGGTCGTCCGGGCGCTGGGCAGCGACTGAGACGGCTGGCGCGGAACCTGTCATGAGTGGGAACGGACCGTTGGCCGGCCTGCGCGCCGGCATCGCCCGGCTGGGAGGTCGGCAGATCGAGCGCAAGACACCGGGCCAGCTGGAGGCCATGCACGTGGCCGGCCAGTTGGTCGCGCGGGCACTGGCCGAGGTGCTCGGGCACGCCAAGGCGGGTATCAGCACCCTGGAGCTGGACCAGCTGGCCGAGCAGGTCATCCGGGACGGCGGCGGCGTGCCGTCGTTCCTGGGCTACCACGGTTTCCCGGGCAGCATCTGCGCCTCGGTGAACGACCAGATCGTGCACGGCATCCCGTCCGCCGACCAGGTGCTCGCCGAGGGTGACCTGCTCTCGGTGGACTGCGGCGCGATCGTCGACGGCTGGCACGGCGACTCGGCGGTGACCTTCCCGATCGGCGTGGCCTCCGCCGCCGACCTGGCGCTGTCCGAGGCGTGCCGGCTGGCGCTGGAGGCGGGCATCGCGGCCGCGGTGCCGGGCGGCCGGCTGACCGACATCTCGCACGCGGTGCAGCACGCCGCCGAGGCCGCCGCCAAGCGGGACGGGGTGCCGTACGGCATCGTCGCCGAGTACGGCGGCCACGGCATCGGCACCAGCATGCACATGGACCCGTTCCTGCCGAATCTCGGCCAGCCGGGCCGCGGGCCGAAGCTGCCGGTCGGCGGGGTGCTCGCGGTGGAGCCGATGCTCACCGGCGGCAGCGCGGAGACGCGCACGCTGGACGACGACTGGACCGTGGTGACCGAGGACGGCTCCCGTGCGGCGCACTGGGAGCACACCGTCGCGATCACCGAGGACGGACCCTGGGTGCTGACCGCCCCGCTGCCCGCGCCGGCGCAGCACTGACGTCGCGCTGCTGTCGGGCACCGGGCTCTGACGGTCTCGATTCCGGACTCTCCAGTTAGCTGACCGGGCGACCGGGAACTGTCGATCATCGCATTTGGCCAGCACTTCGTATACCGTCTACCGAATGCTGACACCATCCGATCGCGTTACCCTCACCACACCGTTCTTGTTCTGGACTGGACGAGTGCGTGAGCATGCCTGATGCTCTCGCTGTGAACGCAACTGGTGACGCGGCGGCGCAGCGCCGTACGCGTGTAGGCGTGCCCCGCGAGTCGGGTGCCGGCGAGCGACGGGTGGCCATGGTGCCCAAGGTCGCCGAGCGTCTGATCGGCAAGGGGCTGGACATTGTGGTCGAGTCCGGGGCGGGGCTGGCTGCCTTGATCCCGGATGAGCTCTACACCGCTGTGGGCGCGACGATCGGTGACCCGTGGGACGCCGATGTGGTCGTGAAGGTCGCGCCTCCGACCGATGAGGAGATCGGCAAGCTCGGCAAGGGCGGCATGCTGATCGGGTTCCTGGCGCCGTTAGCGCATCCGGAAGTCATCCAGAAGCTGGAAGCAGGCGGGGTGACTGCTTTCGCGGTGGAGTCGATTCCCCGGATCTCGCGCGCGCAGTCGATGGACGCGCTGTCCTCGCAGGCGAACGTGGCCGGCTA
>Ga0307513_10007811_pt1 | contig 13798 bp, 9 predicted proteins | sample 15_EM_MG_FD_202174 | JGI IMG/M metagenome (GOLD analysis project Ga0307513, IMG submission 202174) | Populus trichocarpa ectomycorrhiza microbial communities from riparian zone in the Pacific Northwest, United States - 15_EM | ecosystem: Host-associated > Plants > Roots > Unclassified | place... | reverse complement strand
CGAGCTTTTCGCATGAGACAAGAAGAGCAGGAGCTCGCGGCGGGACGCCGCTCCCACCCCCGCCTCCTTCTGCTGCCATCAGGTAGCCGACTGCCAGGGCTTCACCACCAGCAATGCGCCGGCGACCACCAGCAGCGCGCCGACCACACGCAACGGATCGATCGGCGTGCGTGCGTGCAGCACGCCGAAGTGGTCCAGAATCAGCGACCCAACCACCTGCCCGAACACCACTGCGCAGATCAGCGCCGCCGCGCCCATGCGCGGGACCAGCAACGTCGCGGCCGCGACATAGACAGCGCCGATCGCGCCGCCCGTCCAGGCCCACCACGGCACTTTTGACAATGCGGTCACTTCGAACGTCGGCCGCGACACCATCCACCACACCGACAGGACCATGGTGCCCACGGCGAAGGACATCAACGCAGCGAACACCGGGCCGAAGGTCTGCCTTCCCAGCGCCGCATTGATCAGGGCCTGCAGCGGCAGCAGCATGCCGATGAAAACCGCCAGTGCCAGACCGCTCGTCGCATTCATCCCGCTCTCCTAAGCAATATCGAAGGCGTCCAAGATACGCGAGCCGGTCTCGATTTCCTTGGAAGGCTTAGTTGCCGGCAGCACCTTCAAGCGCCGCGCGACCCAGCCGGCGATCGAAGAATCGGGCGATCAGACCATAGGCTTCTTTCGATTCCGGTAAATCCGGAAACACGAAGAAGGCATGCCACAGCCCGTCGAAGACCACCAATTCCGCGTCGACGCCCGCAGCCAGCAAACGGCGTTGCATGGTGGTCAGCGCGCTCACCGAGAAATCGCGACCGCCAGCCAACAGCAACGTCGGCGGAAATCGCGCCAGCAGTTCCGGCGATTGACCTGGATAAGCGACTGGATCGTCGGCTTTGGCGGTCTGCAGGTAGGGCAAGCGAAGCTCGCCGTCGGGCGGCATCGGCTCCGCACCCACGGCCAGCTGGCCCAGGATGGCCGAATCGCCGCCGAAGGGCATGCCGGAACCGCAGAAGGTGCCGATGGCGCCGGGGCGCGGCAGGTCGGCCTGCAGGATGCGCGCGGTCGCTTGCGCGGTCAGCGCGCCGCCCGCCGAGCAACCGTAGATGCCGATGTTTTCCGGACGATGGCTTTTCAACAATTCGCGGTAGACCGCTTCCACGTCGTCCACCGCCGCTGGATAGGTGTGCTCCGGCGCTAAGCGATAATCCACTGCGACCACGCGAATGCCTGCGACTGCGGCGATGGGGATCGCTTCGACCAGCGCACCGCTGCCCGCGCCCCACATGAAAGCGCCGCCGTGCAGATTGATCAGTACACGATGCACGTTGTCGCCACGGGCGCCGCCTTCCGGATCCACCACCTGCACCGGCACGCCGCCCATGCGTGTGGACTGGACGCGGCTGGCGTACACGCGCTCGACCTCACGCAGGCGATCGTCGTTGTAGCGCTGGTAGAAGCGGCGCTGGTCGGCCAAGTCGGCCGGATCGGGGCCTTTGCCTTCGCGTGTTTCCGCCAGCAGCTCGGCAAACTTGGCGCGTGCCTGCGGACTAGCGAAACGGCTATAAGGCAGCGCGGTGGCCGGTATCGCGGCCGTGGCCGATTCTTCGTCGGCCGCAGCCTGTGCGGCACGCAGCGGCGCGTGCGCGGCCAGCAACACGGCTGCGACCGTTGCGTGCAGGCCGTGTCGGCCCAAGGCGGCGAGAACTTTTTGGAGACTCATGGACGCTTTTCCTCTGGCGGCTCTGGCTGCTGCGTCGCGGGCGGTGGCGGCAACGCCAGGAACACCGTGCTCCACAATTGCGCGGCATTGGATTCGTCGGCGTCGCCGCTGTTCTGGCCGAACGGCGCTGGCTGATAACGGCCATCGGCATAGGTCCATGACCACAGTTCCGAGGTACGCATTCGCCGGGTGTTGCCGATGACCGTCCATAGCTGGCGCTGCGCCGAACGCAACCGGGTCAGGGTGGCCGCCGGCAGATCCTTGCGTTGCAGTTGTCGTTGCAGGCCGGCCGCCAACAAGGCCTGCTGCCAGGACCACACGACGGTGCCGTGATAAGCGTTGCGACCGAAACGACTTTGAATATCGGCATCGGCAAAGACAGGATTAGCGACCAACAGTCCGGCATCGGTAAGCAAGCCGGCCGGGAACGGGCGCAACATCGCCTCGACCATCGGTTCCAGCTCAGCCACCGGTGGATCCTGCAGCAGCAACGCAAAGCCGCCGTCCGAATGCAACACCGGTATCGGCCGGCCTTGCGCATCCAGAGCGATGGCGGCGAAGTCGAGCCCCGCGGGCGTCAGGCTGGCGATGGCGGGTGCCGGAGCGATTCCTTGGCTGCCAGCGTAGGCCTGCACCCGGCGTTGGGCATCGGCTGTCGGCAAGTGCACCTGGAACAGCGCTGGCACTTGTCGCGACCACACTTCGGCCCGACCGGCCGCGGCCGACACAGCCTCGGCTTGTTCCGCCGTCGCGTAAGGCGCGAGCAGTCCCTGCCCGCGAAAGCGCCCGATCGCGCTCAATGCGGCAGGCACGAACACCGCGTTGACATCGTAGGCGTAGCGTCCGCCGGCCAGACCGTCTTCGCTGTCGCGCCATTGCCCGGTCTTGCGACCTGATTTGATCGGCACCAGATTGCGCGCCTCCGGCGTTGCCGCGAAGGCCTGCGCCGAATCGGAGACAAAGGTGAAATTGCGTGCGAGGGCGGCGCCGATCGTTTCTCCCGACGGCAGTTTCCGCGCCAGGAACTTCGCGGCGCGCGCACGGCCATCGGGCTGGTCCAGCAGATACGCAGCCGCCACCGGCGCCAGCATGAAGTCGTCGTCGACCATTCCGTAGTCGTAGATCGGCGCATCACTGGGCAGGTCGCCCTGTTTGCGATGGCGCAGCACAGCGAACTCGCCGATGTCTTCCTCATGCGCCACCTCGCCCTGGGCGTTCAGTCGCTCCAGCACGGCCGCCAGTCCATCCTCGATCGCTACCGGCTGCAGTGCCGGCATCAGCAAGCGCAGCGACATCAAAGTATCGCGGCCGAAATAGGTATCGAAACGCCAAGAACCGGCGAGGAATTTTTCCTCGTAACTCAGGAAGGCCAACGCCTGACGGCTGCGCAAATCGGCGCCGGCCCGCGCGTTGAGCAAGCCGTTTTCGCCCAACGGCGTGAGCGGGGTTTCGCCGGTCAGGGCGGTGATGCGAAGATGCATCGGTTCGCCGGGGGCGGACGCGGTAAAGGTCCACGGCGACTTGCCATCGCCCACGAGGCTTCCGTTTTCGACGGCGACCGAGATCAGATATCCCGCCGCGCCGTCCAGTCTCGATCGCGACCAGGTAAGCGTGTTGCCGCTACGCGTGGGCGTGGCTGCGGTTTCGGCGGGATAGCGGCCATCGATTTGGTAGTCGCGCAGGATACGCACGCTGCCCAATACCGCGTCGCGCACTACCAGGGTTCCCTCGACGCTGGTGGTAGCGACGATTCCGTGCAGTGGCCGTCCTTTCGCGTCGGCCCTCTGGAGGGCGTGCGTTTCTTCGAGCGTCCAATGCACGGGTACCTTGGCTGGCTCGAACCAGATCCCGGTACCGCTATTGCCAGCCGGAAACGCCACCAGCACACGCGGCTGGGTGCCGGAATTCAACAACAGGTGCGCGGCCACCGGGCCTTGCTGATAGAACGCGTTGAGGGTGCGGCCCTCGGTGATCTGGAACTGCAGCGGCGCGGACGCGACAGGCGGTTTGGCGATGACGGCAAGGGATAGCCCCAACAGGGACGTCGCCAGGAATCTTTTCATGTAGCTGGTCATGCCCAGGTTCTCCGACCGTCGTCTATTTTTTTGTAGAGCCGAGCTCGCTCGGCTGCTCTTCATGAAGCCGCACAATGCAAAATCAAAAGCGGCCGAGCAAGCTCGGCTCTACAAAGTGGGACACGCCGTTTACGGCGCGCTGGCGGCATGCAGGGTCGATTGCCGCTTCAGCAGGAATACCGCGATGAGTAGAAGCGCCATCGGGATCAGCGACAGATAGAACGCGGTCTGCCCGCCCAAGCGCGCGAACACCTGGCCGGTGATGAAGGATCCGGTGGTGCCGCCCAGTGCGGAGAACACTACGATCAAGCCGGTCATCGCCGCATGCCGGGCCTTGGGCAGCGCGCTCAGCACCACCGAATTGATCGCCGGATAGATCGGGGCCATGAACAGACCCAGCAACGGGAAGATGAACGCGACCGCCGGCGCATGCCACCAACCCTCCTGTGCAGGCGGCTGCACTTGCGCGGCCATCGGCAGCACCAGCAACACAAGGGTCGCCATCGCCAACAGGCAAATGATCAACAACCAATGCCAAGGCAAGAAACGCAATACCAGTCCCGCGCCAAGACGTCCGATCGCGGTGGACGCGGCGAACAGACTGGCCAACTGCACGCTGGTCACCGTGGACAGATGCAGTACTTTGTTGTTGAACGTCGGCAGCCAAGTATTGATGCCTTGCTCTATCAGCACGTAGAGGAAAGCCGAAGCCAGGAACACGATCACCAACGGCAACGCCAGTAGCCGGAACAGATCCGCAAACGATTGCGCCGCGCCGGTGTGGGCGGCGCCTTCGTCGATATGCGAAAACATGAGCAAGGCGATCGTCACCGCACAGGCCAGCGCCAGCCACCAGTACACATCCAACCAGATCGGATCGGTCGAGCTGTCTTGCTGTCCCACGAATGCGGCCAGTACCCAAGGCCAGGCCAGCACGCCCAGCATGAAACAGCCTTCGATGAAATTCATAAGGCTAGCGTGGGCTTTCTTGCCTTCGGTGAGCAGGCCGATGGTGGAATACACCGACATTTTCGCCAGCGCAAAGCCGGCGCCGACAGCGACCAGCATGATCTTGACCATCCAGAACGCGTTGGCCATCGGCATCGCCACGCAAGCGGTGGCGACCAACGCCAGGCCCAGCATCATGCTTTTCCGGTAGCCGATCCGCGGCAATAGCGAGGTCGCTACGAAGGCCACGACTGCAATGGTCAGGTCTTTGAACCCGTCGAGGAAGCTGGTGGCTTCTATGCTGGCCCCCAACGCGTTCTGGCTCATCAGAATCAAGGTGCCGACGCTGTTGAGCAGCATGGCGAAGATCACGTAAGTCAGGATCATCGCCAAGATCATGCGGGTTCGGTTCATGCGGGCGCCGGAGACTAGGAAGGAAAGAATGCTTCTCTGCGCGCTAGCGGGAGAAGATGGCGTGAAGCGCCGGGTGAGAGACGATAGACAAGGGAATGCTCTGCTTCGGACACCCTCGGCAGTCTACCGGCGCCTTCTCCCCGCGAACGGGGAGAAGGGCCTCGCACTTCCTGGTTCTTTACTCGCTTACCAGCTGTACTTGGCCTGGAAGTTGACCTCGCGACCTTCCAGCGGACGCGCCAACAACACGCCGCCCGCACTGGCGGCCGAACCGAAGATGCGTGAGTTGCTCTCGGTCAGGCCCAGTTCGTTGGTCATGTTGGTACCGCGCAGGTTGAACTGCCAGTTGTCGCCGACGTTGGAGGTCACACCGAAGTCCACCGTCTGATACGAACCCAGCTGCTGCAGACCGGACTGGTCCTGGGTGTGGTCGCCGACGTGGGTATAGGTCACGTACGGGGTGATGTCGCCCCAGTCGAACACGAACCGGTAGCTCGGCGTGAACATGAAGCGCAGCTTGGGCTGGCGCTGCAGCTGCTGACCTTCGATCGGCGCGCACTGGTCGACGTCGTTGATATCGATGTACGGGAAGCAGGCGTCGAAGTCGGTGTATTCGCCATCCAGATAGTTGGCCACCAATTGCAACCGCAGGTTCTCGGTTGGCGTCAGCGCGCCGATGAAGTTGACGCCTGTGGAATCGGAACCATAAGTCAGCACATTTCCCACGGGTGTGCCGGCTCCATCGGTCTGCTGATACTGCAGGCCGGTGAACACGCGGCGATACGCGCTGATGTCAGCGTACAAGAGATCGGACTGGTACTTGAAACCGATTTCGTAGTTGCGGATCTTCTGCATCGGCGGTGTATTGCCGGTAGTGCTGCCGCGGATGCCGTTGTCGAAATCGAGGAAGTGGCCGCCGGTGTTGACGCGGCCGTACATCGACATATGGTCGTTGAACGAATAGTTGGCGCCTGCGGTGAAGGCCGGATGGCTCTTCTTGTACTCGGTCTTCGCATAAGTGCCGTTGCACATTTCGACATTATTGTCGTACAGGGTATTCGGGTCGCCATCAAGGCCGCCCGCGCCCGGATTAACTGCGCTGCGATTGCAGACGTTGTTGGTCGCGTCCTGGTTCTCCAGACGGCCCGAGAGGTCCAGAAGCCACTTTCCAACGCGCCAGGAATCGGAAAGGTACAGCGCCATGTTGGTAGCGCTGCCGTGCTGGGCGATGTGGAAACCGCCGAAGTCGGCGAAACCCTGACTATCGGTGCGCTGGTAAGTTTGTCCGCCGTCGACGTAGCTGACTGTGATCGGCGTGGCGTTGGGCGTATTGCTCATCAGCATCTGATTGCCTAGAGACCACTTGTCGTTCATGGTGTAGTGGTTTACGTAGAAGCCGATCGTCAGCGTGTTGCCTTCGAACAGCTCCTTGCTCAGGCGGAAGTCGTTGTTGAAGCTCTTCAGGTGCTTGTGGATATGCCACCAACCCTGCTGGATCACGCTCTGGTCCAACGGTACCGCGCCACCGCCTACATAAGTGGCCGTGGCCGAACCGGCAGGCAGGCTGAAGCCGCTCGGCGTGCCTGCGGTGTAGAGCATGTCCTGCAACGTGGCCGGGTTGTTGCCTGAGAACAAGGCATTGGTATCCACGTCGCCTTCGTTGACCAGGAACTTGTCGCTGATCGACCAACCGTTATCGAAACTGAAGTCGAAGTTGCCGCCAACGAAGAACATGTCCGCACCACGGCCATCGGCCAGATCGGCATCCTTGCCACCGCCCGGATAGGTGGGCAGGTGCACATGCTGGATCGCACGGCTGTAGTAAGTGTCGGTAAGCGGATCGAAGCCGGGATATTCGCTGAAGCTGTCCGAGCCGGTCTGGATCAGCGGGATCGGAGTGATGAACTGATTCTTGTCGTTGAGGTAGCGCGCGTACAGGACCATCGAGCCCTTGTCGAAGTCGTGCGCCAGGGTCGCGGTCAACTGGCCGCCTTCATCGGCTTTGAAGCCAGGAGAACGCACGCCGTCCGAAGTGCGCCAGAAACCGCCGACGCTGCCATACCAGCCCTCGGCGATCTTGAAACCGGAAAAACCGTCCAGACGATACAAGCCTTCGTCGCCATAGGTCACGCCGACGCTGCCGGTGGGCTCTTCGGTACCGGTTTTCAGGAAGAAGTTGGCGGTCGCGCCCATCTGGCCATCGGCGAACACCACCGATGGACCGCCCTGCAGGATTTCGACCGACTCGATGGTGTCGTCAAGACGCAATAGCGTCGTCGTTTCGAAGAACGACAGCGTGGGCATGCCGTACACCGGAGAACCCATCAGCAAGGTGGAGAAATAGGGCGCGTCGCCACCGCCCGGAAAGCCGGCGATCTCGATGTTGGCGCCGGTCTGGCCACCGCTCGATTCGGGCCACATGCCGGGAGAGATCTTGAGCAGATCGGCCGTGCTCTTGGGGTTGGCCTGCTTTATCTGCTCGGCGTTGGCGGTGACGATGTTGTAACTGGCCTCGATTTTCTTGACGCCGCCAGCCGCGCTGCCGGTGACGACGATGGTGTCGAGCGTAGTGGCCTCCTGCCCGCTGGTGGCCTGCTCCGCCGGAGCAGGCGCGGCTGGGGCCGGCTCTGTGGGAGCGGTCTCCTGGGCGTAGGCCAGGACCGGCGCCAGGGCCGCGGCGATGGCTACGGACAATGCGTAACGAATCAGTGTCGTCTGTTGCATGGGTGTTCCCTCCACTCTTGTTTAGACAGGTTGATTACGGATCCGTCGCGGCTCTGCGGCCTCGTACGGTCAGGTTGAAACGAAATCCCCCAGCCGCAACGCGGCGATATCCGGCAGTACCGCATCGGCCTGGTCGAGAACGCGTGAATCGCCGATGCCGATGGCCGGCATGCCCGCGGCGTGGATGGCGACGATGCCGGCGGCTGCGTCCTCCACGCCGATGCACCGTTCCGGCGCGACGCCCAGTTCGCGTGCGACGGTCAGGAATATTTCCGGATCGGGTTTTGCGCGTGCGATCCGTCCGGCATCGGCGATGTAGTCGAAACGGTCCTCGATACCGAGTTTGCGCAGCAACGCGGGCGCGTTGCGGCTGGCCGAGGCGAGCCCGAGCTTGAGTCCGGCCGCGCGCGCCGCTTCCAGCAGTTCGCGTACTCCGGGGAACAGATCCTGCGGGCCGAAACTCTCTATTTCCGCCACGTAGTAGCCGTTCTTGCGCTCGGCCAACGCGCGCTTGGCTTCAGCCGTGAACGGAGCCGCAGCGCTTTCCAGGATGATGTCCAGCGAGGCGGCGCGATCCACGCCTTTCAAGCGTTCATTGGTGCGCAGATCGAAGGGCACGTCGATCTCGTCGGCCAGCCGTTTCCACGCCAGGTAGTGGCTGTGCGCGGTGTCGGTGAGCACTCCGTCCAGATCGAAGATCAGCGCTTGGCACGAGCGCGGGAATACCGCGTCCGATTCCTCCGCCGTCTCCTTCACTACCTGCGCCAGCGCCAGCGTCTGCGCTTGCCCGCCTCGCAGTTCCAACACGCGTCCGGCGTGATGAATCGTCAGCGTCTCTCCTTCGCGCAGGAAGTAGGTCGCTCCCGCGCGGGAGACGTCCACGCGCAGACTGCGTCCACGCCAGCGCAGGTTGAAGCCGTAGCCGTTCCACGCCTGCGGCACGCTGGGCGCGAAATGCAGTTGCGATTCGCGCACGCGCAGTCCGCCAAAGCCCTGTACCAGCCCCAGCCAGCTACCGGCCATCGCGGCCATATGCACGCCGTGGTCGGTGTTGCGATGCAGGTCGTCCAGATCCACGCGTACGCTGTCGTGGAAATAGCGCCAGGCCTTGTCCGCGTGACCGACTTCGCCGGCGAGGATGCCGAACACCGGCGCGGACAAGGTGGAATCGTGGGTGGTGACCGCTTCGTAATAATCGAAACTGCGGCGCTTGCGCGACAGCTCGATATCCTCGCCCGCCAGCACCAGCGACATCACCACGTCGGCCTGCTTGCAAACCTGATGCCGGTATAGGGTGAGCGGATGGTAGTCGAGCAGCAGCGGGCGGTGTTCGCCGTTAGCGGCGTGCAATGGGAAGGGCCAGTGCGGCTTGTCCAGGAAGCCGTCGTCCTGCTCGAAGATGCCCAGCGCCGCGTCATAAGGCAGGAACATCGCATCGGCGGCGCGTTGCCACAGTTCGATTTCCTGCGGGTCCAGCTGCAGGCGTGCGGACAATTCCCGCATGCGCTGCGGGCGTTCCCCCGATAGCCAGCGCCAGGCTGCGACTGCGCAACGCAGGTGCCGCTGCGCCATGCGGTTGGTGTAGTAGTTGTTGTTGACCAGGGTGGTGTATTCGTCGGGGCCGGTGACTTCATGGATGCAGAAGGCGCCGTCGCGACGCGGATTGAAGTGCCCGACCTGCGGCCAGATGCGCGCGGTCTCGAACAGCATTTCCGCGCCGGCCTGGTCCAGAAAATCGAGGTCGTCGCTGCTCTCCAGGTACAGCCCGATGCCGTAAGCGATAGCGGCATTGATGTGGTACGCCGCCGAACCGCTGGGGTAGTGCGCGGAGCCTTCGCCGCCATCGATGGTGCGCCAGGGGTACAGCGCGCCGGTCGGATGGTTCATTTCGCGCGCATGCGCGCGCGCGGCTTCAAGCGTGCGGTAGCGGTACATCAGCATGGCGCGCGCCACTTCTGGCGCAGTGAAAGCCATGACCGGCAGCACGAAGGCTTCGGTGTCCCAGAAACAATGGCCTTCGTAGCCTTCGCCGGTCAGTCCCTTCGCGGCGGTGCCATCAACGCCGTTGCGTCCCGCCGATTGCAGCAGATGGAACAGGTTGAAGCGCAATGCCTGTTCGGATGCGGCGTCGCCGTCGATGGACAACTCCGCATGGCGCCAGAACGTTTCCAGCGCGTCGGCCTGATCGGCGGCCAGTCTGTCGAAGCCCGCTGCGGCCGCTTCCGACAAGGTCGCCCGCAAGCGGTCTTCGCGCGTGGCTGCGGCGCCGTCGACGACGTAGGCGACGAACTTCTCCAGCGTGACGGTGCGGCCCGGCTGCAGCATGGCGCGGAAATGCTGTTCGACGCGCGTGCCCTGCGCTTGCGCTTCGACGAAAGACAGATCGTCGGTCGGACCGTTCGCTGCAAACCGGTGCGCCTGTCCGCAGGCCACTTCGATGCCGCTGCCCGAAGCGCGCTGCGACAGTCGCGCCCCGTGGCCGTCCGCATGCAGGCCGAAGCTCTGCATGCCTTGACCGCCGGACACGCCGATGCGCGGATCGTCGCCCTGTTCGACCGCTTGGCGTCCGCCCTCGATCGAGGAAACCAAGGTCAGCGGACCGTCATAGTCCAATGAGGTGACGCTGAAACGGATCGCCAGCAACGCCGGCTGCGTGAGCGGCACCACGCGTTCGGCGCGGATCTCGAGGCGGTGGCCTTCGGCGGTCCTGATCCGCAGGCGCCGGTCGAGCGCGCCACGGCGCAGATCGAGCGAACGCTCGAACTGCAGCCATTCGGCCTGATCCAACCGTACGCGCTGGTCGCCCAGCCACAGGGCGATGCCTTTGCCTTCGGCCACCGGTACGCGCGTGTCGGTGCTGCGTGCGAAGCCGGACAGGCGCTCGTGGTAGTGGATGGGATTCTTTTCGAACACCGCCGCCAGGAAACTGCCGTCGCTGGGACTGTCGTCTTCCTCGAAGCCGCCACGCACGCCCAGCGACCCGTTGGCCAGCGCGAATAGGCTTTCGTCGCGCGCCCGCTGCGAGGGCTCGAAGGTGGTTTGCCGCAGACACCAAGGATCGAGGGGTGCCTGCGCGCCCTGCGTCCGACCTGTGTTCTGGATTGCATCCACCACGCGTCCCTACCCCGGTTCTTGTCGCCTGTCGCCGGCGGCAATGCCGGCGGGGAGGCAAGCTAGGAAGCATTGTTATCGATGTCAAGTTATCGATAACAAACGCAAGCGCTATCACTCACCGTTCACGGCCTGAGCGCGCGGTGTAATAAGGAATACCCTGGTCTCGGATAACAATTTCTTTATGAAACAGAGACTTGTGGTAGCCGCGGTGACCCGTGAAAGCAGCGTGTTCTTCGAGGGGTCATCGCACAGTCGCTGCAGCGCAGCAGACAACCGCGCTCAGGTGGCGCGCAGCACCAGATGGGTGGGCAGGGTTTCGGACGTGGCGGGCTGGCCTTCGATCAGGGTCCGGATCTTACGGGCCAGCAGCACGCCGGCATCGATGAAGTTCTGGTGCACCGAACTTAACGGCGGCACATAGGTGGCGCCCAGGGGCGTGTCGTCGTAGCCGATCACCGAAACGTCATCGGGCACCCGTCGCCCATGCTCGATCAGCGCGCGGATAGCGCCGATGGCCAGCAGATCGCTGGCAGCGAACAGGGCGTCGATCTGCGGATGCTGTTCCAGCAGCGCATGCACCGCTTCGGCGCCTGCGGTCACAGTGAAACTGGAGACCATGGGCGTGAACGGCGTGATGCCGTATTTCGAAAGAGTATCGGCGAAGCCTTCCAATCGTTCGGCGAATTCGGCGTGCGCCGGATCGCCCAGGAACACCGGGCGACTGCGGCCCAAGGCCAGGAACCTTTCAGCGGCCAACGCGCCGCCGCGCCGGTTGTCGCTGCCGACCACCACGTGCGACTCATGCCGGCTGACCGCGCCCCACACCACCATCGGACGGCCCCAGCTCTGCACCTCGTGCATCGCATCCTCATGCGCACCCTGCCCCAGCAGAATCACGCCATCGGCCGCCTGCACGTGGGACAACGCACCACCTTGCAGGGAAGTCAGCAATACGCTGTAACCGGAAGAAGTCAGTTCCTGGGTGATGCCGCCCAGCAGATCCAGTGGATACGGCCCGGACATTTGCCGCTCAAGGGTGGGTTTCATTTCCACCACTACTGCCACAGTCATGCTACGGCGCAGGCGCAGATTGCGCGCGCTGACATTGAAGGCATAGCCGTACTGGCGGGCGATCTCGGCGATACGCGCCCGGGTTTCCGGATTGACCAGCGGGCTGTCGCGCAACGCGCGAGAGACGGTGATGGCAGAAACGCCGGCCACCTTGGCCAGATCGGCCATGGTCAGGCTGTCGCTTCTTTTTCCGTCGGCAGGGCCGGTCTTGGGGGGGCGCATAGGCTCAGTCTCGCACGCGGCTGGCCTCGTAGCGCGCTACGTGCGTTCCATAGGCGTTAGGCGTTGTCCGGCGGGATCAAAGCGATCGCCGCGGCTACGGCCAATTGCAGCAGCGCATCGCGTCCGCGGAAGCGCAGGCAGCTCTTTCCTAGGTCCAACTCAGGCCGGCCGCGACATAGGCGGCACGCAGTTCGAACTCGCTCTGCGAATCGGCATACGCGCACATCAGGTACAAGGCGTAGTGATTCTTCTGCGCCGCCAGCGCGGCGTATGTCAAGGGTTGCTTGTTATAGGTGACCGAGCACCACGACAGCGGAATCTCCCAGCTGATCATTCCCCGGTTCATGCCCTCCACATAACCATCGGGCAGATTGGCGTTGACCAGAGCGCGCACTGTGGCGATCACTTCGCGACGCTCGGGCGGAAGTTCGGTCGATCCGCTTCGACGGTTGTAGCGGCGCTGACGACCATCATTCTTCCTTCCAACGCGCAGAGTTGCCTGAAGCCAACGCTTACCGCTGAAAGCGACAAACTGAACCCATTGTTATGCAATGCACGTGAAAAACACCAGACTGAAGCAAAGATGAAAACGAGCGTTAACAAAAATGCGCGCGCCGGTTTGCATTCATGCATCGGTGGCTACGGTGTGCGCGCCCACTCCCCGGGTAATCAAAAAACATGGAGAGAATCTTATGTCTTCACTTCGCCCCCTGAGCATCGCCCTGCTATCCGCTCTGGCGTTCACGCCTTCCGCATTTGCGCAGGATGCAGGAACCACCAGCACCGACACCGCTTCCACCAGCGATACTTCTACCGACAGCGCTTCCGGCAAGCGCATCGCCATCGTAGGCGGTGGCGCGATCCTGCAGCCCGATTCCGATCCGCTGCCCGGTGCGCGCATCGACATAGACGGCGGCACTGCGCCTACCTTGAGCGCCAGCTGGTACATCAACGACAACATCGCCGTCGAGTTGTGGGGTGCTGCCGACAAGTTCAATCACCGCGTGCGCGGCGATGGCGGCAAGATCGGCACCATCGAACAGCAACCGATCGCGCTGAGCGGCCAGTACCATTTCCGCAGCGCCGATAGCGTGATGCGCCCGTTCGTCGGCTTGGGCTATTACGAATCCAACTTCAGCAACGAGGACATCTCCGGCGGCGGCCCGCATGTCGGCCTGGACACCGCCAAGGGCGCCATCGCCACCGCCGGCATGGATTTCAACATCAACAGCCGCTGGTTCGCACGCACCGACGTGCGCTACATGAAGGGCGACGCCGAGGTGAATGTGGCCGGCGAGCCGAACGGCGACGAGATGACCATGGATCCGTGGACGGTCGGCCTGGGCCTGGGCGCGCGCTTCTGATTCTGCGCACTTGTTCCACTGGCTGGCAGCGCAGCAAATCGCTGCTGCGTCTGATGCAAACGGCGGGCCCGCTTGGGTCCGCCGTTTCTATTGTAGGAGCGGGCCCTGCCCGCAACCGCTGTTGGCGTGGCAGTCGTTCATTCATG
>Ga0307513_10007810_pt1 | contig 13799 bp, 15 predicted proteins | sample 15_EM_MG_FD_202174 | JGI IMG/M metagenome (GOLD analysis project Ga0307513, IMG submission 202174) | Populus trichocarpa ectomycorrhiza microbial communities from riparian zone in the Pacific Northwest, United States - 15_EM | ecosystem: Host-associated > Plants > Roots > Unclassified | place... | reverse complement strand
AATGCCGTTGAAGTATTTTCCCAGGCCGCCCGTGATTTCCCCCGGCACCCCGTGGCCGGCGGCCATTTACCCCGGGCCACTGGTTGAATTTATCCATCACTACTACAATTACTCTTGCCCAAGTACCTGCCTCGGAAACAGACATCGGTATCACTCTCGCGTTGTTGTGTCTAGGTTCTCTAAACTGTTGAGGTTTAGAATCCATATCCTCATTAGTCCAACTCGCTCGCTCGTTCTTACTTCATCCTTGGTGTCGTGTTGCAATGACTTTGAAAAGGGATCCTGTGCGTTCTCATAAAATGCTATCGCCATTCAACCAATGCGGTTCTGGGGGTTCTACAATGGAAAGCCCCCATCCTTCTATCACTCTACCTCTGCTCGCTCTGGTTCTCTCATTTTGTGGATACTATACTTGCTTGACTTCGAGCCAGGAACTATGTTGCCGCCACAACGACTTCATCATTTCAGGATTTTCCTTGTTGGAACAACCATCTTACCCGTTCTCCAATCTCTTTCACCAAAGATCCAAACCTTCCGAGTCGGCAGTGACAAATCGCCTCTATCGCGTATTTTATAGGCTCTCGCTCCAAATCGTACAGCCGTGTTGAATCATAATCGTTGGAAGCCCGAGGTCCCAGTCGGATGTTACGTTATTGGCGGTCGCTATTTGGAAGAACAAGGGGCTTATCTCCCCCCCTCCCAGTCGGGGCGTATTGCGGCGGCATGACACTTGCGCGTGACACTTGGTATTCTAGTTAATAGTGATGGGACTCTATTCCAGATGAGTTTGTGTTTTATCAGATCTCGTGAGGTCCTCCAAAGATGACTGACACAGAAGATATGCAGCAATAGTAATGAATCATGACGCGTTACATATACAAATAAACAGAAGCGAATAACATAAGAGTCCATCCGATACATAAGAGTCCATCCGATACATAAGAGTCCATCCGATACATAAGAGTCCATCCGATACATAAGAGTCCATCCGATACATAAGAGTCCATCCGATTTCATCCTACATCTAAACCATCTTCCCTTCATCCCTAAGCACCACAGCGTCAATGGCCATAAAATCCTGCATGATACAGTCTTGGTGGGCAGTGAAAGAACCGGAAGGAAGAGCACTCACAAAATAGGGAGGGGGACTTGCCTGTAAAGAAGGGGGTGGATTTGCCCTTGGCCTTGAAAGTGGGGCCGACAATTCCTCCCCACCGCTGTGTCCACAGCAAACGGATAGTCCTGCAGAAAGCCCCTCTAGTGTAACAGATACCCCTGCACCAATAACAGATACCCCTGCACCAAGCGCCTTTAGTGTGAGCCAGAGGCCCTGATGGAATCGGCTGAAATAGCCAAGGTCGACTGAAGACTCGTAGGTGATGAGATAGAAAAAGACAGCTTCGATGATGACCAAGATGGCGGGGCTTGTGATGAGGGTTACAGGAACGGTTATATAATCCGAGACTACAGCGATGAATTGTTAGCGCAAATTTGTATAGATAGGAGAGGAGACTTACAGTATATAAATGGGAGTGAAATGAGAGAGAGGTTGAAGAGTAAGTATTCATAGAATACAAAAATTTTATCAGTTTTGAACAAGGAGCGGGCTTCAGCCGGGAGGGCGATGTTGACTAGGATCGAGATTACTCTGAGGATGGGTGATAGAATCTTTAAAGTCGTAGATGGTGGAGACCAGCATTCAATGATAAATGGAGCAATAAACAGAGCTATAGTCAAGACGTAGAGCAGAGTAGGAACGATTGTAGCGAACATTTTGAGGTATGAATAAAGGAGAGAGTCTCTCAAGTCACACTACTTAAGGACATTCCCGTGACAGTAACATCACATGACTAGACTGTAACAAAGAATGACGTAACCCTTGGCCTTATGGCTTGAAATTGGCACGAAAACTTCTTTCTAAGAATGTACTTAGAAAAGCTTTGGACAAGCTTAAGTTTACGATGTACAGTACACCTACTCATTATGCATATTGTCATAATGATAATGCATTACTTTTGCTATGGAAAACCCGGGACAAAAGCTTGTCTGTCGCTCTGAGCTCAAGAGTCAAAACCTATGATCATATCATCATGATAATGCATAAATCTCAACTGGGTGGTCCCGACATTATACATTATGAGCAGGTGTACTGTACATCTCGTTCGTCCGAGTTGTCCCGAATGTCAATTTCCCATTACCCAAGTAAGCAACATTATTCAATTCAACCAAGTGACTCAGACCTGACTCGGACGAATAATCATTAAACAGACTCGTCCCGCATATATATCCAGGCGATATCGTAGCTCTTTTATTTCTTAATATCAAGCGCCAATCGTATGGGCTCTTGTCTGCCTTGAAATCCAAGCCTCGTGGTACCTGTCCAGAAAAGTTCAAGTGAGCTTCATAGACCTGACCGCGAGTGCCATTGCGCCCTCACTCTCATTCTCACCCTGTACCATTAGGAAATTTTCGGAGGCTTTGAAACCAACCTATTTGGTAAACGCGATGCACAGGTAGACGAAGGGTATAAATGGGTGGCCCTCACTGCTAATAAGGGCTCAAATGCGCCATCACCACTGGCATCTCCCATACCTCAATTTAGCTGCTACTTAGTTATCTCGATGACGGGCCCTGACTCCCATTTCCTGCTCGTGCCCCCTCCCTGCGGTCGGTGAGTAATTGAGTGGGTAGCTTTATCATTGTGACTTGACTTCCCCAACCTCCAGGTCACACCCGGCCGACCTGTTTGGAGGATGTCGTATTGACATTCTTCGCACCCCTGCACCAATTTGAGCAAGTCTGCAAGGATATATCCAATTCAGCTGACTTTCTCATCTCTGCCAGCGCGAAAGAAAAGGCCCTCTATGTATTCGGTTAGTATGAATACTCATGGCTTATTGTCGTTTATAACTTCCTACTTTGACGCTATCAGGATCGTAACGGCGTCAACGTTCAAATCCACCATTGATAGCAACATCTTCAACCCGACCATACCTTTCCTTCAGTCCTACCCAGCAGCATATGAAACACTCTACCAAGGAGGCCTTTCACATGTGCTATTACATCGATGCTGTACCGCCACCTGCCGCTGTAATCATGGACGTGCGCACTCCGTACTCTCCACCTTGGCCAAGAAATCGGCTTATTCATATCTTATCGGTGCAGCGTTCTTGTTGCCTTAATTACAAGCAACCTGAGCCTTGAGTGGCATATCCGTGCCTATCATCGCAATAGCAGTGGTATTTTCATCACCTTTTATTCATGGCTTTGGACCAGAATCTCTGTGTGGAACTGGCAACTTCAAGTGCTGTTTTCCTTCTCTAAAGTCGCGGTACACGATTAACTCGTGGTGTATGCAATAGTTATACAGACATACAGCATACAAAGGGCAAGATACTCAAGGTCGCTGAGCTCTTTCCTCGAAAGGCTACTTTATCGCTGACCCTTTTTTGTAGCTTCCGTACGACTCGCCAATGGGGGGCATTTTGGGGGCGTAATTCGAGATCCCTTCAAGTGCGTTTGTTGATATTTGATCATATGACCCCTGTGAGCTTTGTGATTACAGAATTTTGAAACCCAGCTAATTGAGATTGAGAGGTCCCGACGAGTTAAAGCCCATGCTAAGGAATGGACTTGCGGTGAAAGGAACGCGTGAGGCCGCGGGCAAGGAAATCGGGGAGGTCTTTGATGCATGTCGCGGCGCACAAGGCGAGGAATTGAGGTCAAATGCCGAAGAAATGAAATGGAAATTCAAGAGGGCTTGGGATGATGACGGAGCGAGCTGAACGCCTTCCCGCGTTCCTAGAGCGGTTCGTTTGACGGTTAGCCTTCGTGTCCTAAAGTTCGCTTTTACTATGAATACCTATCTTGCGTATGCCGCTGATTCGATATATATAGGTAGGACGTGAATGCCGGGCAACGGTGGCTATCGCAGTCTCCTGACTCCCTTGCACTTGCTCAAATAATGTGCTTCAATAGCCCATAACTCCATACCCCGTTTCCGAGATGATAATATCATTGGCGAGATTAGGGTGTTTTTCTCGCAGGCCATGTTTGGATAGTTCATTAGCCCATGATGTGGATTTGTAGGTGGTAAGACCTTTATTTCTCCTCTGCACGAGGACACGACTGGGCACCATAGTCTGCCTTTCCACATCAAGAGCATCGGTAATTCTCGAGATGAGAGGTCGATTGACATCCTCGAATGAGTTGCCAGTCGAAACATAGGGCGAAACCTTCGGGGCTGACCATACGCCCCTGCTCGTTTCGTCGGGCTTCGCACTTTGACCCATCCCACATTTTCGTTGCTCAGCATTTGCTGAAGTCATGTTCGTGGCGTCCCAAACAAATGGCGCAGACTGCAACGCCACGCGGAGTTGCGCCGTGGCGAAAAGACGACTCCTCTGTGCAATTACTAGCTTTGCGTGGGGATGTCTGCTTACTGCGCTTGAGTGGACGTGCATCTTTGTAGTCTTTTGGGAAGGGAGACTTCGATCTGACTCGCTTTCGTGGTGACTCCCACCGGCGCCAACAAGGAGACCTGGATCGCTGGTCTGGTGAAAGAAAGCGCCGACGAGACCATTTACGAGGGCTGGATTGTTTTGTTCCGAAAGCACTGGAGTTTAACACAGCTCGCATCTGGTATATTGAAGTAGCAGGCGTGGCAACAAAAATCGACATAGATTTGGATTTGCCGTCGCACAGCAATCGTAATTTGCAGTAGAATACCAGTCGCAATGGAATCGCATAGCCGTTAGGCATTGAAAAGGACGTTATCGAATGTCGTGTCGCGTAGCAATCGCACACCATTTGACATTATATTAAGGATACCACGCATCGCATGAGAGTCGCACAGGCAACACCGAAAATAGGTGACGGGGCAAAGGAAAAGATTTTAAGGCAGAGGAAAAGAAACAAATGAAACTTATTAGCATTGTCGTCAAAGCTTCCGGGTTATGGATTGACTTCACCTCTGCCATTTCGGTGTCTTGCTTTGTCACGAACTCTGTGATGTTTCGCAAAAGATCCACCCCAATTTTCCCGAGGATGAATCCTTTACTTTGCTCCATGTCAAACCATTGTCGTCTCACTCCAGCGGCGTATGTGACCATGATCTTATTGCCCAGGTGTTGAGACCGTGTAGGATGGTTTTAGAGCTCGAGAAAAAGCATCATAGTTGCCTTGACGTGCGTGGATGGCCATGCCCCAGAGTCAGCCATAAGAACACCTTGTCCTTCGCAAAAACCATTTCGTCCCAGAGAAGCTCCTCGTCTCGGCGAATGTTTTTTGATGGTTTCAATGCTGAAACAGGTTGGAAAGCAGTTGTCTAGCCTTGTTAGGCCCAGAGTGTCGTGGTTGGATGTTGAATAACTCACGTTCGAACTGGGCTTTGACTGGGCTTCGTTGCAACCTTTGATCGTGAAACAATCCAGCTCGACGTATTGTAGTTTTCTTTATTTTTTTGAGCGCGTATCCCGATGGCCTGGGAGTAATATAACCCGGAACCACACTGTCGGGGCCGAAGTCATTGATATTTGGTCTTCTTGCGGTCAGCCTCTCGTTTGGCACCCTCCTTCTCTTTCTCTCGCACCTGACGCATCTGTAACTCCAGCTTCTGTTCCATTCTTCCTTCCTCGAGTCGCGCGTTGCCTGATCCTGAAGCAACTGCTTGTTCCACTGAGCCACCTTGTCCTGCGCGCTCTGCCAGGGAGCTCTTAGCTTGTCTGCAGCTGCTTCGTTTGTGAGTGCTTCTGGTCCTTGGTGACCGGCTATGATCCAATCTCTGACCGCGGCATGATCCTCGTCACCATAGTTTGGGCATTCGTCGTTGTTGGGATTATGGGTAATATGTAACATGTCCAAAGATAAATTATAAGGGGTGTGTGTGTAAATTAAATAGCTTTAAAGGATGAAAAACTGATAGAGAGAGTGAAGGTGCGATCTCTTCGCGAGCGCCGTTGCGAACGATGATGGGGCACGAAAGGAAGAAGGACACGTGCCCCATCGTCCGTTTGCACGCTCACTCCCTTATTCGCTTCTGCATAGAACGCCAATCTTCTTCGCTACTGGTTGCTGTCCCAAATTAAACCGCAAACCGCAAAGCAAATACTCAACCTCCCATCACGCAAATTGACTTCCTATTATCAGGTGCCAACCGTATGGGTTCTCCTTGCCTTGAAAAGACCTGTAGTGTCCAATATTCAATCGAACTTCCTCATGGATCTGACCGCGAGCGCCATTGATTCGACCATCACGGACAAGTACGGCATTTTTGGAGGCTTCGAGATCAATACATTTTAAATTGGCAAATGCCGTATACACGAGAACGAACGGTATAAAGCGGCGAGGGCTTAAATATATCCTAACCCTCCACCTCTTAATCTTTCGCCATGCCGGGTTCCACTACGCCTGATTCCCATATTCTGCTAGTGCCTCTTCCCGCGTTCGGTGGGTACTCGAGTGAGGTGGGCTCCGTCATCGTCACCTAATTACTATTGTTAGGTCACATTCGACCTGCCTGTGTCCTAGCTGCACGCCTCGTGTTGGAGAAGGAGAACGTCGTTTTGACATTCTTTGCACCCCCGCATGAATTTGAGCAAGTGCGCAAGGATATAGCAAGCCAATTTCCCAAATCTCTTCCGACGTGAAAGAAAAGGCCCTCAAGAGGATTCGGTTCGTATGATTAACTTTGGCTCACTATCAATTACAAATCCTTTTTTCGATCGTAACGGTGTTCAAAGCCACCGATGTAAATGCCTTTAGCTTCTTCATACCTTTCTTTCAGTCCTACCCAGCGGCATATGAAACACTACCACAGCAAGCCATTGACATGTGCTACTACGGGTGAAGTATTCGATGCTATAGCGCCACCCACCGCTGTGATCCTCGATGTGCGTATTATCCCATAGTCTCTCAGCTCAGGCCAAGATAGGTTCATTCATATTTTGAACCACAACAGCTTTGTTCGTTGCCTCAACTTCAAGCAACCTGGGCCCTAAGTGGCACATCTGTGCCTATCATCATATATTTACCAACACCGACATCCGCTGTTATCCGTAGTTCTGGACTGGAAGCTCTGGGCGGAAACGACTTTGAGAAGAGGGTCGACGAGGAGGCGGCGCGACTTGATATCTCGCCGGATGAGCTAGGAGATAAGGTACGTTTCTCTTCCACGATAATGTCGAGGTAAGAGATTAAACCTTGATATATGTTAGTTATTCATGCACACGGAGGGTAAGGTACTCAAGATTGCGGGCTTACCTGATATGTACGATTATGAGCTCTTTCCTCAAAATGTTTGATATTCCTTCCTTGGTTTCCAGAACTTCATCAGTGATGCTCTTCTCTCTCTCTCTCTCTGTCGTAGCTTCCATTCGAATCTCGCCTTGGGTCCATTGTTCGAAGCGGCATCCGGTGCGTTCAATCCATGGTGATATTCGAACATACCGTGATGTACTTACGAACCTGCCTTGCCCTCCTGACAAAAGAATTCTCAAGGAATGTGATGCCGTACTCATCTCAAGTTCGCACTCCTATGAAGACGCCTCGTTGATTCGATTGAAATCGTGGTTCAAATCCCTTCCTCAAGATCCATTGCTTTCTTATGCTATTGGACCTCTTTTACCTCCTGGATATGGTTGCTACTCCACGGAGAGCTCAGAATCGGAGAAGAATCAGGTGGAAAGGGATATAGAAGTATTTTTGCAGGAGATGCAATCTAAATACGGAGAAGAATCCATCATTTTCGTAGGTTCCTTTCCTTACCATTTGACGAACACCTCGGATATTCATGTGAATTTTTCAGATCTCTTTCGGAACCAACTGCTGGCCTACAGTGCATGAGTACATTGACGAGGTGATACGGGCGCTTACCGAAAAAGAAGTACCTTTCGTACGTCCTTTTCTTCCATATACATTTGTAGATCCTTTTACATTCTTTATGTATTCAGATACTTTGCCACGCATCTCTCCATGCCAAAATTTCAAAGGAAATTATGAACAACGTAAAATTCTCAGGCCTGGGATTTTTGACTACCTGGGCGCCACAACAATACATCTTGAACCACCCGGTAGGTTTCCCCTTCCCAATTATCATAATTCTCGCTGATATCATTCATTACGGTAGGCAACGGGGTGGTTTCTCACACATGGAGGAAATGGAAGCGTGACTGAGTCGCTTGGATGCGGGATACCAATGTGAGTCTTATGGTTGTGCGATTTTCAGTGGTCATTATTATTGCGCCCACCCGTTCACAGGATTTGTTGGCCTTTCAATAGCGACCAACCAACCACCTCCGCTCACCTGAGTTGCAATCTCAAGGTCGCCTTTGAGCTTGTTGAGGTTCGGACAGGTCCCCATGGGTTGAAGCCCATGCTGAGGAATGGGCTCGCGGCGCAAGGAACGCGCGAGGCTGTGCGCAAGGAAATTCGACAGGTCATTGATGCATGTCGCGGCGAAAAGGGCAAGGAGTTGAGGAGGAATGCGCAAGAGTTGAAAGGGAAGTATGAGAAGGCTTGGGGCGATGACGGAGAGGCAAGGCGAGAATTGAAAGCATTCTTGGAGCGGTATGCCTGATTGTCAGCCCTCGTGAAATGAAATCAAGTGAGATGGAGTGAGAACGAGCCCATCAATTTGCAAATCGGGTTTGGTGAATGTTTGACAGAACCCGTAAATTTCTATTTCTGACTTCCACAACCATCCGTTAAGCACAATCCTTTTGGATGGCAATTCGACGTTCAACACTGGTCCCTCGTTATCATTTACATAGCAGGTTGTTGGGCCTCCCCGGGTTCTCCGACTCCGTTGTTCCTTTTGCTTCGATACCCCAAAAGGCTGGGAAGAGCCATTGACCTTCTCGGAAACACCATGATCACACTGATATATATTGGTCGCACCAAACCCCTTCCTCCATTCAGCCCGACATGCCATCTTCGGGGTCCAAAGTGGGACATCTCTCGAGGTGCGTTTATGTGTGCTTTACCACGAATTTTGATCCTAACTCGCCGCGGGGTTGGGTAAATTAAGATAGCAAATCGGGGCCCTTTCTTGCGCTTCAATCTGCAGGTTTTGTAACTTTGAATTTGATATCAACAACGGGTCAACCGTAGGCTTCTCACTTCAAGTTGGGCGATATGACTACATTTGCTCTAGTGCCATCGAGCGAGCTCGATTTCCCATCAAATGGCCCGACAAAAATCGGTCGCTGACATTCTCACTTGGGCTTCCATCGAGCTATTCTTATATTTCGAGCCTTCTCGAGCCGCCTGGACGCCTGTAGTGTCCGGAATTCAAGTACCATTTGATCCAAACACGAACTTCCAGAACCGGTGTGGGACTTTGCCGATTTTCGGAGGTTGCGTTTGGAAAATGCTGCGCATGTGGACGTTGTGTGGACACAAGGTATAAATGGCAAGGGCTCAAGGATATCTTAATATATCCTACTTACTCGATCCGGTCACCTCCTACTATTTCCCGATGCCAGGTCTCGCTAGTCCTGGCTCCCATTTCCTAATCGTGCCCGTTCCTGCGTTCGGTGAGTAATTGAGCGAGGTGTCCTCATCATTGTGACTTGACTCCTCAACCTCCAGGTCACATTCGACCTGTTTGTGTCCTAGCTGCACGCCTCGTGTTGGAGAAAGAGAATGTTGTTTTGACATTCTTCGCACCTCCGCTACACTTCGAGCGAGTTCGCAACGATATATCAAACCAATTCCCTACCTCTCTCATCCCTTCCGGCGTGAAAGAAAAAGCTCTTCAAAGAATTCGGTCAGTATGAATACTTTTGTCTCGGTGTCGTCTATTAATTCTTTTTTCGTGTTATCAGGATCGTAACGACGTTCAAATCTACGGATAACAATATTTTCAACCCGTCCATTGCCACGCTTTTTGCCCAGTCCTACTCCGAAGCATATGAAACGCTCCATCATGGAAAGCCGATTACATGCGCCACTACGGGTGAAGTATTCGATGCTGTACCGCCACCCGTTGCTGTAATCATGGACGTACGCATTCCATACTCCACCCCGGCCAAGACCCGGACATCCGTTTATTCATATCTTTTTCGGTACAGGCTTTTGCGTTGCCTCAATTCCAAGCCACCCGGGCAATAAGTAGCACATCTGTGCCTATTATCGCAGTGCTACCGGCACCGTCACCATTTTTTATCCGCAGTTTTGGACCGGAATCTTTGGGTGGAATCGGCGACTTTGCGAAGAGGGTCGGTGATGAGGCGGTGCGACTTCGCGTCTCCCCGGATGAACTAGGAAATAAGGTGACTCTCCTCTAAACTCGCGGTGATCAATTAAGGCCATCCAATAGTTATACCGACATACAGAGGGTAAGACAGTCAAGATCGCAGGCTTACCTGATATGTACGATTATGAATTCTTTCCTCAGAAGGCTTGATGTTCCCTTTTTTTATTTCAGATCTTCATCACTGACCGTTTCGTAGACTCCATACGATTCGCCTATTCCGTCCGCAATTCTGGGCGCCTCACAGTGCGTTTTTTCCATGGGTGTTATTTGAACGTATGTACCGACGGACCTGCCTTGACCTCCCGACGAAAGATTTCTCATTGAATGGGATGCCGTACTCATCATAAGTTCGCACTCCTACGAAGACACTTCGTTGACCCAAATGAAGTCGTGGTTCAAATCTCTTCCTCAAAACCCACACGTTTACGCCATTGGACCTCTTTTGCCTCCTGGATACGGACGTCATTCCGTAAAGAGTTCAGAATTGGAGAAAGGTCAGGTGGAGAGGGATATAGAAGTATTTTTGAAAGAAATGCAATTTAAACATGGGGAAAGATCTGTCGTTTTCGTAAGCGTCCTTCATTACCTTGAAACAAACACCTTGAATATTCTTTTTCAGATCTCTTTTGGGACAATTTTCTGGCCTTCGGTGCCAGAGTACATCGATGAGGTCATACAAGCGCTTACTGAAAAAGGAGTACCCTTCGTACGTTCTCTTCTTCCACATCCGTTTGTAGGTCCCATTCTATTCTTTATGTATTCAGATACTTTGCCACGCAACTCCCTTTGCCAAAATTTCAGATGAAATTGTGAACAATATAAAAGCTTCAGGGTTGGGATTTCTGACGACCTGGGCACCACAACAGTACGTCTTGAACCACCCGGTATGGAATCTAAGCTCTCCCCCCAGTTATAAGAATTCCTGATTTCGTTTATTTTATATTGGGTAGGCAACGGGATGGTTCCTTACGCATGGAGGAAACGGAGGCGTAACTGAGTCGCTTGGATGTGGGATACCGCTGTGAGCATTGTGGTTTCCGCGATTTCCTGGTCCCTAGACCTCTTATGGTTGCGCACATCCGTTTCACAGGATTTGCTGGCCTTACTCCGCCGACCAACCGACGACCGCCGCTCACCTGACCTGCAATCTCAAGGTCGCTTTCGAGCTAATCGAAGTTCGGACGGGTTCCGATGGGTTGAAGCCTATGCTGAGGAATGGCCTTGCAGCGAAAGGAACGCGCGAGGCAGTAGGCAAGGAGTTTCGAGAAGTCATTGACGCATGTCGTGGCGGACAGGGTGATGAGTTGAGGCGAAATGCGCAAGAGATGAAGCGAAAATTTGAGAAAGCTTGGGAAAATGACGGAGAGGCGAAGCGAGAGTTGAAGGGGTTCTTGGAGCGGTATGCCTGATTGGTAGCATATAAAATTTGCTCTAGATGTGAAGCGCATGCGTCACATGAGAACGGAGAAGCCAGCCGGGCAACAGCCGGGCGTTCAACGCGTTCTTGAAGAAATACTTGTGATATAGTGCACGTAATACATGAAACACAGGTTATTAAGGTGGATCCATAAGCCTGACCTACAGGCTGAAGCTACACTGGCATCTCGCGAGCGCCTATCTTACAACTCTCGCAGTTCTGTTTCGCCCAGACTCTCGACATTAATTGTTTTTCTTCCCCAGCAATTTTTCTTCCTCTTTCTGGATTCCAGCGGCGGTTTTATCCCCAGTTGAAGACTCGTCCTCACGAGCCCGGGCGCGGAGTGGATCGGTCACAGTCTCCAAGGCGTCGTCCGCATGTAACCCCTGTTTCTCAGCTGTTATGGTACCGTACTCTGCCTCGTATTCAGAGAGGAGACCGTCCGAGTTTGCTTGAAGACCCGGAAGTCTCTTGGGTGCATCTCTGGGTAAAGTAAAACCCGTTAGCGTTGGAGTATAGTAAAAGGATAAATTGTTCTACGAACTTCCCGTTGAATCTGGGAGTGGACATAGTCGTGTTCGGCTTTCGAGTTGTGCTTCTTTGGGAATCGCTCGCTGTAGAAAGTAGGATATTCTATAGATGCGGTTGAGCAGAGTATATAGCTGCCGGATCGTAGCTTGTGGTCTAAGGAAAAAAACTGAAATGACGTCAGTAGGTTTTGATTGGCACGCACGGAACCAAAAACGACTTGTGTGGCGCATTTTTGCATTTTTTTTTTCAATCAGATTGTCATAGGCGCTCACAAGAAAACATCCATTATTGGAACATGTACAAGGGGATACGTCTTCAAATTTTGGGATTTCATCTCCTTCGGTAAAAAGGTGTTACAACCGTACAGATTTGGCAAGGACAGCCTGAGCTTCTAGTACTGCCCATACCAAGGCAAGTAAGTATTCTATTTAGCCTAAGTTAATATTTTTGAGAGGTTCCCATGTCAAGAACACCAACTACAGTATAGCCTAAGCTGTCCAACTAGCTCAGCCTAACCCTTTGAGAGAGATATGTGGAGTAGATTCTTCCGCCAAATGAGATAAACGGGTAATAATGAACCCCTCCAAGATCTTTGAGGCCTTGAGGCCCTTATCAATTCGGTTACGGGTTTTGGGAGTGCCGCAGGAGTTGATTCTTCAAAATCGGTGGACGAGGTGTACTAGCGCCGGTCCAATCGGAACGGGGGGAGTTCGCGTTATGCTACAGCAATTTAAGAAGAATCGTGCGCAAATATCTAACTAAATGAACAAGTTAAGCAAAAGGCTACAATTTTAGAAAAAGCAAGAAACGGCGAAGGCCTCGTGGTATCGTTGAGGGCGATTTAACTGTTGGCCTTGGGTATGCATCGTAGAATCAGCAACGCCAATTCTGAGTGAGGTCGTTAAGGTATCTGTGTAATCTGCAAAACGGAAAAGAAGCAACTAAGCCAACTAGAGTAATGCAGCACGAGAAGGAAAAGAAAGAAAATAAAAAGAGAGAGACAAAAAAATGAATGTGGTGATCCAAGTGTCCCAATTGCAATGTCCACCCACACCACCTCCTTCCTCTTCTCTGAACGGGTCTGGGTACCAGTGTTGTTTAAATAAATAAATAAATAATCGTAATCGTAATCGTAACTTGCGCATTTTCACCCATCGAAGGGGTGTTCTTGTGTTCTCATGTCCGACGCCCAAGCCCACAGAGGGCAAGAGCAGCCTTGAACATATCGTCGTCGTCAACGCCCTTCGGTAGTGGCCCGCCAGACGCCGCCACGGACGTTAGCGCCATTAAGCTATGGGTTCCCTCATTCGTCGTTGTTGGGACCCATCTCCTATCATCCTTGCCCCATGTACTAGGGGGCGTGATAGCCTCCACATCCTCTTCATCCGTCAAATCCATATCCACGTCCCTAGTCTGGTTCGACGACGACGACGACGACAATGACGACGAAGGCCCATCTCGCCTCTGACGGGATTTTTCAATCCGCCCATGGTTGCTGCTCCGCTCCTTCGGCATCGACCTCCCTCTGCTGCCCGTCGACGACGCCGAAGACGAACCAGAGGAGACCGACATGGCCGAACCACCACCACCACCACC
>Ga0307513_10007809_pt1 | contig 13800 bp, 12 predicted proteins | sample 15_EM_MG_FD_202174 | JGI IMG/M metagenome (GOLD analysis project Ga0307513, IMG submission 202174) | Populus trichocarpa ectomycorrhiza microbial communities from riparian zone in the Pacific Northwest, United States - 15_EM | ecosystem: Host-associated > Plants > Roots > Unclassified | place... | reverse complement strand
ACAGGTTGTTCACAACTCGACCGCCGGCCCTGCACGACTGATCAATAGGCTCCGGCCCGAGGGTCGGCGCGCCACGGGGCGGGCCGACCTTGCGCCCGCCGACGATGATGGCGGGGCCGGAGGGTGGGGACGTGGGCACAGCAACCGAGCGGCGGGTCCTCGTGGTCGAGGACGAGCGGACCATCGCGGAGGCGGTGGCGGCACGGCTGCGCGCGGAAGGCTTCGCCGTGGAGGTGGCCGGCGACGGCCCGGGTGCGGTGGCGGCGGCCCGCCGTACGCGGCCGGACGTGGTGGTGCTGGATGTGATGCTGCCGGGCTTCGACGGCTTGGAGGTGTGCCGGCGGATTCAGGCCGAGCGGCCGGTACCGATTCTCATGCTGACCGCCCGGGACGACGAGACCGACCTGCTGGTGGGGCTCGCGGTGGGCGCGGACGACTACTTGACCAAACCGTTCTCGATGCGGGAGCTGACCGCACGGGTGCACGCCCTGCTGCGCCGGGCCGCGAAGACCACCACGGACGCCGCGCCGGCCATCCGGCTCGGGGATCTGGAGATCAATCAGGCGGAACGGCGGGTGCTGCGCGGCGGCGTCGAGGTCCACCTGACGCCGACCGAGTTCGATCTGCTGGTGCATCTCGCCGGACGGCCACGCACGGTGCTTGCCCGGGAGCGCCTGCTCGCCGACGTGTGGGGCTGGGCCGACGCGTCTGGCACCCGTACCGTCGACAGCCACGTCAAGGGGCTGCGCCGGAAGCTGGGACCGGATCTCATCCGTACGGTGCATGGGGTGGGTTATGCCCTGGAGGTCGGGCGATGAGGGCGCTGGCGTGGCTGCCCCGGCCGCTCGATCCGGTCCGCTCGATCAAAATGAAGATCATCATGGTGCTGGTGGCCGCCGGCGGTGGCGGAATGGTGTGGTTCTCGCTCTGGCTGCGCTGGTTTCCGTTCTGGACGGGGCTCACCGCGGTGATCATCGGGGTGACCATCACCCAGTTCCTCGCGCACGGGATGACCTCGCCGCTGCGCGAGATGACCGCGGCCGCCCGGGCCATGGCGCACGGCGACTACACCCGCCGGGTGCGGGCCACCTCGCAGGACGAGGTGGGCGAGCTCGCCGTCGCGTTCAACCAGATGGCCGCCGACCTGGCGGCCGCCGACCGCCAGCGGCGGGAGCTGATCGCGAACGTCTCGCACGAGTTGCGTACGCCGATCACCGCGCTCCAGGGTCTGCTGGAGAACATCGTCGACGGGGTGGCCCGGGCCGAACCGGCCACCATGCTGACCGCATTGACCCAGACCGAACGCCTCGGCCGGCTGGTCACCGAGCTGCTCGACCTGTCCCGGCTGGACGCGGGCGTGATGCCGCTGAACCGCGCGCCGATCGACATACCCACCTTCCTGGACGACGTGGTCCGGGAGGCCACCGTCAACGCGGACGGCGCCGGGCACGACGTACGGTTCCTGGTCTCCACGCCCGGCATCGTGGTGCCCGGCGACCGCGAGCGGCTGCACCAGGTCTTCGCGAACCTGCTCGACAACGCCGCCCGGCACAGCCCGCCCGGCGGTACGGTCACCGTCCGCGCCGAACGCCACGGCGAACATCTCCTGCTCGCGGTCGCCGACGAGGGCGACGGGATCCCGGCGGCCGACCGCGACCGGGTCTTCGAACGGTTCACCCGCGGTGAGCGCGCCGCCGACGGTGGTACCGGGCTCGGCCTGGCGATCGCCCGCTGGGTCGTGCAGCTGCACCGCGGCACGATCGCGGTCGTCGACCCGCCGAGCCGGCCGCCCACGGGGTCCTCGGCGACCGGCCGGTTCGGTCCGGGTTGCCACATCCACGTGACGCTGCCACTGCAAGTCGCCTGACCTACCGCTAGCGCCTACCTCCGTCATCCGGGAGAACGTCATGCCGACCGAAGACCCGCCGTCGACGCCCAGCACCGGCAGTGCTCCAGCGCGCCCGTCGCCCGGTACCGCGATGGCGACGACACCTCCTCCGGCCGCGGATCCACCGGCCACCCGGCCACCCGGTCCGGCGCCGCAACCCATCGCCCTGCCGGCGCTGCACGGGCCGTGGCCATCCCCGGCGACCTGGGGAAAACGCTGGCCCGGCCCACCGCGGGCCGCCTCCACGACAACCGTTCTCGCCCTGGTGCTGGCCGCCGTCGTCGCCGCTGTCAGCATTCCACTCGACCGCGGCGGGATCGGCTGGCTCCTCACCGCGATCGCCGGCACCGCCGCGCTGATCGTCGCGCGGGTGGTCCCGTACCGTCCGCCCGCCGGTCTGCCGCCGCCGCTGGCCCGGACCCCCGGCGCCGAGGCTCTCGGCCCGGCCCGCTTCGGCTGGTCCGCCGCGACGGTCGCGCTGCTCGGCGTCGGTACGCTCCGCGCGGCCGGCTGGCTCTTCCTGCTGTGCCTGGCCACCGCCCTACTCACCGGCGCGCTCGCGGTCGCCGGCGGCCGGTCCCTGCGGGCGATGGCGCTGGCCGCACTCATGTCACCGGCCGCCGCGTTCCGGGCCATCGGTTGGTTCAGCCGCGGGCTCGCCGGGATCCAACGCCCGGGCACCGGCCGGACGTCCGGCCTCCGGATCGCGGCGACGGTCGCGGTCTCGGTCGCCCTGCTGACCGTCTTCGGCGCGCTGTTCGCCTCGGCCGACGCCGCGTTCGCCGACCTGCTCGCCAGCACCATGCCCAGCATCGACGGCGGCACCCTGACGCGCTGGGGCGTGGTCTTCACGGTGGCTTGCTGGATGCTCGGCGGGGCGGCGTACCTGCGGGCCGCGCCACCCGATCTGTCCGGCATGGACGGTCCGGGACGCCACCGGGTCGCCCGGCTGGAATGGGCGGTTCCGTTGGGGCTGCTGGTGTTGTTGTTCGCGGCCTTCGTGGCGGTCCAGCTCGCCGTCCTCTTCGGAGGGTCACGGCACGTCCTGGAGACCGACGGCCTCACCTACGCCGACTATGCCCGCAGCGGCTTCTGGCAGCTACTCGTCGTCACCGGCCTGACCTTGGCGGTGCTCGCCGGGGCGGCCCGGTGGGCGCCGCGGACGACCCGGACCGATCGCATTCTGGTCCGGGCCGTGCTGGGCACGCTCGCCGCCCTGACGCTGGTGATCGTGGCGTCCGCATTGCACCGCATGGACCTGTACGCCGACACCTACGGCCTGACCCGGCTGCGGGTGCTGGTCGCGCTCTGCGAACTCTGGCTCGGCGTGGTGTTCCTGCTGATCCTCGTCGCCGGTATCCGGCTGCGGGCGAACTGGCTGCCGCGCGCGGCGGTGGCCGCCGGGGTACTCGCCCTGCTCGGCCTAGCCGTCGCCAACCCGGACGGCCTGATCGCCGACCGCAACGTCACCCGGTACGAGCAGACCCAGCGGGTCGACCTGAGCTATCTGGCCAACCTGTCCGCGGACGCCGTACCCGCGCTCCAGCGGCTTCCTCCGGACCGGCGCGAGTGCGTCCTCACGGCCATCGCCGACGACCTGCGGCAGGACCCGGACGACTGGCGGGCCTGGAACTACGGGCGAGAGCACGCCGGCGGGCTCCTCCCCGACGCGTCCGGCCGGCCGTCCAGCACGTGTTTCCTTGACAACTAGGGCGAGGCAGCCAGACTGCCGGGATGGCTAGCGACGAGAAGCCGGCGCGTACCCGGGTGGTGCTCGGCGAGGTGGCGGCGCGACGAGCCACCGTCGACCCCGCCCACGCCGACCTCGCGCAGCAGACGCCGGTGGGCGAGGCGCTGGCCAGGGGTCTCGTCCGCGCCCAGCTCGCGCTCGCCCTGCGGCTCTCGCTGGTGGTGGTGACCGGCCTGGGTGCGCTGCCGCTGCTCTTCGCCGTGGCACCCGCCGTGGGCGACCTCAAGGTCGTCGGGGTCAACCTGCCATGGCTGCTGCTCGGCGTGCTGTCGTTCCCGTTCCTGGTGGGGGTGGGCTGGGCCTACGTGCGCTGGGCCGAACGCAACGAGGAGGACTTCACCGCGGTGATCCGCAGGCCCGAGCCGTGAACCCGTACGTCATCCCGGCGCTGGTCGTAGTGGTGCTGGTCACGGTGGCGATCGGGGCTTACGGCCTGCGTTTCGCCCGGACCACCTCGGATTTCCTGGTCGCCTCGCGATCGGTGAGCCCGTCCTGGAACGCGGCCGCGATCAGCGGCGAGTACCTGTCCGCCGCGTCCTTCCTCGGCGTGGCCGGCCTGGTCCTGCGCTACGGCGTCGACGTCCTCTGGTACCCGGTCGGCTTCGCGGCCGGCTACCTGGCGTTGTTGCTGTTCGTGGCCGCGCCGCTGCGCCGCTCGGGCGCCTTCACCCTGCCCGACTTCTGCGAGGTACGGCTGCGCTCGCCGGTGCTGCGCCGGCTGGCGACCGTGTTCGTGATCTTCATCGGCTGCCTCTACCTGGTGCCGCAGCTGCAGGGCGCGGGGCTGACCTTCACGACGGTGACCGGCGGCTCCTACGAATGGGGCGCGCTGCTGGTCGGGCTGGTGGTCACCGCGAACGTGGCGCTCGGCGGGATGCGGGCGATCACGTTCGTGCAGGCATTTCAGTACTGGCTCAAGCTGACCGCGCTGGCCGTACCGGTGATCTTTTTGGTGTTGCAGTGGCAGTCGGACGGACGTCCGGCGGTGACTCCGCCGGCCGGCGCGACGTTCGCGGTGACGACCACCGTGACGATTCGCGAGGACGCGACGATCAAGATCAACGGCCAGGACACCGCGGTACGCGAGGGCGAGCAGCTGACCGTCCCGGCCGGGTCACCCGTCCCCGCGGTCAGCACCGTCGACGCCCACCTCGGCGCGAGTTGGCTGCTGCCCGGGAGCGACCGGACCCTCTTCGCGACGTATTCGCTGATCCTCGCCACGTTCCTGGGCACGATGGGTCTGCCGCACGTGCTGGTCCGCTTCTACACCAATCCGGACGGCGCCTCGGCGCGCCGCACCACGCTGGTCGTGCTCGCCCTGGTCGGCCTGTTCTACCTGCTACCCACGCTGTACGGCGTCCTGGGCCGGATCTACACCCCGCAACTGCTGATGACCGGCCGTACCGATGCCGTGGTCCTGCTGCTGCCCGAGGCCGCGCTCGGCGGTGGCCAATTGGGCCGGATGCTCGGCGCGCTGGTCACCGCGGGCGCGCTCGCCGCTTTCCTGTCGACCTCGTCCGGGCTGCTCACGAGTGTTGCCGGGGTGGTCTTCACCGACATCCTGCACGCTGACCGCGGCGGCTCGGTACGCGACTTCAGGCTGGCCACCGCACTCGCCGCGCTGGTACCGATGGCGCTCTCGCTGTACGTGTCCAACATGGACGTGTCCCGGGTCGTCGGGCTGGCGTTTGCGGTCGCCGCATCGAGCTTCTGCCCACTCCTCGTGTTGGGCATCTGGTGGCGCGGCCTCACCGACGTAGGCGCCGTCGCGGGCATTCTGGCGGGTGGCGGAGCGGCGATGGCCGCCGTGCTGGTGACCGTGCTCGGGCCGCCACTCACGGGCTGGCCTGCGCAGATCGTCGGGCAGCCGGCGGCCTGGACGGTGCCGCTGGCGTTCGCGGTGATGGTGCTGGGTTCCCTGCTGTCCAGCCGCCGGGTGCCGCGCGACGTCGGAGCCACCATGCTGCGCCTTCACGCTCCGGAGTCGCTGCGTCTATAACTTTTAGGAGTGTGAACTGAACCGTTCCAGCCGGTGGTCCGTAGCTAACGACGCGGCAGACGACCAGGCTAGGGAGCGGTGCATGTATCGGAGCAGAAGCAGGTTGACCGGCCGGACCCGGAAGCTGATCATCGGCTGCGCCGCGGTCGCGCTGGCCGGCGGGGCGTTTGCCGTCAGCACCGGTTTGGGCAGCGCGGGGGAAAACTGCGCCGGTCTGGACCAGGCGCTGCAGGGCAACCTCAACTTCATCGCGGGGCAGCAGGCCAACCCGGACTCGCAGTCCACCGCCCGGATCGCCAACCGGCAGGCCGTGGTCGACCTGATCAACCAGCGCCGGGTGGCCGCGGGCTGCACCGGGAACGTGGTGGCACAGCCGCCGGCGGCCGCAGCGCCAGCCAAGCCGCCGGCGGCAGCGCCCGCCAAACCGCCAGCCAAGCCGCCCGCGGCCGCGCCCGCCCAGCCGCCTGCCGCTCAGGCGCCCCCCGCGGCTGCCGGCAACGTGGTGTGCAAGGGCTCGACGGTGACCCTGTTCGACGAGGGCGGCGCGCCGTCCGCGGCCAGCAACGCGTTCCCGGTCGGCACCACGCTCAAGGTGACCAACCTGGACAACAACAAGAGCGTCACCGTCAAGGTGCAGGCCGCCTCCGGTAGCTGTGTCCTGCTCAACACCGCGGCCTTCGAGCAGGTCCGCGAGCCGGGCAAGTTCCTCATCCGCCGGGCCGTGATCGAACGGGTGGGGTGACGGGGGCTCACCCGTTACGGCCCGGGTTGTCCTTTCGGGGGTGGCCCGGGCCGACCCTGTCCCCTACGTTCGATCAATGAGCGTTCCTACCCAGCGCGATCCGGAGCCCGGCCCGGCGATGTGGTTGCGTGGACTGGTCAAGCGCTTCGAGGCCAACGTCGCGGTGACCGGCGTCGATCTGGATGTGCCGGCCGGCTCGTTCTACGGCCTGCTCGGCCCCAACGGCGCCGGCAAGACCACGACTCTCTCGATGGCCGTCGGCCTGTTGCGGCCCGACGCGGGACAGGCCCGGGTCCTGGGGTACGACGTCTGGTCCGATCCCGCCGCCGCCAAGAAACTGCTCGGGGTGCTGCCCGACGGCGTGCGCATGTTCGACCGGCTGTCCGGGGCGGAGCTGCTGGCGTACCACGGGCTGCTGCGCGGCATGGACGCCCCCGTGGTCGACCAGCGGGCCCGTGAGCTGCTGGATGTGCTCGAACTGGGCACCCAGAACCGCACCCTGGTGGTCGACTACTCGGCCGGGATGAAGAAGAAGATCGGCCTCGCCTGCGCGCTGCTGCACGGCCCGCGGCTGCTGGTGCTGGACGAGCCGTTCGAGGCGGTCGACCCGGTATCGGCCGCGTTGATCCGCGACATCCTCCAGCGGTACGTGTCCGGCGGCGGCACCGTGGTCTTCTCCAGCCACGTCATGGAGGTTGTCGAGCGGCTCTGCAGCCACGTCGCGATCATGGCCGCGGGCGCGATCCGGCTGCACGGCACGCTCGCGTCGGTGCGCGGCGAACGCTCCCTGGAGGACGTCTTCGTGCAGGTGGTCGGAGGCCGTACCGCGACCGGGTCCGAACTCGCATGGTTGTAGCTTTCGTCCGCCTCAAGCTGCGCTTGACCGCCAACGCACTGCGTGGACAGGGTTGGCGGGTGGCGCTGTTCGTGATCGGCGTGCTGCTCGGCATCGGCTTCGCCGTCGGCGGATACCTGGGCTTCGCGGCCCCCGGCCTGCTCGATGACGCGCGCGCCGCCCGCCTGGTGCTCACCCTCGCCGGCGCCGGGATCGTACTCAGCTGGTTGTTCCTGCCGCTGGTCTTCTTCGGCGTCGACGAGTCGCTGGATCCGGCCCGGTTCGCGCTGCTGCCGCTGACCCGCCGGACGCTGATCAGCGGCCTCTTCGCGGCCGCGCTGGTCGGCGTCCCCGCGGTGGCCACCCTGGTCGCGACGTTCGGGATGGTGGACACCGCCGCCCGGCTGGGCGGCCTCGGCGCCGGGCTGGTCGAGCTGGTCGGCGTCGGGCTCGGACTGCTCCTCTGCGTGGCGGTGAGCCGCTCGGTGATCAGCGCGTTCGCCACCGCGCTGCGCTCCCGGCGGGCCCGGGACATGGCCACCGTGCTGCTTGCGATGCTGGCGGCGCTGCTCGGCCCGCTGCAGTTGCTGGTGCTGGCCGGAGCGGCACAGGCGGACTGGGATCGGGTCGCCGACGTCGCCGCGGTGGTGAGCTGGACGCCGTTGGGTGCGCCGTACTCGATGGGTATGGAGGTGGCGGACGGCCGGGCCTGGGCCGTACCGGTCAAGCTCGTGATCGTGTTGGCCGCCATCGGCGGCCTGCTGTGGTGGTGGTCCGCGACGCTGGAACGGGCCATGCTCGGCACCGCCTCGGCCGGGCACTCCGGCGGGGCGGCACGCGCCGGCACGCCGGTATCTCAGCTGGTCTTCCGCTGGCTGCCGCGCACCCGGTTCGGTGCGTTGACCGCTCGGGAGGCGCGCTACTGGTGGCGCGAGTCGCGGCGGCGGGCCGGCCTCGTCACGTTCGCTGTGGTCGGCATCTTCCTGCCGGCCGCGCTGTCGCTGACCGGCGACAGCGGAGGCGGGATGCTCCTGCTGATCGGGCCACTCGCGGCCGTCAGTCTGGCCAACCAACTCGGGTACGACGGCAGCGCCTACGCGGCCAACGTGGTGGCCGGCGTCCCCGGCCGCGTCGAGCTGCAGTCCCGGGTCGCGGGTTATGCGATCTTCATGGTGCCGCTGCTCGTCGTGATCGCGATCGTCGTCGGTGTTTTCGACGGCCACCCGGCCGAGATCCCGTCCCGGCTCGGCACGCTCGCCGCCGCGTTCGGCGCCGGCCTGGCGGTAGTCCTGCCGGTCTCGGTACGCGCCGCGTACGCCCTGCCGGACACCGCCAACCCGTTCGCGCTCTCCTCGGGCGGCGGCACGGCCAAGGGTCTGCTGACCTTCGTCAGCCTGCTCGCGACGGTCGTCGGCACCATCCCGATCGTGGTGGCGGCGTACCTGCTCGGCGACGCCTGGCTCTGGATCGGGTTGCCGGTCGGCCTGGCGTACGGGATCGGCGGCTATCTGCTGGGTGCCTACATCGGCGGCGACCTGCTGGACCACCGGATGCCCGAGGTGCTCGCGGCGGTCACCCCGAACCGCTGATCCGACCGTCTTCGGTGCTGATGCGACAACGGACGCGGCAGGATGGTCGGGTGAACCCTCTCGAGCCGGGTGCTCGCATCCACTCCAGCGATCCGTTCGCGACCCCGGACCAGGACCGGTCGCCGGTACGGCGGCTGCGCGGGCGGCTGGCCGCCGCGGTCACGCTGTGGACCACGCCCGGGCCGGCCGGACTGACCGTGTCGTCGATGCTGGTCGCGGACGGCGAACCCGGCCGGGTGCTCGGACTGATCGACGAGGAGAGCGGCTTCTGGGACACGGTCCGCCGGTCCCGGCGGTTCGCGGTCATCCCGCTCGGCGCCGACGATGCTCAGCTCGCGGATCGCTTCGCCGGGCTGATGCCGGCACCCGGCGGTCTCTTCGCCACCGGCGGATGGATCGACACCGACCACGGCCCGGTACCGGAGAGCGCCGGCACCTGGGCGGGTTGCCGGCTGGCGAGCGACCGGCCGTGCGGCTGGGCGCTGCTGGTCGAGGCGGTGATCGAGACCGTCCGGCTGGACGACATCCCCGCCCCGCTCACGCACTTCCGGGGACGGTATCGGCGACTGGCGGGGTAGGCCGCTCGGCGCAGTCAGACCACCACTTGGCGCAGTCACCGACCAGCGCTGCCTGCGGTGCCGCGCCCCTTCGTACGGTGCCGGAAAGTCCGACCCACGAAGGTGGTGACCCCGTTGTCGACAGAAACGACCCCCACCGAGAAATATCTCGCGGTGCAAGGCTCCGATGAGTTCGCCGGGCTGCGCAAAACCCTGCGCGGCTTCGTGTTCCCGATGACCGTCGCGTTCTTTCTCTGGTACGCGCTATACGTCCTGCTCTCCGCCTACGCCCGCGGCTTCATGGGCGTCAAGCTGCTCGGCAACATCAACGTCGCGCTGGTGCTGGGCGTGCTGCAGTTCGTCTCGACGTTCGCGATCGCCTGGTATTACGCCCGGTTCGCGGCCGCGAAGGTCGACCCGATCGCCGACAAGATCCGGGACGAGCTGGACGCGAAGGAGGCCAAGTGATGCACACGCATTTCCTCGCCGCGGAGGCCACCAGCTCGACCTCCCGTACGCTGACCATCACGCTGTTTTTGATCTTTGTCGCGATCACCCTGGCCATCACGGTCTGGGCCAGCCGGCAGACCAAGACGGCGACCGACTTCTATGCCGGCGGCCGGTCGTTCTCCGGTTTCCAGAACGGCATGGCGATCGGCGGCGACTACATGTCCGCGGCGTCGTTCCTCGGCATCGCCGGCCTGATCGCCCTGTACGGCTACGACGGCTTCCTCTACTCCATCGGCTTCCTAGTCGCCTGGCTGGTCGCGCTGCTGCTGGTGGCGGAGTTCCTGCGTAACTCGGGCCGGTACACGATGGCCGACGTGCTGGCGTTCCGGATGCGCCAGCGCCCGGTCCGCACCGCCGCCTCGGTCTCCACCATCGTGGTCTCGATCTTCTACCTGATCGCGCAGATGGTCGGCGCCGGCGCCCTGGTCTCGCTGCTGCTGGGCATCGGTCCCGGCACGACGTTCCTCGGCATGGACGCGGGCACCGCGAAGGTCGCCACGATCATCCTGGTCGGCGCCCTGATGATCGTCTACGTGACCGTGGGCGGCATGAAGGGCACCACGTATGTCCAGATCGTCAAGGCGTTCATGCTGATGACCGGCGCCCTGCTGATGACGCTCCTGGTGCTGGCGCACTACAAGTTCAACCTGTCGGCCCTGCTCGGCGACGCCGCCACGCGGTCCGGCAAGGGCGACGCGTTCCTCGAGCCGGGCCTGCGGTACGGGGTGGAGAGCGCGAGCGCCTCGGCCACCTTCTACAGCAAGATGGACCTGCTCTCGCTGGGCATCGCGCTGGTGCTCGGCACGGCCGGCCTGCCGCACATCCTGACTCGGTTCTACACCGTGCCGAGCGCGCGGATCGCCCGCAAGAGCGTGCTCTGGGCAATCGGCATCATCGGCACTTTCTACCTGTTCACCCTGGCTCTGGGCTTCGGCGCGGCGGCCCTGGTGGGCGGCGCGGCGATCACCGCGCAGGACAAGGCGGGCAACACCGCGGCGCCGCAGCTGGCCCAAGAGCTGGGCCGTCGCTATCTGGGCGGCGAAACCGGCGGCTCGGTGCTGCTGGCGATCATCGCGGCGGTGGCGTTCGCCACGATCCTGGCCGTGGTGGCCGGGCTCACCCTGGCCTCGTCATCGAGCGCCTCGCACGACTTCTACGCCAGCGTGGTGAAGCGTGGCACCGCCTCCGAGCGCGACGAGGTCCGGGTGGCCCGAATCTCCGCGCTGATCATCGGCGCCATCGCGATCACCCTGTCGATCTTCGCGCAGAGCCTGAACGTGGCGTTCCTGGTGGCGCTCGCGTTCGCGGTGGCGGCCTCGGCCAACCTGCCGGCGATCCTGTACAGCCTGTTCTGGAAGCGGTTCAACACCTCCGGAGCGCTCTGGTCCATCTACGGCGGTCTGATCGCCGCGGTGGTCCTGGTGTTCTTCTCGCCGGTGGTGTCGGGCTCGGCCACCGCCATGTTCCCGTCGCACGACTGGCACTGGTTCCCGCTGTCCAACCCGGGCATCATCTCGATCCCGCTGGGCTTCCTGTGCGGCTGGATCGGCACGGCGATCTCGAAGGAGGACGACACCGCCAAGTACGCCGAGTTGGAGGTCCGGTCACTGACCGGTCACGGCGCACACTGACCCTGCGTGACTACCAGGGCCCGGCATCGCCTGGCCCCGGTAGCTATTGTGATCGGGTGGCAGTCACTCAGCGGTTCGGCGCCGGACACCGGATTCTGCTCACCGGCGGTGCCGGTTTCGTACCGTCCCACGTGGTCGATGCGCTGCTGGCCCGCGGGTGCGAGGTCGTGGCGATCGACAACTTCATCACCGGCTCGCGGGACAACATCGCGCACCTGACGCACGAGCCGCGGTTCACGCTGGTCGAGGCGGATCTCACCGAGGGTCTGCCGCCGCTGCCCGGCCGCTTCGACGCGATCCTGCACATGGCCTCGCCGGCCAGCCCCACCGATTTCCAGAAGCTGCCGCTGGAGATTCTCAAGGTCGGCTCGATCGGCACGATGGCGCTGCTCGACCGGGCAGTGGCCGACGCGGCCCGCTTCCTGATGGCCTCGACCTCGGAGGTGTACGGCGACCCGCTGGTGCACCCACAGCCGGAGACCTACTGGGGCAACGTCAACCCGATCGGCGTCCGCTCGGTCTACGACGAGTCGAAGCGGTTCTCCGAGGCCGCGACGATGGCATACCACCGGTTCCACGGGCTCGACACGGCCATCGTACGGATCTTCAACACGTACGGGCCGCGGATGCGCCCCGACGACGGCCGGGCCATTCCCACGTTCATCAGCCAGGCGTTGCGCGGCGTACCGCTGACGGTCCAGGGCAACGGCGCACAGACCCGATCCATCACGTACGTGGACGATCTCGTACGGGGGATCCTGTTACTGCTCGACTCAACCGAAACCGGACCGATCAACTGCGGCACCGAGCACGAGCTGACCATACGCGAACTCGCCGAGTTGATCGTGCGGCTGTCCGGCAGCGACTCGAAGGTCGAGCTCGTCGAGCGGACCGCCGACGACCCGGAGAAGCGCCGCCCCGACCTGAGCCTGGCCCGTACCCGTCTCGGCTACGAACCACAGGTCAGCCCGGAGGAGGGCCTGCGGCGCACGATCGAGTTCTTCGTGACCTGAGCAATTCGCTCCGGTAGTGAACGTTTTACGAAGGGTAGTTGCCTCCCACCTTCGTGCCGACCCGGTGTTGATGCAAGCTTTGCCCGGTTCCGGGTACGTAATCTGGAGAGCATGTCTGCCACCACGTCTTCTTCTTACGGGAGTTCCTCCGGCCGGGCTGCGGTGCCGGGCGCCGTTCGTCCCTCCGGACGGGCCGGCGTGCCCAGTGCCTATCGGAGCGGCGTGAATGACGACTGGCCGCCGCGTGGCGCGGGCCCGGGCGGCCCGGGCGGACCGCCGCGGGGACCGAATTACGGCGACGGGCCGGGCGTACCGGGGCAAGCGCAAGCCGCGTTGGGGCCGCGTCGCCCTGATCGCCGGCATCGTGGTCCTGGTCGCGGGCATCGTCGCCGCGGTCTCGCTGTACGGCTACACCGCGGGGCTGGACAAAGACATCAAGCGCACCGACGCGTTTTCGGAGATCACCAACGGCCGGCCGGCCAAGACGGTCGACGGCGCGCTGAACATCCTGCTGGTCGGCAGCGACTCCCGCGACCCGGACGCCAAGGGCGATCAGCCCAGCGAATGGCGGGCGGACACGCTGATCATGATGCACATTCCCGCCGACCATGACTCGGCGCAACTGGTGTCGATCCCGCGTGACCTCTGGGTACAGGTTCCCTCGGGCAACGACGCGAGCTGCACCTCCGGCAGCCGGGCCAAGATCAACGCCGCATTTGCGTTCGGCGGCCTGCCCCGCGCGGTGCGCACCGTGGAGTGCATGACCGACGTCCACCTCGACCACGTGATGGCGATCGACTTCGGCGGCTTCAAGGAGGTCACCGACGCGCTCGGCGGTGTCGACCTCAAGGTGGAGCAGACCATCACCTCGATCCACAAGCCGTACCGCAAGTTCCTCAAGGGCACCATGCACATGAACGGCACGCAGGCGCTGGACTGGATCCGCCAGCGCAAGCAGTTCGCCCGCGGCGACTTCGCCCGCATGCAGCACCAGCAGGATTTCCTCAAGGCGCTGATGAGCAAGGCGGCCAGCACCGGCACGCTGACCAACCCGGCGAAGCTGAACAGCTTCCTCAAGGCCGTCACTGCCGCGGTGACCGTGGACAACGACTTCTCGCTGACCGACATGGCGGTGCAGTTCCGCAACTTGCGTGGCGAGAACCTCACCTTCCTCACCAGTCCCCACAAGGGCAGCCAAACCATCGCCGGACAATCCGTGGTCGTCGCCGATCGGGAGCAGGCACTTGCTTTGTACCGGGCGATTGCGGCCGACAAGATGAGCGAGT
>Ga0307513_10007808_pt1 | contig 13800 bp, 14 predicted proteins | sample 15_EM_MG_FD_202174 | JGI IMG/M metagenome (GOLD analysis project Ga0307513, IMG submission 202174) | Populus trichocarpa ectomycorrhiza microbial communities from riparian zone in the Pacific Northwest, United States - 15_EM | ecosystem: Host-associated > Plants > Roots > Unclassified | place... | reverse complement strand
GAGACGAGGGGCTGGACGTTCGCCGTTCCCGGCCGCCCCGAGCACCTGACCGTCACCGCAGAGGTCAACGACAGCCCGATCAGCGCCCAGGTGGCGCTAGCCGTCGACTGATCATGCGTGGCGCCATTCTCCCTTGGATCGCCGCCGCCTTGGGAGCCTGCGGCGCGTGGAGCGTGGCGGCCGCCGATCCGCTGTTCGCGGAGGTGACGCTGAACGGCGCGCCCACGAACGGCGTCGTGCAATTCGAGCAACAGGGCGAACGCCTGCAGGCGCGGCCTACGGCCCTGCGCAGCCTCGGCCTGACGATGCGGGCCAGCCAGAACGACGATCCCGTAGACCTGTCGAGCATGCCGGGCCTGCGTTACCGGCTCGACAGCCCCAACCAGGCCGTGGAGATCGTCGCCGATCCGCAGCTCCTGGCGACAAACAGCTTCCGCCAAGACCGCGGCGTCTACCGGCGGCCGGACGAGGCGGCCTGGGGGGCGGTGGTCAACTACGGCGCCCACGTGGTGAGCGACGACTCCGGCCATCTGGACGCCGCGGCGATCGGGGAAGTCCGCGTTTTCGGCCCACACGGCGTCTTTTCGCAAGGCGTGGCCGCCCGGCAGGCCCAGGGCGGCGTCGACAACGGCTTTCGTCGCCTGGACACCCGGTTCGTCATCGATGACACCGAGGCGGCCCGGCGGCTGGTGATCGGGGACTTCATCTCGGCGAGCCTGCCGTGGACGCCGGCCGTCCGCGCCGCCGGCGTCAGCCTCACCACCGACTTCACCCTACGCCCCGATCTGGTGACGCAGCCCCTGGCCAGGGTGAAGGGCACGGCCGCGACACCCTCGACGGTGGAGCTTTATGTCGACGGCGTGCGGCGCTTCGCCTCGCGCACCGCGCCGGGTCCATTTTCCGTCGACATGACCCCGATGATGGACGGCCAGGGCCAGGTCAACGTCGTGGTGACCGACGCCCTGGGCCGCCAGAGCGTGCAAAACCTGCCGTTCTACGCCGCGAGCGAGCTTCTGGCCCCGAAGACCACCGCCTTCGCGCTCGAGGCGGGATGGCTGCGCGACGGCTACGCCTCCGACGACGATCGCTACACCGACGCGTTCGCCACCGCCGTCGCCCGGCGGGGACTGACCGACCATGTGACCGCCGAAGGTCATTTGACCATGGCCGGGGACCTGCGCACGGCCGGCGCCGGCGTGGTGGCCAAGCTGGGGGAAGCGGCGCTGTTCAGCGTGGCGTTCAACGCCTCCGACAGCGCCGCCGGCCAGGGCGGAAAGGTGCGCCTGTCGGCGCGGCGGCAGACCGGCGCCTATTCCCTTTTCATGACCCTGGAGCGATCGACGCCGGGATTCCGCGAGGCGTCCTGGCGGTTCGGCGAGGGCGAGACGCGCCAGGCGCTGCAGCTCGGCGGCGCGGTTCGGACCAACCAATGGGGCACGGTCTCGGCCAGCTACAACCAATTCCGGACCGCCCACGACGACTTCAGCGTGGCGGGCGTCAACTGGTCGCGGGAGTTCGGCCCCGTCAACCTGTATGCCAACATATTGACTTCAAAGGATAAAAAGTCACATACGGTCTTCAGCCTGGGCTTCACCGCGCCCTTGCAGCGCGAGCGATCGCTGAGCGCGAGCGCCAGCAGTTCAGGCGGGCGAAGTCGGTTCACCACGCAGGTTTCGTCGCCGCCGCCCGCGCCCTACGGCTGGGGATGGCGGGCCTCGGCGGAGACAGGAGGCGGCGCTCAGACGCCCACCCGGCTGGAGGCCGAGGTTCGCCGCACAAGCAGCCTCGGTGAGTTGGAATTGGGCGTGGCGCGACAAGACGCGCGAACCTATGCGCACGCCTATGGTTCCGGCTCCCTGGTGCTGATCGGCGGGCGCGTGCGCGCCACCGCCCAGGTGGGCGACAGCTTCGCCCTGATCGAGACCGGCGAGCCGGATGTCGCCATAAGCCTGGAAAACCGCCCGATCGGCCGCACCGACCGGCATGGAACCCTGCTGGCGGCCCAGATTCCCACCGGGTCGACCGTCCGCGTCGCCATCGACCCCGAGTCCGTCGCCCTGACGCGCGAAATGCCGGTCCCGACGCTGCTGATCCGGCCGCCACGCGGCATGGGCATCATCGCGCGGATGCCGATCCGACGATCCGCCGGCGCGATCTTCCAGTTCATCGACCCTGGAGGCGAACCCTTGCCGGCCGGCGCGCAGATCACGCTGAACGGGCGTGGCGCAGGCCGCACGGGCTTCGATGGAGAGGCCTATCTAACTGATCTTTCTAGGAAAAATATCGTCCTCATCAGCAGTCAATCCGGCGAATGCCGGCTGGAGGCGGACTATGCACCGCAACACGACGCCATTCCCAGGATCGGGCCGCTGGTCTGTGCGCTTGGGCCGCCTCGCGATCCTTTCCGCCGCCGCCCTGCTTACGCCGACAATGGCGGCGGCGCTGAGCTGTACGGCTCAGACGGGAGCGCTAGCGTTCGGGACCTACGATCCGACGGCCGTGCTGCCGGACGACTCGAGCAGCGGCTACATCGAGATGAAGTGCACGTGCAGCGGTCTCGACTGCATTCTCTTTGGATACAGTATCGCAATCCAATCCGGTGGTTCGGGCGACGTGGCAAACCGCACGATGACCCGTTCCGGCGGAACCGAGACGTTGCGATACGAGCTCCACCGTGACGTCACCCACCTGTTGCCGTGGGACGTGGGGCTGAACGCGCTGGGCGGGCTCTATCTGCTCAACCAGTTCGGCGCCTGGCAGAGGACCTACGTCAACGGCCGCATACCGGCCGGCCAATCGGTCCGCTCGGGATCCTATTCGGACGCTCCGGCGGTGATCATCACCTACTAGGCGGGTGGAATCCGCGAGGGCGAAAATACAACCATTAAAGGATTTCTGGCGCGGACCCGCACAGGAAGACCGGATCGGATCCGCGCCGCCCACCCTTCGTCTGTTTTTATAAATAGTTCCATGTAATCATATATTTAAAGTATTGGATCACGCCTTATCCATTTAATACGAGGAGCGATCCTCGAGTTTTCTCGCTTAAATCCTTTAGATCGACAGGTTTATATTTGTAATGGAAATTTAATATTCAGGTATAGAGAATAAATTAGATCGACAAAAAATGCCGATAACCAGTTTTTAAGCAAACCTGTTGGACGTTTGTTATTCTTTTGTGGCGTCAGTTGATACAATCATTAATTGTATATGTGGGTGCTGATATGCAATCTCTTCAACTTATCGGCCGGCGGACGCTTCAGGGCGCCTCCCTCGCCGTGCTGATCATGCTGGCCGGATGCGGCAGCAGCGGCAGAAGCTTCTACCTGGCCGGCGCGCCCAGCGGGGCGTCCGGCGCCGCGCCGGAGGGCGCCGACGGCGACGGAGAGGCCTCTGGCGGTACGGACGGCGATGTCATCGTGAGCAAGGGCTCAGGCGGCGGCGGCGGCGGTTCGGGTGGCGGTTCGAGCGGCGGCGGCAAGGGCGTCGGCGGCCCCGGCGGCGGCGCGATCCCGACCGAACCCGGCGGCCCCATCACCGGCGGCGTCGACACCGCCGGCGGACTGCTGGGCGGCGTGCTCTACTCGGCAGGCAATGCGGTGCTGGCGACGACAGAGACCGCGACGCCGACGGTCAACACCTTGCCGGCGGGTTCGACGGCGAGCGGCATCCTCGCCGAAGCCGTCAAGACGGTCGGCCAAACCGGCCAGACTGTCGGAAACGAAGGCGCGCTGACCAACTCCCCGACCCTGGTGGTGGCCGGCCAGACCATGCTGGGCTCCACCAGCAGCGGCAAGGAAGGCCCGGTGGGGCTCAGCGTGCTGTCGACGACGACCACGCAGGGCGCCGGGGCCTCGGCCGGCGTCTTGAGCGGCGGCCAGACCGCCAGCGTGGCGCTGGGCGGCTCGACTTCAGGCGCGCCGACCACCGCGACGAACGGAACGGCCAGCAGCCTGCTGGGCGTGCAAGCGGGCGGTACTTCGGTCATCGGCTCCGGCGGAAGCTCGCCGCTCATCGGCCTCAACGCCAGCTCCTCGACGCCGGCGCAAGGCACCCTGGTGACGGTCGGCGCGCTCGGCGGCGGCCAACCGGCGACCTTGGCGGTCGGCGACGTCAGCGGCTCGCTGCTGGGCGGGACAAGCGGCGGATCCCCGCTCGGCGGTCTCGGCCTCGGCGGCGCAACGACGCCCACGGACGCAGGACTGCTCGCCCCCGTGACGACGACGGTCGGCGGCCTCACCTCGACGGTGACCGGCCTGGCCTCGCCGACGACCGGCGGCGGCGGCGTGCTGGCGCCGCTGACCTCGGTGACCAATACGGTGACGTCCGCCCTGCCCGCCCTGGGCGGAGCGACCTCGCCCGGCCTCGGCGGCGGCGCGCTCGCGCCGCTGGCGGCGTCCACCGGTCCGGTGACCTCGCTGCTGCCCGGCCTGCTCGGCCCGACCACGCCGGCCCCTGCCAGCGCGCCCGCGGGCGGATTGCTCGGCGGGCTCGGCTTCCGCCGCTAAACGCACCGTCCTGGGGGGGATCTATGAAGGCGTTCCTGATCGCGCTGCTGGCCCTGCTGGCTTTCAGCGCACCGATGACGAGCCGGGCTCAGACAGCCCCGCTCATCATCGACCAAAGTCGGCCCGACCGCTCGCCCGCGGCGGCGGCCACGCCCGGACCACCGTCCCCCCATGGTCCGGGCCGGGTGGAGGCAGCCCCCGCTGCCTTCACCCCCTTCATCCTGCGCGAGGTGCGCGTCCAGGGCTCCACCGCATCCCCCGATGCGGTGGGGTCCGCCTCGCAGCCCTATATCGGCAAGACGGTGGGCGCCGCGGACCTGCGCATGATCGCCGAAGCGATCGGGGCCGCCTACGCGAGCACCGACATCGCCCTCTACACCGTGCTGCTGCCGCGCCAGACTTTCGAAGGCGGCGTGGTCAGGGTGATCGTGGTGGAAGGCTACATCGCCGACATCGCCCTGACCTCCAACGATCCCGAGCACGACCTCGGCCTGACCCGGTCGTTCGCCGAGCAGATCAAGGCCGAGAAGCCGCTGCGCCGCTCCACCCTTCAACGCTATATCGGGCTGATGCGCGACATCCCCGGCGCGACCGTCGACGTCCAGTTGCTGCAGGCCGGCCCGCCCGGCGCCGTGCGCCTGGCGCTCAACGTCAAGCATCGCCGCTGGCAAAGCTCGCTCAACGTCAACAATCGCGGATCGACCTATCTGGGGCGCACCCAGATCGAAGCCACCGCCACCCTGAACGGCGCCTTGCGCGAAGGGGAACGCACGCGGCTGACGGTCGCCTTCCCCACCGAACTCAAACGCTTCCGCTATGTCTCGCTGGCCCACACCGAACCCCTGGGGCCGAGCGGCGCGACGCTGAACCTCAGCGTCGGGCGGCTGGAGACCAAGCCGAAGATCGCCGGTTTCGAGCTTTCCGGCACCGCGGTCACCGGCGGCGCGCAGGTCAGCTATCCCCTGCTGCGCAGCGACACCCGCAACATCTTCCTGACCGGCGGCATCGACGGACTGAACAGCGACAACGCGCTGTTCGGCCAGATGATCAGCAGCGAGCGCACCCGCGTGCTGCGGCTGGCCGCCTCCTATGGCGCACAACAACCGAAACAGGCGGTGTCGGCCAGCATCACCCTCAGCCAGGGCGTCGACGGCCTGGGCGCGCGGATGGCCGATCCGCTCACCGACGCAGCCTTCCGGAAGGTCAACATGCAGGCGGGCCTCAACCGGCAGGTGGGCTCGCGGGTCGCCGTGCGCCTCGCAGCAGGCGCCCAATATGCCCACGAGCGATTGCCGGCCTCCGAGCAGTTCACCTTTGGCGGCGCCCAGTTCGGCCGCGCCTTCGCCTCGGCCGTGGCGGTGGGCGATTCCGGGATCGCAGGCTCGGCGGAACTGGCCTGGCGACCGGCCAAGGGCCTGCCGAAGGTCGTATCGGGCTCCGAGTTCTATGGGTTCGCAGACGCCGGGCATGTCACCATGCGCGCCGCCGGCGGTTTCCCGGGCCGCAGCTACAACCTCTCGTCCGCCGGCGGCGGCGTGAGGTTGGCGGTGATGTCCAAGGGGGTGATCGAATTGGAGGCGTCCAAGGCGCTGAAGGATCCGGTCACAGGCTCGGGCAAGCCCTGGCGGCTGATGTTGAGCCTGCGGTCGAACTTCTGACGACCCGCTAGTCCGCCAGCCGCGTGATCAGCGCCGAGGCGCTCAGCATGAGGGCCAGCGCGATCAGCACCCACATGAGCGCCGGATCGATATCGGTCAGCGCCGAAACCACGGCCTCGCGGGCTTTGGACAGGCTGAAGCGCCGCCGCTTGGGGCGTCGCGGCGCCATGGAGGGGGCGGAGGCTTCGTGGCGACGCGCGCTGCGGCGATCCATCGCGCCAATTTCACCCCGGAGCAGCGCGAAAGCGAGCAACAATCCCGACGAAAAGGCCAGGCAGGCGACCGTCATCAGTTGCTGAAGAAACGTGAGCCCCATACTGGGTCCAATGAAGTTAATGGAAGCGACATTGACGTTAACTTTCCAAGCTGCGCAACTGTTTCAAATGGGTCGCCCACAGAGCATTTTCGCGCGACCCGACGAGAATGCGTCGCACATGTATTCTCGTCCCTCGGCAGTTTTGACCAGAGTTAAAGAAAATATAGATCAGCGTTGATGCATGGGGTTGGTCGAGACATTAGCGTCTCGATAGGCGAGCGGCTTTCGCCTGCTGCGTGTGTCGAAGCAACACCTGCGGCGATACGTCTTCTTCTCTTTCCAAGAATAGACTCCCTAACTAACTTCCGACCGACACGACGCACGATAACCATTCATGCGGCGGAGGGCGGTGGTAGGGAGACAGGACAGTGTTAGAGCCTTCCATTAAGGCGCCCGACCCGATGGATATCGCGCTGGGCGCTGCCGTGCGCATCCGACGGCGCACCATCGGCATGTCCCAGGAAGCGCTGGCGGAACAATGCGGCGTCAGCTTCCAGCAGATCCAGAAGTACGAGAACGGCGCCAACCGGATCTCGTTCTCGCGACTGGTGCAGATCGCGCGCGCGTTGGGATGCCGTGTCATCGACCTGATGGACGTGCTGGATACGCCCGACGGCGAGATGACGACCGATCTCGACATGCTCACCCGCATGCGAACGCCCGGCGCCCTGGAGCTGCTGAGCGCCTATGAGCAACTGCCGCCGGAGTCGCGCAACGCCCTGGTGAACTTCCTGCGCGCCCTGACCCACAAGGCGGGGCAGGACGAACGCCGGAGCCGGGTCGCCAGCGCCTGAGCAGGCAAGCGTCGCGTCAAGGTCATCGCCGGCTTTCCGGCGATGACCTGATGCGGATCATAGGTTTGATCTTATTTGATGATCAGATCGCCTTGAGATCGACGGCGGCGATCTTTCCGCGCTCCTCCGTCAGCTGATAGCTGACGCGCTGCCCCTCGTTGAGGCCCCGCATGCCGGCGCGCTCGACGGCGGAAATGTGGACGAAGACGTCCTTGCCGCCATCCTCAGGTTGGATGAAGCCGAAGCCCTTGGTGGTGTTGAACCATTTGACCGTACCGTTGGCCATGTCGCTGATCTCTCCCTGACAAGCCGTTTGCAGCGGGGCTTGCGGCAGGAAGCGCCGGGTCGCCCGATGGCGATCTTCGTCCTCTGGGAGCGCGGTCCGCCGAGGCGGGCTTGAGGAGGTCTGCAGGCCCAAACGACGGATTGCCGCGAAAAACCTGTACCCGCCGGCCAAGGGCGGTCAACCGGCGGCGGCGTTCAACTTTCCGCTAGAACCGCGTCCACGACGGCCTTGGCGTCGGGGCCCGACCAGTCGGCGCCGCCCGTCAGCCGGGCGCGCTCGACGCCGTCGGGGCCGTAGATGATCGTCGTGGGCAGGGCCGGCGCGGACGGCGACGCAGGGTCGATCGGCTTGATGGCGAAGGCGAACTTCATGGTGGGGTCGTTGTAGAAGTCCAGCGGCGCGTGCTTGCTTATGAAGGCCTTGGCCTTTTCCCCGGCGCTGGGGCTGTCGATGCTCAGGGCGACGACCTCGACCGGCTTGCCGGCGTACTCGGCTTTCAACCTGGCCAGGGTGGGCATCTCGATCTGACAGGGCGCGCACCAGGTCGCCCAGAGGTTCAGCACCACCACCTTGCCCTTGAAGTCGCCGAGCTGGACGCTTTTGCCCGTGGCGTCGACGAAGGTGTTGGCCGGAGCCGCGCCCGGATCGGCGGGGATCTGCAGCTTGGCCATTTCACCCCTCGCCAGGCCCTTCAGAGGCGGCGCCCCCCGGCTTTTGGACGCCGACGCGGAGGGTCCGTTCCGGGCGGGCTGGAAGAGAGCGCCCCCAATGATGTAGACAACCGCCGCGACGCCGAACGCGGCGACGCCCCAAAGCGCCCACTTCAGGACGGGCGGGCCGGGCTTGCCTGCTGGATGATCGCTCATATGACCGACGACTCCTCGAATACTTCCGCCGCAACCCCGGCCGGTCAGGCCATGTGGGGCGGGCGCTTCTCGGCCAAGCCCGACGAGCTGATGCAAGCCATCAACGTCTCCATCGGCTTCGACCGCCGCATGGCCGCCCAGGATCTGGCCGGCTCCCGCGCGCACGCGGCGATGTTGCGCACCCAGGGCATCATTTCAAGCGCCGACGAAACCGAGATCCAGAAAGGCCTCGACGCCATCGCCGCGGAGATGGCGGCCGGCGTGTTCCCGTTCCGCGAGGAATACGAGGACATCCACATGAACGTGGAGGCCCGGCTGCGCGAACTGATCGGCCCGGCGGCCGGCCGGCTGCACACCGCCCGGTCGCGCAACGACCAGGTGGCCCTCGATTTCCGCATGTGGGTGCGCGAGGCGTGCGAGCGCACGCGGCTGCAGATCGAGGCGGTGCAGCGCGCGCTGCTGGCCAAGGCGGCCGACCACGCCGAGACCCTGATGCCGGGCTTCACCCACCTGCAGCCGGCCCAGCCGATCACCTTCGGCCACCACCTGATGGCCTATGTGGAGATGTTCGGCCGCGACCGCTCGCGGTTCGCCGACGCGCTGGCCCGCATGGGCGAGAGCCCCCTGGGCGCCGCGGCCCTGGCGGGATCGCCCTTCCCCGTCGACCGGCACGCCACGGCCAAGGCGCTGGGCTTCCAGCGGCCGATGGGCAACTCGCTCGACGCCGTGGCCGACCGCGACTTCGCGCTGGAGGCGCTGTCGGCGGCCACCATCTGCGCGGTGCACCTGTCGCGGCTGGCCGAGGAGATCGTGCTGTGGATGACGCCGCAGTTCGGGTTCGTGAGCCTGTCGGACGCCTTCACCACCGGCTCCTCGATCATGCCGCAGAAGAAGAACCCGGACGCCGCCGAACTGGTGCGCGCCAAGGTCGGCCGCATGCTGGGGGCGTTCACCCAGCTGGTGGTGGTGATGAAAGCCCTGCCGCTGACCTATTCGAAGGACATGCAGGAGGACAAGGTCGTCACCTTCGACGCCTTCGATGCGCTGGACCTGTCGCTGATGGCGATGGCCGGGATGGTGGCCGACCTGGAGCCCAACGCCGCGCGGATGGCGGCGGCGGCGGGCGCGGGCTTTTCCACCGCCACCGACCTGGCCGACTGGCTGGTGCGGGAACTGGACCTGCCGTTCCGCGACGCCCACCATGTGACCGGCGCGGCGGTGAAGCGGGCCGAGACCCTGGGCGTCGACCTGGCCGGCTTGCCCCTCGCCGATCTCCAGGCCCTGGAGCCTCGCATCACCCAGGGCGTTTACGAGGTGCTGACGCCGCAGGCGTCGGTGGCCAGTCGCAAAAGCTACGGGGGAACCGCACCGGACCAGGTCCGCGCGCAGATCGCCCTTTGGAAGGAAGTCCTGTCATGAGCGTTCGCCTGTTGACCCTCGCCGCCGTGCTCGCCGCATCGGCCGCCCTGTCCGGCTGCGGCAAGGCCGGGGCTCTTGAGCGGCCCGGCCCGCTGTTCGGGGCGACCCGCGCCGACGCGCCGCCCCCGCCCGACCGCGATCGCGACCCCAGCCGGCCGGTCAAGACCGTCGACCCGCGCCACAACCCCGGCGACCTCGACGACGCCACCAACCCGGCGCCGCCGCGCACCGTGCCGATCGAGGGCCAGAATCCCACGGCCAGCGACCCCGGCCCGCCAGGCGTGCTGCCCAATCCCTACAACGACCCGCGCTGATGGATCACTTCGAGCTCAAGGGGGGCGGGCTCGCCTGCGAAGACGTCGACCTGGCCAGCATCGCCCAAGCGGTCGGGACGCCGGTCTACGTCTATTCCACCGCCACGCTGCAGCGGCATTACCGCGTGCTGCGCGAGGCCCTGACCGGGGCCGGGCTCGGCGATCCGTTGATCGCCTATGCGGTGAAGGCCAACCCCAATGTCGCGGTGATCGCGACCCTGGCCCGCCTGGGCGCCGGCGCGGACACCGTCTCCGAAGGCGAGGTGCGCCGCGCGCTGGCCGCGGGCGTGCCGCCGGAGCGGATCGTCTTTTCCGGCGTCGGCAAGACGGCGGGCGAGATCGCCTTTGCGCTCAAGGCCGGGGTCGCCGAGATCAATGTGGAGTCGGGCGTCGAGATGGCCCGCGTCGCCGAGACGGCCCAGTCGCTCGGCCTGCGCGCCACCATCGCCATCCGGGTCAATCCGGACGTCGGCGCCGGCGGCCACGCCAAGATCTCCACCGGCAAGGCGGACTCCAAGTTCGGCGTCACCCTGGCCGACGCCGAGCGCCTCTACGCCCAGGCCTCCAACAACGCCTGGCTGAACCCGGTGGGGGTGGCCTGCCACATCGGCAGCCAGATCACCGACCTCGCCCCGCTCGAGGAAGCCTTCGGCAAGATGCGCCGGCTGGTCGAGCGGCTGCGCGGCGAAGGATTGTCCGTGGAGCGCCTGGACCTGGGAGGCGGCATCGGCGCGCCCTATTTCAACCAGGCCGAACCTTCCACCCCGGCCGAATACGCCGCGATGATCGCCCGGGTCATGAAGGGCCTGGAGATCGGCTTCGCCTTCGAGCCCGGCCGGATGATCGCCGGCAATGCGGGCGTGCTGGTTTCCCGCGTGATCCACGTCCACGAGCGCCCCGACCGCCGGTTCCTGGTGCTGGACGCGGCGATGAACGACCTGGTGCGGCCGGCGATGTACGACGCCTATCACGACATCCGCCCGGTGGCGCCGCGCCAGGGCGCCGCCGTGACCTATGACGTGGTGGGGCCGATCTGCGAGACCGGCGACACCTTCACCCGCGACCGCGCCCTGCCGCCGCTTGAGGCCGGCGACCTGGTGGCCTTCATGACCGCCGGGGCCTATGGGGCGTCGATGGCGAGCGAGTACAACAGCCGCCTGCTGGTTCCCGAGGTGCTGGTGAACGGCGCGGACTATGCCGTCGTGCGGCCACGGCCAACCTATGAGGACATGCTGGACCGTGAGCGGCCGGCGCCCTGGCTCTAGGGGACTGAAGGCGCGCGCCCCTGCCCCGGCAAGGATGGCGTCACAGCCGCCGCATCCGGGTCAGGTCGCCGTCGCCGAACAACAGCCCCAGCGGAATGCGCAGCGCCGCGATCACCCCGTGGAGTTGGCTGGACGTCAGGCGCGCACGACCGTGCTCGGCCAGGGAAAGCTCGGCGGGCGACAGGCCGGCGGCCTGCGCCAGGGCCTCGTGGGCGAGGCCGCGCGCCTCGCGCACGGCCTTGAGGCGCGCGCCGAGCACACGACAGCCTTCATCGATCGGCGGGAACTGGACGATCATGGTCCCTCCCAGTCGGCCGTTCTGGGTCGACGGCCTTGAGGTCAGGCTACGCCCGCGCGCCGGGAGCGTCCATTCATAGATATACTCGATGAATGGGATAGATACTTTCGATTTTATCAATATCCAGACGGGCGCATAGTCGGCAGGTGAGAATGATCGGGCCAGGCCCGACGCCAAATTGGGAGCGAAGAAGAGACATGACACTTGCCGCCAGCAAGACTCTGCAGAACCTGAAGGACGCCTTCGCGGGCGAGAGCCAGGCCAACCGCCGCTACCTCTATTTCGCCCAGAAGGCCGATGTCGAAGGCTACAACGACGTGGCCGCCGTCTTCCGCTCGACGGCCGAAGGCGAAACCGGCCACGCCCACGGCCATCTCGAATTCATGGAAGCCGTCGGCGACCCGGCCACCGGCCTGCCGATCGGCGGGACCTCCAACAACCTGAAGGCCTCCATCGCCGGCGAGACCCACGAGTACACCGACATGTACCCGGGCATGGCGCGGACCGCGCGCGAGGAAGGCTTCGACGAGATTTCCGACTGGTTCGAAACCCTGGCCAAGGCCGAGAAGTCCCACGCCGGCCGGTTCCAGCGGGCGCTCGACACCCTCGACTGAGGCCACAGCTTCCGGCGGCGGACGACCGCCGCCGGTTCGCCTTCAGTCCGAGAGGTCAGCGGTGTCCGAACCCCCGAAGAAGCCTGCGCGCGAGGGCAGCCTCGACGCGCCTTTTCGCCATCCCATCGCCTGGCAGGACGACGACTATTACGACCTGGCCAAGGTCGAGGCCGAAATGGAGCGGCAGTTCGACGTGTGTCACACGTGCCGCCGCTGCTTCAATCTGTGCGACAGCTTTCCCAAGCTCTTCGACCTGATCGACGAGAGCCCCACGGGCGAACTCGACAGCGTGCCCAAGGCCGACTACGCGCCGGTCGCCGAGGCCTGCACGCTCTGCGACATGTGCTTCATGACGAAGTGCCCCTATGTGCCGCCCCATGAATTCAATATCGACTTCCCCCACCTGATCCTGCGCTACCGGGCGGCCAAGCGGAAAGCCGGCGAGCGCGAGTTCATCCGCGAGCAGCTGGGCGAGACCGACCGCAACGGCAAGCTGGCCAAGCCGGTGGCCGGGCTCGCCAACTGGGCGACGGCGCGCAGGAACACGCCCCTGCGCGGCCTGCTGGAGGCCATCGCCGGCATCGACCGCGAGGCCGAGCTGCCGAAGTATCATTCGAAGACGGCGACCGACCGGCTGGCGAGCCCGGTGGCGCCCGATCCGTCGGGGCCTGCCTTCGGCCAGCGCAAGGCGGTGCTCTACGCCACCTGTTTCGTGGACTACAACACCCCCGACACCGCGGTGGCCGCCGCCCGCGTCCTGGCCCGCCAGGGGGTGGAGGCGCGCCTGCTCTACCCCGAATGCTGCGGCATGCCCCAGCTGGAGTCCGGCGACCTCGCCGACGTCGCCGCCCGCGCCGTGCGGGTGGCCAAGGCCTTCGCCCCCTTCGTCGAGCAGGGCTACGACGTGGTGGCGCTGACCGCCAGTTGCGGCCTGATGATGAAGTTCGAATGGCCCCTGCTGCTGCCCGACAACCACGAGGTGGCCCGGCTGGCGGCCGCCGTTCGCGACGTCAGCGAATATGTCGTCGACATCGCCCGCACCTTCGGGCTCGCGCCTGGGCTGGGCAAGGTCGAGGGCGGCGTCACCATCCACCACGCCTGCCACGCCAGGGCCCAGAACATGGGGGCGAAGTCGGCGGAGATGCTGCGGCTGATCCCCGAGACCGCCGTCGAGCTGGTGGAGCGCTGTTCGGGCCACGGCGGCACCTTCGGGGTGATGAAGAAGACCCGCCCCATGGCCGTCAAGGTCGGCAAGCCGGCGGCGCGGCAGGTGGCGCAGAAGGCTTCGGCCGAACTCTGTTCCGACTGCCCGCTGGCCTGCAAGCACCTGGGGCAGTTGCTGAGCGTGGAGTCGCCGGGCCCGGCGCAGCCGCGCCAGTCGCACCCCATCGAAGTCTTCGCCCGCGCCTACGGCCTTCTCTGAGAGGAGCTTCCATGCCCGCCGACCTTCGCAAGGTGACTC
>Ga0307513_10007807_pt1 | contig 13800 bp, 22 predicted proteins | sample 15_EM_MG_FD_202174 | JGI IMG/M metagenome (GOLD analysis project Ga0307513, IMG submission 202174) | Populus trichocarpa ectomycorrhiza microbial communities from riparian zone in the Pacific Northwest, United States - 15_EM | ecosystem: Host-associated > Plants > Roots > Unclassified | place... | reverse complement strand
AAACTGGTTGGGAAAATTCTGAATGGACTTGAGATGTACCAGGTGGGTTTTTGCCTGGTACTTTGTCCATGTACTTGTGATGTACTTGTGATGTACCAGCCCAGGCCACCACCCCTTGCCCCCAGTGCAAGCTGGTTGGAACGTTCCTCCCCCTTGTCGACATACCTGGCTCCCAACTCAAACATACGTCTTGAACCCCCATGGTGATCAGACGATCCAGGACCCTATCCCTCTTTGGATGACTGAGTCTATGGTCATTCTGGAGCTGAGCAGTCTGGATAGACGTCCCCCACAAGAAATCCTCATTATAGAGGTCATTCATGGGATTGTCAAGATACGAGTTACCGTCCCCATCCAGACAGTTGATGACATTGGCGTGAGAGTGAGGGTACCTTCCCTGGTCGGTATGAGAAACGGACACCTCATGGATATGATAGGTGTTCTGAGTAAGACGGGGCATGGTGACGAGTAATGAGAAGGTGAGGAGTTGGTTAAAGGAAGCTAGGTTTGGTGGTTTTGGAAAGACGAGTGGATGATGAGTTGGCACCCTAGGATGCCCCCTTTTATCCACCTCTCCCAAACCAAGACACGTCACCACGGTTGCCATCAATCCCCTTGTCAACCCAAGTGGTGCCACTTCTCCTTAATTCTCATTGGCTGTTCCCACACTCCCCCATCGGTTCCCCTGACGACAATGGTGTCGCTTTCCTTTCTATTTTCCTATTGGACGTTCCCACACTCCGCAGTCCTTCTTTGTCATGAAAATTCTCACAGTTCATTTCCCTTTGTTCTAATTTTCCCACAACCCACTTTTACTCCGATTATGATATCATGTCACAGTCACATGTCACAGGCCACTCTGGTAGTATATAAGAACTTCAGATGGCACTTGTATTCTTTAGTTTTGTTATTACAGGATTTCCTCTGCCTGAAGACGCTCTTCGGACAAGCTCAGAGACTTACTGCAAGATACAGGACACCAGACCTGTTCTCTTCCACTCTATTATCTCCTCCCTTCTACCCTCGTTGCTCTATAAGCTTCCTCGGCCCATCAACTCAGCGTTCGCTCCCCATCAGCATCGGAACTCCCCCTAGGTTTGAAGACCTCTACCCTCTATTGAGGTTCATTGTTGTCTCTGTTCTGCAAGGGCAAGCTACTCAAGAATTGGTTAGTGACTCATAGTAAAGAGTCGTCTCCTGGAGTGGTCTAGGCGCAGAGTGGCCCTGACAGTGTCCAACCCGCTAAACCCAAACCCACTGGAACCCACGCCCATGTCAGAACCCGCTGGGCATAGCCAAGGGTCACCCGGATCAGCGCTTGTTCATGTTAGGCCCTAGTACCATGTACCCAATGAGTGGCTATCCACGATGACCACAATGAAGAGCCCTCTGCCCTGCATGAACCGGATGTACCTCTGCCATCACTGGCAAAGGATCAGGAGACAGAGCACTTGAAGGTTCTAACCCCAACACTGGCTGCTCCTCGGACATGGCAGGATAGGAGGCGTACTCCAGTTCATCATCCAAGACCTAGAAGAACATCAACACCAACTTCCTGCATGAAGGCAGCATTGGACGTACCTCAATGGGAACTTCCTTACTCCCAGAAAGTCCACACTTGCAGATCTGGTCCTGCAGTGCCTCCACATGTCCACACAACTCCATGGTGGACTGTTCCTCTGCCACCCAGAGTTTCTCCAATTCGACCAGATAATCCCCAAGCTCTCTGTTCTGCTGAATGACATTGTCCATGTCCAAGGCCTGCTTCTTGAAGGCCTCCTCCATCTCCTTACACCCGGCACACTCTCAATGTATCTAAAAAAGAAGGAAGTCAGTTCAATGCTTCAACGTGTTGAATCAGCTCTCCCCACCTCCTTCTCTATCACATCAATATGGCTGAGCAACCAACTCCCAATGGAAGAAGCATGACACATCTCCAGACTGGTAGGGACACTCCTCCCCCTAGTGGACATACTAGGTTCATACTTCTCGTTGGTATTCTGCACTCCCATCATGATCAGATGATCCAACACCCTATCCCTCTTCAGCTGCAAGCTCCTTTGATCACTCTGAAGATGAGCAGTTTGGATGGCAGTCCCCCACAGAAAGTCCTTATTATAGAGGTCACCCATAAGGTTGTCGATATAACCAGCTCCCTCACCATCCAAATGATCAATGATGGTGGCATTCTTGGGATAAGGGGTGACAACTTTGGAACAAGAATGGGGATAATGTCCCTGGTTGGTATGAGAGATGGACACGTTATGGATGTAGTAGGTGTCTTGGGAGATTCTAGGCATGATGATGGGTAATGAGAGGATGAGAGGATGATAGAAGAAAGCTAGGTTTGTTGGTTTCGGAAGACGAATGGATGATGAGTTGGCACCCTAGGATGCCCCCTTTTATCCACCTCTTCCCAACCAGGATACGTCACCATTCTTCCCATCAACCTCCTTGGTAACACAAGTGGTACCACTTTCCCTCTTTTTCCTATTGGCTATTCCCACACTCTCCATCGATCTCCCTGACGATAATGGTGTCACTTTCCTTCCCTTTTTCTTATTGGCTGTTCCCACGCTTCTCAGCTCCCCTTTTGTCATGAAATTCTCACAACCCCTTTTCCCTTTGTTCTAATTTTCCCATGACCCACATTTGTTCCTATGATGACTCATTATGACTGTAGGTCATCCCCTTGACTCAGTGTTACTCATCACTTGTCACAGGCCACTCTGGTAGTATATAAGGACCTCAGATAGTGCTTGTATTTGCTAGTTTTGTTATTACAGGATTTCCTCTGCCTGAAGACTCTCTTTAGACAAACTCAGAGACTTACTGTAAGAAACAGGACACCAGGCCTGTTCTCTTCCACTCTATTCCCTCTTTTCCTCCTCAGTGCATCCACTGCCTCCTTGACCCATCGTCCAGCATTGTGCAAGGCTCTGTCCCACCTCTTCTACCTATTGGTTTGAAGACCTCTACCCACATTTGTGGTTCATTGTTGTCTCTGTTTAGCAAGGGCAAGCTACTCAAGAAATGGTTAGTAACTCCTAGTTGGAGTTGTTTCCTGGAGAAGGTCTTGCCCTGACACTTTCAATATTTCAATATTTGGTTTGTTTCTTTTTGGATGTCTGTCTCCCATCTCTCACTTACCAACTCACATTGCAGTTTCAAATATGATGGGATATCAAACCACTGGAAGAATATTTAATTACCAGCCATTAGTTCCACAATCATAGCCACTGGCACCTTCCAGGACATCTTGAAGGATGAACATGGTGAGCCCATTCTCAACTTATTTGATGTGGGTTATGGGATGTCTGGGGCAGTGGCCACTTCACCAATCTGTACCATTGGTCACCACAAGGTTGCAAGGTGGGTTTTCAACTTATTGATCTTACATTCAATGAATGATGATCATCAAAACAAAGAACCTCCACTGAACCCAGGCCACCCTTGTCAGGGCCACTCTGCGTCAAGACCACTCCAGGAGACAACTGCCAAAACTAGGAGTCACTAACCAGTTCTTGAGTAGCTTGCCCTTGCTAGACAGAGACAACAATGAGCCACTAGGTGGATAGAGGTCTTCAAACCAATGGGTAGGAGAAGTGTCAGGGGTCTTCTGTACAAATGCTAGACAGTGTGTTGAGGAAGCAGGAGATAATGACAAGGAGGATGGAGGAATAGAGTGGAAGAGAACAGGCCTGGTGTCCTGTATCTTACAGTAGGTCTCTGAGCTTGTCCAAAGAGAGTCTTCAGATAGAGGAAATCCTGTAATAACAAAACTAGCAAATACAAGCATTATCTGAGGTCCTTATATACTGCCAGAGTGGCCTGTGACAAGTGACTGTAACACTGAGTCATGGAGTCTGACCTATAGTCATAATGAGTCATCATCAGGAGGAATGTGGGTCATTACAATAACATGACAAGATTGATCAGAAGGAGAGTGGGTCGTGAGAATGTCATGACAAAGGAAGAACTGAGAATCATGGGAACAACCAATAAGAAAAAGGAAAGAAGTAAGACCATTGTGTCATTAGGGAGACTGATGGAGAGTATGGGAATAGCCAATAGGAAAAAGAGGGAACGTGGTACCACTGTGTTGTCAAGGAGATTGATGGGAACAATGGTGACGTATCCTGGTTGGGAAGAGGTGGATAAAAGGAGACATCCTAGGATGTCAACTTATCATCCACTCATCTTCCAAAACTAACAAACCTCACTCCCTTTCATATCTCTTCATCCTCTCATCACCTGTCGCCATGCCCAGAATCACCCAAGACACCTATCATATTCATGATGTGTCCATCTCCCATACCAACCAGGGAAGATATCCTCATTCTCGTTCCAACATTGTCACTCCCTACCCCAAGAACACCACCATCATTGATCATTTGGATGGTGAGGGGGCTGGTTACATTGACAACCCCATGAGCGACCTCTACAACGAGGACTTCTTGTGGGGGACTGCCATCCAAACTGCTTGTCTTCAAAGTGATCAAAGGATACTGCAGCCAAAGAGGGATAGGGTGTTGGATCTCCTGATCACCTTTGGAGTACAGAATACTAGTGAGAGATGGGAACCTGGTATGTCCACCAGGGGGAGGAGTATTTCTACCAGCCTGGAGATGCATCATGCTTCTTCCATTGGAAGTTGGCTACTCAGCTGTATTGATGTTATAGAGAAGGAGGTGGGGAGAGCTGATTTAACGCATTGAAGCATTAAACTAACTTTCTCCTTCCCAGATACATTGGGAACGTGCTGAGTGCAAGGAGATGGAAGACCTTCAAGAGGCAGGCCCTGGATATGGATGATGTCATTCGTCAGAATAAGGAGCTTAGCAATCAGTTCCTCGACTTGGAGAAGCTCTGGTTGGCAGAGGAACAGTTCACCATGGAGTTGTGTAGATGCATGGAGGCACTGCAGGTTTGTTTATCTCTTTGGGATGATTAGTCCTTTTGATAACAAATGTTTCTAGGACCAGGTCTGCAAGTATGGACTTTCTGGGAGCAAGGAGGTTCCCATTGAGGTGCATCCAATGCTGCCTTCATTTGAGAAGTCTGTTGATGTTCCTTTAGGTCTTGAATGACGAGTTGGAGTATACCTCCTATCCTTCAGTGACCAGGGAGCAGCCCATTCTAGGACTGGACGTGGCAAACTGCTCTGGCTGTACTGGGGAGCCTTCCAGTGCTCCTTCTCCTGACCCTTTGCCAGTGATGGTGGAGGTACATCCGGTTTGTGCTGGGCAGAGAGCTCTTCGTTGTGGTCATTGTGGGCAGCCACTGATTGGGTACATGGTACCAGGTGGTTCGACCTTCCAGCAGTGATCTCCATTGTCAGAGGGTGGTCAACCATAGACATCTAGAGGATTGTCCACCAGTGACTCCTCCCAGGGTGGAGAGTCTAGGTCGGCTGGGGGAGCTCCCAGAGCATGGTCCGCCTAGTAGGTACAAGGTAGAGAGGGTCTTGCTAGGGTTTGATGTCCTTAGGTGGTCCTCTTATACCAAGTTCTGAGAGGCTGTGCATCTGGAGGCTGAGATGGAGTGGATGGTCAATACCCTTGTAGATACCCATCTTGTACTCCCCAATCTTCCTGAGTAGCCCTCAATCCTGATCTTGGTGTTTGGTCATGAAGTGTGAATTGTAAAGTTGATAACAAGTGTGGGTTTGTGAAGGTAAAAGGTCCAAAAGATGTTGAGGGAAGAAGGAAAGGTAGTCTGAAAATTGTGCATGATGACAACCCTCATCTTCTTCCTCACAGCCCATTGTCAAGGCCAATGATGACATTGTTGGGACAGCAACTGTCGGGGATGATGCCTGCTTACTATTTGCTGGGCACCAGAGGTGTAGTGTTGAGAGGGTGGTTTGGGGTGAGGGGAAGAGATGGGGTGTGGGTGGGTCTGAGGTTAGGTGAGCAATGATTGTAGGGGTAGACAGGTTTCCAGAACTTGTCTACAAAGTTGGCGAGGGCATGAGAGAAGAGCCAGAAACTCTCTTCTTGGGAATGAAGGTCGGCAACGGTTTGCAACCAAACAACTACTGATCCGGGTAGAGATGTAGGGAAATCCCACCAGTTGACTATGCAAGACTCACACTTGTAGACTGGATGTTGATTGAAAAGTACCTGAGGTATGTCAGGGCCACTCTGCACCGAGACCTTCTCCAGGAAACAACTCTATACTGAGAGTCACTAACTGTTTCTTGAGTAGCTTGCCCTTGCTTAACAGAGACAACAATGAGCCACAGGGGTGGATAGAGGTCTTCAAACCAATAGAGGGGAGGTGAGGCAGGGCCTTGCACAACACTGGACAATAGGTTGAGGAGGCAGTGGATGCACTGATAGAGATAAGATAGGAATGGAGTGGAAGAGAACAGGCCTGGTGTCCTGTATCTTGCAGTAAGTCTCTGTGCTTATCTGAAGAGAGTCTTCAGGCAGAGGAAATCCTGTAATAACAAAACTAGCAAATACAAGCACTATCTGAGGTCTTTATATACTACCAGAGTGGCCTGTGACAAGTGACAAGTAACATTGAGTCAAGGGGATGACCTAAAGTCCTAATGAGTCATCAAAGGAACAAATGTGGGTCATGGGAAAATTAGAACAAAGGGAAAGTGGGTCGTGGGAAAGTTCATGACCAATATGGAACTGAGAAGTGTGGGAACGACCAATGAGAAAAAGAACAGGAATGGGACCATTGTGTCGTCAGGGAAACTGATGGGGAGTGTGGGAACAACCAATAGGAAAAAGAGGGAAAGTGGTACCACTTGTGTCACCAAGGGGATTTGATGGGATCAATGGTGACATGTCCTGGTTTGGGAGAGGTGGATAAAAGGAGGCATCCTAGAGTGCCAACTCATCATCCGCTTGTCTTCCAAAACCAACAAGCCTAGCTTTTCTCTACTATCTCCTCATCTTCTCATTACCTATTGCCATGCCTAGAATCACCCAGGACACCTACCACATTCATGACGTGTCCATTTCTCGCACTGACCAGGGTCATTACCCTCACTCTCACACCAACGTTGTTACGCCCTATCCCAAGAACACCACCATTATTGATCGTCTGGATGGTGAGGGGACAGGTTATATCAACAACCCCATGCTCGACCTCTACAACAAGGACTTTTTGTGGGGGACCGCCATCCAGACTGCTCATCTCCAGAGCGATCAAAGGATCCTGCAGCCGAAGAGGGATAAGGTGTTGGATTGTCTGATCACCTTGGGGGTGCAGAATACTGATGAGAGGTACGAGCCAGGTATGTCCACCAGGGAGGAGTGTGCCTACAAGTTTGTTGATGAGACATGCTTCCTCGATTGGGAGTCGGTTGCTCAGCCATATTGATGTCATAGAGAAGGAGGTGGGGAGAGTTGATTCAATGCGTTGAAGCATTGAACTAACTTTCTTTTCTGTAGATACATCGAGAGCGTGCTGAGTGCAAGGAGATGGAGGAGGCCTTCAAGAAGCAGGCCTTAGACATGGACGACATGATTTGTCAGAACAGGGAGCTCAGCGATTGTTTGGTCAAGTTGAAGAAACTCTGGGTGGCAGAGGAACAGTTCACCATGGAGTTGCGTGGACGTGTGGAAGCCTTGCAGGTCCATTTGTTTCTTCGAGGTGTTTAGTCTCTTGTTGATAACAAATGTTCTTAGGATCAGGTCTGCAAGTGTGGGCTTCCTGGGAGTAGGGAAGTTCCCATTGAGGTATGTCCAATGCTGCCTTCGTGCAAGAAGTTGGTGTTGATGTTCTTCTAGGTCTTGGACAATGAACTGGAGTACACCTCTTATCCCGCCATGTCTGAGGAGCAGCCGGTGTTGTGGTTGGACGTTGTCAAGCTTGAGGAGGGGATGGTAGATTATCAGCCAGAACTATACTCATCCCCTCCCCTATCAAATAAACAACCCCAACCTTCCTTCCCTTTCATCATAGTAGATCACCTAAGCAAGATGACTAAAGATGAAGGAAGGATCCATCAGAACATGACCTCATGTACCCCCCATGACAACCACTCAGACAGATCAGAGTCTTCATCAGATAACAATCCCAATCCCCAAAAAAGGATTCAAGACTATGCCTAATCCTCCCCAAATAACACAGCCCTATCACCATGGAGGCGAGAACTGTTGCTAACCAACTGTCAGGGGTGATGCCTGCTTACTTGTCACGGGGCACCAGAGGTATAGTGAGCAAAGGGTGGTTTGGGGTGAGGGAAAGTCGAGGAGCTCGATCTGGACGGAGGTTAGGGGACGTGTGATCATAGGGGAAGACCGGCTTCCAAAATTTGTCGACAAAGTCTGCAAGAGCGTGGGAGAATAGACAGAAACTTTCCTCCTGGGGGTAGATGTCTGCTTGGGTTTGCAACCAGGCGATAACGTCTCCAGGTAGGGCGGTTGGAAAGTCCCACCAACTAATAACACAAGACTCACAAAGGAAGAGGGGATGTTGGTGGATGTGGACAATCGGCTTATCTTGAGAGTAAGCTGGATGGACGATGAAAGTAATCACTGCCAGAGGATGATTAGTGTATACTGATCTCCACTCGAAATAGTGATCGGTGGTAGCAAGGAAAGGTGGGGTAGGGGCTCCACTATCTAGTGAAGAAAAGGGCTTATAGTAGGGACAGTGCACGAGCTGGCCTCTGGTCTGGTTAACACTGAGGCTTGTCAGCAAGCGTTGACTCCACAAATAAGGTCTTATGTCTTCAATAGGAGGGAGAGGGAAAGGGGAGACAAAATTGGGGTTAGGGAGTTGGGGTGGCAACATACAATAGCAGGGGATACCTGCTAAGTATATTAGTATAAGAGGGAAAGCGGTTTATTGAGAGTATCCAACTTACTAGTTGGAGTAGTGGGTTACAGAGAAGATTGAGGATAAGGGGAAAAGAGAGCCGGAAGGGCTCATCCTTATATACTCCCAGATCCTGATCACATGATCTACTACTTTCTGTGGCTAAGTCTACTCTTCCCTTGGAAGCGTCTAATGATGACTAAACGTGATTCATATTTAGTCATTAAGACTTCAAACGATTTCCTCTGGAATATTCTGATTTCTCATTGATAGACGGAACATCCTTCTGATTGATGTGATGGAAGGGCTGCACATTGATGGGCTGTGTTTCTGAGAAGTTTGATGATGTTTCAAGGAGAAATCCCCGGATCCTAACTCCCCTTCAATTATGACTTCTTTTAGTAATATTTGATGGAAAGGTCTGATGGAATCTAAGATCCAGTGTTTCAGGGTTAGGGTTCTTACCATCTATTTAATGATTGGTTGTTGGCTGGTTTCTTTCCTCAGTTCGCTTTTCCTTTCCTCCCATCAATCTCTCATCCTCTCCTCTTAAAGTTCTTCCCCTATCTTCACCATGTCCGCCCCCTCTGTCAACATCAACCTTGCTCTTTCCATCGTTATGGGTTCTCAAGATGAAGTCTGGGGTCACAACAGTCAGGACTTCTATGAGGGCTCTGACCCATTGGTACGTGTGGTGAAGTGTTCAGGGATTTGTCCTGAAGTTGACCTCACGTTTAGATTGATTTGTCTTACCGCTCTGGGGAGAGCGTATTCCAACATCCCCCTTCTACTGTACCTCAGTTGTCTGCTGAGGTATTATGTCTTCGCATGAATGAAATAGTTGCCAGGCAACTTCATGCAGACACTATCAACATTCAAGATACTCAGGCGGCTCGTATTGTGGAGTTGGAGCGACAGGTCGATGGCATGGATTTGGTGATACATGGCCTCCGTACTAGGGTTGAGGGTTTGGCCGAGAAGTTGGAGGAAGCCCACATGTTGTCAGTAATGTGTCAAGCTTTATTGACTCATTACATGGAATCTCACTGGGTTCCTATTGCTGGTCTTATGGAACAGATTGGTGCCTACGCTTCCTGCTCCCTCGTCACTGGATCCCCGCCCCCTGAGCCCTGTGATCTCTCAGATGCAGGGGTTATCATTAAGGGAACGGATGGATCTTCCAGTGCTTCTTCCCTCCCCTCACTCGAGTCTGTCTCCTCCTCCTCCATCGACTCAATCTACTACTCCCCCGCCTTCCTACAAGGAACGCCAGCAACACCGACGGAATCGACGGGGTTGCCATTCATCTTCATCCAAGGAGAATCGCACGGGTCGACAACGCTGTCTCCCTTGTTCCCAGGAGACTTGGGATTGTCTGGCAACTTTGACTCGCAAAGCTTTGTTGAAGGAGAATATGCGGGAATTCTTTTATCTGGTGATGAGGGATGGGTTACTGGAGGCAATGGAGAAGATGCAGTGGGTTCTTCTGGAACAGGGTATTGAGTTGGAGCATAATGTTCTGGGCTGTTCATATTGTCAGGTACAAGATGGACGCTTTGTTTATTGTGAACGTAGTGTTCGTCATCCTCGTCATGTATTCCATGACTTGTTCGTAGAGGATCATTCTTTATGTGGTTGTGAACACTAGCCTCCTCCTGTACTTTATTAGAAGAATTCGATTTTGCCTTGTTTCTTGTCTTTATGTTACGAATCTCGATTGTAACTTGTTTAATTTGATTAATCAAATCTTGAGTTCATGACACCAACCATACTTAGTTCCCACACTTGTTACACAGCCCAATTCAGTTGGTGTGATAGCAGGGACAGTGTGACTGATCAGCACAGGATTCAGTATACAGCAAGGCTGTGCATTTGCACAGCTCCATTCACTGAAGTGTTTCACACAGCCACTACTGCACAGCCCCAATTCAGAAGGCTGTGGGAGAGTGACTAGTGACATACACTCCAGGACCAAACATAGGTAGGAAGAAATGGTAGAATATTGTAGACTGAAAAGTATATAAAGAACCCATCTCCAAGTGTAAGAGGACAGGTACCCCCCCCCTTCCCCCCTGTACCGTTAGGTTACCCCACCTTTCCCCTTTCCCCTCCCCTCCCCCTCACCCCCTCCCCTCTCCCATCTGTCCTCACACCTGAGTGATTCAGTAGCAGACCTTTGAGCAATCACATCAGAGTTATACCCCATATCTCAGAAACAGTCCGAACTTTACATCAGAGTGAACTCAAGACCAGAAGCTGTGCCAATACTGCAGCAGATTCCCTTCAGTCAACAGACCCTTGATCTTGCAAACTAGACAAGGAAGATTCACACAAACCAACAGACCCTTGATCTTGTGATCTAGACAAGGCACTCCTCTCCAGAACACAGACACTTAGGCCAGAACACAGTTGCTTAGTCTTAACTGACTTCAAGCCATCTTCACATCAACTTCACAACATTTCCACGACATCTTCTCAATCAACCCTCTGAGCAATCAACCATTGATCAGATCTACAGTCTAACCTCTTCAAGAGATCAGACTCAGACCTTTCCCCATTTGGATAACTTTTCCCACTCCGCTCTGTCAACACTCATCCAGGAACCCTCCACTTCTGCATTAGGAAAGCACTTTCCCATGCCCACTTCTCGTATCAGAGCCTTCCCTCTGAGTTTCTGTGTGTCAGAGAGAAACAAGTGTTACCACTGTTGAAGTACCCAAGAAGCTACTGAAGGAGCACTAATAGTCTTCAGCGAACTCATCAGGATCAGGCAGTCAGAGAACATCAATCCCACACCCCCTGAGGAGTTGGATCTTAGGTCATAGTTGTCTGACCTAACCAACCAGCCTGCTTGCTAAAACAAGCAAACCAAGACTGCACCAGGAAACCCTTATTTTAGGGAATACACAGTTTCAAGCTGACAACGTGGTCCACTGTTCTGGGTGTACTGGGGAGTCTTCAAGTGCTCCGTCTCCTGTCCCTATGCCAGTGATGGCGGAGGTGTGTCCTGTTTGTGTAGGGCAAAGAGCCCTTCATCGTGGTCGTTGTGGGCAACCATTGATCGGGTACATGGTACCAGGTGGTTCGACCTTCGAGCAGCAATCTCTGTCGTCAGAGGGTGGTCAACCAAGGACATCTAGAGGACTGTCCCGTGGTGACTCCTCCCAGGGTGGAGAGTCTGGGTTGTCTGGGGGAGTTGCCCGAGCATGGTCCACCTAGTAGGTATGAGGTGGTGAGGGTCTCGCTAGGGTATGATGTTCTTAGATGGTCCTCTTATGTCGAGTTCTGTGAAGCTGTTTGTCTAGAGGCGGAGATGGAGTAGATGGTAGATACCCTTGTAGACACCCATCTTGTATCTCCTAATCTCCCAGAGTAGCCTCCCAATCCTTGTCTTGGTGTTCTTGTCGTAATGTGTGAATCATGAAGTTGTAAATGAGTGTGGGCTGGGAGAGGAAAGGTCCAAAAGATGTTGAGAAATAGAAGGAAAATAGATCGAAATTTGTGCACGATGACAGCACAAGCACCAAGCGAGGTGCCACTGAGTCGAGGGATCAAGATGAAGGTAAACTGTTTCCCCTCCAAAGATTGTCTATACCACTGAGCAGATTCTATAGAAGTTGACCGCCCTTCCAAGAGGATATGAGTTTCTGGTCCACCAGAAGCCCACTTGCCCCAGCCACAAACCACATGGGGCACGTTGTTCCTTCCCTGAATCAGATACCACTCACCTCATATCACCCCAGCCACATGACCAAAACCAACAAGGAAACCGATCGAATTTGCATAGACACCAGTACAAAGTCCCCCTCCCAGTGATGGCCTTCTTAAAAGTTACGCTCCTGCTTACTTCTTTGAATATTGCTGAGCCATTACCACACCAGAGTTCAGAGAAGCAACACTCTCACAATCACCCACACCACCTATGCAGCTTGAACAACCTGAGGCAGAAGGTAATCATACTTGTCACAAACAATTTTCGTTTGACATCCATCTGCCAGACCCAGACGTTGACATGTATCTAGAAGAGGTCACCAACACACCTCCCGAAAAGACAAGTGATAACTCGAAGGACAGGCAGAAATGGATCTGCAAAGATTATTCGTTAGACCCAGAACCCCCTGAGGCAACACCATCTGCCGCCCCTGAACCAAGTCAGACAGGCAAGATGTCCAAAGCAACCCAAACAAACAAGGAATTGGCACCTCAAACAGGCAAGACACCAACATCTCGAACAGGCGAGACACCAACACCCCAAACAAGCAAGACGCTGGCACCTCAAACAAGCAAGACGCCAGTGACATGAGCGGGCAAGATGCTAGCAACAGCAACACCTGCAAAGGACCAGCTCCTCGGAACCCAGAAGACCTCAAAATGCTTGGTCAGTATCGCTGTGAAGTCCCTGCCCCCACCAACACTATCGGATTCATCACGTTGTCGCACACCAAGTCAGCTTGGGTGATTATTGGTCGATAGTTGAAGTGTATTCTGCCTACCACGCATTATAAAAATCGAGATAAGATTAGATAGCAGACAAGGAAGATAAGATAAGGAAAAGCACAGAAGAGATTAGATTAGATTAGATTAGATAAGAACAACTCTTATCTGATAGAGGCAAAGGTCAGGAGGATATATTCTCCCAAGCTCACAGATAGAAGGACACACCAGGACCCACTCACAGATACAAAGGCCTAGACCTGAAGGGACCCTCAAACAATCACACAATCATCCAAACAAAATGCAGAACACAGGAGAGCAGAAGGACCAGACATATCCCCATGGAAACAGGAGGAACATTCCAGAACACCATAGAAGCCTTGGAATCCTGAAGAATCACAAAGAGACACACAGAACATCATGGAATTCCAAGGAACCTCATGGAAACCATGGCAACTGACAGAATCTGACAGAATCCCACAGAACACCATAGAACATGACAGAACATTCTGGAACATCAAGGAACCTGAAGGAATGAGGAATTATGTAAGCAGATGGAAGATTCTGGAAGCAGATGGA
>Ga0307513_10007806_pt1 | contig 13801 bp, 7 predicted proteins | sample 15_EM_MG_FD_202174 | JGI IMG/M metagenome (GOLD analysis project Ga0307513, IMG submission 202174) | Populus trichocarpa ectomycorrhiza microbial communities from riparian zone in the Pacific Northwest, United States - 15_EM | ecosystem: Host-associated > Plants > Roots > Unclassified | place... | reverse complement strand
ACCACCCCCACCCCGCCCCCCGCCCGAATTAGAAAAAAGAAAATATTTAACGATGTTTTTATTTTTAGATAACAAATTTTGTTTTTAGTAAAAATGCTATAAACCTGACTTGGTTTAGTCAGTTTGCCGACCGGTAACTAGCCTAGACAAGATTTTATATTAAACCGCGTTGAGAGTTAACCATGTTAAATTTGATTATTTTATGATTTGATTAATCTAGTTAAAACTTGGATCAGACCTTTTATGAGTTGTTTTTTTTTTAAAAATAAATTTTAAAATGATACTAGATTGGATTTACCTCTATGAACTAACCCAACTCATAATCCAAATCTTAAGCTGAATCATATCATATGATTGGCCTAGTTTTATAACTTTGCTTTAAATGTTGTATAACTTTAATTCCATGGGTTAAAGTCAAGCGGCTTTCAAGCCAGTAATTAACCTTTTGTAACACGTTGACAATCCAACATGAATATCTTTTTGATTTTGGATCCATTATAATTAGAAACAGGGTTACAAGTTCAGTATTGCTTTCTCATGGAATGACCAAATGCTATCAAAATATGTCATTCGCAATTTGGTTAAACTTTCTCAAAGTCCATGGGAATGCAATAGTGATGGTTATCAAAACCATTGCATTTACTATTATACTGAAATTTCATAGTCCAGATGGGATATTTAGTAAAAGGATAAAGAATAAAAAAAAAATTGGGATTGAAGAGATAGTTCAGATTTATGTTCCCTCTTTATAATTCAAACTAGATTTGTGGCCTGCATAAGTTAAATTTATTTTCAACATAGAAAAAAATGCTAAGAAAAAACATTTGAGAATCTGAGTTATTGGTTAATTGGTAATTCAAATAATAGGATTAATAAAATACAACAACATTAAATAAACTAAAAATAAAATAAAATAAAAAAGGTAAAAAGAACCTAACCTGGATTATTAAACAACTCTAATATTGAAGGGCGAAACAAAAAATAATTAAAAAAAAAACTTGAGTTAAAACAGGTTAACTTGCAAACTTCACGTCCATTGACATAAAATTAAGATAATCTTATAGAGAAAAAAAAACAAGAAAAAATGTTCAAAGTTCAATTCCTAATAAATCAAATGAGAACATGATAATTTCAAAGAATGAAAAATAATAATAAAAAAAAGGCTGAAGTTAAATCTCCAACAAATAAAATGTTGAAAGATAAAAATTAAGAAAGAAAGATAATTAAAAAACGATGAAAAAACTCGATTTGTGCCCACTAGGATTAAGATGCAAAATCTATGACCTAGTTATGATACTAGAATGACCACATTTAAAAGAAAATTGAATATAATCATAAAACTCAATTTTAAAGGATAATATATATATATATATATATATATATATATATATATATAATTTAAAAAGGTAACGAGAAAAAATACTAGTCAACCTGGGTTTACCTGCAAACCCTATAATCATAGGCATATGATTGAGATAAACCAATAGAAGAAAAGGAAAAGAAAAGATGTGAAGACCACTTTTCAATAAACTAAATATTGAAAAATAAAATAAAAATAACTCAATTTAAAAAAAGAACAAAAACAAGTCAACCCCTCTTAAGCTCTGAAATTGGTGACCCTAGTCATGAACCCGAGACTAATCTTATAGAAGGCAAACCGTAAAAAATAATAATGCAAAACTAAAAAAAAGGTTAAAAAAATACATTATCTTTAAGAAAAAGAAAACAAAAAACTATGGAAACCCGAGCACACCTTCTAAACCTGATCCAATCTCTAAAACTAACAACCGGTAAATTTCTGGATTCAAGTTGAATCAAGAAACTTAATTCTCAACCAATTTAATTTTAAAAGATAAAATCATGAAAAAAAATATTAATTAAATTTAATAGAAAACAAAACTCATGGAGGATGAAATTATATATATATATATATATATATATATATATATATATATATATATATATATATATATATATATATATATAAACAATCTAAAAAATGATCCCAAACAAAACAAATAGCAATCAAAATAATAGGGATCAAATTTAACAGATAAAAAAATAGTAGCGGTGAAATTGAAAAACATTTGTAATTTTATGAGGCAAGCATGTTTTATTTTAAAAAAAAAAAATAATGTGACTCCGGCCATAGACCTATAACAAATAAAAAAAGGGTGACATATGGAAAACATAAAAAAATATGGGAACCCAAAAAAAAAAGAATGTTAAAAAAAACCAAATAGAAGGCTCATAATAAAAAACAAAAGTCTAATCATTAATTATATAAATATTAAATAACAAAATTAAAAATTCATCAGCTTAAAAAAAATAAAACAAAACTGTGTGAACCTTTTAAAACCTGACAAATGTCTCAAACTCGCAACCCATTAAATTCTAGATTCGGGCTGAATCAATAAGCTCAATTTTTAACTAATTTAATATTGATTAGCGAAAGTAAATCCAACAAAGAAAAACAAATAAAAAGACTTGAGAAACCTGAGTTATTTTTAAAATCAATGAAAAATATTAGAGAAAGAAAATAAATTAAAAAGAAATTGAAAAAGTGAGAACATAATCCGAAAGATAAAAAAATAAAGGGAGATGAAATAGAAAAAAAATTAATCTTATAAATTGTTTAAAAAATAATATCAAATATTTAAGGATGCAATTAGTAAAAGATATTAATTTCAAGAATTACCAAAAAAACCCAACAAAGAACAATAACTAAAAGGCTTAAGATTACCGGGTCATTTTCAAAACCAAAAAAAAATTTAGCAGAAAGCAAGCTAAAACAATATGTAACCCAATCTCCTATTAAATAAATATTGAAGGATGAGACGGACAAAAAGTTAACTTAGACAAAGGAAAATAAAAAACCAAGCAAACCTAGAAAACATCATAAACCTGGTCAAATATTTAAAACTCGCAACCCGTAAAATCCTGAATTCATTTTCAATCAAAAATTTTATTACAAACCAATTTAAAAAACTTGTCAAAGCAAAAAAATTGACAATCAAAAGAATGAAGATTAAATTATTTGACAGGAAAAAAACAAAGGAGGGTGAAATTGTAAAGCAAAATCAATTTAAAAAATGATTTCGAACAAAAAAATAGCAATCAAAAGAACAATGATCAAATTTAATAGATGAAAAAAGTGAAGAGGGATGAAATTGAAAAGGCATACCAATTTTATAAATTATTCAAGATAATAAAATTATAATAAAAAGAATAAAGATCAAATTTGAAGAATTAAAAAATTAAAGGGTTATTCTAGAGTTGTTAAAGGTTTGTCATGAAAATCTAAATCTAGAGACAGATAAGAGAGGAGAAAAATGATTATCGATGCCACACAATTGGGAATCTTAAAACACGAGCCACCCCATTGCATCGGGGCGCCATGACAATTCCAACAATGTTAGTGATGGCAGCATTCGTTGGTCGGGCAACCTGCACGCGCCGGTTAAATGACTCGGGGGCTAGTAGCACTTACCAGTAAGTTTTTTTAAAAAACAATATCTAACATTTATTAAAATAAAACAATGTCCCTGAAATATCATGATATTAAAAAAAATCATGATAAAAAGATGAAAAAGCTTATATGAGAGAGTTATATTGATTTTATCTTTAAGGTATAAAAGTAATTTAACTATTTAAAAAAAAAATCAGAATTCCCTAAGTGAAAGACAGCATATTATTTTATTGTAGGGATACATAAATATTTTTACTATGTAAAAATATTAAATTATCAACTTAATCTTATATAAATTGTTAAAGATAATTGTGTTATAGTAAAGAGATAATGTTACTATCAATGCCTAGTTAAAATGTTTTTTTTTTAAGTAAGGAGCAATTCTGATTTGTCTCAGGAGCTACAATAAATTCTCAGGTTTTTTTGGTTAATCTAAGTTCAAGATGTAAGAAGTAAAAGCCTGAAGGATTTTCTAATTAAAGTGATTAAAGTGATTGATTTAATCTTGATGAGTAAAAATTGAATTGTTGAATCGTGTCGCAAATCTCTACTAGGAAATATATGTAGTATGGTGGGATTCCTACATTCGTGACGATTCGGTTGTAGCTTTGAGAAGTTTATCTTTAGAGGGCTTGACTTGAGGGTTTGTTCTTGCAAGGTTTTCTTTTCTTATTTTAGATGGGTTTTTTTAAAAATTGTTCATGGAGGTAGGCAATTCTTGATCCAAACATGGTAAATTTTTTATTGTAAATATTGCAAGTATTTGTTATTTTATTTTATTTTATTTTGTAAATATTGCAAGTGTTTGTTATTTTATTTTATTTTATTTTGTAAGTTTTGCACAACACGCAAAAAATCGTAAGATCACATGGCAATAACATCACGTACACAACCGAGCCATTTTGGAGGTACTATCACGTGGCGTGGGATACACTTTCCTCTAACGAGGACTTGGAATTGATTTTCTAACATGTGAGGTGCCTTTTGGAGGATAAAATCGTAAGATCACATGGCAACAATACCTTACAAGAATTGGGCCCAAACCATCACATTTGGATCTAGAATACCAACCAACCATAGCTTAATTTTAAAATTTACAAAAGGATTAATTTTTTTCCAAAATGATTTAAGGATTTTGTATTTTGTAATTTAATAAATAAATCTCATCCAAAAATTTAAGAGATAAATTTAAATTTCGACTAGTGCATTCTATAGTAACGACTTTGTTAGAGTGGGGATTAAAGATTTTGACAAAAACAATAAATAGTGCAAAATAACTTTAATTACCTTCTGGTCTTGTCGCTGAAAGAGGAGGTGGGGGAGAAGGAAGAGCCACGGGCGGAGGTGGAAGAGGCGGTGAGTCCGCTGCGACTGCCGTTGCATTATAAAATAAATTAATTTCATAATGAATATAACAACTAGGAAACAAGACTCTTCCTCCTGTCCTGCTGCTGCAGCAAAAGGGCAAATCACCAATTGCTGCACTGAGACATTGATTGCAATCAAAGCTAGATAAATCCGGTGTGCACTGGGCAAGGCTGTATAGATTTCGGAACGCATCGAAAGACGTTTTGTTCACAGCAAACTTTTTAGCACCTGGAGGAGCACTTGCAGCTCGAGCAGCCAAATCATTCACGGTGGTTCCCACTAGATTGTTAAAACGCTGGGGTTCGGTTGTGATATTCTGTAAGTTCCACATGTAGTAACCAGGGTTTTGATCCACCTTAGAGAAAAAGTTCACGTTAGAGTAACGTAGGATGCACGCATCGTAATACACAATGGACGCTATTCCGATTGGGCAACGCTGGACTATATCTTTGGTGGCGAAGGTGACACAATTTTGGCAAACAGTGTTTCTAACATCGCCACGGCAGATAAACAGGCCGTACACTTGATCAGTGTTCTTCCCGAAAGAGGTGTTGTAGAATCCAATGGTATTATTCCGGGTTGCATTCGAGGCAAGTGAAGAGAGGAGGAGATTTAGATTGACTCGGTAGGTGCTGTTTAATGTGGAGGTGGTTGCGTTATGGCAATTATGATAGAGGTAATTGGCATCCTCCTGTGCTAGAGTGATAATAGCAAGGGTAAGCAACGAGAGCAGGATAACGTTGACTTTGAGAGAGTTCATCTTTTTGGTGATCAGCAAGCTAGCAGCCCTCATGGTGGAAGAAAGAAAGTTATATCTTTTTATCAGATGAAAGGTAATGTGGAAAAGGAATGGAAAGAAGCTTAGCAAAACTGGTTATCAAGCTCTCTAGCTAGCAGCGCTCATGGTGGAAAAAAGAAAGTTATCTTTTATCGGCTTAATTTAGCCAGCTTAGCAAAACTGGAGATTGAAGTCAACGAAAAAAGTCACGCCACATTTATTGTTCTCTTATTGGGAAAAAAGTCAATGATAAATGGGATGTGTTGTAATATAGAAAATATTGTACTTTTCTTGTATATATGTATCTTGCACAGTGCACTACACAGTATCTACTATATGTTGTCCTAGTCATATTTATATAAAAGATGGCTACTGATTATATAAGTTCTTCAATCAATAATAAGTTGTGCTGCAATTTGGTATCAGAGACTAAAATATCTAAACAGATTTACGCTTGTTTCTTCTCCCTCTAATCGGCACATCCTCTTTTTCTTTGCCAAAGAACCTGCTGCAAACGTTTTTCCTCTAAAAAATAACGTTTTTCATCTTCTTTCCTCTTCCCTGCCTCAGTTCTGAAAAATTGCATTGTGTCCAGTCTACACTCTTGTAAACAGATATCATATCAGTAGCCAACTTCGGCTCCCTCTGCAGAAATTCTACTGCAGATTCATTTCAGCATCAACTATCCAACTTCTCCTAGCTTTGTAATATATTTGGGCACTCTGCACAGCAATGCTCCTAGCTTGTGCACCATGGTAATCACGCCTTGCCCAACCTCTCTTTTAGTGACGCTTCCACAACAAATTTTGTCACTTGGTTTCCTGATACTGGGGTAAATCAGCATGTTACTCCAGATATTGTCGGCATGACACATGCAGAACCTTATCTTAGTAATGATCAATTGCATGTTGGTGATGGTAAAGGACTTGTCATATCTCATATAGCCCATAATATCTTACATACCCCTAAACGAGTTTTTATGTTGTCTAATGTCTTGCATGTTCCAAAAATTAAAAAAAAAACTCTTATCTGTTCAACAATTCTGCCGTGAAAACTGTGTCTTTTTTTCATTTCACTCTTCTGTTTTCTATGTTAATGATCTTATAACCAAGGAGGTTCTGCTTTCCGATCAGAGTAAAGATGGCTTTTACATCCTTTCAGAGTCTTCTGCCACGTTTATGCCCTAAGCTTTTCTGTCTGCTAGTTTATTCACCTCTGCTGATATTTGGCATCGTTGACTCGGTCACCCAAGCTCCTAGGTTCTGAGTTTCTTAGTGTCAAATAAAAAGGTCACTTGTACGTCTTGTCTTTTAAATTTTCAGTATCCAACATGTCTGTTAGGAAAATCATTATGTTTGTCATTAGGACCTACGGTCACAAAACATCTGCTCCTCTTGAACTAATTTTTAGTGATGTTTGGGGCCCTGCCCCTGTTTTATCTTCTGATAGTTTCTGTTATTTTGTGATCTTTATGGAAGCGCACACAAAATTTATTTGGTTTTATCCTCTTAGTGTCAAATCTGATGTGTTTAATGTGTTTCATCAATTTCGTTTTGGTTGAACGACAATTCTCTCGCAAAATAAAATCAGTACAAACTGATTGTGGTGGTGAATATCATAAATTAAATTCCTTTTTCAAAACTATTGGTATTCATCATCACATCATATGTCTACATACGCATGAACAAAATGGTACTGTTGAGTGTCGCTACCGTCATATTGTCGAAACTGGTCTTACCCATCTTGGTCACTATAAGGCACCTTTAAAATTCTGGAATTATGCATTTGAAACCTCTGTTTATCTTATTAATCGTATGCTGACATTGGTCTTACAAAACAAATCTATGTTTGAATGTCTGTTTCATCAACCACCTGATTATAGTTTCCTGCGTACTTTCGGATGTCTCTACTTTTCGTTTCTTCAACCATATAATGTTCATAAGCTAGACTATCACTCTACTCCTTGTGTGTTTCTAGGTTATAGTTCATGTCATCTAGGTTATCGTTGTCTTGACTTGTCTTCTGATCGTATTTACATCTCCCGTCATGTTCGCTTCCATGAACATTCCTTTCCATTTCTTAAGTCTGATCATGTTTATACCATAACCCATTCTAACCCACAGTCGACCCCTATCTCCCACCTTCCTGCCTTAACATACTTCTCATCACACAACCTACCTCAAACACCAACCCTCCCCACACACTCCTCGATCCCCTTACCATCATTTGCAACTATGTCTCTTGATCATTTTACAGGTTCAGGTTCTGTTGCTATGAACATCACAGCATCTGACTCTCCTCCTTCTGCTACACCCCCAGCTTCCCCGTCAGGCCCTGCATCTCCTTCACAGGTCCCTGCACAGTCACCACCAGGCTTAGATCTCTGTATTGATCTTTCCAGCTACTCCATTCCACTGCAGCAAACGCCCATCAGGTCTTCTGACTCTCCTGCTCTAGTGGTTTCCCGACAGCACCCCATGGTGCTGCGTCCCCGACAGCACAAGTCTATCAACTTGAGCTCAGTTTCTACCTCTCCACTACCTCCTAACTCACTGGTAACATGTTCCCCTGCTCATGAACCTTTGTCTTTCAAAGAAGCTAACCGTTTTCTGTGCTGGCATTCTGCTATGAGATCTAAAATTACAACTTTACATGCCAATGGTACTTGGTTTTTTGTTCCATATAAGCCTTTTATGAATGTTGTTGGTTGCCGATGGGTTTACAAAATCAAGCACCGAGCTTATGGTATTGTTGAACGTTACAAGGCGCGTTTGGTTATATGAGGGTTCATGCAACAGGAAGGTATCGACTACTCAGAAACCTTCAGTCATGTTGTTAAACCGACCACTGTCCACCTAGTCCTTGTCATTGTCGTATGTAATCGTTAGCAGATACGACAACTTGATGTTCATAATGTCTTTCTCAATTATTCACTTCAGGAGGTTGTTTATATGCAATAACCCATGAAATTTGTCGACCATGTCTTGCCAACTCATGTGTGTCGCCTTTACAAGTCTTTTTATGGTTTAAAATAAGCCCCGCGGGCTTGGTACAAATGACTGAGTGACTTTCTTCTGTCGGTTGGCTTTCACGCTTCCATGGTTGATACTTCCTTATTCATTCTGAATGTGAATCATGATATTTGTTATTTGCTTGTCTATGTGGATGACATTTTGCTTACTGGTAGTAACTCCACTTTGATTCAACGTCTTGTTATCCTGCTGAGTTCAGAATTCAAACTCCAAGATCTGGGTAATGCTCACTATTTCTTGGGGATTGAAGTTACTCCCACCAGTATGGGTCTCATGCTTAGTCAACATAAATATGCTCTTGATATCCTGAGTCATGCTGGTATGTCATCGTGCAAGCCTGTTGATACACTAGCTTTTGCCTCCAAGAGTGGCCTACCGACTAGTGAGCCATTCTCGGACCCCACTTGTTTTCGTCAAATTATTGGTGCTTTTCAGTATCTCACATTTACTAGACCAAACATATGTTATGTTGTCAATAAGGTATGTCAGTTTATGCATGCTCCTACTAAGAGTCATTGGGCGGCTGTCAAACGTATACTACAATACTTGAAAGGTACGTCTTCCTTTGGTCTTCACCTTACTCGTGGCTCATTGTTATCACTTCATGGTTTTACTGATGCTGATTGGGTGGGGAGCATTGATGATCGAAAGTCTACGGGTGGCTACATTGTCTTTCTCGGCACCACTCCCATTTCATGGAAATTTGGCAAGCAACGTACTGTTGCTCGCTCCTCCACTAAAGTAGAATATAAAGCATTAGTTGATGGTACTGCTAAGGTTCTTTGGCTTCGCTATCTTTTAACAGATTTATGTTTTTCTCCCAGTCTTGTTACCACCATTTGGTGCGACAATTTGGGTGCTACGTATTTGTATGCTAATCCTATCTTCCATGCACGTACAAATCATGTTGTGGTTGATTATCACTTTGTTCGTGATAGAGTGGCTAAAAAGGAGATACAAATTCGTTTTATATCCTCCAAAGACCAAGTAGCTGATGTTCTTACTAAGTCATTTCCCCACTCTGCTTTTGCTTCTTTGCGGTTCAAGCTTCATGTGGTTCACCCATCTTTAGCTTGAGGGGGTGTATTATGGGATTTGTTGTAATATAGAAAATATTGTACTTTACTTGTATATATTTATCCTGCGTAATGCGCTATACAGTAACTAGAACTTATGATTGATTGAAGGACTTACATAATCAGTAGTCATTTCTTATATATATATAAGAAATGACTACTGATTATGTAAGTCCTTCAATCAATCATAAGTTCTGCTTTAACTATAGTGGACAGAGATCATGGAGTCCCTTGCTTTCTACTACTATGTGTTCATTTCTTAGAAATTTCTATATCAAGTTTTTCTATTAGAGAGGATTAACACTGGCACTGGCACTTATTGATTGATCGCAATCTTTACTTTAGAATAACTAATTAAAATCATTTAATATTATATCATTTTATTAATTAATTAAATAATATACACTCTATAATAATGGATAAAAAATAGCAAATTTTTTAATAGAAACATAGTGTTAGATATCTTCTTTTCTCATTATTTAAAATTACCTATTAGTTCACTCAAATCCAAGTTTTTAATTTCTAATTTATATATAATTTTTTTTTTGTATAGATGAACTATGTTTTTAAAACTAAAAAATATTTATTTTAAATTAATATTTTTAATATGTCTAGCCTTGTATATTATTCCAATCAAGTGAACACCACCCACCCTCTTTATGCGACGTGTATTATATCTTATTGTGGTCAAAAAGGCATAACCGTTGTGTTGTCTGAAGCATCCAGTGGCAATGTAAATAATAAGGTGACACGTGTAATGAAATTCATAGTGGTTGGTGGTGGTTAGATTTTTTTTTTCCTCTAACTCTTCTTTAGGCTATGTTTGTTTCCTGGAAAGTGGTTTCCGGAAAACCACTTTCCAAACTTTCCTGTATTTGTTTGCCATTAGAAAAGTTGGTCAACGGAAAACACTTTCCCGTCAAAGGAAAATTTGGTTTGGTTTCCAGGAAAGTGTTTTCCTGGAAAATTTGGATGGAAAACACTTTCTGGAAGTTGTGAAAAATTTAGAAATGTCATATTATTTGCTGATTATATCAAATTTGGTCCTCAAACTTTTGATTGATATATATATTTTTTTTGTTTTGAATATTTATTTTTCAATTTCATCTCTTAAAATTTAATTTTTATATTAACTTTGGTCCTCATTTTTATAATTGTTATTAGTTTTTCCCTTATTATTTTTTTTATTGAAATTTTTTATCTATCAAATTTGATTCTTATTCTTTTGATTGTTACTTATTTTATTTGAAATAATTTATGAAATTTTAATTATTATTATTTTAATTTCTTTATCTTTCATTTTTTTTATTTTTTAGATTTGATTTCTATTATTTTGATTAATATTTATTTTATTTGAGATAATTTATGAAGTTATATTTCTTTTCAATTTCATTTTCATTCAACTTTTTAATTTGTAAGATTTGTTCCTCATTATTTTAATAAACTTCAGAAAAATAAAACATTAATAAGTTATTTTCCAGCTCATTTTCCATGACATAACTAAACACAGGAAAGTGTTTTCCAACTTATTTTTTATTACACTACCAAACATCAGAAAATAATTCACTTTTCCGGAATTCACTTTCTAAAAGAAAACTACTTTTCAGCAAACAAACGGGGCCTAAATTTTTGCTGTGTTAATAAAAAATTACAGTTTTCCTGTATTTATTTTTTTTAATTGTGGTTTTTTTTACTCGTCTTTATTTATAATTGTTTAGAACCAAAAGAATCTATATTTTTAGAAGTGTTACAGTGTGATTGATTGGACTGATGATCTAGATCCACTAAAAAAAACCTCCAGAAAAGAACAAGATCTGGCCCAACGACACCCCCACCACCTACCCTCCAACAGAACAACGATCCCACCCCCACCAATAGTAATCTTGACCTGGTTCATCACTGTGATCTCGTCCGTCAATCTAAGATTCTAATCTTTGCCATGATTGTTGCCAACAAGCCACTTGTCGTTGTATCGTTAGCTGGCCCACGTCATTTATAAACAAGTAATCCAAATCAAATCTGGGCAGGTTAATGGAGTTATAGGCGTACTTGTGTTTGGATAAAATGCTGGTGTAACTGACTTTTCAAATGTACAAGGGTCGTGAAAACCAAGTCAAGAAAAGATCAATGTACCTACCTAAGAAGAAACAAAAATAAAACATGTAAAATATTAATAAAAAAATAATTGGCCAAGTTTTACATGGTTTGACCCGAGATTTTTCATTGCTATTTAAGTTAGTATTTTTATTTCAGTTTCGTCATTCATATTGATTTATAATTTTTATTTATTTTTTATTGACGCAAGTGGTTACTTCATCAAATAAAAAAAATATTCTAAGAAACATGATTACTACACATAACAACTAAGTATATGACTTGTATTAGTGGAATAAATATCTTAGTCTATTTATCAAATATTTAATTAATTAGATGAAAGTATAAACATTTTGTTTTGCTATTATGAATTTTTATACATATAAAGAATGCATTAAATGTAGAATTTGAGAGAATTTTCATCTTTTGGGTGATCAGCTAGCTAGCAGGCCTCACGGTGGAAGAAAGAAAGTTGTATCTCTTATCGGCTTTAGCCAGCTTAGCAAAACTGGAGATTGAAGTCATTGAAAAAAAAGTCAATATCAAGCTTTTCTACAAGAGAGGATTAATTAGCACTGGCACTTATTGATCGAGCGCAATCTTTACTTTAGAATAACTAATTAAAATCATTTAATATTATATATCATTTTACTAATTAATTAAATAATATACACTCTATAATAATGGTTAAAAAATAGCAATTTTTTAATAGAAACATATTGTTAGATATCTTCTTTTCACATTATTTAAAATTACCTATTAGTTCACTTTTAATAAACAAAATATTCTTGTTAGACTGATAACTTCCTTTTCTTTTCTAGGAAAATTAAATAGTAGTTTCATTACATTGTTTAAATAAAGTGCAAATAAATTATTATTTTAATACAGAAATTATAACTTGATAATTGACAATACAACCGGTGTAATATTCTTTGAAGTAACAACTATAGTCCTTTCAATATTTTGGACCCTTTGCTAAGTTCATATTTGATATTTCAGGAAACAAAAAATTTATTACAAGCATATTTAAAAATCAGAACAATATTATTTAAGTCATGCTTTTATAAGAAAAAAATTTATATATTACATAACATATATATATACACACACACATACACACAAACACGCTACTTATGTAACTCGCGCTCTGCCGCAGGTCAAATATTTTTATTTTTCATAAAAATATTATATATGCATATTTTTTCAATGCATTTTTGTACTTCAAAAAATTTAACAAATCAAAAAGTCTATGAACACATGTAATCAAATAAATTGAAAACTATATGTGCTCATGAATAAATAAAAAAATCATTAATGACGTCTAAAAACAAAACTTGAAAAACCAAGAGACAAATATAGATTAAGATATTTAATCTCGCAAGATAGGACATTTAACCGACCATGTTTTCTAATTTTTGTTTATTAAAATATTTTTTATTTAATCAAACGATAATAGAAATAGACAAACATATTAAATTGATTGAATAAAATAAAAAAAAAAACAAGAATAATATGTAAGGCTACACATATTAGAAATATCATCTGAAAATAAATATTTTTTATTTTCATAAACATAGTTTATCTATAAAAAAGATAAAAAAAAAATCATAAATGAATAAAAAAACCTCTTTAAAAATTAAACGCATAACCAAAAAATCATCATTATTTAAAAGAGACTCTCTAAACAAAATAAAAAAGAAAAAATGTATTATGTAAATATAAATAATTTTTTTTAAGAAAATAAAAAACGCATTAATTGAAATTCAAAAAATAGGGAAAAAAGGGTCAGGCCAGCCCGTTTAGCCCATTTCACCAAGGCCCACACGACTAGACCTTTTTTTTAATCTGTGCGTCCGTCTTTTTTTTTGAAAAAGAAACAGACGATGCGTCGCATGCTGAGGCAAACGACCCCGTCGCCTGTTTTGCCCAGATTCCAGCCATTATGATGGCTGGAAAATCGGGATTTATGTTTTTTTGACTCAAA
>Ga0307513_10007805_pt1 | contig 13801 bp, 15 predicted proteins | sample 15_EM_MG_FD_202174 | JGI IMG/M metagenome (GOLD analysis project Ga0307513, IMG submission 202174) | Populus trichocarpa ectomycorrhiza microbial communities from riparian zone in the Pacific Northwest, United States - 15_EM | ecosystem: Host-associated > Plants > Roots > Unclassified | place... | reverse complement strand
CGGGATGTGGGTAAGGTCCGACGTCACGTCAGGACGCAATCGGCGTTGGGAATGGCGTCCGGACGCTGGGGACGCAGAGGACGGAAAAACGACGTCGGATGCGTCCGGACGCGGCGCCCGCGCCTCACACCCAGGATTAATTTTTGCTGATGACAATGAAACTTTCGGACAAAGCTATACTTCCGACAAAAGGATCAAAGTTTCCGGCGGGTCATGACATCTATGCCCTGACTGAGGGCCTGGTACCAGCCAAAGGACAGACCATGGTAGAAATGGGTATTGCGATAGGATTGCCGGAGAGAACCTACGGCAGGCTAGCCGCAAGAAGTGGTATGGCTTGCAAGATGGCAATAGCCGTTGGCGGTGGTGTAATAGAAGCAGATTACACTGGAGAAATTAAGGTCGTACTTCGAAATCATGGCACAGCGGACTGCGTGTTTAAAGCAGGAGATCGGATAGCACAACTCATAATTGAGACAATTGCCAACACCGATGCCATGGAAGTAGATAATTTAGGAAAAACCGGGCGAGGAGAAATAGCTTTCGGATCAAGGGACCTAAACACTAAGCGATGCATCACGGCTAAAGAAGCAGAAGTCAAAGTATGTTTTCTTCACACAGACACGGGAGACAATCAATTCTTTACAGCAGCTGATATCGGGTAACACCCTCGCTTGATGAAAGAAAGGAAATGTTTTCAAGCGCTGACTTCAATGCAGCCCTGACGCGAACAATGAATGATGCATTCTTGGACAAGATTAGCGTGGCTGGCAAGGAGGATGAGAAGTGGCAGGAACGGGGCCGTGAACTAGTCAGGTTAAGAGAAAGTGGACAGAAGATGCCGGATTAATGGATAGAAAACAAGGGGTTACTGTACTACAAAAATAGGTTATACATCCCAGATGACAGAGCCCTTCAGACCGAGATAGGCCAAGGCTGTCACAACTCGTTAATAGCAGGGCACTTCGGACAGGAAAAAAGTGATTGAGATAGTAACAAGGGATTTCTACTGGAAAATGCTTGCCATCTAGATCAGAGACTACGTACGATCCTGCGACGAATGTCAACACAGTAAATCCCCGCGGTATGCTGCGTACGGATTACTTCAACCATTAGAAGTACCCTATGCCGCCTGGAGCTCCATATCGACGCACATCATCACACAGGTACCAGAATCTCCGGGTAAGACCCAGATAATGGTAGTGGTAGAGCGGTTCACGAAAATGGTCCACTTCATCGGCCTCCACCAAAACGCGACCGCAAAGGATGTTGCGGAAGCTTTCCTTCTGGAAGTTTGGAAACTTCACGGATAACCAACCGAAATCATATCGGACATGGATGCGAAGTTCTCCTGCAAATTGTGGGAATCATTGTGCAAAATGTGCGGAGTTAAGCCGCGCATGTCACCGGCGTACGACCCGCAGACAGAGGTACAAAGGCAAAGAACCAACCAAGTGCTGGAAGGTTACTTACGAACATTTGTCAATTACGATCAGGAAGACTGGTACCAACAATGGCCACTAGCTGAACATGCCTGGAACAACTGGGCAACCAACGCACACAAGATGACACCATTCTTCGCCAACTACGGTTTTCATCCACAGATGCAGTGGATGAAAGAAAGCGAAGCATATAACCCTAGGGCAAACATGTATGCTCACTGGATGCTGGACATACATTGACAGGCGAAACAAACGCTAGAAAATACTCAGGAATTGATTAAAAAGAATTATGAGCAGAAGGCGACGGAACAGCCCAGCATCGAAGTCGGCGACTTGGTAATGGGGAATGCGAAGAACATACGAATCAAACCTCGGTCAAAAACGCTGAGTCCGAAACTATATGGCCCTTTCAAAATTTTACATATGAAAGGAAGTAGGGCATACAAGTAATAAATATCGCCGAGGTGGAAAATTCATCCTCTGTTTCATGTGTCGCTGTTGGAACCCTCCCGAGCCTCGAACCGACCAAATCGCGAACTACCACCCAGAGATCCAGAAGAAATCGATGGTGATTTAGAGTGGGAGGTAGAAAGAATCGTCAAGAGTGAGATGATATCCTGTACGCGAAAGGTTAGAGGAAGAAATAAAGCGATGAAAGAACTTCGGTATTTTGTGAAAAGGAAAGGCTGCGGGGAGGATGAAAATACTTGGGAGGCACCCGAAGGTATGAAGAACGCGCGGGAAGAGGTGGAAAGGTTTCATAGGGAAAACCGGGAGATGCCGGGCCCGAGAGCGGTCGTGTAATATAAGAAAGTTTTTCCCTCTGTGAACAAGTAAACGCTGGTGGTTTTTACCCCTACTATGTGGAGCTCGAGATGGAAGATAGATTGTATAATAGACATAGAGTAGTAGGGATGAACACTTCGAAGATGGGAACTCGTGTTAGGTGCATGGACTCCCCGAAAGGATTTACAGGGTAAGGTTACCCTACCCTGACACGCACGAACTTCCCAGGAAAAAGATAACACCCCCCTCCAGCCCCGCCGTTGGGACGGCCCGTCATGACAGACCGCCCAGCTAGTTGCATCCCAACACCAACGACCACTATCAAGGGAACACCTCTTATAACACAGTATAGGCCGCGGCCGTCAGTCAGACCGGGTCCCGTTCGCAGGATATATGAGGGGAGGCCTCCTTGCACCTTATGCAAGTAGAAGCTGGTGAATCGGGCCACGGCGCCTCAGGTTACAGACACTTGAAGACAGACAGTCGGCAGGGTTGGTCAAAGGTAAGCAGACATTTCGAACGAAAGTTAGTCCCCTCGTACCTACAAAGTCGTGTAGACCATGTAGGAGGTAACTATGCCCAGCAAGTGGATCGGGTGCATCCACAGAGGACAAGTTGGTAAAAGATTGAGCCTGAGGGAAAAACCTATACGTACGATCCTGCAGACAAGTCGTGTAATGCCGGAAGACTAGAAAACGATATGCAGTTGCATGTCAAATTCTCAACGGAACCAACCAAAGAAGAAAGGCCATCTCCTGTCCAGCGAGTTGGGCTACCCTCGACGAGCAGGAGGGCAAGAAAATTCGTAACCATTGTTGTCAATGGATAAACGGATGAGCTGACACCTGACGTGATCTCCACACGATCAGGAATAACAGAACCGCAGACCGATAAGTTGCCCATGGGAGCAAAAGGTGTGGTAGGGAGTTTTCAGGGTCTACCCTCAGCTGAAGTTCGCAGAATGGTGCACAAGATACTTAGCTAGTATGGAGTCACCATGTATACCGCAATTGCTCAGACACGGAATATAAATATCGAAGCATCTTGGCTGCTATTAGACACAACAAGCACGGAGAAGAGATCTTATCAATATAACAAGTTTTTATCTTATCATTACCAATACTTCAACGATCTATCCCAAAGTATACGATTATATCTAGCCTGCATTACTCGCCTCTTCTTAGCAAGTTCTCTGATATAGAGCGATTCAGGTTCTAGCTGTTGGAATACCTTACGCCGAAGCTACCACCCAACAGCTGACGCCCTGGAATTAGACGACATAGCAACAAGCGAGAGGGGAAAAATTGGTTTCGGGTTAAGTGATCTAAACCACAAGCAAACCATCACGGCCAAAGAAGAAGCCGTCAAAATATGGTTCCTTCCAGCAGCCACCAGCGAGAACGAATTCTTTAGCGCAGCCAATATCTGCTATCACCCGCGGTTACCGACAGAAAAGCAAATGTTACGAAGTGCTCAGGTCAAGTCAGCCCTGACACGAACACTGAATGATTCATTTCTCGACAAGATCAGAGGTGCTGGGAAGGAAAATGAGCAGTGACAGGCACAAGCCCGTGAACTGGTCGGCGTAAGAGAAAGTGGATATAAAATATCCGCTGAATTGACAGAAAAACAGGGCTTACTATGCTCCGAAGATCGATTATAGATCCCCAAAGACGAATCCCTACAAATACTGATAGCCCAAGGCTGTCACGACTCCTTCGTAGCCCGACACTCCAGACAAGAAAAGACAATCTAGATATTAACGAGGTATGTTTACTGGAAGTGACTCGCAGAGTACATCAGAGACTATGAAAAATCCTACGACGATTGTCAACAGACTAAATCAAGGTGGCATGCAAAATACTGACGGCTCCAAGCTCTGGAAGTCGCTTATGCCGCTTGGAGGTCCATTTTGACTGACTTCATCATGCAACTACCCGAGTCTCAGGGGAAGACCCAGATAATAGTAGGGGTAGACAGCTTCACAAAAATGAGGCATTTTATCGGCCCCCATGCAATGGCGACCACAAAAGATGTTGGGGACACCTTCCTTTGGGAGGTCTCGAAACTTCACGGATTCTCTGCTGAAATCATATCTGACATGCATGCGAAGCTTTCTGGAGAGTTTTGGGAATCATTGTGCAAACTGCTAGGAGTCAGACAATGCGTGTCAACCACGTACCAGCCACAAACTGACGGGCAAACCGAAAGAACCAACCAAGTGCTGGATGGTTACTTACGAAAGTTTGTCAACTACGATCAGGACGACTGATACCAACTTTTGCCGTTCGCCGCACATGCGTATAATAACTCGGCGACCAAGGCTCACAACAAGACACTATTCTTCGCCAACTACACTTTTCACCCTCCGCCTGAGTTGATGAAAGAGAGAGAAGTTCATACCTTGGGAGCGACAATGGATGCTTAGTGGATGCAGGACATACATCGACAAGCGAAACAAACGCTGGAAAACACGCGAGAATCGATGAAGCAATATTAGCACCCAAGAGCAACAGAACAGCCCAGCCTCGGGGTCGGCTGCTTGGTAATGTTGAATGCGAAGAACATACATACCAAACGACCCTCAAAGAAGCTGAGTCCCCACCAGTATGGCCCTTTGAAAGGTCTCCCAACAAATGGAAGTAGGGCATACAAGTTAGAAATATCACCTGGTTGGAAAATTCATCCTTGGTTTCACATTTCACTGTCAGAACCTTACTGAACCTTGAACATACCGAATCTCGAACAACCACCACGAGATCCCAAGGACATCGAGGGAGATTTGGAGTTGGAAGTAGGAAGGATCGTCCAAAGTGAGATCATTTCATATACAGAAAAGGTTCGACCAAGGAATAAACCAATGCACCAGGTTGTGTATTTTGTAAAATTGAAAGGCAGGGCGGAGGATGAAAATAATTGGGAACCCCCGGAGGGCATGAAGAACACGCTGGAAGAGGTGGACAGGTTTTATAGGAACAATCCAGAGATGCCAAGCCCGTGAGAGGTCGAGTAACATAAGACAGGTTTTCCATTAGTGGACAAGTAAACGCTGGTGGTTTTTACCCCTAAGATGTGCAGCATGAGAGACCAGATAGATTGTATAATAGACTTAGAGTATTCGGAACGAACACTTCGAAGAGGGGAGCTCGTATTAGGTGCAAGCACTCCCAATAAGGATTTACAGGGGAGAGTCACCCTACCTTGACCCGCACGAAGTTGAAAGGAAAAAGATAACACCCGTCTCGAGCCCCGGCATTGGGACGGCGCGTTATCACTGGCCACCAGGGTAGTCGCATCCCAACACCAAAGGCCACTATCAATGGAAGACATCTTATAACCCCGTATAAGTCGCTGTTATCAGTCCGACCAGATCCTGTTCACAGGATATATGGGGGGAGACCTCTGGGCACCTTATGCAGGTGGAGGCAGGTGAATCGGAAGACGGTGCATAACGTTACAGACACTTGAAGACAGACAGTTGGCAGGGTTGGTCGAGGGGAACGGCACGTTTTGCACAAAGGTTAGTTCCCTCGTACCTACAAACACGTGTTGCGTATGAAGGAGGTAACTATGGCCATTAAGTCGCTCGGGTGCATCCACAAAGGACAGGTTGGTAAAGGATGGAGTGCGAGGGAAAAAACACATCGGTATGACCCTCAGGGCAAGTCTTGTAATGCCGGAATCCCAGAACACGATATGCAGCCGCATGTCGAATTCTCGCTGGTACCAACCAAAGAAGATTAGCCAGCTTCTGTCCAGCGAGTTAGACTACCCTCCGTGACCCCTGGGGTAAGATAATTCGTCACCATTGCTGTCAACGGATGAAATGGATGAGCTGACTCCTGATGTGGTCTCCACCACATCAGGAATAACAGAAGTGCAACCCTATAAGTTGGCCATCAGAGCAAAAGGTGTTGTAGAGAGTTTTCAGGGTTCACAAGTGTTCGCACCCAAGTGAGGTTCACAGCATTATGAACGGGGTACTTAGTTAGTATAGACTTACCATGCATACCGCGATTGCTCAGACGCGGAATATAAATATCGAAGCATCTTGGCTTCTATTAGACACAACACGCACGGAGAAGAGATCTTCCCAATATAATAAGTTTTTCCACTTAATCATTACAAATACTTCAACTAACTATACCGAAGTAACCTTTATATCTAGCCTACCTTACTCGGGTCTTCTTCTTGAGTTCTCCAATATAATAGTTATTCAAGTCCTGGCTGTCAGAATACCTCATGCCGCAGCTACAACCTAACACGTTAGGAGTAAGCGGAGACCGACTGTTTATCGGACTGGGCATGTCCGCAAGTTGCCGAGTCAGGTTATGCTCACCATCGGGTCCGTCCGGCTCAACCCCAATGCCGGCATCGATTGTCGCCACCTCGCTGGCCACCTTCCTCTGTGTTTCTCTACTTCCATCCGAACCGTAGGGGTCATTGACCTCTTGCATGACCGCTAGGTTGCATTTACCACTGTTATTGGCTGGGGTGCGTGATGCTTTCCCTAGGTCAGTCTCCCGTTCTCCTTGTCCCCTACACCTCAAAACAGGAGTGCCCAAGTTAGCACAAGTGACAGAAGCTTGTATACGAGAAGACTCTGGCTCTAATTCGCCAGCATCCGCCCCCTTGATGGGGTGTGTTTGCACTTTCTTTTTTGTACTATTAACACTCGCGGTGCATCTGCAAAAACGGATCTTGCGTGTGATCCGCCTGCGTTGTGTCCTGATGCCAGCCCCAGATATTCTGCGTCCCAAGTGTCCTGGGGGTTCCGACTTGCGTCGCAACGTGCCTTCCATCCTGACGCAACCTGGCAGTCTCCCGCCCTCCAGACTACCCCAGATTCTCGCTCTCGTCGCCTCTTCCTCCTGATCATGCTCGTCTCTTCTTCTCTGCGTCCTGACCTATCCTGCCGCTCATCCCCGGGCGAGTACTCTCAACCTGAATTAATTCGCTGCATGTGCAGATGTGGGTCTGCTGGCATCTGAGGCAGCACCACCTTTTCTTTTCACATCTCAGATCACAGGTATCACGTATCACGCCTCACTGGTCGGGTGAATTCATGATGTGGGTTTAAAGTCCCTTCTATATCTTCTATATACAGTATCAAGCTCATGTATGATTCTCCCACATAGCCCAGTCCGGATTCTATCATCCAGATTCTTTAATAAACCTCATTCAATGTTCTCAAATCAATCCGGCTATTTATACGCCAGGCCCGGTCCTCCTTGTGGATCCGATGCGCCAAACTGTGGATTGTCCCTATATCTTCTATTGTAAACCCTCGTGCGTCCTCCCTCATCTGAACTGTATCAAGGCCATGTGGATCCGATAGACGCCCTTAGTTCATTGGGGTTAGCATTAGACCACGGGCGATCCGACGCAAAGTATCATCGGATCTGTAGTCCCTGATTTTTATGAGGGCAACTAGCTTTGCCGGCAGACAACCCTTCAGCCCACCATACATTTCTTCCGTACTCGCTTGCACCCAAACCCAATTATTGTGACTTCCCGGGTGTCTAAGGTGTAGATCGTCAGTGGATCATGCTTGGTGGATCACGTAAACATCGGCTTCTTGGAATGCACGAACCAGGATTTAAGTTGTGTGAGTAGCTCAACTGGGAATGATCGAAGCATCGCATCGTCCTCAGGATAACAGTGCGCTGCGGGCAGGTTATGCCTGCTATATTGGATCAATTCACGATATATAATCTCGAGTGAGACTTCCGAGATCTGGGTAACATCCAGGACGTTGGAAACATCTTCCCGACTTCCCTTCAGGAGCCTCATGCCGACAACTGGCGCTGCTGTGGTCACGGTGCTGGTTGTCCTGTCTAAATGATACAAGACGTCACCTGAGAGATTGGCGACGCGACATTTTAGAAATTCAAGGTTCAACAGTTGCATTCTGCTGGCATGTTGACGACAGTAGCTGTCGACGATCTGGCGTATCTGCATCATTTTTGTTCGACTGGCGCCATCTGTCTTTAAGCTGCGTCTTTTGAGTGAGCTCTCCGATCTCCGTGGAATACATCGGAATGTTGCCAAACTGGCGTATATGGTCACAAAAGTGTCTTAGTAGATGGATCTTGATAAAGGTGAAATGCGATTCGCCATGGACCAAGTCCAGACAGAGGTCGATTTCTTCTTGACCATTCTCATCGCGTATCCGGCGCCATAGGGATGGGGCCACTAGCTCAATCACCAGGGCTCCCTAACGTCGAATCGCCCTTCGTTGCTTCTCAACCTTGTCCTGTGTGCGTTTTGTTACTCGAAATTCTAAGAAGATATCTTTTACCTTATGAAACAGGTCCAGATAATCTTCCATGTAGGCTAGGGTGTCAGGTGTGTGGCTTCGATATTGCGCCATCATATTGATTTTGACAAGTGCCCTGACGCATCCGCGATCATGTTTGAAAGGGATTACTTGTGCACCTCCAGGCTGGTGGAGTGCCACGGCGAGAACTCCCAAAATACAGCGCCCCAGATTGCTTATCTCTTTCCCTTGCCACTGCGTGACTTCACTGTAGGCTTTTTTGGGGACCAAGAATCCCGGGTATGGCGGTAATACCTTCCAAATGTCGTCGCAAGCCTGCAGTCACCCATATTTCTTCAGAAAGCCCTCGATCCAGTCTATTATGTGCTTCAATAGCCTGAGATACATGGTATGGAGCATGTCTCGCTTGTATAGATCAGACGCTGAAACCCGGTCGCGGCAGGGAAAAAGTATTTTGGCTGATACCAGGATTGTCACACATGATGTGGTCGTCGTCGGATCAAGCCTGAGTTCTGATTTTCACACTTCTATCGTTGGTATCTTGTGTAATCTCTGGTTCGATCGCTCCTGGCATTCGTTCCTAATGCGTGGGTAGGCACATCGCATTTAGGACAGGCGTTTGGCTTTAACCCTTTGAGTGCCACGTTTTCAATATGGTCCGCGATCCACACTCATCGAATTGGAAAGCACTGTCGAACCATGCCGTCGGCGCAGTCAATGGCAATACAGGTATGTGCCACGTCCTGTAGGGGTGCGAAGATTTGTTTGAATACATCTTGTAGGCTGTCAGCGTTGATTTTCCTCAGATGTTTGTCTGCATTGGAGGAGGTTGAGAATTTGGAAGGAATAGGCAATAAGGGGAGAAGCAGAACAGCGATTGAACCTGTGCTGTTGCTCCTGGCCGATGGAAGATTTCCGATAGTAATGGAGAGAGGCCACGCTTTCTTGTCACCCGAGAAGTTGGTGAGGTTAGTCTGATCTGATATCCCAATTATTGGAACAACTGTAGCACCTGGCAAAAGCGTCTCATATGATCTGTCGGCTAAGGTCTTTTAAAGGGTGTAGAACTCTGATGCTCTACTTGCACGTCCCACCACCAATCCGCCGTATGCATTCCTGCTTATATTCTCTGCCCAGTGGAGACATATTCAGGCCGTGGCGCGTAGACCAAGTTGTCTCAGTATGCGATCTGGCGAAGGAGAGATATAATATGACCTAGTACAATGCGCTAACAAAAGTGGCAAAGTTCTTTGGCCATCATCAACACGTCGTTCGAACCATCGCAGATATTGACTGTATGGATCCAGTAACCGGAGATGGTTCTCCAGCTTGTGCATGGAGCTATTCCCGACTGATTCAGCATCTCCTAGGCCACTCGAGAAGTATTGATTGATTCTTGATTTGGATACTTTTCCCTCAATGAACCAGGATGCCAGTTTGAAACCTTGTTCGGTATTGAATGGTGCCCATGGGTCGTCGCACAGGTTGCTGTATTCATGCTCAAAACCGTCGACGTCTCCGATTACTTGCCCGGCGCCTTCATAAAGAATCTGTTTGCCGGCAGAGGGTGACGTAGCGTTATCGAATACTTCAGTATCACACTCGTATCCAATTTCTCGAAAAAGTTCATCAGGCTCCGATCCAGCAGGGCCTGGATCAGATTCACAGTCAGAATCCTGGGACTCGCTCGGGTATGGGTTGTGCGATACCCTTGATTCCTGGTTGATATATTGTACAGTTGATACGAGGACACTCTTCAGACCTGGGTGCGCAGTTCTCAGGTGCTTCTCATATGCACCAGACCGGGTGTATTTTCGGCGGAAGAATGGACATTTGCTAGGTATGGTTCAAGTTGGACTTTGCTCCGTTGATCCCTCGGGCTCCATGTAGATTCGAGTGTGCAGCTATGTCGAGTGTTGACACGAACGCGTATTGATCCCATGTCGGGCCAATGGGCGCGCATGTGATAATGATGATCTGGTTGTTCATAGAGTTAGCGTAGGCTTCACGTGGTATCAGCTGTCGTTGCTTTCAACAACTGAGATGACAAATATTATGTTCCCATCCGAATGCGTTTATCATGTTTCATTTATTCAAGTTGCATCAAACAATGGAAGAGTCCTGTCACCAAGGGTCAGATTCGTGTTATCTTATCAAATCAGGAAACAAATTCAACATTCTTTCAAATCACCTAGAGGATCTGGGAGTTTGATATATAAAGTGAATTGATCACGATACTAGATGGCCTTTATACCAAGTTTTATCTCACACTCAGAACCTCCACAACAGCCACGGTTATCACATCACCAGTATCCCTAACTACTGCCATCTATATACACCAAGAATCCACGGATTTGGCGCAGAATAACAACATTGTAGTGTACGCCCTCATACTGGCCGAAGGCGGGCTCCCGCGGGTCAGAGCTATCACCTTCCGCCATTTACTCTCGTTGGGGAGTATTCTCATCGACGCCCCGATCGTTGATTGATTAACGATCATAAGTTGAGCATGGGCATCTCCCATCACCCCAAAAACAAGCCCTCCCCCGTATATGTTTGTTTGCAGGATGCTGTCAAAGATCAGATGTTAGCAAGGGGCTATATTTCAGATAATTGGCACTTCCCAGACGCCAAATTCCAGAAAAACGTTGCAGGCATAAGGAGATTGAAACCTACGTGCCATGAACTCGCGACTGCGCCAGCAGCCAATCACATGAGTAGTATGCAGGAGATCGACGTGGCAGTTCTTCAATTGGTTAAGGACTGTGGAAAGAGGTTGACCACGACCATTGAGACCAATTACCATGTGCCTCCACCCGGCCGGGGCGTCCCCCCTGCGCAAGTCATTGTGAACGCAATATTACTACCTCTAAACGCACCCCCTCAGTGCCAGTGGAGTATTGCAATGGCTGTACCGAAAGCTGGCCCAGTTGTCCAAAACCCTCCGCAGACCAATGCTGCTGGGCCAGCCCAAAACGTACCTGCTCCCCTAGCCAATCCCCAAGGTCAGAACAATCGCCCACCCCCAGGCACGGCGATCCTCCCAGCTCAGAACAATGGTGTCTGCCCTGTAATTATTCGTGCGCAAATCCAGGCGGCTCGCCCAATGGGCATTCTCGGTACGCTACTGGGGATGCAATATTCTTCCCGGGAGAATCCCCAAGCGCAGAACAATCCCCTGCCCCTAGGCCCGGCGATCACCGAAGTTCAGAACAATCCTCCCGGGGTAGTGAATCCCCAAGCATAGAAGAACCCCCCAGCCCCAGGCCCGGCGAATCTCCAAGGTCAGAACAATTCCCCACCTCCAGGCCTGGTGATCCCCTAAGCTCAGAACAGGCCTCCTGGGGCAGCGAATCCCCATGCCCAGAACAACCCCCCACCAGCTGGCGCAGCGAATCTACAAGGTGAGAATAATCCACCCCCACGAGGCCCGGCGAATCCCGGAGCTCGGAATGTTCTGCGCTTGCGGCAGAAATATCATAACACTCCGGCGAATATTTCTGCAATAAACAATCTGGCTCTCTGAATGTTTATCCCTGGTCCGCCAGTACGTGTCCAACATGCTCCGGCGAATGTTCAGGGTCCGAACAGCCCTGCAGGCGCAGCGAATCTCAACGCTCGGAATAATCCTCCCCGGGCAGTGACTCCCGCAGCTCCGAACAATCTTGCCGTGGCAGCGAATCCCCAAGTTCCAAACAATCCAGCCATCCAGCTAAGTATTCCTCAGCGAATCCAAGGGGTTCCTCCAATGGGGATTCTGGGTGCGGCACTAGAGATGCAAGATGCTCCTGCAGTGGATATCCAGGGAGCTGCCCCACTGATCGTGGAGGATCCGGGGGTTGAATAACTTAGCCTGGTACAACCAGTACATGGCGCAGTGTGGGATATGTCCCAAATTAGGGACTTTTTTCGCAACAATCCGCATGTGTTTTTGTTTCACTTACTGATTTAGAATATATAGATTGGAGCGCTATACTTGGACGTTGTTTGGTGGTAGCTTCAGAGTGAGTTATTCCGACAGCTAGGACCTAGATCGTCAGTTATCAGAGAACTTATTCAGATAGGGACCTCCTTCATACACTACACATCTTGGGAGGTACAAGGGGACTAACCTTTGTACAAAACGTCCCATTACTCTTCACCCACTCTTCACACTGTGTGTCTTCACGTGTTTGTAACCTTGTGCGCTGTAGTCAAATTCCCCAGCTTCCACTTGCACAAGGTGCGCCGAGGGCTCCCCTCATATATCCGGCGAAAAGGACTTAGGCGGACGGACGGCCGCAACGTATACGATATTATCACATGTGTCCCATATAGAGGGGTCTGTAGTGTTGGGACGCAACTACCCCGGCGGCCAGTGATGAGGCGCCGTCCCAATGCCGGGGCAGGACAGCTGTATTATCTTTTTCCGTCGAAGTTCGTGCATGTCAAGGTAGGGTAACCTTTCCCTGGAAATCATAACAGGGAGTCCGTGCGCCTAACACAAGCTCCCCTCTACCAAGTGTTTGTCTCTAATACTCATTATCTATTTATACAATCTAACTTCAGTCTCACGCTCCACACCGTAGGCGTAAAAACCACTGGCGTTTCCTTGTCCACTGATGGAAAACCTTTCTATGTCGCTCGACCTCCTCCGTGCCCGGCTGTCACAAATCTTGACTAAGCAAGGCAGATTTCACATGACTCATACTTATGAGTCATAAGGTATGTTGGATTTCACACTATGACGTCACTTGACTCATAGTTCTCTCATGACTACGCACTCGCGAGTTATCGTTATATTATGATTGGTTGATTGTTTCATGACTCACGATTGTGACGTCAAATGATGTAATGACTTTTGCACATGACTCATATTATGAGTCATCGGTTTCACGAATGTGACTCATCTGAGCACATGACTTGGTTTATGAGTTTTGATTGGTTAACGGAATATAGCACGATGAGTCAGGTGAGTCATTGATTGATTTCGCGCTATGACTCATTACGAGTCATAGAGCTTTATGTAGCCCGAGGTGATGAGTCACCAGGGTTAGGGTAGTAGGAAGATGGCTATATGAGGCGCTTGCATGCTACCCAGAGATAGCCACGAACCATCTCTCCTCCACCTCCGGCGATTGAAATCTCAACACCACGAGAAATCATGGGTCACTTTCCCCCACGCACCTGTTAGGTGGTAGCTTCGGCGTGAGGTATTCCGACAGCTAGGACCTTGATCGTAATTATATCGGAGAACTCGTTAAGAAGACGCGAGTAATGTAGGCTAGATATAATGGTTTGCTTCGGTATGGAT
>Ga0307513_10007804_pt1 | contig 13802 bp, 12 predicted proteins | sample 15_EM_MG_FD_202174 | JGI IMG/M metagenome (GOLD analysis project Ga0307513, IMG submission 202174) | Populus trichocarpa ectomycorrhiza microbial communities from riparian zone in the Pacific Northwest, United States - 15_EM | ecosystem: Host-associated > Plants > Roots > Unclassified | place... | reverse complement strand
ATCGGCGCCACAGTGCTGAAAAAGAAAGTCCGCCTTTTCTCGCGCAATGCCATCGAGTGGACCGCTAAGGTCCCCGAGATCACAAGCGCGATAGCAGCGCTGGGCTTGACCTCCGCTGCGCTGGACGGGGAGCTGATCGCCGGCAGCGGAACCAAAGCGGATTTCAATCTTCTGCAAGCGACCCTGTCCGGAGAGAAGCAGGGCGCCCTGTTATTGGCGCTGTTCGATTTGCTGCATGTGGATGGCGTCGATATCAGCGACTCTCCCCTTATCGAGCGCAAGCAGCTGCTGGCCGAGATTTTGAAGAATCCGCCAGGACACCTTTTCCTGAGTTCCCACATTCCCGGACAAGGCGCAGCAGCCTATAAATTGGCTTGCGAACGGGAGTTCGAAGGCATCATTTCCAAACGCGCGGACCGTGGGCATCACCCGGGACGAAGCGATGACTGGCGCAAGACCAAGAGCTTGGTCTCCGACGAATTCGCCATCGTGGGATATACCGCCCCCAAAGGAAGCCGTTCCGGCTTCGGGTCCTTGTTGTTGGCGCGCCCCGACAGCGAGCACGGCTGGTCTTATGCCGGTCGGGTCGGGTCCGGATTCTCGGACGAACTGATCCGCCAGGTATCCAAGACCTTGGATAAAGACGCCCAGGTCAAACCTACCGTGCACGTTCCCCCTCACGACACGGATCTTCGTTCGGCGCGGTGGTTCAAGCCTGCCGGAGTCGTCGAAGTGTTCTACCGGGGCATCGGCGGCTACGGCTTGTTACGGCAGCCGTCCCTGAAAGGGCTGCGGCCGGACAAATCTCCCAAGGACCTGCTCGACTCCGATCGGACCTCGAAGACAGCAACTCCTACAAAGCCCGCCCGCAAGGCCTCTGCCAGGAAGACGGCCAAAGCAGGCCCGCAACGACGGGAGATGGCGGCAGAGGAGAACTTCCGTCTTACCAGTCCGACTCGGGTTGTCTATCCGGACAGGGGCACCACTAAAAAGCAGGTCGCCGACTACTACCGCAGCGTCATGGATTGGTTCCTGCCCGAGATAATCGATCGGCCCGTTTCCATCATCCGTTGCACCCAGGGCGTCGATAGACCCTGCTTCTTCCAGAAGCATCACACCGCCGGCCTTGAGAACGTCGATGCAGTCAAGCTCAAAGAGGAGGCCGGCAACCAGGCTGACTATCTGGTCGCACGCGACGGCCAATCGGTCATGGAAATGGTGCAGTTCAATGCTCTGGAATTCCACCCATGGGGATCGCACGCCGAGGAGCCGGACCGCGCGGACCGCATCGTTTTCGATCTCGACCCCGGTCCCGGCGTTTCATGGAAGGAGATCGTCGCTGCGGCGAGGCAAATCAAGAAACTGCTAGAAGATCTCAAGCTGACCTCCTTTGTGCGCACCTCCGGAGGCAAAGGCCTGCACGTCGTCGTGCCTCTGAATCCCGGTTGCGACTGGGATATCGTGAAGCCATTCGCCCATAGTTTCGCCGACACCATGGCGGGCATGGAACCTTTGAAATTCGTCTCCACCGCCACCAAGAAATTCCGCACCGGCAAGATATTCATCGACTACCTGCGGAACGGCCGTGGCGCCACGAGCGTGGCTTCCTTCTCACTCAGGGCGCGGGAGGGCGCCCCTGTCGCCATGCCGCTGAGATGGGAAGAGCTGGGCAAGGTGAAGAGCGGCGCCCAGTTCGATATCGACAGTGCGCCAGCGCGGATGAAGCGGCTAAAAGAACATCCGTGGAAAGGCATCGAAAAGATCAAGCAGGACCTGGATAAGGTCGGCGAGTTCCTGGCGGGGAGAAGTGGGTGAGCAAACATAGCGCTAGTTCTCGTCTTCCTATTGATGTTCTTCCTTTGTGGCGCTGAGCTTCCGGTTTCAATGAATTCCAGCCAATGAATTCCTGGCTTAGCCGTCAGTAGCGCACCTGGCAACGTTCGCAGAAGGAACTTCGTCAATGCGCAACAGATGACCAACGTGCCCAACCTTTTCGCGATCGGCGACATCGTTAGCGGCTTGAACCAAATCTCGGTCGCCGTGGGACAGGCGGCAATTGCGGTCATTTCTGCGCATCAACGATTGCCTTTCGTCCCACGAGCATGATCGTCCCGTCGCCTGTGGCCGGCTAAGGCCACAGGTTTCCGTAAAGAGAAAGGGTATCGGTCTGCGGTTGCAGTACGCAGTATCGTTGACCCGTGGGCGCTTCCATCACCCACCATGTACGCACTTGCTCGATTCTTCTGGCGCCTAGTTTCTCTAGCCGCTGTACTTCAGCCTCGACATCGTCGGTCTCGATGTCGAGATGTACTCGGCTGGGGTGGGCGACCCGCTGGACAAGGATATTGATATCGCCATTGATCGCGCCCAACTCGCGATAGTTCGCATCGACCGAATCCGCCAGCTTGCGCACGGGGCGGCCAAGCGCCTCACCCCAGAACGCAGCCGCGTCCTGCAAGTCGGAGACTTGGCAATCAATGATGATTTGCGCTAGCCGGCTGCTGTGCATATCAATCAGATCCGCTATGAGGTGGTGCCGACCTCGGCTTGCGTGATGCGGCCGTACTACGGGCATCGCCAGATACGGACCCGGAGTTTCTGAAGTACGAGGCCGCTAACGCTCCTCGGCACGCTCAAGCAAGGATTCTTAGCTATTCTCACGCAGCCATTTCTCGACTGCGTCGGGAGAATTACCGACCGCGTTCACGGCCGCTTTCAGGCGTTCGGCGGTAACCCCATAGTTATCCGCCCAATACTTGACCTCATACGCCTCGGACAGAGAAATGCGGCTGCGATCCGGCTCGCCGGTAATGCTTTTGTCGTCTGCCATATGGAATTCTCGGTGAGATTTGCAGTTAGCCTGCAACAGCAGAAGTTAAGAAAATATGCAATCTCCTTGGCGTGGCTTCATCGCCAGGTAACTACTTCCGTGAAGATGCGAAAAAAGTCCTAACACCGTTGATATGCAGAAGGAACGCGAGCACCTGTCAAACCGACAAGCCGCTCCATTGAGCGTTGAATGCTGATCGATGTTAATCAGAGGCGACGTCCTCCTACGCGGCATTTCGCGTGAGTTTTACAATACCCGCGCGATCTTTCCTCAGCGCCTGCTTGACGGAAAACTTAGGAGAAAAGATGAACACTGCCATCACTGTTCCGATATGGAAGATAGCCGACGTTGGGATTAAATGGATTTCGGGGCCGCCCTCCTCGACACAGGATATCGTCGTCGTTGGTGCCGGCGTCGCTGGATTGACTACCGCGCTTTGCCTGTTGCGCGAAGGGCGGAAAGTACTGTTGATCGAGCGGGAAGACATCGGCGCGGGTGAAACCAGTCGCACTACCGCTCATCTCGCGTCCGCACTGGATGACCGGTTTTTCAGCTTGGCCCGGCATCATGGACGGGCCGGAGCGGCTATCGCGGCGGCGAGCCATGCAGCGGCCATTGATTGGATAGAAAGCCTGGCTCAGGCAAACAGCGAATGCGGTTTCAAGCGAGTACCGGGCTATCTGTTCTCGCACGACGGCGATCTTTCCCAATTGGAAAAGGAGGCGGAAGCGGCCGCGGAGGCGGGGCTTTCGGTTTCCTATCTGAAGGACGGCATCCCCGGCATGCAAGGCTTGGGGCCGGCGCTACGATTCGAAGATCAAGCGCGAATAGACATCGGTTCTTATATCGCCGCATTGGCTCGTGCGGCCAGCGACGCGGGATGCCGTTTCTTACGCGCCGAGGCGACGCAGGTCCGCGGTGGCGACATGCCTATCGTATCGCTGAGAGGAAAAGAAGAGATTACTGCTCGCGCGGTAGTGGTCGCTAGTAACGTTCCCTTCCACGACACCGGAAGTACCTTCCACAAACAGGCGCCTTATCGGAGCTTCGTCGTGGCGGGGCGGATTGAAAAAGACGCCGTACCGGACGCATTGTTCTGGGACGATGGCGATCCCTATCACTACGTTCGCCTGCATGAGTCGGCAGACGGCGACACATTTTTGATAGTAGGCGGAGAGGATCACAAGACCGGTCAAGAGGATGATCCTCAAGTCTATAAGCGACTGCACGATTGGACGCGCGACCATTTCCCAGGCGTAGACACCTTCAACTGGGGTTGGTCGGGGCAAGTGCTGGAACCGGTGGACGGTCTCGGCTTCATCGGCGCCGATCCCGCGAACGAGAATGTCTATCTTATTACCGGGGATTCCGGCAACGGCGTCACCCATGGAACATTGGGCGGGCTACTTGTGTCCGATCTGATCGCGGGCCGGGCCAACGAGTGGGCGACCGTCTATGACCCGGGCAGAAAGCCGGTCGCCAGTGCCGGGGAATGGCTGCGCGAAAACAGCAACGTAGCGCTGCAGTACACCGACTGGATACGCCCCCCCGGAGTAGACGATCCGCACGAGTTGGCGCGCGGAACCGGGGCCATCACCCGCCGCGGCCTGCATCTTGTCGCCGTCTATCGCGCCGGCGACGGCACGTTGCACGCGCACAACGCTCGTTGCCCGCATTTGGGTTGTGTCGTGCGCTGGAGCACCGAGGAAAAATCGTGGGACTGCCCGTGCCACGGCTCGCGATTCGACGCGGCGACGGGAGCCATCCTCAATGGCCCGACCAGCGAACCACTGGAACCCTTCGATCTGCAAGAGCCTTCTGGGCCTGAACCGTGATGGCGCAGGCGGGATGGTGGTACGCCGCATACATTGCTTGGCTTCTGGCGGGTTTCGCGGATTTCATTTGCCACCGCCGGACCGACATCGCCAATACTTCGGGCACCCTGGAATCCATCCTGCATTTGATACAGGTTGTCATCATCGGCACTGCCTTGTTTCTTTGGCTAACATTCGCCCCATCGTTCGGCTTGGTGTTTTCGATCGGCTTTTTGGTGGCACTTCATGCAGTGGCAGGCTATACCGACACACGAGTGGCCTACCGCGTACGCGAGATCAGGCCGATCGAGCAGCATCTGCATAGCGTGCTGGATATCGCGCCGTGGATTGGTTTTGCCGCGCTGGCGGTTGGCTTTCAACAGCAAGCGGACATGGACGCCAACAACTTTGAGTTGCGCCGACCGACGCTGCCTATCGCGGTGTGGGTCGCGATAGTGACGCCAAGTGTAGTGTTGGTCCTGGTGCCTGCCGTACTGGAACTAGTGCAAGCCGTCAGCGCCGGACGGCGCAAGGCGCACGCATAAGGTGGGAAGCAGCAAGGTCGGCCTATTCCGGCTCGGAGCTTGGATGCGCCGGAGAACGCCTCGTTGTTGACCCCCTTTTCAGCATCCTGTACGCAAGCGGCATGCATAGGCCGGCGGCGAAGGCCGAATAGGTGGCCACCATGCCCAGCCCTGATATCCTCCTATCGAAACCGGGACTGAGCCGCGAGGGTACGACGTGATAATCGACCAGATAAGCGAGCGCCGAAATCGATGCGGCCTTGGCGACCTGTCGCTCCGGAGGATCGCTGTCGCGTTTCCAGAGTTCGTATCCGGTCGCCCAGAATAGAGAGCTGGTGTGATGGATGGAAAAGCCAAGGAGGGTGTAACGAGCGCTTACTCCGCGTTGTTCCTTGGCTTTGCGCCCCCACACCCACTGGCTGGCCGCGTTGGTGCCGGAGGCCGGAGCGCCGTCGTTACGCGTACTGAACGATGTCACCATCAAAGTTGAGGCGATTGAAGCGCAGCTGCCGGAGACGACCGCCGACTTCAGCAGAGTAGCGAGGGAGTGTTTGCGATGAAAATTCTCGTCATCGGGGCCAGTGGTCTCATCGGTTCCGAGTTGGCCAGACGCTTGGAATGGTATGGACATACGGTGTATCGCTCCGTGAGGTCGGAAGGCTCGCAAGAGCATCCTTACATCGACTATACGCAACTACCGTCTCATGCCGAACTCGTCCGAATGTTGCGGGACTACGACGTCGTGGTAAATTCGGTAGGCATCTTCGCTGAGAAAGGTAAGCAAACTTTTGATTCGCTTCATGTGAAAGGCCCAACGGCGATTTTCAGGGCGGCGATGGACGCCGACGTAGGACTCGTCGTCCAGATATCGGCCTTGGGCGCCGACAGCGATTCTGAGTTCGGCTACTTGGCTTCCAAAGGCGAAGCCGACGAAAGATTGGAGGCGCTGCCCGTTCGTGCGTTGATAATCCGACCTTCCTTGGTCTTTTCGCGACAGAGTCCAAGCACGTTGCTGTTCGCAAAACTGGCGGCTTTGCCGGTGACGCCACTGCCCGGTGGAGGCACGCAGCGGATCCAGCCTATTCACCTGGAAGACCTGGTAGAAGCAGTGGCTCGAATAATCAGTTCTGGAATGGAGGCCGGCCTCTTGAACGCGGTCGGACCGCATCCGATCTCGGTCAAATCCTATCTAGCCCTCTTCAAGGAAGGAGCCGGTGCCAAGTCGTTTTTCTTTGCAATGCCCACTCCGCTGTTGCGTCCGCTATTGCGGGTCGCCGGCCACTTGCCTGCCTCACCGATTGCGAGCGAACAGGCGCTGGGAATGCTGGAAGCCAACAGCGTTGCCGAGCCTGACCGCGTAGCGAGCGCACTGGGTCGGTTGCCGCGCCCCCCGTCTACGTTCGTACTGCAGGACGCGCATGCGATGCGCACGCAGATAATCCTTTCCTGGGTGCTGCTCTCGATGCGGATAACCTTAGCCGTCATGTGGCTGGTGACGGCCTGGGTCTCCGTTTTTGCTTATCCCGCGCCCGCCAGCGTGAGCATGTTGGAGAAAGTGGGGTTGAACGGGTTCTTCGCGGTCGCTGCCCTGTACGGGGCGGCGGCATTGGATGCCGCATTCGGGCTAGCGACCTTGTTCATGCGCCGCCGCCGCACGCTCTACGTTGCCCAGGCGACGCTGGTGATTCTGTACACCGTCATCATCAGCTTGTGGCTACCCGAGTATTGGTCGCACCCGTTCGGTCCGGTACTGAAGAACATTCCGATCCTGGCGATGATCTTCGCGCTGGCTTTCCTGGATAGAGACGATGGACCTCGTACTTCTTAAGTATCTGCACATAATTTCTTCCACGTTCCTGTTCGGCACAGGAATCGGAACGGCCTTCTATTTGCTGATGGCGAGCCTGACGCGCGACGCAAGAATAGTCGCGGCCGTCGCGCGGTGGGTAGTCATCGCAGACTGGATATTCACCGCGACCACGATCGTTTTCCAGCCCGTGTCCGGCATTTATCTTGCCAAGAGGATGGGCTTGTCTCTCTCCACCCCGTGGCTTTACTGGTCGCTGGTGTTGTACCTCATCGCCGCCTTGGCCTGGTTGCCCGTGGTCTGGCTGCAAATGCGACTGCGCGATATCGCTACCGAAGCGGCGAAGGCTGGACGTGACCTGCCGGATTCGTATGCCTCGCATCTGGGTGCATGGGTGGCGCTGGGAGTACCCGCCCTGCTGTCCTTCCTCGCCATATTCTTCATGATGGTGGCCAAGAGAGTTCCGTTTTTCGATCTGTGAAACGGCCGTTGCGGAGCTTCTTCGGTTTTTCTAAAGTCGAATTGAGACCGTAGCGCTACTCAATGGTAAGAGATGTCCGAGCTCACCTTGCCCCGGAACACGCGGTACGACCACGCCGTATAACCCAGGATCACTGGCAGCAGCACGACCAGCCCGACCAGCACGAAACCTTGCGACTCCGGTGGCGATGCCGCCTCCCATATGCTGAGCGAGGGAGGCACGATGTTGGGCCAAATGCCCAACACCAATCCGGCGAAGCCCAACGCGAAGAAGCACAACGTCAGCACGAAGGGCCGAGCGTCGCGGCCGTTCGCCATGGCGGCCCCCCAAAGCAGAACCGCAACGACAAGTGCCAGCGCCGGCACCGGCGACAACCACCAGAAATTTCCGCTTTCGAACCAGCGCGCCATAATCCGCGAATCGAGAAACGGCAGCCAGGTGCTGACCAGGCCCATGAAGACGACGACGACCATCACCAGCGGGCGCGTCAGCATGCGGGCATTCCGCTGCATGGGTCCCTCCGTCTTCAGGATCAACCAGGTGCTGCCCAGCAGCGCGTAACCGAACACCACCGCGGCGCCCGTAAGCATCGAGAAAGGCGAAAACCAATCGAAGGTTCCGCCTGCGTATTTTCCTTCGCGCAACGGCATTCCTTCGACCAGCGCGCCGAGAATCACGCCCTGCCAGAAGGACGCACAGACCGATCCCAGCGCGAACGCCCAACCCCATAGCCATCGCGACCGCTGGGCCTTGAAGCGGAATTCGAAGGCCACTCCGCGGAACACCAGCGCGACCAGCATCAACAGTACCGGCAGGTAGAGCGCAGACAGGATGATGGCGTAAGCGGACGGAAAAGCGGCCAGCAGACTCGTCCCTCCCAGCACCAGCCAGGTTTCGTTTCCGTCCCAAATGGGCGCAGCGGTGTTCATCATCAGATCCAACTGATCTTCGTCCTCGGCGAAGGGCGCCAACACGCCCAAACCGAGGACGAAGCCGTCGAGCAGCACGTACATCAGCACCCCGAAGCCGATGACGCTGAACCAGACCACCGGCAGCACGCTTGCCATGTCCATCAACGCGTCTCCCTTAGTGCGTCATTGGCGGCGGAAATCGGCCGCGCTGGCGTCCGCTCGCCGCCTTCCGTCTCCGGTGCCGGTTCATGCGCCAAGGGTCCCCTGCGCAAGATCTTCAGCAGGTACCAGATGCCGAACCCGAAGATGAAACCATAGGCGACCACGTACACGGCCAGCGACACCGCCACGCTTAGCGCGCTGATTTCGCTGACCGCCTCTGCCGTGCGCAACAGTCCGTACACCACGTAGGGCTGCCGGCCGATCTCGGTCACGTACCAGCCCGCAAGGATCGCCACGAAGCCGGCAGGTAGCATCAGATTCCAGCTTAGATGCAACCATCGCGCTTGCAGCAATCGCCCGCGATACCACGACCACGCCGAACACAAGGTCAGTATCAACATGGTCAGGCCGATGCCGACCATGACCCGGAAGGCGTAGAACACGGGCGCGACCGGCGGCCGCTCGCTGGGCGGCACGGACGTCAGTGTGGGGATGCGCCCGCCGCGTTCATGGGTAAGGATCAGGCTGCCGAGCTCGGGAATCGCTATTTCATAGTCGTTGCGTTCGCCCTGTTCGTTCGGTATCGCGAAAAGAACCAGAGGCACGCCCTGTCCTGGCTCGGGCTCGTGCCAGTGCGCCTCCATCGCCGCCACTTTGATGGGCTGGTGATGCAGGGTGTTAAGCCCGTGCAAGTCTCCGGCCACGATCTGCAAAGGCACCGCAATGGCGGCGAAACCGACCGCCGCTTTCAGCATGCGGCCGGCCGCCTCCCGATGGACGCTGCGCCGCAGGTACCAGCCGCTGACGCCGCCGATCACGAAACAAGTCGTGATGAATGCAGCGAGGGTCATATGGACCAGTCGGTAGGGGAAAGAAGGATTGAAGACGACGGCGCTCCAATCGGAGGCGCGGAAGGTTCCGTCGACCATCACATACCCCGAGGGCGTATGCAGCCAGCTGTTTGCCGACAGTATCCAGAACGTCGAGAACAACGTCCCCAGCGCAACCAGGCAGGTGGCCAGGAAATGCAGTTTTTCCGGCACGCGTTGCCATCCGAACAGCATGACGCCCAGGAACGACGCCTCCAGGAAGAACGCCGTGAGCACTTCGTAACTCAACAACGGTCCAAGGATGTTGCCGGCGCGCGCGCTCAATACCGACCAGTTGGTGCCGAGCTGGAAGCTCATGACGATGCCGCTGACCACGCCCATGCCGAAAGAGAGCGCGAAGATCTTCAGCCAGAAGAAGTACAGGTCGCGCCACACCGGATCGCGGGTCCGCAGCCAGCGCAATTCCAGGTAGGCCAGCCAGCTGGACAGGCCGATCGTGAACGCTGGAAACATGACGTGGAAACTAATGACGAATCCGAATTGAATCCGGGAAAGCAGCAAGGCATCCATGGGCTCCTCCGCGGGAGGGCCCACGTTAAGCCCCGGCCCGTTAAAGCAGGGTCACGCGCCAGAGCCGTTCTTGTGGGCCGCGCGCGCAGAATCAATGTGCGTCCTGCTAGCGTCGGGGTGACCACAGCGAAGCATTCGCCGTCCGGCTTGCGCATGGCATCTGAGCCGGCTTACGGCGTCAGTACGACTTTCCTGCACTCGTCGCGCTTTTCATTGAAAAGATCGTAAGCCTCCGCGGCATCCGACAGCGGCATGCGATGACTGATGAGGACGTGCGGCTGCAAATCACCTTGCTCTATGAACTCCAGCAACTCGGGCATATAGCGTTGCACATGGGTCTGGCCCATCTTGAATGTCAGTCCCTTGTCGAACGCGTCCCCGAACAGGAAACCGTGGATGAAGCCGGCGTAGACGCCAGGCACGCTCACGGTTCCGCCCCGGCGCGTCGCCGCGATCGCCTGGCGCAGGGCCTTGCCGCTGGATCCCTCCAGTTTTAAATTGGTCAAGGTGGTTTCCAGCACGCTGCCCTTGGCTTCGAAGCCCACCGCGTCGATCGTCGCATCAACGCCGCGGCCATGGGTAACGGCGAGGATGACTTCGGCCGGATCATCTTCCTTGTCGAAGTTGATCGGATGCACGCCGTAGGCGTCCTGCGCAAAAGCCAGGCGATACGGGTGATGGTCCACCATGTAGATCTGTTCGGCGCCCAGCAGGCGCGCGCAGGCGGCGGCCATGCAGCCGACCGGGCCGGCGCCGAAAATGGACACGCTGGATCCTGGGCCCACGCCGGCGTTGAGCACGGCCTGGTAGCCGGTAGGCAGGATATCCGACAGGAACAATACGGTTTCGTCGGGCAGATGCTCGGGCAGGAGCAAAGGACCGGTATTGGCCTTGGGCACCCTGACGAATTCGGCCTGGCCGCCGGCGTAACCTCCGTAGAGATGCGTATAGCCGAACATTCCAGCGCCCGACCGCGCATTCTTCTTGTTGAGGATGGCCCCGTGATCGGGATTGGTTTGCTCGCAGGCCGCGTAGAGTTCGCGATCGCAGAAAAAACAGTCGCCGCATGAAATGGTGAAGGGAATCACCACGCGATCACCGATGCGAAGATCGCGGACTTCTTCGCCTACTTCTTCCACTATGCCCATGAACTCGTGGCCCAGGATGTCTCCGGATTTCATGCCGGGCACCTTGCCCCGATACAAATGCAGGTCGGAGCCACAAATAGCCGTAGCGGTTACGCGCAGGACGATGTCATCGGGCTGTTCCAAAACGGGGTCGGGAACGGTTTCGACGCGCACATCGTGGGCGGAGTGATAGGTAAGCGCTTTCACGGCATCCCCTTGAATAGATGGAAGGCGCCACCGTCCCTGGCGGCGCCCTGCGGCTCAACGCTTGCTTGAGCCAGAGCTGCTTTTGGAACCGGCCGACTTGCTGCCGCTCATGGATTTGCCGCCCGGGGAACCCGAACCTTTCCCCGAGGATTTGTTGTTGTCGCGCTTGTTCTGGCTTTCGCCTTGTTTGCTGGTTGGCATTGGCTTGCTCCGGTTGTGTGCCCCGTAGGGCGTTGTAGACACGACAGTGCGTGTCAAACCAAACGGCCGGTCTCGCGATCGATCGCGCAAGGGCCCTGTATCGTCAATTCCTGGTGCTGCCGCCGTCGCTGCCTTGGCTGCGGGACGCGCCCGACGTCGAGGTTCCCGTGCCGCTGCGCTCGGCACCCGTTTGCGAACTGCCAGATATACCTGAACTGCCGCCGATAACTTCAGCGTCGGAAGACCTGCCATAGGTAGCGGACGTCTGCCCGTACGAGGAACGGCCGGCAAAGCCGCTTTGTTCCATCCGGCTCACCCTTATGTTGTTCTCCACGTCCTTGACGCCGCTGCAGCGCTCGGCAATATCTTCGGCCATATGCTTCATCCAGCGCTGTTCGACAGTGCCGGTGAGCGTGACCACGCCCTGTTTGACTTCGACATTGAGGCCGGTGGCGTCCAGCAGGTCGTCGTCAGAGAGTTTCTCATTGATATCCTCGGTGATGCGCTCGTCCGAACGAGTGAAGTTCTTGGGGCCGCGCCCACGATTGCTCTGCAGAGTAGCGCCCGCTTCGCGGTTTCCGTAGCCGTAACCCTGCCGCTCATACGGCCGGCTGGCCATGCCGCTTTGGCGATCGAATCCGGAGCGCGCATAACCGGAAGATCCCTGTCCCCGCTGCTGCTGCCGCCAATCGCGTTCCTCGGAGTATTGTGTGCCGTAGTCGGCTCCGTGCTGGACATTGCCCTGCGAACCGTAGTCCTGCGATCCGTAACCCTGTGATCCGGATGTGCCGTACCCACCTTGGCCACGACGTCCTTCATAGTCTCTCTGGCCGCTGTAGCGATCATCGTCCTGGCCGCCGTAATCGCTTTGTCCGCCTGGGCTGCCGCTGTACTGGCTCTGCCCGCCATAACCGCCCGGGCCCTCTCTACGAGGCTGGCTTTGGAAATCGCGATCGCCCCCCGAGCCGTAGCCAGCGTAGCTTCCGCGACCCTGGCCTTGCCAATGGCGATTCTGCACCCGCTCGTGGTCGCCGCCTTCGTCCCAGCGCTGCGCATACCGCTCCTGGCCACGTTCGTTTTCGTTTCTGTTCGTCATTTGTTCCCTCCTTTCGTTCAACCAATCGCGTGCGGCTTCTACGCATCGCGTGCCCATCTGCAACGCTTCGCGCGCTACAGCTTTCAACTCCGCCGTACCGGTCGAAGCGTTTTTTTCCGCGCTATGGCGCGCGTTATGTTTTGCTCGGTCATGCACTGATCTGTCCTCCTGCGTTGATGTGAATGGTTTGGCCCGTCATGGAAGCGTCGCGAGAAACTAGAAACACGAAGGCGGGTGCGGATTCGCAAGGCCGCCCGCGGCGTCCGGGCAAGCGCTCCTCTCCGAACCGCTCCGCTTCCTGCGGTGTCGATACGGCCGCAGCGGTTCCGGCCGCCAGATCTCCTACCATCGCTGCGTTGACCCGTATTCCCCGCAGCGCCGCTGCGCGTGAGAACGCGCGCGTGAGCCCCTGGACCGATCCACGCGCAGCCGCTTGCTGCGGCGTTTTCCATTCGTGTTCGGCATCCGCCGCGCATCCGACGTTGATGATGCTGCCGTCCATCGGCAAATAAGGCAGTGCCGCGGTCATCAGGTACAGGTACGCGAACGCGTGACGGGGCGAAAATCCGGCGCGTCCGGATTCGCGCGTGGAGTTGGGCAGCATCGCGTCCTCGCCTGCGTTGTTGACCAGAATATCCAGGCCGCCCAGCTCCGAAACGACGTTCTCGACGATGCGCAGGCAAGTATCGCGATCCGCAGGGTCGCCGGCCAGCAACACGCAATCGGCGCCGCATGCGCGCACCAGGCGACGGGTTTCGTACGCATCCTGCAGGGATTCGAAATAGCAAAGCGCGACTCTCGCCCCCTCACGGGCGAAGCACACCGCGATCGCTCTGCTGATTTCGCTGTCCGCCTTAGTTACTAGCGCAACCAGGCCGTCGAGCCTGCCGTTCGGCCGGTAGTCGCCGTCGGCCGCGTACTCCCGCGGCAGGAATTGTTTGCGCGAATTGACGGAACCGTGTGCTTGGTCGAGTCCCGGCAATGCTAAGTCGCTCACACCGCACCTGTGCCATTTCGAACGTCGAGCATCACGATGCAAGACACATGCCAGTGACCTCCTTCGCAGCCCGCCCCCGCCGCGCAACGCAATCGGACCTCGCTGCTAGCGGAGGCGACAGAAAACGAGCGGACCATGCGGTGTTTTTTTCGCGGAGCATGAAAATGTTTCATCGAAATTCCCGCCGGTGCAGAAACAGAAATCGGACAACGGAGGAAAACAGGCCCGAATCCTTATTCGCGCGA
>Ga0307513_10007803_pt1 | contig 13802 bp, 22 predicted proteins | sample 15_EM_MG_FD_202174 | JGI IMG/M metagenome (GOLD analysis project Ga0307513, IMG submission 202174) | Populus trichocarpa ectomycorrhiza microbial communities from riparian zone in the Pacific Northwest, United States - 15_EM | ecosystem: Host-associated > Plants > Roots > Unclassified | place... | reverse complement strand
GCGTTGCAAAAGGAGGGTTTGTCAAACAATATCACAGAAAGGTCCGTCGAGCGATGGTGCAATCCCTGGAAGGCCGTACTAAAGGCACCAACGACGCAAGCCTGCAGCTATACCCGAAGAAAAGGATAAAAATTGTGGCACGAGGCACGCGACACTCACCGCCCAACGGGCAGTGGTGGTGCAGCGTATGGTCTGCCTGCAAGCATATCCCGTCGTCTCGCAGCAGCGCCGCACACGGGGACAGAAACTCCTTGGGCATTCCACGCATCCGGGTAGGGGCACTTAGGATCAGGAACGCTCATCAACGTCTTGTCCTTATCGTCATTCCAACCGTCACCCATATCGATGGTCTTCTTGGGATCGGCAGGGTCGGTGAAAGTCGGGACTGGGAGAGTTGGGATAGGCCCAGTTGGGGTGTATGTCGGGAGCGTAGCGGCGTTGGCGAACCCAACGACGGCGGTCAAAGGCCACTTGTATTGGTCGAGGGTGGGGATGACATTCGCACCATTGCCACCGACTTGCCAAGACTGGAGCTGGCCGGTGAATTTGTTAAACCCAGCCCCGAGGCGCTCGCACTGTCCATCAGCCTCGCGGGCGTCTGTTGGTGCCCAGCCCTGTTCCAAAGCAAGCTGGTACGACCAGAAGGGAGTTTCGACTTTGCCCGTAGCAGTGGAGTTACCGATCTTCCAGGTCCAGAAGAAGTAGTTCTGCGAGCAGGGAGTGAACTTGGGAACATAATCCGGAGGATAAGGTACTAACCTGCAAGGCGTCCATGCTGGCCATCATAAACTGCTTCAAGTTATCCTTGGTGGTCTGGTCCCACTTATCCCAGTCGTTCCAGGTCGAGCAGCTACCGACCCGGGTGCCGGACCCGGAATAGGTACCCTCATAGCGAGTACCGACACCAACAGCGTTCATATACAACCCGCAATCGTTGATAGCGTTACTGTCCAAAGCGTCAGCGATCCACCTTTAACACTGTTCTATGAACGGCGACATACCTGAACTCGCCTGCAGTGATGAGCCCGAAGTTCTTCATCGCGTTGGCGGTGGATTCACCCCATCGGGCGCAAGGCTTAGTAATGAAAGCAGACAGAGGATCCGTAGACGCGCCATCAAACGCAAAGTATGGATGGATATCCATCGCCACACGATCAGCGCCGCTCAACCACCCAGTCCAGTTGTCAACGCCCGCGAAACCCTCGTGAAGCGAGATAAAAGGGCCGTTTCCAGCACCCACACCACCGACCTCACGGATGACGCGGTACGCCTCTGCATAGCTATCACAGAGCCCCTTGAATTCAGCAACTTATTCGACTTGGGAGGAGGGACAGAAAGGCGACTCACAAGGCCCTAAGAACAGCCAAACCTTCCGGACTCCCACCGATGCCCGGCTCATTCATAATACCAAACATCGGCACGACATCCTTGTACTGGGGCTGGGAAATGAACTCGGCGATGACGCGAATGTAGTCGAGCCCACGCTGGGCATTGGCAACGCCCATAACGCCGCTGAGGAAGTTGATGGGCCCGAGTTTGCCCGAGTGGTTCCACCCGTTCTGCGAGCCGGGCAGGGCGTGCAGGTCGAGGTTGATGCGGAGACCGTACTTGCGCGCCCACTGAATGGCCTTGAGGAAGTACTTCCAGGACGCCTTTGCGTAGAACGGTTCGTTGTCATACTTCTCGATTGCCCAGAATGCGATGGGAATGCGGACCCAGTTGAGGCCCGCGCCGGCGATCAATGCGAAGTCTTTCTCGGTCTAGATTGTACCTTATTAGGACTGACTGCGATTATACGTAGACGATGGCGTGGTCTTACGATAAATGTCTTGTAATGGTTCTCGATCTTATCGAGGTTGCCATACTTGGCCTGGAGGTGCTGCGACAAGGTCCACTCATCGACGGCATCGGGGTAAAACTCCTCATAATACTCGGGGGTGATAAACGGCTCCATGTTGAGCCAGCCGCCAATATTAACGCTTTTGAATGTCCAAATTTAGCGACTGTGCCGCAGACAAGGAGTCAACTCACCCTCGAATACGATCAACGCCGTACTTGAACTCCTCATTGAGCGCAGGGGAATGGCTCTGCGCCCGGGCAGAGTTGTTGGTCGGGTTTGCGGGGTCAAACACCCAATAGCCACCAAACTTGTTACTGTATGTAAACTTGGTGCCGTCCTCCATCTCAACATCCGATCCGTCGTTACCCCAAGTGATAAGATTGTTCGTCTTCCCGTTGTTGTTGTTGTTGTTGTTGTCGTTGCCGGTACTGTTGTTATTCCCATCATTCGAGTTGTTGCTGCTCTCGCTGTTGTTGTTGGACGCCGCGAGCGACTTGGGCCGGAGAACGGCAAAGTACAATGGGAGTCCGATAGCAGCAGCGATGAGCAGCACGACGACGACTGCGATGATGATGAGCATGAGGCGTTTCTTGCTCTGCTCCTGAGGCGCGGCGTACATCGCGCGTTTCTCCGTCATATGTGGGCGTGTCGAGCCCATGTCGTTCATTGCGAGTTGCGGGGCGGACATATCGCGCGGGTCGTCGCGGTAAGACTGGAACGAGCTAAACTGTGAGTCGCGAGCACCGTTGTTCAGCCCGTGAACCGAGTCGTAGGGTCGGGGGCCCGGTGGGAGCGAGGATGTGGATTGGATGGCGCTGGGCACATCATAGTATTGCGGCTGCGGTGCGTGGAAGCCGTAGTCCTCTTGGGGGAGTCCAGTTTGCCCAGTTTGCCCAGTTTGCCCCGGTACTGGAGCATATTGAATGTTGCTCGATGGCTGAGCCATGGTGGGCGAAACTGTAAATGGACGAGAGTTAACGATGGAACCAGGGATTTGACCAGGTGCTTTGATCCTGCGCGCGATACTAGAGGGCGCGATACTCGAGGGCGCGATTCTAGAGGATGTACAACGGCTTTACAACGACTTTATCTAATTCTGGGGCTTTTTGCGCCCCGCTTTGGTACGGGACGGATGTTTGTCCGAGCCATCGGAGAAGCGTCCATAACGTGGTACGAGCACTGCTCCAATGTACCATGCGAGCATATGCTGTGGCGGAGTACAAAGAGGGCCAAGTGTTTCTGAGGAAGCACAGATTCGGTTCAAGTCGTACCGAAAGGAGAGCAAGGAGTAAACGCAACGTGTTTTCGTGGGACACGAGCAGACAATCAGTCTCCGTCCACTTTGCAGCAACATGCAGCAATATTCAACCATCACCCATGGAAGTTTTTGATCTCCGATTATAATCGGGATTGCGCCGAATCATAGGAATTTGCGCATCTCAACCGTATTCGTTTGCTGGGAGGCTAGCCCGTAATTAAGACACACTGGGCTGGGTGGCCAAGGATAGGTGGCCAAGGTAGCTTGGCGGGGAGACCAAGTAAGAGCGGCGAATACAGGCTAGGACAAGAAGAACACGCCGCCTCCTGCAGAGGATCGAGAGGATCAAATGCTGCCTCAAGCAGAGTCGTCCTAGAAACGCGAGCCGTGCATGGTCTGAGGACGAATGTAGGTGAATTTCGTGAAATTGGCGCTGGAGTGCCAAGCTCTTTTTGGTGATATTGAGCTTGTGCGCTCGTCGTTGTGCGCGATTCCCTTGCGTGCTAGCTAGGTGTGTGGCGGCCCTGAAGACGTAGAAGTCCCGAAAGAAGCGTCGGACAGCTACCCGCACTTCAACTTCGCCTCCAGTATGACTCGCATCGTAGGATAAGCGGGTATTGCAGTTGATTGAATGGCGGCGAAACCATGGTACAGAACGCGAGGCAGAGTGATTGAGAGAGGACTACTTACATTAATACGAATTATTAAATTGATTGTACGTCCTAGTAATGCAGCTCGTCAGCAGAAGTCGTGATTCAGGTGCAGCAGTGGTTGGCGGCAAGGTTTGTCGTGAGCAGGGCGTCTGCGCCCACGGATTTGGCGAACTGTGGCACCTCACCGAGCAGCGCGGGGTACAAGTAGGAATAAGCACTCACAGGGAACGAAGGACGAGAAGAGCGAGAAGAGCGGGAAGACAGAACGCAAAGGGCAAGCTCAGGCGTGAAGACGATGCACTCGTCGGAAGAGCGGCTTCTCAGTAACACCGGAGCGGTGCCTGGCCGGTGAGGAGAAGGAAGGAGGGTTGACCCGAGGGCGATGGGGGTGGTGGAAGCTAAGATGCAAAGATGCAAAGAGAGCAAACTACGCGGAGGGTGGGCGGGCAGGTGGGCATGCGGGTGATTCGGGGAACGACCACGACCGAGCGCTGTTGATGGCCGACACCAGTTTGGTTGATATGATGCCGCATAGCATTTCCAATTACAACTTACCCATCATCTGATCCCAGGGTGGCTCAACAACCATTTGACCACCCTTCCCACATCATCCACACCCAGCGAGCCAATCGAACAACCTGCATTTGTTCTGCCACTTTCTTTGCCCAAATATTAATATTAATACTCTCATACCACATCTTTGGTTAAGGGTTACAAAGTCAGCAGTCCACAGGTGTCGTTCCAAATATAGTAATAATATTTGGAAAATAATATAAAATAAACTAATAAGAAACAGAATTTTGTTATCTAACCACTCACCCGACCCTGAATCCGCCCAGGCCATTGATCGATGCTCCATCGCCGCTCTCCTATATTCGGCAACTCTTCCAAGGGATACAGGGACTTAGACATATTACACCGTATACCGGTGGTGGCATCATGCTGATATGGCTCGTCCTTCAAGAACAAGCAGGACGTTAGGACGTCACTCAATACCGCCCTGGGCATTCCTCTCCAGCATAGGGCCAAATACAGCTGCGAGTGTAACAAGCGGAGATGCTTCTCGGACGTTCGCTGGGTCCTCCCAAATGCTTTCTTGTTGGCGCTAGAGAAAGCGGCGTGATATCACCTCTCGGCACGATACAGACCATCCGAGCCGCTTGGTGGTGAGGACGCGTGACTCACTCTGCTCGCAGATATACATGGGCCTCAGGCTCAGAGAGAGTGATTGCGCCCCTCGCAAGCAAGACCCACCCACAAGTGATGCATGGAACAGGCACGCTAGAAGCTCAGATTGTAGTATTTGGACAAGGTGCCGCGAATTTACTGCGGCAGAATCGGTGTAGCTCTCTCCGGGTGGGGCGCAAAATGCGCCGCGGAACATTATGGATCACGTGCGGTGCGAGGAAGGAAACGATTAACCCACCTCTTGTTGGCTGTGAACGAAGAATTGGGTTCTCCTTCCCGACAAGCACCAAATGTTTCCGTTCTCATGGGGTTCCGTGACGTAGGCTGGTGAGCACTATACCTACTCAGAGCTCCACTATTCCTTAACCTCCGCCGTCAGTGTGAACTCGTTTTGTCAATTGGACCTAACTTGACGGCCGAATTCAATAAAGTGGACATGCCCGAAGAGGGGTGCACGCCATGGAATCACCGCACGAGTTCTTGTTATTGGAGCCGCACAGTATGCCTTGGCACGTCGAGACGCGGGTCTTTGGAGCAATGTGTACATTGTGAACCGTGGCGATGATTTTCTGCATCTCGAATCATCTCTCAAAGAATGCAAAACTTCCTATAGTTCAGAGATGTATGTATCAATATATCAGCCACGCTTCGTGTACGCCGCACCCAGACGCATGGATTGAATCGCAGCGGGAAGGACGAGAACTACTCATGTGCAGGGTAATATACCCTGTAATGGGCTATACCCACGCGCATATATGGCAGGCTCCCAAGAACTCGTGAACGTAAGAGCCTCGCGGCGGGTGTGGGAATGAGAGCCTGACGGTATTGGTCCTATGGTCATGTGTGCGGTCTCTGTGTGTGCACCTGCAGCATCTTGTCTCCCTCACTCCATTATGCACCCCGAGTTTGACTATATCAGAAATCCCGGAAGTCTCCTGAGATGTTCGGTCTGTAGGTAAGTAACTGTATCTATCAAGGTTACAGAACTGCTTTCTGACGAATCAGCGAGATATATCTTGAACCTGTGATGACTCAATGCTCCCATACCTTCTGCCGCCAGTGTATTACGAGGTGGGCGGAAGAATCGCCGGGTCGTGGTTGTCCGAAATGTCGAAAGCCACTCCAAGTTACTGGTATAGCTCTACGAAGCGATCTGCGTCTCAAGGAGGTCGGTTCCAAGTGAATTCGTGCCTCGGCTGGGGCTGATTCTCTCCCAGGAAATCGACGACCTGGTCGTCAGATGCAGTGACACACTGTGCTCCTGGGTTGGGAAGAAATCCGACTATCTTGCCCATTGGATGGCCGCTTGCCCTGTCCTCGCCATCCCCCGCCGCCGTTTCCCGTCTTTCTACGACGTACCACAAGGCAATGAAAGCGATGGAAGCACTCTGGTAATGGAGAACTGTGAGTTGTCTCTGTCTTCGCACTCACCTCAGCTCACCAGCTTTCGGTCTCTAAGCCATAACGATCATCGTGAAGACAATCGAGGGTCGAATGATGACGCTTCACGTACTTCGGTCTGACTCTGTCGATAAATTGAAAGAGGCCATAAACGAACAGCAAGGTATCGAACCTGCCGTGCAACGCCTTATTTTTGGCGGGAAGCAGCTTGAGGATGGAAAGACGTTGAGGCATTATGGAATCGGTCCTGATATGACTATCCACCTTGGTGAGCTGAGCTTTGGTCGCCTGCCAGATTCTCTCACTGACCGTGCATGTGACAGTCCTCCGCCAGCACAGTGGTTAATAATCGCTGGCACATCGCTCGATGATGACACGTCTTGTTTGACTGATGTCTGATGTCTTGACATATTGATTTAGCGAGTATATACGTGATCGAACCTCAGGAAATGTCAGCAAACGTGCCAGCCCACTGTGCCAATGCATTCCGAGCCGCGCGAAGCCATGTGACGAAGGGCAAGCTAAGGTTTGTCTGCGGGCAGCCTCGTGTAGTGCGAACGAATGAACGTGAGAGCCTGCCCCGCGACAGCACTTCAAGACCAGCACTTCAAGAGCCCGATAACAACAAGAGCCTAACTCGATCTCGACCTCATCCTTCATCCTATTCTCATGACGACTACGTCCGGCCCCGTCGAACCAGGGTTCGATTACCTGAACGAGCCCAATCCACTTCTCATCTGCAACATCTGCAAGTTAGTTCTGTGCTACCCGACAACTAGAGTTGGATCGAGACTTACTTGGGATACAGTGAGGCGTTCACCGACCCGGTACTGACACCCTGCTCGCACACCTTCTGCCGCGCTTGCGTCACGCGCTGGATGGACAAGAAGCCGCTGAGCGGCTGCCCAGAGTGTAGAAAGCGACTGGCAGTATCCACTGGGACACTTCGAACCGACCTGAGGCTCCGGGAGGTAAGTGAACGCACAGTGGTTTTGCGCCGGGGCTGAGAATGGCGAGCGCACAGCAACTGGAGGACTTGATGGTTGAATGTATTAACCCTCGCTGCAAGTGGGAAGGCCGTCGAGGAGATCATGCCACTCACAAGACCGCTGACTGCCCGGTCCGCCGCGATGGAACTCCTCGCGCGCTGGATTCCTGGCTTTCATCGTCGAATAATCGAACTTCTACTACTAACAGTGAGCTTACTCCTTCACAGTCCCGCTGTATCTAGTGGCTGACCCCCGTGCCAGCGATGACGATATTCGTCAAGACACTTGCCGGACGGAGCATGACTTTCGAAGTCAAACCCACTGAGACAGTCGACAAGTTGAAGAAATTAATCGAAGAGAGGGAAAACATTGCTCCTGAGATGCAACGCCTGCTGTTCGGAGGTAAGCAACTTGAGGACGGAAAGACGTTGAATGACTACAACATCGGACCTGACGCGACGGGACACCTGAGTGAGAAGATGAATGTGCTCTCGCATAAACCTGGTCTGACGATCGCCGCCTAATAGCTTTCCGCATGCGCGGAGGACGTCAAGAGGGTTGACCCCGGCGGACAGTCGGGAGCGCAGAGTGGACTTCTGTGGACTTCCACGAAAGTTGCACGAGTGTATTAATAGTCTGAAAGCATATCTTTGACGCCTTCCCAGTACTGGTCGTCGACGTGAGACTGAACCTCCTCCTTTGCAAGCCACGCGAAGTCTTGAATACCAGCTGCCACTACAGGTTTGCATTGACCTGCTAGGATATGTCCTTTGAAGAAGAAGGTCTGCGGGACTAGCATGAACAACTATGTTGCGACCTTCCGTTGGTCGTCGCACCTTCGACAGAGTCGCAGCCTCGTTCACATAAAGGCCAATGGGTTGCCTACTAACCAACCATACGTCCATACCGCTTCCACAACTGTCAAGCAGTCGCTGAAGCGCAGTCTGGTAGGTCGAAATATACTTATGAACTCCCCATTCTCCCTTGACCAAATGATAACACATACCTTATGCAAGGGTACCCTTTCGGTCTCTGCGGAGCCAGTGGGGAACGTCCAAACATCATTCTGCTTGAACAAGAGGTACAAATTTCGTTCACCGAGTCGGTCGAGGCTCTTGACGTCGCCCTCCATATCTGCACGGTGTATCCTAGGTTGGGGCTTTTCTTCTAACTCTGCCTCGTCTGCCATCTGCTGCGCAAAGCTTTTGGTTCCCATTCCGCCAGCTTCAGCCCCGCCACCGGTGGCGTCGTCTTCCTCTACGCGTAAGCCGCGAAGAGGCTCCCAGTCTTCACCAAATGCCTCCTTTTCACGCGCGAGTTCCTCGATGGCGACGCGTCTTTGGAGAATTGACCCGGGCTTGAAGTAGACATCAGCGGGCAGCGTTTGCGAGAGAGCTCGGTATAGCCGTCGTTGATAAGTATAATAAGCTTCCTCGAAAGGGTCCATTGTACGGGTTAATATAGGGGAGCGATTGAGGATAGTTGAAGTAAGAATTTGTACGTTTTTCGATGGACTTGAATGGGTCTTGAAAGAACTTGAAGAGGCTTCAGTTGCCATCCTTCGTTGTCCATTATATCCTGTATAACTCGCAATGCGAGAGGCAGGTCCTGAAAGCATATAGAAAATGAGCCAATGAAAGCTTGAAAACGAGCACTGCGTGAATCACCTGTGCATCGAGATAATAACAATAGCGACTGATGTATTCGTTCCGAAGCCATTGTCCGAGGCTCTGTGGCCAGGCAAGGTGATACTCTGCGCGTCGAATGTGGCCAGCGGCAACTTGAACCCACCCTGGTCGGCGCAAAGGAGTCTCGCGGTGATCCTGGGCAATTAAGGCCATGAGTCTATCGCATTTCAATACTATCTCGCGTGTGACGGACTATGGATGCATTGCCTTTGGAGGAATCCTTCACACGAAACTGTGCGGTACCATCGACGGTCGAGATTGACTTCAATATGTAGGTCTCCTGCTTCGGCGTCCACTCACTGTCAACTGCAGTCGACATGAACAATGTGCCTTGAAATTTGCTCGACAAAACGGTGTCCCCACTTTCTGTTTTCTATCACTGCTCCACTCCCCCTCATGTTTTGAGCACAGGGACTGCTCATTTCTGCCGCTCCTGCCGCTCTTAGCACCCTCGTTTCCGCTCACGTAGGTGAGGACAAGCTGCTTGAGATGACTTAGCCAGGCTATGATCGTCATCTCATATACGAGTCTCAGCATACTTAGTGCGCACCTCTGGCAACCCTCCTGAGTTACCTCTCGTTCAAAAATGATTTATAGGGTTAACAGGGACGTTCTAAGCCGCCTTGATGCAACGATTCTGTCCCAATATCCCAACGAGGCGACCTTGCGTATCAACTTCACCTTTACAGGATTCGTATCTCGAGCGACGGCGTGTACGAGACTTTGAGAATAAAAATATCATACTCTGTTCTGGGCTATGACTATACGAACGACCGTTATTAACCCTCATCGCCGCTGAGGATCATCCTCATCCTCGTTGGCATTACCACCTGGAATCTTAGCGGATTGTTTCACTCGTCCACCACGAACAAGGTCGCACCAGTGTGCCACTCACTACAGAGAAGGCGGTGGCATCAACTCGCATGCCTCGCGTCTCCTCGCCAGGTTGCGACATGTACCACACACGCTTTCTCCTCCAGTACTCTAGTTTATCTAACCTAACGCCACAAGGAAGTCCCGGGTCATTCCACTCGCCGAGCCCCCTCAGGGTTGACGTGGAGCGATTTGGAGGGCCTGACACCGGAAGTTCTGCAGCCGTAACGGGGACTCTTCTTGCAAGAGGAGATGAAAGGAGCTCCAATGGGGCAAGGACCGTGTGATGAAACCCCTTGAGGCATCAGGGCTCTGAGGAGCGCGAGGGACGGGTAGAGCCGCGATGATACGGAGATCCCAAGCATCGGGCCCGTTCTCCCTCCAGTTGGCGCGTGTAAACGGATCAACAACCTTGTCAAGTAGAACGCGCGAGGGAGACCCCGCCGGGGAATTTCTCGAGAGACAGCGGCCAGCGGCCAGCGTCGATAATCGAAGGAATCGGGTGATCCGGATATCTCGAATAAAGGCTGTAGGGACCCTAAGGAGGTGCCATTAAGACTTGGTGAAAAAGCGAGCGTACGGCATTCTCATGAGGGTCCGCTACGAGTTTTCGACGACTTGAGATCTGAAGGACCAACGCAAACCAGCTTTCGCATATTGAAGGTGTGGATATGCCCCTTGGGGGTTCCGATCCTCCATTGCGCGTCGCTCATCGGTTAACATTGAAAGCGCGGTGGTGGAAGAGTCGAGGTGTGATCTCCAATGAACTATTCTATAACCACAAATAGCAAAGCAGCAAAAACAACCACATCACAGGACAAGAAAAGCACGATCAGGACGACAGCTGTAACTAATCTACACGCAAGAAAGTGGGGATTCCAGTTCAGATCATAAGCGGCATATCCACGCCAAAAAAAAAGATTGCCATCTCCGCATCTTCGCATCTCCGTCTGTTCCTTCCCCCTTTGAAAACTTCTCATCGGGTTCTAAGTATTTCCCCCCTACGTCCGCTATGGTGAATTATCGTCACTGCTCTCGTCCTGACCCCAGACCGCAAACGCGCGCCGATGGGTACCCGCATCAAAGTCAGCACTGCGCGACGATGCATGGTGCCGCGAGTGCGAGTGCGTGCGGGCCGGCGCGGGGGGTGTGAACTCGTGCCGGAGCCCGCTGGGCGTCCCCACTCCGTGCGTGTACGTGAGGTGTGGGTGGTGCTGGTGGTGGTGTGAGTGTGAGTGAGGCACCTGCGGAGGCAGAGGCGGCGTCGCGAGCCGCTGGTGCGTCTGCGCGCGAGGCGTCCGCATCGTGTCCTCCTTCCTCCCCTTGATCGCCTTGGCAGCCGCAAGCGCCTCGTCGTACGCAGGCGTGTCCGGGTGCGGCGTCGTCGTAATCGGCATACGGTACTGCTCGTTGCCCAGATCCGCTATCCTCGGTCCCGCACCTGCACCTGCATATGTACTGGTGGTGGTCCCCCCCACACTGCTGCTCCGGCTGCTCTCGGGCGGCGAGCTCTCCTCGGACGAGGTCGCGCGCGCCTCGGCGCGTTTGGCAGCTGCCGCTGCACCCTCGGGGGACGAATCGGTGATGTCAAAGTCGTCCTCCTGGCCCTCCTCATCGCTCGCCCCATCCGCGTCCTCGTCCTCGTCCTCATCCTCGTCCTCATCGTTCTCCACCTCGTTGTGCTTAGTGGGCGGCGAGTTTTCAAACGGGCTGATCCCATTACCATTCCCGTTCCCGTTCCCAGTTCCATTCACCTCGTGCCGCACGGGCGTGCGCTCGCGTTTCTCGCGCTCCTTCGCGGGGCCCTCCTCAACGACGACAAAGCTCTTCTGGCGCTCGCGCTCGTTCCACTTGAGCGTGCGGGAGATGGCATGGAACCAGTCGGTGCTCTGCTTGTCCGCGCACACAGTCGGGAACGGGTACTTGGATGCGGTGACCTTGATGTGGTCGCCCTGCTTGAGCTCGACGCGCCCGCGCCCGTCGAACGACGCCCACGCTGTCGAGCGTGAGTTGAACGGCACGCAGATCCGCAGCTCCATCGTGTCCGGCAGCAGCATCGGCCGGAAGGACAACGTGTGCGGGCAGATCGGCGAGATGAGGATTGCGGGAATTTCTGGGTGCACGAGCGACCCGCCAGCGGAGAGTGAGTAGGCTGTTGAGCCCGTGGGTGTCGCGATGACCAGACCGTCTGCTTGGACCGTCGTCATGTGGTGCTCGTCGCCTGCATAACGAATGTCAGCACTATGATTTATGGAACGATGGGTGGTGTGCGCGCACCGAACAACTCGAGCAAGCTAACGTACGGCGACGGCCCGCGATCCACAACGAGATCATTGAGAATTTCAAATGTCTCGACCGGCCTCGTTGTAAAACACTTGATCTCCTTATCTTTCCCGCCATGGGCTGCAGGGGTCTGGGGGTAGCCACCCTCGAGTGCCTCCCACCCACCGCGTTCGAGGTCCTTCATGAGGATCTCGCCCGTAATGCCCTTCTTGACGGCTTTGCGCTTCTTGGTCTCTTTCTCAGCGATGGCGCGATAGACAGTGCAGGTGAAACGCATGCGCAAGTTGACGCGAATGCCGTTGTCGATCGCGGCGTCCATCACGGGTTTGTAGTCACTGAAGTCAAAGTTTGTGAGGAAGCCCAGGGAGCCCAGCGCAAAGGGTAGCACAGGGGGCACGATTCGCTGGAAGAGCCAGGAGGTGAAGAGAACGGTGCCGTCACCGCCGAGCTGGAAAGCAAGGGAAGAGGTATATCAGCATATTTGTAATGCGTAGAGATAGAGGCGGGCCGACCGTCACGACGAAATCGAACAAATGCGGCGAGCGGCTGCACATATCACTCGTCCAGTAGCGCAGCTGGCCCTCGTCTTTGGGCTCGGAGCTCGAGCGTTCAGAGTGCATGGACACGACGGACGAGCTCGAGGATCCGCGTCTGGGCAATGGCGCGAAGAACTCTGGGCACTCAGCACGGATGCCGTCGGGGTCAAAGCGCTTCGAGTAGCGGAGCTGTGCGTCAACGTAGACGATGAGGCGCTTGTCGCCGCCGTGTGGGCGCTGCTTGCCCATGAGGTAGATGGCGAGGTCGCGGGTGAGCTGGACAAGGCGGTTATCGCGGGCTTTTGTAATGATTAAAATGCTGGAGAGGTTGGAGTGGACGCGTGCACGACCTGGGTAGTATCATAAGCATGTAAGCAAGTAGATGTAGCCAGAAGGAGGGTAATTGGGACTGACTGAGCGCCTTGTTCATCTCGCGGACGCCGATTGCGGTCTCTGCGAGCTGGCGGGTGAGGGAATTCGCATAATCGAGCTCGATGTCGACATCGTCCTCGACCTCCTTGACGGTAGAGGGAAAGGTGGCGGGGTTGATCGACTTTGAAACGCCGACATTGGCGTTCGCGAGCTGCTGCTGAGTGAGCCAGTCCTTCAACGAAGCGCCACGTTCGAGATGGGAGTGTACAAAGCAGGGGCTATTAAGAGCACCATACATGTTGCTTTGCTGGGTGCGCGGGCGCGAGACGGACTGCTCCTGGATATCTGGGACCGAGTTGGAGTGAGCGATTGGGATGAGGAGTGTAGCCTCGCCGTCGGGCGTCCGCTGCAGGACAATGTCGCTCCCAATACGATCGTTGACGGCGCCTATTGCCGGGTTGATGAGGAGATTTTGTGGTCGAGCACTACCGCGTCGCTGGGGCTGGATGATGATGTTGTTGTTGTTGTTGGAATGATGGCTATGATGGCTTGTCGGGACCGTGGCCGCCGAAGCTGCTGGTACTGGTACTGCGACTGTGAGTGTGAGAGGAGGGTTGGTGCGTGAGACGACGCTGGGAGTCGTAGGTGGCGTGCTAAATGTCTCGGAGTCTGGCGATGCTGGCGGGTTCATCACGCTAGATTCTGACTAAGGATGTGAGTA
>Ga0307513_10007802_pt1 | contig 13803 bp, 13 predicted proteins | sample 15_EM_MG_FD_202174 | JGI IMG/M metagenome (GOLD analysis project Ga0307513, IMG submission 202174) | Populus trichocarpa ectomycorrhiza microbial communities from riparian zone in the Pacific Northwest, United States - 15_EM | ecosystem: Host-associated > Plants > Roots > Unclassified | place... | reverse complement strand
CCGCCCAGGCGGAGGCGGACGGTGAACTCGAAGAGGCCGCGCGCCTCTATGACCTTTGCGCGCGCGCCGATCGCGCCGACGCCATCGCGCCCTATAACCTGGCCAACATCCGCCTCGCGCAGGCCGCCCATGACCGGGCCGTCCTCGCGTACCAGCAGGCTCTGGCCCGCGATGGTCAGTTTGTCGAGGCCCGCTACAACCTCGCCCAGGCGCTGGAGGCCGCCGGCAAACTTACCGCCGCGGCGGTCGAGCTTGGCCGCGTACTCGACGCCGACCCCCTGCATTCCGATGCGGTGTTCAATCTGGCGCAGCTCAAGATGAAGGCCGGCGACATGGCGGAGGCCAAGCGGCTCTACGAGCGCTACCTGGCGCTGGGCCCACCTGAACCCTGGGCGCAGACGGCGCGCAAGGCGATCCGCTACTGCGCGGCGCAACTGCCTGCCTAGGGGCGGCGCGCACCCTTGGTCCAAGGCGGATAGTGGTGGGTGCTGTAGGATTCGAACCTACGACCCGCTGATTAAGAGTCAGCGGGAACTCCTGCAGTCGAATTAGGCCAGGCCGGTTGTATCCACCACGCGAAGTCTGCTTCTGACCCCCATTGCTGACGTTCACGACGTCCGCTCTTGAAGCTGTGACCACGGCCGTGCGGGACCGATTCTAGGCCAGGCCGGTGTCGAAGGCGAAGGCGTGTATGATCGCGGATCTCAAATCCGAAGGCGTAAACGGTGTGGCCACCATGCCTTGGAAACCCTCTTCGAGCACCTTCGCGTAAAGCGCGTCATTGGCCGTCGACGAGAGGGCCACCACGGGTATGCGAGGCTGACGCCCACCTCGGTGCCCGACCCTCCAGAGGGTCGCTCCGCCCATGCGGACTAGCTCCAAGTCTGCAAGAATGACGTCGATGCCCCCACGGGCGGCAAGCTTGAACGCAGTTTCGCCATCCGACGCCGTCGAAACCTCGACCTTCAGCGGCGCAAGCGCGGCGGCAACCAGTTTGCTGATCTCCTCGTCTGCGTGGGCCACAAGTATGCGGAGCCTCGACGCGGACTCGTCGTCATCGAAGGCCTCTGTTGCGGGTGCAGCGGGGATCCAGAACGAGAAGCAGCTGCCGTGCCCCGGCTTAGTTTCGACGCTGATCTTTCCGCCCAAGCTTTCCACGATGGCCTTGGAGATCGCGAGGCCTAGACCGGCCCCACCATAGGATTGGGCGCTGTGGTCGCTGAACTGGGTGAACCGGTCGAACAAATGCCGGACGCGATTGGCCGGAATGCCCGGGCCGGTGTCGCGGACACTCACAGCCAAGCGCTGTTTCTCCGAATCGTGGCGCACGGCGAGGGTGACGCATCCCGAGTGGGTGAATTTAATGGCGTTGCCGAGCAGGTTCACCACAACCTGGCGCACCCGCCCTTGGTCCAAAGAGACGACGAGGCCTGCAGGGGTGCGATCGATGAGCAGGAGTTCCAGGTCTTTGGCCTGCGCCTGCGGCTCCAGGAGCCCGACCGCCGCCCTGACCAGGTCGGATACCGCTACGGGCCGCATCCGAAACACGACCTCCGCCGCTTCCAGCTTGGAGAAGTCCAGAATGTCGTTGACCATGCCGATCAGGTCGGCGCTGGCGCTCTCGATCCGCTGGAGTGCGGTCCGTACAGAGACCGGAACCGCGGGACGGTCGCGCGCCAGCCGGGAAAAGCTAGCGATGCTGCTCAGTGGGCCTCGCAATTCATGGCTCATGTCTGCGAGGAACGCGGCCTTGGTCTTTGTGGCCGCGTCCGCGGCGCGCCGAGCCGCCCACAGCTCCTCCTCCAGAAGCTTGTGCACCGTGATGTCGCGGATGACGTCCTGCCATTCCAAGAACTCCCCGTCGGCGCCGTAATGGGCGCGCGGATGAGCTTCCAGCCACACAATGGAACCATCTTTGCGGAACATTCGGAATTCGAAGCGGAACGGCGCCGAACCGGGGCCCTTTTGGACGTTTTGTTGGAACAGCGCCTCCGCCGCCGCCAGGTCGTCGGGGTGAAACATGGGTCCGATATTTCGGCCCAGGAGCTCCGCGGGCTCGTAGCCCAGCGTCGCCTTCGTGGCGCCTGACACGAACGTCGGGACTCCGTCCCGACCATAGCAAGCGACTATGTCCCCCATGTTGTCTGCGAGCAGCCGATAGCGAGCCTCGCTGGCGGCCAGGATCTCCTCAGCGGCCTTGATCTCGTCGATGTCGCGCAACACGTTGACGACCGCGATCACCACGCCGTTTTGGTCGGTGATCGGGCTCGGGACCCCGTCGTACCAACGATACCCGCCCTGTTTGAGGCGAATGCGATGGGTCCGGTCCCTCCGACGGTCCAGCACCCCGCTGCGCAGGTGCGCCATGTTGTCATTCAGGCGCGGCACCTCATCGGCGTGTATGAACTCGGAGCGGTCACGGCCAATCAGTTCGTCGGGTGTGTAGCCCATCGCCCGGACGGAGGGCGAAACGTATTGAATGCGGCCATCGACACCCAGCGTGACGACGATATCGCTCATATTCTCCGCCAAGAGGCGGTAGCGGGCCTCGCTGGCGGCCAGAGCCTCTAAGGCGGCGACCTGCGCGGTGACGTCGCGCAGGACGTTGACCACCCCCACGATCCGGCCGGCCCCGTCGGTGGCCGGGCTCGGGCTTCCCTCGTAGAGGCGATAGGTCCCATCATTGCCCCGCATGCGGTAGTGCCCGTCGGCCGAGCCAGCGCCACCGGCCAGGATGCTGACGACGCAATCGTGCATCTTCGGCACGTCGTCCGGATGCACGAAGACTTCGGCTTGGAGACCGGTGACCTCCGCAGGAGAATAGCCAAGTGTCCGCCACGACGGCGAGGCGTAGGAAATGCGCCCGTCCGCGTCGAGCCTGACCACCAGGTTGCTCATATTGTCCGCGAGCAGGCGGTAGAGCTCTTCGCTCTGCGCCAGCGCCTCGGCGGCCAGCACGCTTTCTTCGACATCGCGAAGGATATTCAAGTGGCCCACGACGGCGCCGGCCTCGTCAACAAGGCGGCTGGGATTGCCCTCGTACCAGCGATAGCCGCCGTCCTTCCGTCTGAAGCGATACCTGCGTTCAGAGGCGTCGCTCTGGCCGCCCTTCAGGACATGAGCGGTATTGTCCAGCAATCGCTGGAGATCGTCCGGATGAACGAACTCGGGGCCGCGACGGCCAATCAGTTCGTCCGGACTGTAGCCGACCATCCGGACGGACGGTGATGCGTAGACGATCCGCGCCTCGCGATCCATCTGCACGACGAGGTCGCGTGCATTCTCGGCGATAAGCCGATAGCGAGCTTCCGGATCGCCCGCAATCATGGGTATTCCCAGTTGGCGCCGGGCGGCGAGGTCGCGCCGAAAAACGCCCTTCGCTCGCGAGCCATTGTCAACTCTCTCCGACTGTCGCTTGAAAGCGTCGGCGAGACGTCCAGTGGCAGGGAACAGGGCTCGCGGGCGGTCGCACCCACTCGAAGGAGTTGGTGGGCGGATGGCGACATAATCGACGGACCGATACCACGAACGAGCGTCCTCGTTGAGCCGGTAACGCCGCGTCCGCCGGCAATTGGCTCAAGTCCGCCGACACTTGAGCGTGACAGCGGTATCTGCGCGGAGCAAGCCTTCCGATGGGGTGCTCCGCGTTCAGCGCTAGCGCTTTCGACAGTGCCCGCGGTCGTTCTGGCGCAGGTCGCGCCGTACCGGGGCGCGGACTAATGTCCGCTTTTTGGGAAGCGCCAGCGTTCGCTGGTGGCGCAAAGCGGACCCAGGCGACGCTTGAAAATCGCTGTTGGTACATCTGTTGGTATCTCGACCGGAAGGAGGCTCGGTTTCCCTAAGAAGTTCGAGTTCCGCCGGGACTATTTATTTTGCTCTACCGCGGAGTCGGCGCGCGCGTCGCGTGAGCTACGGCTCAGGCCGATAGAGGTGGATGACCCGGCAGCTGCCGCAGGCGGTCGGCTCAGCGCCAATGGGCAGGCTGTCGTTGCGGGTGGGGCAGGGGCAGCCGAACAGCCCTGGGCACAGCGTCAGCTCCGCCCATTTACCCGGCGGCGTCAGGTCGAGGGTGATCGCGATCTCGTGGCGGATTTCGTCCGAATAGTCGCGCGCGCCGGGGCAGAACGGCGGCGAGCTGGCGATCTCGATCGGCGTCATCAGACCGGCTCCGCGAGCAGGGCCTCCAGCGCACTGATGCCCGCGTGCAATTCGCCGAGCGGGATCGCGCCGGATCGGCCCCCGAGGGGGAAAATCTTAATTCTTTCAAGGGTATGAAGTGGTGGGTGCTGTAGGATTCGAACCTACGACCCGCTGATTAAGAGTCAGCTGCTCTACCAACTGAGCTAAGCACCCGCCGTCGCTCCGGTCCACAATTGCGGCCAGCGGCGAGGGCGCGGAAAATACGCGAAAACGCGGCCTTGGCAAGGCGTGTGAATTTGGGGGTTAAAGTGGCGACAGCAGAGCCGGTCGGGGTGGTGGATTTCGCCTATCTGGAAGGCTTCGCGGCCGGCGATAAAATCGTTGTGCTGGAGGTGCTTAGCCTGTTCCGCCAGCAGGCGGAGGCCTGGGCCAAGGGCCTCGATGAGGCCGATCCCGGCTGGCGCGACGTGGTGCACACGATCAAGGGCGCGGCCCGCGGCGTCGGAGCCAATCCGTTGGGCGACATCTGCGCGAAGGCCGAGGCCGAGGGCGAGTCGGGGCTTCCGGCGGTAAAGGCGGCGCTCGACGCGGCCGTCGCCGACATCGCGGGCTATCAGGCGCGGGCCTGAGTCTCCGTGCGCAGGTCGTCCCAGACGCCATACTCGTGGGCGATGCAGCGTTCGATGAGCAGGCGCCAGACGGGTTCGGCGATCGCTTCGGACAAGCCGGCCTCGCGGGCGGCGGCCTTCACCTTGGCGACCACGTCCTCGATCCGGGCGGTGTCGCGGACGGCCTCGCGGTTCGGCTTGATGCGGGCGGCGGCGTCCATGTAGCGCTGGCGCTCGGCCAGCACGGTGACCAGCAGCCGATCGAGGGCGTCCACGCCCTGCCGCACCTCGGCCATCGTCATGCATTCGGCGGGCGGGCGCCGGTCGTCGGTGGAAAAGCTCATCGGTTACTCAAGCGGTTGATTTTTAGATCCCGGCCCCGTTGTCGATGGCCAGCAGCGCCTGTTCGTGCGCCAGGGCCTCGGCCTCGATCCAGCTGACGAAGGCCTTCACCTGCGGCAGCCGGCCCTTGGCCTTGGGGTGGACGAGGTAATAGGCGAAGTCCACCGCGGTGGCGATCTGCAGCGGCGCGACCAGCCGGCCCGCCTCGAGGTCGTCGGCCGCCAGGGTGCGCTTGGCGAGCGCCACGCCGCGGCCGTTGACCGCCGCCTCGATCACCAGGCTGGACTGGTTGAAGCGCGGCCCCCGCATGCCGTCGACGCCCTTCAGGCCGCGCGCGGCCAGCCACATGGACCAGTCGGGGCAACTGTCGTCGAGGTCCGGCGAGCCGTCGTGCAGCAGGATGTGATTGGCGAGGTCGGCCGGGGTGTTGAGCGGATGCTCGGCGAGGTGCGCCGGCGAGGCGACCGGGATCACCGTCTCGCTGAAGAGGCGCTTCACCTCGAGCCCGGGATAGCGCCCGCCGCCATAGCGGATGGCGATGTCCACCTCGCCGGCGGTGAGGTCCACGAGCTCGATGGCGGCCGAGAGCCAGACGTCCACCTGCGGATGGGCCTGTTCGAAGGCGCCCAGCCGCGGCACCAGCCACTTGGCGGCGAACGAGGGCGGCGCCGTCAGAGTCAGCCGCCGGCCATCGACGGCCGCGGTCAGCAGGGACGCGGCCTCGGCCAGGCGGTCGAAAGCCTCGCGAAGGGCGGGCAGGGCGGTCTGGGCCGCGTCGGTCAGCAGGAGGCCCTTGGGCGTGCGCTTGAAGAGGGCCGCGCCGACATAGTCTTCCAGGTTCTGGATCTGCTGGCTCACCGCGCCGGGCGTCACCGAGAGTTCGTCGGCCGCGCGGCTGAAATTCAGATGTCGCGCCGCGGCCTCGAACGCCCGCAAGGCGTTCAGGGGCGGCAGCCTGCGGCGTTCATTCGGTCTTTCCATAGAATTCCTGACAACCCCGGCAGAAGTCCTCGGCTTGCGAATTGGGCGTCTCGGCACCTATTTGCAAGCGTCCGCCGGTGTCTCGGCCCTTTTCATCGGTGGACATAGGCGGGGCGGGTGCGAGCCCGTCCCGTTCCGGTTTCGGGTACCAGCGTTTAGAGAACCTATTCCATGCCGCATCGCGACGACAGGTCCAAGCGCGCAGAACGCCTCGTCCTTCTGGACGGCAAGCGTGGCGCCGCCCCGGGCGTGGTCTGGCTGGTGGGCGCGGGTCCGGGCGATCCGGACCTGCTCACGGTCAAGGCCCTGAAGGTGCTGCAGCTGGCCGATGTGGTGGTCCACGACGGCCTCGTCTCCGACGAGATCCTGGCGCTGGCGCCGCCCTCGGCCCGGCGGATATCGGTCGCCAAACGCAAGTCGCGCCACTCCTACAGCCAAGACGAGATCAACCGCATGCTCGTGGCCTTCGCGCTCGAGGGCCTGACCGTCGTCCGGCTGAAGGGCGGCGATCCCTTCATCTTCGGCCGTGGCGGCGAGGAGCTGGAAGCGGCCCGTGCGGCGGGCGTCGAGTGCAACGTCGTGCCTGGCGTGACCGCGGCGCTGGCCGCCGCCGCCGACGCCGGCGCGCCTCTGACCCATCGCGGCGCGGCTCAGGCCGTCACTTTCGTCACCGGCCATGCGGCCAAGGGCGGCGAGCCCGACCTGGACTGGGCGAGCCTCGCGCGCGCCAACCACACTGTCGTCATCTACATGGGCCTCTCGATGGCCGCCCCGATCGCCGGGCGCCTGATGGCCGCCGGCCGGTCGGGCTCGACGCCGGCCCTGATCGTCGAGAACGCCAGCCGCGCCGACGAGCGCCGGGTCGTCACCACGCTCTCAAAGCTAGCCGACGAAGCGGCCGCGCTTTCCGGTCCCGCTCTGCTGATCGTCGGCGAGGCCATGGCGCTGGCCCAGGGCCGCGAGGCCGTCGAAACCCTTCTGCAGGAGGCCCGGGCGTGAAGGCGCTTACCGCAAATCGCCTGACCGACGGCGAGGTCGTGTTCTGGCAAGCCGGCCAGTGGGTCGAGAGCTTCGGCGACGCCGACCTCTTCGACGACGACGATCCGGCCGGCGAGGCCGCCGAGGCGCACGGCAAGAACCAGCCGACGGTGGTCGTCGAGCCCTACCTGATCGACCTCGTCGAATCCGAGGGGCTGTGGGCGCCGGTGAGCTATCGCGAACGTATCCGCGCGCTCGGCCCCAGCAACCTCAACCACGGCAAGCAGACGGCGGGCGGCGCGGTGATCGCGGCCCTGCTGAACGCCCACGGCGGGGCCCGATCCAAGGGCCGTGTCGATCTGATCAAGCGCAAGTGAGCCGCCGATGTACCAGTACGACACCATCGACAAGGACATGCTCGCCGACCGGAGCGCGGAGTTCCGCGGCCAGGTGGCGCGCCGGCTGGCCGGCGAGCTGAACGAGGACCAGTTCAAGCCGCTGCGGCTTCGCAACGGCCTCTACCTGCAGCTTCACGCCTACATGCTGCGGATCGCCATCCCCTACGGCTCGCTGAACCCGACGCAGTTGCGCAAGCTGGCCTGGATCGGCCGCACCTACGACAAGGGCTACGGCCACTTCACGACCCGCACCAACCTGCAATTCCACTGGATCAAGCTCAGCGACGCGCCGGACATCATGGACCACCTGGCCGAGGTGGACATGCACGCCATCCAGACCAGCGGGAATTGCATCCGCAACGTCACGGCCGATCCCTATGCGGGCGCCACGGCCGAGGAGATCGACGACCCGCGCGTGTGGGCCGAGGCGATCCGCCAGTGGTCGACCGTGCACCCGGAATTCTCCTGGCTGCCGCGCAAGTTCAAGATCGCCGTCACCGCCGCGCCGAAGGATCGCACGGCCGCCAAGACCCACGACATCGGCCTCAACCTGAAGCGCGCCCGCGACGGCTCGCTGGGCTTCGAGGTCATGGTCGGGGGCGGACTCGGCCGGCTGCCCCACATCGCGCCGACGATCCGCGAGTTCCTGCCGGCGCCGCGCCTGTTCTCGTACCTCGAGGCGATCCTTCGCACCTACAACCGCCACGGCCGGCGGGACAACATCCACAAGGCGCGGGTCAAGATCCTGGTCGCCGCCCTGGGCCGTGAGGAATTCGCCCGCCAGGTCGAGGCCGAATGGGAGAAGATCGGGTCGGAGCCCGACCTGCCGGACACCGAGCTCGCCCGCATCCGCGGGGCCTTCGCGCCGAAGAACTTCGAGACCCTGCCCGCGCAGTCCGAAGCCTTCGAGCAGGCCCGCGCCGCCAAGCCGGCCTTCGCCCGTTTCGTGCGCAACAACCTGAAGCCGCACAAGGTCTCCGGTTACGGCATCGTCGAGGTGTCGCTGAAGGCGATCGGCGAGACGCCGGGGGACGCCACTGCGGAGCAGATGGAGGTCATCGCCGACCTCGCCGAACGTTTCGGCCAGAACGACATCCGCGTCACCCACGAGCAGAACCTGGTCCTGCCCCACGTGAAGCTGGACGACGTCCCGGCGGTCTGGGCTCGGCTGGCGGAAGTCGGCCTGGCGACGCCCAACATGAACCTGGTCAGCGACATCATCGCCTGCCCGGGCCTGGACTACTGCGCGCTGGCCAACGCCCGGGCGATCTCAGTGGCCCAGCACATCGCCGAGAAGTTCGCCGATCCGGACCGGGCCGAGCGGGTGGGAGAGTTGAAGGTCAAGATCAGCGGCTGCATCAATGCCTGCGGCCACCACCATGTCGGCCACATCGGCATCCTGGGCGTCGATAAGAAGGGCGAGGAGTTCTACCAGCTCACCCTCGGCGGCTCGGGCGCGGAGGACGCCGCCGTCGGCCAGGCGCTCGGCCCGGCCCTGCCATACGACAAGGTCGCCGACGCCGTGGACACCCTCGTGGAGGTCTATCTCCGCGAACGCGCCGACGGCGAACGCTTCCTCGACACCTTCCGTCGCACCGGCGTCGCCCCCTTCAAGGAGGCTGTCTATGCCGTCGCGGATTAGGCTCAAGGACGGCGTGTTCAGCCTGGTGGAAGACCCGTTCACCGCGGTCTCCGACGACTGGGCGATCCCGCAGGGCGATGTGATCATCTCGCTCACCCGCTTCCAGGCGGAAGGCGAGCGGCTGCTCTCCGAGGGCCGCAAGGTCGGGGTGCGGCTGGAAGCCGACGAGGAGGTCGAGGCGCTGGCCTACGACCTGCCGCAGTTGTCGGTGGTGGCGCTGGCCTTTCCGAAGTTCGGCGACGGCCGCGCCTACAGCTACGCCTCGCTGCTGCGCGAGCGGTTTAACTATCAAGGCGAGGTGCGCGCCGTGGGCGACGTCCTTCGCGAGCAGGCGGGCTTCATGGTCCGCTGCGGTTTCGACGCCTTCGAGCCGGCGGACGGCTCGACCCCGGAAGTCTGGGAACGGGCCGCCCATCGCTTCCGCCACGTCTATCAACGCTCCATCGACCGCCGCACGCCGGCGTTCGTGGAGCGGGGAGAGTGAGCATGGCCTACGACCTTTCTTCGGACCGGTCGCTTACCCTTGCGGCCCGGCTGGACGCTGAGCTGCGTCACGCCCATCCACGCACCGTGCTGGAGGCCGCCGTCGAGACCTTCGGCGATAGCCTGGCGCTGGTCTCGTCCTTCGGCGCGGAATCGGCGGTGCTGCTGGACCTCGTCGCCAAGGTGAAGAAGGACATGCCGGTCCTCTTCCTCGACACCGGCATGTTGTTCGGCCAGACCCTGGACTACCGGCGCAGCCTGACCGAGCGCCTGGGGCTGACGGATGTGCGCGACCTGCGCCCGCTCTATCAGGACCTGGCGGTCGCCGACCCCGAAGCCAAGCTCTGGCAGACCGACACCGACGCCTGCTGCGACGTGCGCAAGGTCGTCCCGCTCGAGCGCGCCCTGCTGCCCTTCGACGCCTGGATCACCGGGCGCAAGCGCTTCCAGGGTGGCGCGCGCCTGGCGCTGCCGGTGGTGGAGCAGGCCGACCATCAGCTGAAGTTCAATCCGCTGGCCAACTGGACCAAGGCCGACCTCGACGCCTATGCGGCGGAGAACAATCTGCCCGCCCATCCGTTGGTCGCCCAAGGTTTCCCGTCGATCGGCTGCTGGCCCTGCACCAAGCCGGTGGAAGAGGGCCAGGACGCCCGCGCCGGCCGCTGGGCGGGCTCGCAGAAGACCGAATGCGGCATCCATCTGGCCCGGGCGCCGGGCGCTGTCGCCAATGTGGGCGGCGACATTTAACGGCCATCACTAGAGCGTACACACCGATGAATGATCTCTCCCTGGCTCCCGCGCCCGTGAAAGCTGGCGGCGCCTTCTATGTCGAGACCGTGACCTGGGTCCAGCATTGGACCGGGAGCCTGTTCTCGTTCCGCACCACCCGCGATCCCAGCCTGCGGTTCTCGTCCGGGCAGTTCGTCATGGTCGGGCTGACCAAGGATGACGGCAAGCCGCTGGTGCGCGCCTATTCGGTGGCCAGCCCCGCCTGGCACGACGAACTCGAGTTCTATTCGATCAAGGTCCAGGACGGCCCGCTGACCTCGCGCCTGCAGAACATCAAGGTCGGTGACGAAATCCTGATCGGCCGCAAGCCCACCGGCACGCTGGTGCTGGACGGCCTGCGTCCCGGCAAGCGGCTCTACATGCTGGGCACCGGCACAGGGCTCGCGCCCTGGCTGTCGCTGGCCCGCGACCCCGACGTCTACGAGCGCTTCGAAGACGTGATCGTCACCCACACCGTGCGTGAGGTCGCCGACCTCAACTACCGCGAGCTGCTGGAGCAGGAGCTGCCCAACGACGAGATCCTGGGCGAGCTGGTGGCGGGCAAGCTGCGCTACTACCCCACCGTGACCCGCGAGCCCTTCAAGACCGAGGGCCGGATCACCGACCTGATCGCTTCGGGCAAGCTCTTCGACGACCTGGGCGTCCCGCCGCTCGATCCGGCGGTGGACCGGCTGATGCTCTGCGGCGGGCCCTCGGTGCTGGCCGACCTCAAGCAACTGCTGCTCGACCGCGGCTATGAAGAAGGCTCGATCGCCTCGCCCGGCGACTTCGTCCTCGAGAAGGCCTTCGTCGAAACCTAGGCTGTCTTGCGCGCCGCGATCCAGTCGGCGCCCACCTGATCCAGGATGTCGAGCGGGACGCGTCCGCAGCTCAGGATCGCCTCGTGGAAATCCTTGATGTCGAACTTCGGACCGAGCGCCGTCTTGGCGCGGGTGCGCAGGTTGTCGATGGTTGTATGGCCGAGCTTGTAGCTGCAGGCCTGGCCGGGCGTGGCGCAATAGCGGTCGACTTCGCGGGTCGCAAAGCCGGGCGCCTCACCCTCGTTGTCGACAAACCGCGCGATGGCCTGCTCCCGTGTCCAACGCAGGTGGTGCAGGCCCGTGTCGACCACGCAGCGGTTGGCCCGGAAAAGCTGGAACTTCAGGTAGCCGATGCGGCCCAGCGGATCGTCCTCGTACATGCCGATTTCGTCCGCGAGCTGCTCGGCGTAGAGCGCCCAGCCTTCCCCGTAGCCGGAGAAGCTGGTGTTCTTGCGCAGCAGCGGCAGGTCGGTGTTCGAAAGCGCCAACCCGCCCTCCAGCTGATGCCCCGGCAGGCCTTCGTGGAAGATCGTGGTGGAAAGGCAAAATCTCGGCCACTCGGCGCTGTCATGCAGGTTGAAATAGACGATCCCCGGTCGCGAACCATCCAGCGCCGCGCCCTGGCTGAAGGCTGAGGCGGCGCCGGCTTCGGTCTGCGGCGGCACGCGGCGGACCTCGAACTTGTAGGGCGGCAGGCGCTTGAAGACGGTTGGCAGGCGCGGCCGGATCTCGTCGAGCCGCGCGTTGCAGTAGGCGATGGCCTCCACCTTACCCGCGTCGGTGTTCGGGAAGAGCTGCTTGGGGTCGGCGTAGAGCCCCTTGATCCGCTCGGCCACCGTACCCTTCGTCAGGCCCTGCGCCTTCAGGAGGCCGTCCAGCCGGGCGGAGATCTCGCGCCCCTGCTCGAGGCCGATCTTGTGCACTTCCTCGGGCGAGTAGCGCGTCGTCGTGGTGGAGTGGAGCGCCGCCTCGTAGAAGGCCGGGCCGTCTTTGAACCGCCAGACGCCGGCGTCGTGCACCGCCTTGGCGCGCAGCTTCCGGGTTTCGGCGAGCTGCCGCTCGAGGGCGGGCAGGACCTTCTCGTTGTAGATCTTGGCCGCATCCTTCCCATAGCGGTCGCCCAGGCCCTTCTCGGCGGCGCGGCGGGCGATCGAGCCGACCACCAGCGCCTGTTCGGCCGGGACGCGGGTCTTGGTCATCTGGTCGAGCGCAGCGTCGAGAAGGAAGTCCGGCGGGGAAATCCCCAGGCCCACGTCGTGCATCATGCGGTCGGTGTCGCCGGTCAGCTGGTCGCCGAAGGCGCTGAGGCGCGAGAGATAGGCGTCGGCGTCCTCGGCGGTGGCGATGGTGTGCTTGGTGTCGAGGAAGTCGGGGACCGACTGGTAGGCCCCGGTGAGTTGGCTGACCACATAGGCCGAAGGGCCGAAGCCGGAGCCGCCGAAGTCGAACCGCTGCACGTCGGTCTGGGACTTCCGCGTGTAGAGGATGGTGTCGTAGTTCAGCCGGTCCGCGCCGGTGAGTTTCGCCCGGTCGATGGCCTGCAGGCGGCGGAGCTGGTCGTTGGTCTGGGCCTTCTGCGCCGCGCGCCCGGCGGTCGAAACGTCGCTGAGCCTGGCCTTAAGCCCGGCGTTCGCGCCCTTGTCGAGGCCAAGCTGGGTCGCCGTCTCGGGGCGCTGTTGCAGGCCCTCCTGAAAGAACTCGTCGAACAGCGCCGCCAGCGCCGGATCGCCGGCGGCCTGGGCCTCGAAGGGCAGGCCGGCCGCGACCGCCGCGGCGCCGGAGGAAAGCAACATCGCGCGGCGGTTCAGCATCTTGGGACTCCCCCGGGAAAGCGTACTGGCGGGGACCCTAGGGCGGACTCGCCGCCGCCCGCAAGGCGGCATCCAGGACGAAACGCGCGCGGTCCGCCAGAGCGGCCTTCGGCACGACGACGGGCGTGTAGCCGAACTGGGGAAGACCCTGCATGACCTTGTCGAACGTGGCCTCGGCCTCGTCCCAGTCCTGCTTGCGCTCCGCATCGGTCTCGTAGATCTCGCGCCAGGGCGGGAAGACGAAGACCTGACGGTTGTAGCGCCGCGTCGCGATAGCCGCGATCAGCTCCGCAGAGGGCTCGGCGCCATTGGCGCCATAGCTGTCGGCGATGCCGCGGTCGAAGAACACCCGGCGCGTCTCGCCCGCCAGCCGGTCGAAGTTGGCGATGTCGCGGGCCGCCGTCTGCTCGACGAAGGCGTCGTTGTCGATCCAGGGCACGGCCGGGCCGCCGCTCTCCACATTCTCACGGATCACGGCGCGAGCGTTCTCCTCGACGACGAGCTCGCCGATCGCCTGGAGGCGGCGCAGGAGCGTGGTCTTGCCGACCCCGGGCCCGCCGGTGAAGACGAAGAAGTTCGGTCTCTCGATCATGTTGGTTCCCAGACAGGTTGAAGCGCGCCGAAAATCGGCGGCCAGGTCGTCCGGGGGAGATTTGCTCGAAGGCGCCTCGCGCCTTTCGAGACTTAGTTCGGCGGGCAGCCTTTGAATTCACCGACCTTGATGGCGGTGAGGCTGGCGAGGTTCAGGGCCTTGGCCTGGCTCATCGAGCGGGCGCCTGTGCCGGTGTAGAGGTCGATCCGCTGGCCCTTGATCGCGCCGCCGACGTCGGA
>Ga0307513_10007801_pt1 | contig 13804 bp, 11 predicted proteins | sample 15_EM_MG_FD_202174 | JGI IMG/M metagenome (GOLD analysis project Ga0307513, IMG submission 202174) | Populus trichocarpa ectomycorrhiza microbial communities from riparian zone in the Pacific Northwest, United States - 15_EM | ecosystem: Host-associated > Plants > Roots > Unclassified | place... | reverse complement strand
CGGTGCGAGCAGGCCGAGCGCGAGGGCCTCCTCCAGGGTGACCTCGTGAACGAGGTCCGGGAAGTAGCGCTCGAGGCGCCGCTCGGCGTCGTAGTCGGGGGTCGCGGTGAGCGCGACCCGGACTGCGAGCCGATCGAACGCGATCGCAAGCAGGGTGGTGCGCGCGGGCGTCATCGCATGGTGCGCCTCGTCGACGAACACCAACGCGGCCCGCCGCAGCTCGACCGGGAGCGCGGCGGCGTGGGCGTGCAGCATCGCGTAGGTCGTCACGTTGACCCCGTGCGCGACGATGTGGTTGTGACCGCCGCCATAGCGGCCGATCTCTACTCCGGGGAGCCGCCGCGCCAGCTCGCGCACGGTCTGTTCGAGCAGGGTTCGCGTCGGCACAATGAACGTCGCGGCGAGCTCCGCGCGGTCGATGATGTGCCCGGCCACCACGGTCTTCCCAGTCCGTGGCGGCAGGATGATCCGGCAGAACGGTGGTCGCTGCTCGGACGGTGGCCGCGTGGCCACCTCGGTGAGGTACGTTGCGAAGTCCGCAAACACCCGGGCCTGGTCGGCGCGCAGCGCGCTGGCGGTGGCCGCCGCCGCCCGGGCCTGACCGATCCGACTGGCGCCGAGCGCGAGCCGGGACTCCATGGCCAGCGCCACCTCGTCGAATTCGAGCTCGCGACGTGCGATGCGCGGGCCACGGGCCACCGGCAGAGACCGCAGCGTGGGTGATCGCGAGGTCAGCGTCGTCATGTCGTGGGCGCGGTCGAGGCTCACGGAACGCGATCACGCCAGTATCCTGGCTGCGGCTTGGCGTGGGCGACGGCGACGACGTTCGACGCGACCACGTACTCGACGCGATAGGGGAACCGCGCCAGCTTCGCCGAGCGGATGTCCGGCTCGTAGAGGACGGGGAACGCGATCGGCCAGTCGGCGATCAGCTCGACGATGCGCTCGACGGCGGCGAAGCGCTGGCCGTCGCCGGAATCGTGTTGATCGTAGTAACCGATGTCGGCGGGGAGATCGTGCGCCGCCTCGGTCCGGAACAAGGTCACTTCACGATGCTCCGCTTCACCTCGCTCCATGGGATGCCGGGGACGCCATCACGCGCGGCCTGCGCCCGGCGGCGGACCTCGTTCTCGTCCTGGATCGAGATCCCCGGCGGCGGCGGCTCGATGCGATCGAGCAGCAAGGCGGCGAGATCCTCTCGGTCGGTCTCAGGAAGCTCTGGCGCGTCGGCCAAGAGCTTGGCGGCGGTCATGAGCGGCATCGTAGCGTGGTCGCGTCGTCGCCGCGACCTGGTCCGCATGCGGCGCCGCATCTCCGAATGCACGGCGCGCCGGGCGTCGGCGCTCTGCCTCGCCGGAGTTGGTGCCAGGTCCTGGGCAGGCGCAACGATTCGGAGGCGTGCACGGCGCGCATCGGCGACGACGGCAAGATCGCGCAGACCTGCATGTGGACCGAGCAGGTCGAGTTGCGTCCGTGAGCAGCGCCGTCGTGATCAAGGTGCGGTTGGCGGGCGGCGCTCGGACGCCGCGAGGGAGGCGCGGCAGGGCGATGCGCATCGCGTGAAGCGATTCGTCGCCAGCATTGGGTCGATCCAACCGCATCCGGGTCGGCACGATGGTCACGACTTCGATGACGTCGGAACGCAGCAATTCCGCGCGCTGGCGCGACAAGGCCAACGCGTCGTTTGCGGAAGCGCAGTCTCGAAGCCCGATAGCGCCGAGCTGGCGAACCTGTCCGGGATCTGTCCAGCCGGCGGACAGATGTCCGAATCTCGGACAGAACCGGACGGCCACATGGCGCCTCGAGCATTGGCTGTCGAGGGATATCGCGGGGATCTCGGGCAGCGGCACGGCGGCCCGCGGATTGCCTGTTGTGATCTGAATGCAGATTCGATTCGACCGCGGCACGATCCTCATCGATCCATCTCGGAGCCGCGTCGAGCCCGGTAAGCTTCCGGGCGTTGCGTGGGATCCACGGGTCCGCACATGGCGCGCGCCGGCGGACGCATACGCAGCGCTGGTCGCGCGACTCTCGGACGGCGACATCAAATTTTCGGACCCGACGCCTGACCACCGCACCTCGACAACGAGCTGGTCGATGCCCGACTTGCGCTGGTACCAGCGCGATGCGCTTGCCGCGTGGGGGGCCGCGAACCGACGCGGCGTGATCGCCCTTCCGACCGGCGCCGGCAAGACGCTGGTCGCGACCGCCGCGATCGCGGCGTGCGGGGTCACCGCGTTGTGCTTGGTTCCGACGTGCGTGCTACTCGAGCAATGGGTCAACGTGCTGATGCGCTATGTGCGCGAGGTCGGGCGACTCGGAGATGGCGAGCGCAGCGTGGCATCCGTGACCGTCGCCACGTACGCCAGCGCGATCACCTGGGCCCCAAGGATCGGCGATCGGTTCGGTCTGGTCGTCGTCGATGAGGCACACCACGTCGGTGCCGGTTGTCCAGGGGAGGTGCTCGAGATGCTCGTCGCGAAGGCTCGACTCGGCCTCACGGCCACGCCGCCGCTCGACGATGCCGCAGTGGCGCTCGAGCGTCACGTGGGGCCGATCGTCTACGCGCTCGCGATCGACGATCTCGTGGGTGATTCCCTCGCCGACTTCGATCTCGTCACGATTCCCATCCGGCTAGATCGGGATGAACGGGCGCGCTACGATGCGGCGCGCGCGGTGTTTGCGACCGCGTTCGCGTCGTTCCAGCGAGTGTCACCCGGAGCGGACTGGCAAGCCTTCGCGCGTGCGGCGATGCGCAGCCAGGCGGGCCGCGAAGCGCTTGCCGCGTAGCGCACCTCGAGGGAACTCCTTTCGTATCCCGCAGACAAGCGCCGTGTGTTGCGCGAATTGCTCGTGCGGCATGGGAATCACCGCACGCTCGTGTTCACGCGGGACAATCGCACGACGTACGAGATCGCGGGCGAGCTCCTCGTCTGTCCGATCACGCATGAGATCGGTCGCAAGGAGCGAGCTGCCGCGCTCGAGCGATTCAGCTCGGGTGAAGCCAATGTCCTGGTTTCGGCGCAGGTCCTCGATGAAGGACTCGACGTTCCGGAAGCGGAGATCGCGATCGTTGTCGGCGGTTCCGCGAGTGCGCGGCGCCATGTCCAGCGGATCGGGCGCGTGCTCCGGCCAGCGCCTGGGAAGCGCGCGCGCGTCTACGAGCTCACGGTCTCGGACAGCATTGATGTCGATGACGCGCGCCGCCGCGGTCGCGCGATCCGCGGTGTGACCGGGGAGCATTCGGCGTGAGGTCGGTCCCGTTCTTCCAACGTGGCGAGCAGGCGACGCTTCAGCTGCTCGATGAGACCGACACGCCATGGATCGCGGCGCTGATCGACGAGCTCGAGGCGGCCGTCGGCCGGCCCTGGCGCGAGTTGCTCGAGCGCATCGCGCGCTTGCCAGTGCGCACCGCGGTTGCACGATCTGCGGCGGTCATCGAAGCTTTGCGCAGGACGCTCGGCGGTCGCGAACGCGGTGCGCTCAAGGCCGCGGACGTGCGCCGGCGGCTGTTCGGGCGGGCGGCCCTCGATCGGGTCACGCGGGATCATCGGCTCGCCGCGGTTGCGTCGGACCTCGCGGTGCCGGTGGCGGAGATCGAGCTCGCGATCTGGGCGGACTTGCCGGGCGAGCGCGTCGTCGTGATGCCCGACGGTCGTCCGTCCGAGCTCGCGATCGCCGCCGCTGCAAACCTCGCGATCATCCAGCGTGCGCTGCTGCGATGCCACGAGCTGCGCTTGGAGCTGTCGGGCAACGCGCGGACGATCGTGCGAACAGCCGCGGTGCGGGGGCTGCTCGCGACGGCCCGGATGGGCGGCGAGGCGGTCGTGCTGGAGATCTCGGGACCGCTCGCGCTGTTCCACGGGACCACGGTCTACGGACGTGCCCTCGGCAGCATCGCTCCGCACCTCGCTTGGTGCGAGCAGTTCGTCCTCGATGCGCGGTGCGACCTCGGCCGCGGACCGGTGGCATTGCGGATCCGTCCTCCGATCCTGTTGCCCCCTGGCCGCCCGCCGAAACGATACGACAGCGCCCTCGAACAGCGGTTTGCGCGCGACATGGCGAAGCAGGCACCCCACTGGCGTGTGATCCGCGAGCCATCGGCGGTCGCGGCGGGCACGCACCTCGCATTTCCCGACTTCCTGCTCGAGCATCGCGACGCGCCGGATCGGCGGTGGTGGCTCGAGATCGTCGGGTTCTGGACATCCGACTACCTCGTGCACAAGCTCTCGACGTATCGGGATGCGCGGCTGCCACGCGTGATCCTCTGCATCGACGCAAAGCGTATGATCGATGATCGCGAGCTACCCGTCGACGCGCGCATCGTACGTTACACGAAGCGCGTCCCGGCCGATCAGGTCGTCGCGATCGTCGATGGCGTTCGCGATCACTGATGCGAGGGTCGCAGAAGTGGGGCGACCAGTCCTTTTCGACAGGAAGGGCGTCGCCGCGATTCCGATGCCAGCCGGCTACCGCAACCTGTCGCGGATTCGCACACCGCCGGCGCCGGGTTGGCGGTCGCGTGAACGGCAGTGCCCGGGTCAATCGCAGTCGTGTGCGATCTGGATCTCACGACCGCCGCGCGCGCGAAGTATGCGCGCCGAGCCGCGCCTGCAGCGTTTGGCTTCTGGATTCCGCTGTGGCCTCGCCGTCGCGCTACGGGGCAGGTCGGACGGGTGGCGAACCGGCGCTCGGGCGTCCATGTCGGACGCGTTTGCTAGATCTGCGGGGTGTGGCGCTCGCTGTTGCTCCGGATCTCCTCGGTGTTCGACCCGAACACCGAGGAGCGAGGGACTCACTACGCTGGGAGTGGACGGGTCCAGGGACTGGTCGTGCATGGCCGGACCGCGGAAGCGCGCGTGCGGGGAACGCGGCGCGTGCCTTACCTGGTGACGGTGGCCTGCCCGATCAGCGCGCCACGGCAGCTTCGTACCTCGTGCTCCGTTGGGCCAGGCGCAGATTCCGTGCAAGCACGTGTACGCGGTCGTGTGCTGCCTGGACCAGCGGGCCGCTGATCTGGCTCGACCCGTGGTGGAACCCCGCTGTCGAGGCGCAGGCGATCGATCGCACGCATCGGCCCGGGCAGACCCGCCCGGTCGTGGCGTACCGGCTGATCGGCCAGGGCACCGTGGAGGACAAGATCCTCGAGCTCCAGGCCGGCAAACGCGCGCTCGCTGCCGGGATCTTCGCGGACGATGGTGGCGGCTTGGCCGGCCTGTCCGCCGGCGACCTCGAGCTACTGTTCTCGTAGCTGGGGCAGCTGCCTACTCCGCACCGCCCATACACCAAACCGGTTCGCGTCGCGCGGCAACGTCGCCAATCTGGTGTTCGCCTCGTAATCCGCTCGTGCCGCGCGATATCGACGAGCTGGCGACCTGGGAGCTCGGAGGGCGGACGGGCGCCGTGGCCGATTGAGTCACCTATCGAACCCACAAGCCCGCGAGGTCGAGCTCGATCGCCTCGAATGGTTGCGCGCGAACGCGTGCATCGCCCTCGTAGACGCGAACATCGCGCCAGCGCCGGTCGCTATCGAGAGAGTACACCTCGAGCGTCTTGGCGATCGGGTCGACGAGCCAGACGTGGGCGACGCCATGTGCGGCATAGATCGGAAGCTTCTTGTTGCGATCCACGGCCTCGGTCGACTTCGACAACACTTCGCAGATCCAATCCGGCGCGATCGGGAAGTGTGCGGTTTCCGGCAAGGCGGGCAGGCGCTCGACCCGCCACCCGGCGAGGTCGGGCACCATTGGCTCGAAGGCCAGCAACTGCAGCTCCGGTTCGAACAGGGATCCACCAGCCTCCCGGGCCGCCCCGTCCGCGCTGAAACGCCCCATTGAGCTCCCCGCCGAGGACCGACGTCGCGTTGGCGTGCCTCGGCGCCGGCCTGGGCAAGACGTACAGCGTGCCGTCGATGATCTCGGCGCGCTGGTGCGATGGCACAGCACAGTACGCGTCGTATAGCGCCTGGCGGCGGTCGTGGTGCCCTGGCGTCGCCATGCATGATCAACGTACCACGTGGTCGTAGTATCGCGGAGTGCGGGCTCTTCGCCACAAGGCTCCTCGAGCTCGTCCTCTTCTGGTGACCAGGCGGACGAGCGACGGCGCTGATCCGGGAGGCGAAGTGTCGCCGCTGAGCGTCGGCAGACTCTCGCAGATGTGGACGTGCTTCCGTCGCAGGGGTTGCGAGGCCGCGATTGTCAGCGGGGCGGGCTTCAGAACGAGCTTACGAAGGGACGCACGCCAGAAATCGCGACGGGTAACGACCGTAAATCTTGGTACGCGCAGGGGAATCGTCGCTTCGTGTAACGGTGCTGCGCGTACAAAGCGGAAATCGTTGGCTAGTGGCTGGTTTCAGGTACCAGTGAGTAACATCGTGGGGGGCGAGTCCCCCCGTTCGCACGAACGATTTTCGCCCCTTAGGTCATCTCGGCCAAAGGGGCGAAAGCCTTTTCGGCTGGCGCACGTGAGCTCGCGCCGCCGCAGCGCGAAAGCTCGTCATGCGCCGCGGCCCCCTACGCTCGGCGGCGCGCTCGTGACGCACGTCGGTCGCGCCTGGCCTGCACGCCCCCCAACCAGGCCAACACGCCGCGCCGGCGCATCCTCACGCCGCGGACAGGGCGACGTCCTCGGCGATGCGGCCCCAGCGAGTCGGGCCGGCGACGCGCTCGATCTGCTCGCGTAGCTCGCTCTCCAGGCCGAGCGCGAAGGCCGCTTCGGCGACCAGAAACAGCGGGCCGATCAGGAGGCTCTGGAGGTCGTCGAGGAACGCGGGCTTCTTGCCCTCGAGCTTGTGGCCGAGGAACTGGATCGCCCAGCCGCCAACGAACAACGTGCTGCTCGCGGCGGCCCACACCGGCAGGGGCAGCGCAGCGATCGCCGTGCCGATCGCCGACGTCGCGCCCATCACCGCGGTCATCCAGCGCCCGAACTTCGGATCGAGCTTTCGGTAGTACGAGCTCGCAGCCCACGTGGCGGCGACCGATGCGTTGAGCGGGCCGATGCCGATGCGCGCCAGGGCGGCCTGTGCGCCGACGACGATCATCGGGATCCCCGCGAAGTGGGTCGCGATGTTGCGCTTGTCGCGGTGGTAGGTCGCGTAGTTCGTGAGGTGCTCGACCAGCGAGGGCATGCCCGACGATCCCACCGACCCGCGCGCATCACAAGTCCTCGCCATGCGATGGGGTAGTGGGCTTGATCCACTCCGTGGACACGCCACGAGAGGCGGATCCGATGGCGAGGATGCCAGCGAAGGAGCGGCGCGAAGCCGTGTGGGGGTTGATCCGCACGCGCGGTTTGGAGCTCGACATCCACCGGACCATCCGCGCCTTCGTGTTGCCGACCGGGGTTAGTTTCGCAAGCCTACGCTGTCCGGTGATCTCCGAACCCGAGCGACGATTTCCAGCTCGGGATCTCCGACGGGAATTTTCTATTCCCTTCCGGAGGGAGGGCTCGCGGGCGGGCGCGCGTGCGACAGCGAGTCGGTAACTACATGAATATAGGAATATTAGAAGTGCCTATTTAAATGGATATCACCACAGGCCAACACCGAGGGGCGAGGGGCGAGGGGCGAGCGACGCGGGGCTCATTTGGGCGGCGCGGTGACTGCCCAGCGCTGCACGTTGAGCTCGCCGTCGACCTCGACCTTGAGCTTCGCCTGCTTGCCGGCATCGCTGATCGAGCACCACACCACCCCGTCGGCGGGGCGCGCGAGAAGCGCGGATGGGCCGCAGTCGATCTTGACGCTGGGGGTCGTCTTCTCGCGCACCGCCGGCGTGAGGAGCTCCTCGAGCTTCGCGCGCCCGAGGAGCGGCGGGTCGAGGTGATAGCCCGTGGGCTCGAGCTTGTCATCGAAGTCGATGGTGGCGGAGGACTTGACCGTGTCGGCGCTCAGCTCGCACCGTAGCTTGTGCTGCGGATCGAGAAAGCGCAGCGGCTCGTCGCCGCACTTGACCGTGACCGGGTTCCCCAGCTGCTCGCTGAGCTGCTTGGTGAGCCCCTCGTCGAGCCTGGCGACCACCACCGCGGAACCGTCGCGCCACGCGGTGTCGAGGTCGACCTCGAAGCTGGTCTTCTCGAGCTTCTTGAGCGTCACGTCGAGCGCGTAGGTCTTCTTGCCATCGAGCTCCACCTGACAGGTGAACCTGGCGCCCGGTTTCACCTCCACGTCAGGAGGACAGCTGATCTTGGTCGCCCGCAAGCCGTTCTCGCTCACCCGACGGCGGATGGTCTCCTCGAAGCCCTTCATGTCGACCTTGGCCCTACAAGCAACCGTGGCGAGCGCGACCGCGAGAGGTGCAACGAGCGAGCGTGGTGATGCGCGCATCTGTGCAGACTTGTATACTCGCACTAAAGGCCGGCCGCTACAAGGAGGCTTCAGTCCAGCACACGACGCGATCCGATGTGTAGTGATTGGCACGCCGTCGGGCGAGCAATCGAGGACTACACCACTGCGCGTGCGGCATGGCGAGGCGGCGCCAAAGGTCACGTTCCCGACAGGCAACCTATTGGTTGCGGCGGCATGCTCATGTGGTGAGCGCCGCCACGTAACGCCACGGCTCGACCACGCAAACGTTCTGTGTGCAGTCCGGCATCGGCAGTGGATTCCGGTGGCGCAGCCATGCCAGCCCGCATCTGACGCGGCTCAGTCCTGGGTGCGATCTTCACGGGTCGGGAGTGTGGCCGAGCGCCCAGCGCGGCGCGCCGGTCTCGCGATCGAAGGTTCGCAGCGACCCGTTCACGGTCACGTAGATCAGCTTCGTCCCGACGCGGACCTCGGTGATCCGCCAGAACGACGACGTGCCCCTCGCGACCTCGAGCTCGAACAAGCGACGGCCGGTCGCTCGATCGAATGCGGTGAGCCACGGAGGCGCGTCGTGATCCGGTCGCTCGTACCCCACGGCGATCGTGCGAGCGTCGGACGCGACGTGCTCGGGGGCGTAGCGCTTGGCCGTCATCGGTTCGTGGCCGGGGACCTGCGCGGACCACACGAGCTTCTCCTTGTCATCGATCACGGCCAGCATCGGGATCTCGGTGCCCGGGCGCTTGTGCCCGGTCACGATCCACGAGCCCGTGCCGCCGAGGACCTGGTCGTTCGTCATGCCGGGTGGTTGATAGTTGTGATGAGGACCGTCGTGCATGTTCATGACGCGCGTATAGGCAGTCGAGGGCAGCGCCGCGCACGGCGTCTTCTTCCCGGTCTGCGGCGTCAGCTCTCCCGTCGCGAGATCGAGCGTGAAGCGCGCCTCGTCCTTGGTCACGAGTGTGACCTTCTGGGATGCCGCCGTGCCGCAGATCGCGCTCACGATCTCGGGCGGCACCACGTTCCACTTCTCCGCGCCGGTGTGCGCATCGTACGCAGCGATCCGGGGCGCGCTGGTGGGGTCGAAGAACAGCACGGTCCCACTCGCGAGCGTCGCCACGTGGCGATACATGTCGATGTACGTGCCGAGCTCCGGGGTGTTCCAGAGGACATGCCCGTCCGCACCCGACAGCGCGACCAGCCGCATGCCATCCGGGGTCAGCTGACGCTGCACTCCGATCACATCCTCGATGCGATCGCCGTCCACATCGACGATGATCGGATGCGCGCTCTCCCAGTCGCGCGCGCGCACGGGCGGACTCGGGGGCGACGGCGCTGATACCGGGCTGCCCGTCGGCAACATCCCGAGCGAACGTCCGACCAGGCACATCGGGATACCAACCACGAGCGGTAGCACGGTGATGATCCCGATGACGAACCACGTCCCGCTGGTGCGGCGCACCTGCGTCGCGACCGGTACGAAGTACTGGATCGGCGGCAACGGGATCGGGCGCTGGAGCACCTGCGTCCGGCGCTGCACGCGCGATTGCGTGCCGCAGTAGGTGCAGGTGACGAGCTCGCCGCTTGCGGCCGTCGTCGCTCCGCACTCGGGGCAGCGCACGCGTGTAGCTTCGATCGTGGGCATCAGGTCGTCTCGACGCGCTGCATGCAGGTTAGCGTCGGTGGCGTCGCGCGATGTGACACCCAATTGTCCCCGGACGGGCGGCCCGCGTCAGGAAACCACGGAGGCCGCGCGCGATCCAGGACCGATGACCGGCGCCTGGTGGCCCTCGACCGATGCACCCGTCGCTGACCAGCCAGCCTCCACCCAGATCCGCGTTGTTGCGCGTGCCAGCCGGTGAACCGCCACCGCGGCACGACATTGCTGTCAGGATTCTCGCTTGCGCGATCGCATCCACGCGGCGCTCGGCGGTGCACGCATCATCGCCAACGGCGAGATCACGACATCGCCGCTCAGGCGGCTCGGGGTGCAGGAGTCGAACCTGCGTCTCGAGGGTCAAAACCTCGCGTCGTAGCCGTTGGACACCCCCCCGATCGAGCACTTCATCGAGAGCCCGCACCGGGAATCGAACCCGGGCCGCCGCGATACCGCGGACGATCGACAATCGTCTCGCGCCTCCAGGCGCATCGCGTGGCAAACCCCGCCGCCGTCAGCGCCGTCGAGCGCTGCCGTCTCGGTGTCGACGCGCAGGGGCGTGCGCCGGCGCTGGTCTAGCGCAGGCCGGCGGCGGTCAGCGTGGCGCGCGTCGAGTCGGCGGACGAGCGCAGGCGGGCGGCATCGGCGGTGCGGCCGAGGGCCTCGAGGGAGGCGAGCCATCGGTCGCCGCAGGCCACGAGCGTGCGAAGGAGGTGGGGGCGCGAGTAGGTGCGCGCGGGGGCGTCGCCGAGCGCGATCGTGATCTTGTCGCCGGCCGCGACGAGGCGGGCGCGGTACTCGAAGACCGCGCCGTCGACGACGAGCGCGGCGGGCGCGTCGAAGCAGAGGCGCTGGACGGCGTTGGATAGATCGTCGGCGATCTCGGCGACGCCGATGCGCAGGGTGCCGGCGAGCGACGGCGCGTCGCGAAGGGCGTCGATCTCGCCGTCGGCGATCTGCCATCCGAGGTGGCGCTCGTCGAGCTCTTCGGTGCCCCACTCGTTCACCATGTCGACGCGGAAGTCGACGATGATGTGGCGCTCGCCCTCGGCGCGGACCCGCTCGGCGACGTACCGCAGCCATCGCATCGTCGAATCGCCGGTCGCCTTTGGCGAGTAGTAACAGCTGAACTGGCGAAACAGGATCTCGGACAGCTCGTCGTCGTCGGGATGATCGGCGACGAGCGTGGCGATGCCCTCGACGAGCGTGTCGAACGCGGTCGGATCCTGCACTTCAGCCGCGTAATGCTCGATCGCGCGCTCGACGGTGCCGTCCGTGTGCATCCAGTCCTGATGGAAATACCCCGCGAGGAGGTGGCGCATCGTAGCGCGCTGGTGCTCGGTGATCATGGGACCGGGAACCCTGTGATGATGTGCCAGGCACCGCCGCCGGAGCCGGTGAGAAAGAGCTCCATCCCGGTGCCCGCCACGGGCGTTGTTGTACCACGCACGATACAGCGTCCGCCCGAGAACGCGCCCGTGAGGTCCAGCTGGCCGGCCGGTCCCCGAGCGATCCACTCCCAGACCTTCGCGGAGTTCGCGCGGATGAGTGCGTTGACCGCGCCCTCGCCTTGGGCCGCATCGACGAACGTCGAGGCCGCGGGAATGTTGGTCTCCGCGGCGAGTCGCGCGATGAGCTCGGGGTTGGTCTTGCCGACGTGCTTCAAGATGATATGGCCGCCGAGGACGTCGGCAAATCCCGCGCTGCCCGGGAGCGTCGACAGCGACGGGTTCGCGAGCATCCCCTCCAGTCCGGTGCCGTCGGCGATGCCGGGGTGCCGAAGGAGATCCTGCAGCATCCTGGCGTCCTTGATGTCGGCGTGCCCGATCAGCGTCTCGAGCTGCGCCGAGTCGGCGATCTTGCTGCCGGGGCCGAGGAGCCGGTCGACCTGGGCGGCGGCGGTGACCTTTGGGTTGTCCAGGAGGCGCAGCAGCGCCTCGCCATCCACGAGCTTCGCGTTGCCAAGCAGCCGGTCGAGCAGCGCGCCGTGCGGCACCTTTCCGTGGTCCAGGAGCTTCTCGAGCAGGGCGGCGTCGCGGATCTTCGTGCTCGCGAGGAGCTTCTCGAGCAGCGCGGCGTTGCCGCCGATCTTGGGGTGCGCGAGAAGCTTCTCGAGCAAGACGACGTCGAGGCCCTTCGGCCCGCGCAGCAGCTCGAGCAGCTTGTCCATGCCGCCGAACTTGTTCGCGAGCTCGAGCAGCTTGTCGAAGCCGCCCGCATCGGCGGCCATCTTGACGAGCTTGTCGAATCCGCCGGCTTTCGTGGCGAGCTCGAGGAGCTTCGGCATGCCGCCGGCCTGGGTCGCCATCTCGAGGAGCTTGGGGAGACCGCCGGCCTGCTTCACCATCTCGAGGAGCTTCGGCATGCCGCCGACCTCGGTCGCTAGCTCGAGCAGCTTCTGGATGCCGCCCGCGGCGGTGATCAGCTCGAGCAGCTTGTCCATGCCACCCGCGGCCTTCGCGAGCTCGAGCAGCTTGTCGACGCCGCCGAGCGCGCGCGCGAGCTCCATGAACTTCTCGATGCCGCCCGCGGCCGTGATTACCTCGAGCAGCTTGCCCATGCCGCCTGCGGCCTTCGCGAGCTCGACGAGCTTGTCGACCCCGCCGAGCGCCTCGACGAGCTCCATGAGCTTCGCGATGCCGCCCGCGCCCGCCGCGAGCTCGAGCAACTTCGCGATGCCGCCGGCCGCCTCGGCGAGCTGGAGCAGCTTCTGGATGCCTCCGACCGCCTCGATCACCTCGAGCAGCTTCGCGATGCCACCGGCCGCCTGCGCCAGCTCGACGAGCTTCGCGATGCCGCCCGCGGCCTCGGCCAGCTCGAGCAGCTTCCCGGCACCACCGACGGCGCGCAGGAACTCGAGCGCCTTGCCGATGCTGCCGAACGCGCGCACGAGCTCGATCGCCTTGCCGAGGCCGCCGAGCGCGTTCACCAGCTCCATCGCCTCGGGGATCCACTTCGCGACGTTGAGCAGCTCGCCCCACTCGAACTCGATGCCCGCGGCGCCGAGCACGATGTTGAAGAGCGCCTTGCCGAAGAGCTTGCCGCGCTCGTACGGTGACAGGCCCGGCGTCGTGATCGCGAGGTAGATGTAATACGCGGCGAAGCAGAGGCCGAGGATGAGGCCCGCGATCAAGAGCGCTTCCCACCCGACGAAGATCACCACCAGCACCACGATGATGATGATCGCGATGAGGATCAGGATGCCCCAGAGCGTCTGGAGCATGTCCCAGATGCCCTTGATGAGCTCCCACGCGGCCTCGAAGAACCCGACGACCATGCCGCCGAGGAACGAGAACACGTCGCCCATGAAGCTCGTGACCGAGTCCCACGCGCCCTCCCACCAGCTCTTGTCCTTGTGGGAGTCCTCCTCCTTCTTCTTCGCGTCGTTGAACTGGTTGCCGAGATCCGTGTCGAGCTTCGTGACCTGCGAGTCCTGCTGCGCGAGCGCGTCGTCGATGCCGCCCGAGAGCTTCGTGGTGTTGTCGCTCAGCTGCGTCGACCACCGCGACTGACCCTCGGTGACGACCTTGCCCATCGCGGTGTCCGCGCCCGGCGTGATCGTGCCGATGTTCGTCACGGCCGACGTGGCCGATTCGTCGAACTTGCCGGTCGTCTGCGTCACCTTGCCCGCGAGGCTCGTCTGCATGCCCGTCGCGACCGTGTCGAGCTGCGTCGTCACGCTCTGCGTCTGCTGCTGCGCGCCCTGCGTCGCCTGCGTCTTCGCCGCGTCGAGCGCGCCCGTCGCCTGCGTGGTCGCCGACGTCAGCTTGCCGAGTGACTGGTTGACGACGCCTGCGATGCGCTCGTGGACCGTCGCGGTGACCGTGGCGTCGACGGCGTACTTCGCG
>Ga0307513_10007800_pt1 | contig 13806 bp, 11 predicted proteins | sample 15_EM_MG_FD_202174 | JGI IMG/M metagenome (GOLD analysis project Ga0307513, IMG submission 202174) | Populus trichocarpa ectomycorrhiza microbial communities from riparian zone in the Pacific Northwest, United States - 15_EM | ecosystem: Host-associated > Plants > Roots > Unclassified | place... | reverse complement strand
TGACTCAGAGACAGTGGCGGAGCTGAAATCAAATCAAATAAACCAAATATAAATCAACTAAACATAGGAGATCCTGCACTGCCCGCTCCTGTGTACCGTTACCGGAACATGTACACATGTTACAGTACCCTTGTTATTTGCCGGCTACTTAAAGCTCTCTATGGACTGAAACAAGCTCCCCTGCTATGGTATAAAGGTATTGACACTTATCTGAAATCGATAGGCTTTCAACATTCGTCATTTGACCCCAATCTTTATACTTCAGACGTTCAGGTCTTCTTACTGTTATATGTAGATGATATCCTGCTAATCTCCAAACTCCCCTCTGAAATCCAGCGGGTAAAATTGTTACTCTCTGGAAAGTATAAGATGACTGACCTAGGGCAAGCCACCTGCTTCCTCAGCATTGAAATAAACCAAAGGCGGAACTCAATTACCTTAAGTCAATCCCGATTTATTCAGACAATACTACGAAGATTTCAGATGGAGAACTGCAACCCAGTTCAGACCCCCTTGGAACCTGGAACTCAACAACTTGACCTGGATGATCCCATGACAGCCGAGGATCAAAAGACATATCAGTCTTTGGTTGGAAGCCTTATGTACCTAGCTGTGGCTACTCGACCAGACCTGGGGTTCACAATTGCCTACCTCAGCAAGTATAACTCCAAGGCTACCTACTGTCAGCTTCAGACAGCAAAGCGAACTCTACGATATCTAAAAGCAACAATAAACCTAGGCTTGGTATATGTGAGAGATCAGGAAGGGTTACCACAAGACCCACTTACTGGTTTCAGTGATGCCGACTTTGCTGGAGATACACAAGACTGCAAATCTACTGGTGGATTTGTTTTCCTGATGGCAGGAGGAGCCATATCCTGGCGCTCTAAGAAGCAATCAATGGTTGCACTGTCAACAACAGAATCTGAATATATCGCTTGTTCAGAGGCAACGAGAGAGGCATTGTGGCTTCGTGGCTTATATTCAGAGCTAAGTGGAACTAAACCAGTCTCTTCAACTCCCCTCAATGTCGATAACGGGAGCGCAATAGATCTCACCAACCGACCACGATTTCATGAGAGGATGAAACATATTGACCTCAAGCGCCACTTCACTCGTGAAGCATTACAGAATCAGGAGATCTCAATTGTTCATTGCCCTACAGAGCAAATGACCGCCGACATCCTTACGAAAGCACTACCTCGGGTATTGCATTGGAAACATGTAGGAGCTATAGGTTTATCTCTTTCTGAAGATAGGAAAGAAACACCGCAGAAGTGTTAGCTATATTGTGAATTTTTCCTTTTTTGTTTATCTTTTTATTTCTCTAAAGCCAACCTGTACGTGACACTCTTTTCCTACCCTTAAGCTGCCTATCTGAAGGCCCGAGGGAGGTTTTTAATGAGGTCACATTATTATTGCATGTGGAGAACATAGGCTTCTTTTATTGCCTGACTTTCTTTCTGTTTTGTGTTTCATCTATGGGTCCTTCGAAGAGTGGGGGTGTTGGAATATGTGGCTTCTCAGGATCTAGTTACTTGTGGTTGACCGCATTGGGTGCCACTAGTAGATGAATGTGGAGATGGAAGTGTCACTAGTGCGTCATGTTAGGAGAATGGTTGATATGGTATAGGACACAGTGTCCGGTGTGACTACTAAGTCCATTCTGTATATTAGGAGCTCTTTCCTGCCGAGATGGTAAAAAGATAGTAGTGGTGGGCTTCCCTTTTTCACTGAGAATCAAGACATCTTACAACATCAAGACTTGATCTGGCGGCGAGTGCTATTCTATGATACACAAGCAGTCTGAGTGTCCTTAGCGACCGGGAACACTTGCATTCACCCTACCTGTTGGAAATGATCTGTAACGGGCCGAGTACTTTAAGCGGTGGGCACAATGAACTGTTTGCAAGCTGCTTGATGGGCACAGGTAGTGTGGGAAGAACTTTACTGAGTGTGAGGAAAAGAGAGAAATTAAAGGTCAAAGTGAGAGTTGTATTAAGAGCAGTTTCGTTGACTTTTATTCACTGTGTAGAAAGAACTTGTTGAGTGGAGTTAAGGGAGGAAAAATGAAACAAAACCAGGGCATAAAGAAGAAAGACCAAAGATAAAAAATACGAAAGAAAAATAAAATAAAAGCCCCCCCCCCCCCTCCAAAAGCCCCGGAAGCGCCCCCGACAAATGGAGCAGGGGCTAAAAGGAACCTTTAGCCCCTTTTCCTGGCAGAACAGCACTACCTCTCAATTGGTACTGAAACCCCCGGAACCCCTGTAGCCCCCATATATTCGAAAATTTGCTGTCTACGCCAAGCAACTGGGGGAGTGTCTTGCGGTTCCTGGATTCCGAGTCTAGTAAAAACCGTCTTGCATTGATTGACTGACAATCATGAAATATTAATAAAGTTCGGATCCGCTAATGAGGAAAACTTACTGGTTAGCTTACGAATTCCCGCACGGGTGACCGGAATCGGAGCAGTTAGATTCACTGTGGGAGGGTAGCGAAGTGGGTCATCGTCAGAGAGACCGGCATTATGTAGCTTGATTGGTAGGGCGAGCAGCCTAGTTGAACTTGTAAGTCTGCTAGCTAGCTAAATCATGATAGGGAAACATACTCTTTCTCAATCTGTTTAATCTGGCCCGCCATTTCTCTGATCTGGCTTTGCATCTCCCTGATCTCGCCTTTCATTTCTCCAATCTGGCCTCGCATCTCTTCAAGTTGGCCTTGCATCCACTCCTTCATCTCTCCAATCTCGGCTCGCATATCGGCTTTTATCTCGGTTCGTATCTCACTTATCTCAGTTCGCATATCGGCTTTTACCTCAGTTCGTATCTCACTTATCTCAGTTCGCATCTCTCGCATCTCGGCCCGCATCTCTCGCATCTCGGCTCGCATATCGGCTCGAATGTCGGCGCGCATCTCGACTCCCATCTCTCTCATCAAAGTTATCATTTCTTGATGTTGCAAGCCAATCTGACCGGCTATCCCAGGCATATTAGAACCCAAGACCACCTCGTTTTGGATGCCTTGCAAATGATCGGCAATTGCGGGGGAATTTGGTTGGACCATTGTGTTGACCAGAAGCACCTCTCGGGGTAGTTGGGATAGCTTTGGATGGTTTGTGGATCGGGGTGTTGGTGGTGGGTGGTTGATGGTTTCGTAACTTCTCAACTACGAGTGGGAGCTACTGGTACTTATGGAAAAAATCCAATTGTGGCCAAGCCTCAAGCTACGCACTGGCTTAACACTGTACCACATGTTTTGGCCAGATCTTTGCCAAACTACCTTAGGGTTCCCCGGGAGTAAATCTTGCTTCTGGAGCGTTCTCCTATTTACACCCACAAATCCAGAAATCACGCCCTCCCACGGCTCCGTTACCCAGCCACTACGCACAGGATCCTAGGTACTGAAAGAGAGATGTTAGGTCTGGAAAGAGAACGAAACTACCAGTCAAGCTCCACTCGCTCGTGACAAACAATAGAAAAGGTAGTCAACCGATGCCTTCTCACATGGCCAGGCGGGAATTCTACTTCATTATCAATAGTGAGTCAACGATCAGAACGGATTCCCACAGGTTTTGACAAATCACAAAGGTCCAAAAGAGGGAAATAACTGGTGCAATCTTATCCTTCCATCGATCCCCACTCATATCCCTTGTTCCTCCATGCATGTTCCCAATGCTTGCTTCCTTGATGGAAGAAAAAAACATTCTCTGCAACTCACCGATAAAGCGAACCTAGAGTAAAGACTCCCACTTCCCATGGCACCCATTTGATTATCCGTAGTCAGCACTCCACTGTCGAATATGACATCCAAATGATCCATTAGTAGAGGGATTGCTGAAACTCTAACCTTTTTCCAAAACAATGAAGCTATAGCTAGAGCATGTTTGGTCGCATCAACCATTTTCCTACAGAAGGTTCGTTTATATCCCCCACAAGTAGAGTTTTGTTCTAGGCTTTTTTTCCTTTGAAGGGCGAGGAGTACAGATTTCGCTATGCAAGTAGGGTGTAGAGATCTTCAAAGTTGAGGGGAAAGTGATGGAATCGATGGACATCATAGTACGGAGCAAGCAAATCAAACTATCCATTTTAAAATAAGCACCTCTTATAGATAATACTACAATCATCCATGAAAGTTGTTTATGCTGATGCTCTTTCAAGTTGTAAGTGATAATATCTCGATCACTTTACTTTTATTGTTTGACTTAGGTTAATCTGTTGCTATTACATTCCTTTTTCTTTTTTTTTCTCTGGAAGGAAACCGGAAACCGGAAACAGAAGTTTTGGATGTATGATATTGTGGGTTGTTTTCGAATACGGTAATAATAAAAGCTTAGCCACAACCTACCATAAGAACTGAGAATCATCCAGGACGTTGAGGTTGCCTCTCCTAGCGGGGTCTATTGTATTTTTTCTTCTTTTTATTCCATGCTATCCGTTTCCGGTACTCGAACAATACCCCACAGCGTTTTTTAGCACATGGCACCTCCGGCCCGCTGTCGTTAGTACGAGTACAAGGTTCATAACCACTTATTATAATAATAGTAACGACGAACACCCTGAAAACACGTGGGATTTTCCCCTGTTACGAAAATTATTTATAAAAAAAAACAAAAAACAGACACCTCGACAACACTTAACTTACTATCCGCCACAATCATGAACATAATATGGGGCACAATCATAGCTCCGAGTCCTTCGAGAAATTAATATAATGCAGCAAAGCGCACCCCTGTGCTGGCAAATATTTTCTGCTGAAACTCATCTTTGGGGCACATCAACTAATCGCCAAGCGACAATTGATTCCGTGTCAAGGTTCCTGCTGATTATGTAATTGCGAGCAATTCCAAAAAAATCCTTGCAGCACCTCTCCGACGTGCCCGACGGCTCAACGTCGGATACGGCTCACGCTTAATTCCGGTTAAAGTCCCCACCAGGCGAAAATCAAAGTTGTAAAAAGAGGGAAAAAAATTGAAGACTTGTTCGCAAAGACCTAAAACAATGTGTGAGAAAACCAAAAGGACATTTAAAGCATCACCGAATATTTGGTTGTGGTTTGTATCATAGTTCTTAAATTCACATACAAATAAAATCCGACGTGGAGCTGTCGGGCACTTCGGAGACGTGCTGCAAAGATTTTGGAATTGCTCGCAATTACATAATCAGCAGGAACCTTGGCACGGTTGCATGGAAAAGAAAGGAAACATGAAATAATTCGGTCGAGTCAGCCACGGCCACGATGGCAGCCACCGAAGAGCATACACCAAACGAAAAATATATCACTGAAATCCCACATGGCAAGCTCTCGTCCAACCCTGAAAATGGGCGGATTTCCTCCTAGCCCTCATGAAATCCACGATACCCGAATTCAAACATTCCTGAATCAAGACTTGGGTGAATGGTCCAACTCTCCGTCGAGTAGGTGGCGAATGCACTTCACGGACCTGGTCCTCAAGACAATTCTGTCCAGCTAAAACTAAGCAAAACAATGCCACAGATTGCCAGCCAACTTTTCGCCCATACATCCACCGCTGGCAAACTGACACGCTACAGAACCAAGGATATATCTACGCCGGGTACAAAGGAAAAATACAAGTCCCTACCCCACCACTTTCCCCCCAAGAGCCTCTCGACGGCAGCTGTACTTACAACCCCCAATCAAACCCAAAATCCTCAGCAAAAAACAAATTCTTCCTTCTCCACTCCTTATCCCCATCCGCCTCCCCACAACCCTCGCCATCAATCACCCCCCCATCCCCACGCTTTACAAACTCTTCCAAAAACCCAGGACTCCGAACCCGCTCCTCACCATTACAAAACAAATGCGAAATCTTAAACCCAGCTTTTCGGCCAGGCACCCACTCCCCCACCCTTGCTTCTCTTAGCGCCTTAACTAGCTTTGGTATCTCCTTATCCGGGTCCACGTTCTCTGCCGGACTCTTCCACTGATTCGCTGTTCGGGGTGCCGTGCCTAGGGATTCCTCAGCATTTCTGACAACTTTAGAAATAGTCCTTATGTTCGGCGTAGCTACCTCGCGGAAAAAGTCGTGTTTAGGGTTATCCCGGAGGTCGAACACAGTCTTTGTTTGCCGAAGGAGTTGTTTCATAGCGAAGTCCACTTCTTGGTAGTCACCGGAGATTTTCGGGGATGCAGGATGGGATGCTAAGGTTGGGAAAGGTGCGTCGGGGGTCTTGGGAATTAACATCGAGTCGAGGACCGCTTGGCGGAAGGGCGGCTCCCATTCGTGGGTGAGACCTGCTACGAGGTCGAGAAGCTCGTAGCCGAGACCTGACGATACGGGGGTCCTTAGTGATTGGAAAGCTGTTGAAAGCCAGGAGAGGACGTGGAGAAGGGAGGTTGTGGAAGCGGTGGAAATCGCATCTAGTAGCGTCAAGTATACCAGTGAGTGTTGCATTAAAAGCATATGGTTCTCAAAAACCTCGTCTCTTGTGCGAGAGTCTGAAGCTGACTGATAATTCTTGGCCACCTCTGGCACCAGATATGTATCATAAACTCTGGTGATAATATCCAAAGCTTCTTTCTTTGTTTGAGGGCCCGATTCCCGAACTTGAGTGACTGTTAGAATCGAATCGATAAGGTGAGATTCAAGCGAATGAAGCAAAAGACCCTCAGCATATTGGCCGGTTACTGAGAAACCGAAGATAAGAAACTTCCGATTCATGACTTGCATATGGTGGCATAGGCTCGTCGGATCTTTATCGTTTGGCCTACCGTAATGCTGCTTCAGCAGCTCCAATAGAAAGTGTTCGCGAATGTCAAATAGTTGGAGCACCGGGTGGATATTGTGAAGGATGGAATCTGGCAAGGCTACCGATTTGGCCTTCCTCAACGCCAAGACAAATTCGAGGTTTCCAGCCCACAACCAAAGTCTATCGCCAGAGCCAGAGCCTTTCAGGTGCACCGGCTTAATCCCAAGGTACTCGGTTATCATCCCAAGTATCGACATTTGCTCCTCGATTTTCTTAGTGTCCACACGTTTCATACTTGGCATAGGGAAAAGATCATCCTCGCATACCCGAGAAGCGGGCTGCTCTCCCTGGGCGATTTCACTTCCATCCGCCCCTGGTGCCCTGGGTGCCCTCGAAAAAGTGGTAAGGTAAGGCTGCCCAATGCCCACCTCGCTTTCGTGGAGGATTTCTCCAATTTTGGGCCAGAGTCTCCTCATGGCACGCCAAACGGCAAGCCTTGCTTGATTTTTCCAAAAGAGTTTACCATCCGGATCGGTCAACAAGAGCCCGGAACTAGCCCCCGTTCCCTGGGCAGTCGCTGGGTTCCCGGGCCAAGTTGGCCCTGATACAGCAGGGGTATTCGGTTGGGTGAGATAATAATCGCCGTTTGGTGGAGGCGTGGAGGCGTGGTAACTAGGAGTGGAGTTGAAGGCAGATTGGGCAAAACTGTAGGGAAAATAGCTCACAGGAGGATAACCTGAACTTGAAGCCTGCTCTCTATTGACCGGAGCCGAAGGGTGCGGGTCAGGAGGTATGGAGGAAGTTGGGGTAGGAGGAACATTATAAAGGTACTTCCCGCGGCGAAAAGTACAGGAGGTTTTCACCATGGCCTTAGTCAATACTGGTGTTGATAAAGGAAGTCTGATGATGAAAGGGATTGTAGCACAGGGTGCAAAGTTGTCAGCTCTTAGATGGTCCTTCGGTGTAGGGTAATAGGTAGTTTGGGATATAACGAATGGGCGTTTTCCCTCTAGTGGGTTGGAACGGTCGACATCCATTAGCCTAGGCTCTATCGGAGCAGATTTCCGCTTTGCCACTCGCGACTTGATTCGTGGAGCACCTGGGCCTCGGACCTGCAGGTCTGATCCACCCACCTCCGTCCGTAGCTTCTTCTTGGTGTCATCGCCTATCACTCGGAGAACTAGGGATAATCAGCCCTAAAAGTATAGATCCCGGCGGGAAAGATTGTGTCGAACCATTATCACCAATAACCTTGCCTTCACTCCCAACACCCAGAGCACGGAGCGAATTCAAGGGTCCTTTACGAACACCTTGGGCGTAAAGATACAGTCCAAGCCATTTTTGGAATTTATTCCTCACCTGGGAGCTTGCGAGAAGCAGCAGCATGATAGTGACTGTAAGTGGGGGATTTGAGGGCGCCCCCACCGTTGACCACGAGGCTATGGTGGGGCCCGTATCCGTCTTTCGCCGTTTCGGCAACGGCTGAGGGACCGATTCGTCCCCGGTGGAGGCTAGCGCTTTCGCCTCCACACGTTCACGGTCCGAAGACGAGAGGGTTTCCAGTAGACGCCAAAGAAGGGGAGCCTTGCGCTCGCATTGCCGTTGGACTTTGGCGAGATCGAAGTTCTCAAGGCCTTCCTTCAATATTTCCCCGGTGGTCCGACCACGGGACTCGGTAGAATTAGCTCGTACGTCGACATTAATCTATAATTTATCGATTTAACGCATTAGGGAAATTCAAAAGATTTTTTCTTATCTTTTCTCTCTCTCCAATTATAAGAGCAATAATTTTAGTAGGTTAGGGGGGAGGTACGAACACCACCCTTGACAAGGCCAGCGTCAAATTCATCCTTAAATACTCCACCAGCCCATGACACAGCAACCTCGTCGCCACCGTTCTCCCTGGCCCGCTTTGAGTTCATAAAAATCTCGAGGACGGATCTGATACCGCCGTGTGTGTAAAACAAACTCACCCGACGCCGGACAGCTGCGTCATCACTATTAAACAAGCGAACAAGGAAATCAGATATGGAAGTGAATCCGAGTGATTTTAGCGAATCCAAGACAGCCAAGAGTCTGAGCGGCTCAGGGGATTGGGCACCTAGCAATCTACTGGTAGAGCTATAAGGTGGGATTGAAGCATCCTGTCGACGAATTTGATTAGGATGAGGCTGTTGTTGGTGCTCTTGATGTGATTGCTGCTGCTGGGCGACTGGAATTGGGCCGGAAGTGAACACATGACGAGTGGATGGAGGAGGATGGTGGACCGGGATGTGGTATTGTGGTGGTTGCGGCGGTGGGTGTTGTGGTAGTTGCGGGTGTGGTTGTGGTGTACTGGCAGGCGGGGGTTCCTTGCGGCGACGAGGCATCTCCCTAAAATTCTCGTCTCAATCCCACTCCTTTGCGCTGAGAGGCTACGAGGGCGAATTGCATGTAATCAATGATAGCGCCAGGGATAATCCATAGAACAGATATTTTATGCTGGATTGAAGAAACCGGAAACCATAGCGTTGACCAATGGACAAGTGGGAGACGCGTTGTTGATGGCATAAAACTTCCTCTTGATCCCCCCCCTTAGGCCCTTCCCGTTTTTCCTTTTTCCTGTTCCTCTTTTCTTTTTCTTTTTTATCTTCCCCTCTCCCACTCCTTTCCGCATCCACCTCTCACACACCCGCGCGATAGCAGTACTAGACAAGGCGTACTGTACTCGAGTACACAAACTTTCTGCACACAAATCTCCGCTACACACATGCCCGCACAAAGCATGTTGGGGTGTTCCTCATTCTGTTAGGTACTCGTACTCTTAGAAGCCCCAATCCCGAGTTACTCAATCGAAATACGGCATTATTTGAGACGATATGGCATGCGATACCGGTATCGGCAAGGTAAATACCATATGCAATTGGCGATACCAGTTTCCTACTGATCGCCCCCCCCCATTTGCCAACTTTCCGACCTTATGATCACTCGTAGCAGGTAGCTATATGCTACAGTATGCTACGGGCAAAAACATCTTACTATCACGTCCCCCGCAAATTCGTTGCCTCCTCAAATTTGGATTCCAGGCTGCGCATGTCGGGTACTAGCTGTACCAGCAATGGTAAGGTAGAAAAACTCAATAGTCTATCGCGCTTTTCCCCACACACTTCCCTCTCATCTTACAATCTATTGAAGGATTCTGGTAGTCGTAATATTAAGTATTCGGTAGCAGATTAACTTATCATCTGTTCCACGCAGGCCAGTATGGTTGATACCCAACTGTGTGTCCCAGGGTCCAAGTTTGTGAAGGCAGCGAATTTGCGGGCGACACGATAATACTCAACCAAAAGAAACAAAAAATGCACTCAAGCGTAAGATTGACACTCGTATCAGATACCACCCGCCACTAGTCGAGTTCTTACCCTTACCAGCGCTGGTACTGTGGCACTCGCACCTACGAACATTTGAGACCTTGGAATCTATGATCGGCCTTACCCGGCTACGCCTACGAGAGAGCTTACCGTAATCCGGCCATCGCAGTGCCGGCCTCGATACCATGCCAACGGCACGACACCATACCGCAAATCCCAAACAATCGCTTATTTATTAACAAGATAAGATCGATAGTAAGGGTGGACTGATCGAGATAATCTAATCTCTTGGGGTTGATCTTTGCCAAGAGTAGGGTTAGGGTTCGCGAAATCCTTAGGACAAGAAAGGCGGCGTACGCCCTTTAGGAAGGCATGCTTGTGATTGAAAGTATCATCACTTTAGTCAGACAGGCAAAATATAAAAGGCTCAAGATGGGTGGTGATGGATATGGGTGGATTATGATAAGAAGTACATCCTGGAGACCTCACTGAGGCTTCTATCAGGGTGCCTTCCCTTACAGGACCCACCGCCTTGGGAATGGGGAATGGGACCAGGCACGGACGATCCACTAAAGTCTGTGCCATGTGCCAGTGCCGATTTTTGCCCACTCGGGGCCGTTTATATATGCTGTCTTTCTCCCGCATACTCTTTTGGAGCTAACCGTTATGGCTATTATGGCATTTTAGGGTTGCGCTTGCGGTCATTAGGCAAGATTTTGTACCCGCTTTGGGACATCATCCCAACATTTCCCTGCATCCTACAGAAGGCCTTCCGCCGGGTCACTTTCACAAGCAGGGTAACATGGTAGCGAGATCTGCAGCATATTAAATTCTCCGTTGACCCTCCCCCCCTATCAAAAATTTGGTGCCGTATCAGTAACGCCTTCGTAGAGAGGGGCTCTTCATTAAAACGCTTCACAAGTCAGGATAGGTTCTCCCCCCCCGTCGCTATAATGTGAGGTTTTCTCACCGACGCTTCTCACTACCACTTTGGAATATAAATCCGGACAAATCTAACGTCTGTGTACAGGTGAGAGCTTTTAACTGCAGCCCTAAATCAGCCTTTCGGTATACCTTCCTGGCGCTTTTTTTGGGCCCTAAATTGATCAATCTCGAGATCTCCCCGAGATGTGAACCTGATCTTCATTCCCCTCACAAATAGTCACTCGAGCCCTGTGTGGCTTGATGATCCTCCGACACATAGCCAGTCAGCTTTGTGTGCATTATTTCGTCACGTGACTCTTGCCTTCACATATCAATCCCTCCCTCCACTCCTTTTCCCTCCACTTTCCGGAAACCTCCACCACTTTTCTCCTCCACGTATAGCAACCAGAGAAAATCTCGGACTCGGTGCATCCTTGCTTCTACTTTCCTCCGCGCACTGCCCAAGGCTTGTGTGCACTGTACATTATGTGCAGTGAGAACTCTCTACCTTGAACTCGCTCGAGATAATGTGCATCAGGGGGTTAAAGACATGGAGTGTGCGAAGAGCACAGCGGTCCCTCTCGCTCATCTTCTCCCCTATATATCTCTGCGAGGAAGACGTTTGTGCATCATCATCATCGCCATCTTTCTGCTTTGGTTTTAATTGTTCTATACCAGACTCCCCCGGCCCGGCTCCCTCTGCCTGTGACGTTTCATTTCCTTCTAGACTCGTTTTTGTTCTAGACTCTCCACTTCCAACGCCTCTCTGCCTTCCCTGGTGTCCCTTATTACTGCCCGCTAGCCCTCGGAAACAGAGCGCCCGCAACAAAAAATTTTTCCCCCATAATAACGGTAATTTCTTCCCTATATCCCCTTCCCCCCCCCCCCCCCCCTTACCTTATGTTTAATGTACGTATGATCCGCCGGCTCACTATCTACTTAGATATACAGGCCCACACTAAATATGTCCCTCCAAGAGTACCAGGAGGCTGAGGTTCTTCTCCGGGAGCCTGGATTTGTCCAAGACCTCTCCATGCGCTTTCAAAACGCCCTCGCCGCATGCTTTACAGAGAATTATGGCACCCAATTCACAAGAGTGATCAACAATGACGACTTCCTCCTCTTCGTCCTCCAAACTATAGCTGCGGCGCACCCAGACGTACCAGCAGAAAGCAATGCCGTATGCCGAAGGCACGCTAGCGAGACACACCCCGAGGGAGATCACTTCCACGATAATTGGTTTGACCCTACCAACCCTCATAACCCCCGATATGTAGGGGGTGACGCTCTTTTCCTCCACCCCTCACCAAGCGCCAGAGAGGAGAACCTCCTGAAAGTAATCGCGGATGTGAACCAACAATTGCCTGAGGAGGATATAACCATGTCCGACTCTCACTGCCAGAACCAACCGCAACACACCCAATCTCCGCCGTCACCATCGAAAGGTTACCAGACCAACATGGCTTCCAACGGCAACCCGCAAATGGGACCGCAGCAATCCTTCTCCTTCACCCGGGCCCAAATCCTCGACCAGCAAAGCCCCGGCCTGTCCACCGGGAACCGTACTTCGGAGAGCGGGGAATCCTCCGGTGCCCAGTCCGACAATTCGTTCGCTAGCGCTAGTAAAAAAGGTGGAAAGCGGGTACCAGGAAGGTACCAATGCACGGTCGAGAACTGCCCGAAGAAGCACGAACCTATGCAGAAGTGTCGCTTAGAGTAATCCCCCCCCCCCACTCCCTCTTCCCACTTGCGCTACCCATCCTTTCTCGCATGTGATATTGATGGAGAATTATGGATTCAGAGACCACATGGCACTCCACGATCCCAGTCTTCGGACTCAGTGTCCTGGCTGCGATAAAGTATACATGCACAGTCGGACGTGCAATGACCATGCCAAGAAGGCGCATGGAATGGACTTGAAAGCGTTGCAGCAATCACGCCAATAGGCACGGAGGCGACTTTTACGGAGGAGGAAGCAATGGCGGTGGCTGTGGTGGATCCCTGTTGCCGGAGGGGGGGTATCTTCTCTATAATGATATAGGGAGATTTAATCATCTCCTTTATCTCTTCCATACTCATTTCTGTCTCTTTTGCTTGCGCTGCATTCGCCCGGTCTTGTCCGATTATTGTTCGGCTTGCTTTTACTTCCTTGCCCGTTTGTTACCCGCTTGTTTGTTTACATATTTTCATGCTGGATTGGGAGTTGGACACGTTCCTGGGGAGTACAGGTGGCCGCCTAAGTTTTTCTTTTCTGTTCTAACTCTCATCACCCCACTCAATTTAATTCTTCAACTTTTTGGTTTACCCCTAGTTTTACCCCACTTGACCCCTTTCGCATTTCATCACTATACCCTCTCCCTCTCGCTCGCCCATCTTCCTCTTTCCTCCGAGCCCCAAGGAGGGAAGAAGAAAACACCTTCGGTCGTCTAATCATTTGTACCATACCGCATTTGTGCAAGCACAGTACGAGTAGCTTTGTCCCCCACGAGTGATGGACCATGCTTATGTTTTCTACTATTTCACATTCTGCCCCCCCCCCCTTCCGCCATCCATTCCTCGGATTGCTTTCTAGTTAGTTTAGTGTAGTTTGGTTCATTCACAATCACGATACCAGCTCCCGCTTAGCCTCTCCTACCGGAGTGTTGCCCGGGGGATAACCGTCTTATCAATATAACTTCCCATCATGATATTGGTATTATAGGGGCGCAGCGCTGAACAGCCCTACTTGCTGTACACAATGATGAACACAACTAACAAACCGCACTTGCAATAAAATTTCACAAAAAAAAGAAAAAAATCACTCGCGAACACCAACAGGCGGG
>Ga0307513_10007799_pt1 | contig 13807 bp, 6 predicted proteins | sample 15_EM_MG_FD_202174 | JGI IMG/M metagenome (GOLD analysis project Ga0307513, IMG submission 202174) | Populus trichocarpa ectomycorrhiza microbial communities from riparian zone in the Pacific Northwest, United States - 15_EM | ecosystem: Host-associated > Plants > Roots > Unclassified | place... | reverse complement strand
AGATATCTGCGGGCATCTTCAGATATCTGCGGGCATCTTCAGATATCTGCGGGCATCTTCAGATATCTGCGGGCATCTTCAGATATCTGCGGGCATCTTCAGATATCTGCGGGCATCTTCAGATATCTGCGGGCATCTTCAGATATCACCCACCCATCAACAAAATATTGACTTGTCACATGGAATATAGCGAAAGCCTGCCGCCGCCGCCAGGCACCCATGAAGCCTGCAGGCTTCCCCAAAGCCTGGCCTACGAAGCCCAGGCCTGTCTCACACTGGCCTGGCCTGGCCGGACTGAAAGCCGGCCGGTTATCTGCAGGCCGACCTGGCCGCTTGCGAACACTGCCCTCTCACCCCTCCCCTACGCCTTCCCCAGGCCTTTAGAGCCCACCCTGTGGTCTCAACCTCTTTTCCTTGATTTACTCTTCCTTTCCCTTCCGGGCAAGTCCTTATCACTCAGTTTTCAAATTCTCCAGCCGTACAACTTGTCACGTTTGTTGAATAATTGGGCACATGTTTCTCTGCTGGAAAACCTCCCAGATATTTGGTTCTACGGCGTGTGAAGAATTTCGAGTTTTTGTTTCTGGTGATTAGAAAAAAGTGCTGGGAGAGCACCCTTTTTCTTTTTATTTCCGCCCCCACAACTTTTTTTGTTTCTCATTGATCTTAGTTTTGATTCCCCATCACAGATGCTCCGTTTCATTTGATGTTATAATCACCTCTTTTCACTTAGTTTATGTTTTAGATCATTTCTTCTTTTCTTTATGAATGATAGATTGATATTACCATTTGTATAGTATAGTTAGGTCAGTTTACCACCTGAATTACTGCTCATCCATCTCTCTATCCGCCTTTGAGCGAGGTGTTTGTGTAGACCCACTCATCGCACACTTAACCTTTGCAGTCACTCAGTAGAAGCCTTCGTGAAACAGAGCTCTTCCTTGACGGAGATCCCGGTAGACTAAGCGAAGGGGTATTGCACCATCGGGGCCTCTGTGCAGGAGAGCCCCATTCCGCCGGCAAAGAGAAATTCTAGTTGGCAGAGACTTTTTTGCCCTGTGGCAGTAATAATATTTTAAGACAACCTCCATACAGGTCCGCATCCTAGCAATACTCAAGCATCACAAACGGCCCAAGGATATGCCCCCTGACTGATAATAGTATGTTACCTTTTCGGGGACCAGAGACCTCTTTCGGAGGTCTTCAGTGTTCTCCCTTTTACCAACACCCCTAATTATTAATATCTAGTCTCCTTGACTAGCTAGACAACTCCCACTGACCCCCTAACACTAGCAAAGAGGACTAACTGTGTATTGCCTTGAGGGGGCAACTCCGGAAAAGAGATTGAGGGCTAAGCAAATCGTGAAAAAAGGGATCTCCTGCAGAATGGCCAGCCAGCCATGCCCGATTGTGGTTGTTGGAGGGTACTTGAATAAATTTCTCCCAAGGAGAAATACTTGCAGTAGTATTGATATGATTCCTAGGAAATAACGTTCATGGGAGGCGAGGGGTGCAGGTGGTCATAGCTTATCACTCGGAGCCTTTGTCAGCTGCCTGCTGCCTGGAGTGTACTGCCGTCGCAATGGAAATGGCTAATATTCGCATAGGTGGGGTCATGGGAATGGCCATTATGTCAGGATTGTAGAAGGGACATAGATGCGACGAGCCTGAGAAACGGGGACTAGTATGAATAGAAGGAGTTATGGAATGCTAGAATCTCGAAATTAGGGAAGCTGCGCTAGACTCGAAAACTTGTATAATATTATGCTTGCTGTTATTCTTGTCATTCTACTAAGATAGAAATATGAGAGGCGATAGGGTTGGCTTCGAATTTTACGGACTAGGAGGATGATGGCGTTCTTATGCCGGTGAGAACTTCATTAGCGCTCTTTATTTCTTTTCAGATGGCACCCTAGTAATGACCGGTTGGCATTACCGTAGTTCCCATTCTTGTTCTCTATTCCATTTACCGTACATTGTTCCGCCCAGCCTCTCGACGATGGTGGGTGTTTGAAGAATTTGTATGGAGGGTATGCAGAAGCTGGTCTACGGGTTCATCAATATCTGGTCTATCCTGCTGCCTGAATAAAGTGTTTGGTAAACCGTCACTGTTGGGCCCAGCCACTACTACATCAGCTACTTTTGGTCGAGTTTTCTGTGTGAGCCTCGGGATGTATTCCGGGGATGGGGGTTAGTAGGTGGGGTGCACGGCGGCTGGAATGATGTCGATGGAAATGTGCTTTAGACAGAACCCCGGCGGACTGACGCGGGGGTGTAAATACCGGGATGTCTACTAATTGCTAAAAAGATGGTGCAGTCATCTGGCGGAATTCTTCGTGAGGCGGATCTCTTTTGTGGGAGTGCCGTGGCATACGGGGGGGGGGTATTGAGTAATTGGACGATCCATAAGGGAGTGTCCTATTCCATCGGTGGAAGGTGAAGCTTGTTGTACAAAGGCTTCCGCTGGGTTGGTGCAACAGACCGTAGGAACGGAAGTGTATTCACAGTTTATATATAACTTACCTCGTCGTGCTCCTTACTTGTAGTTAATTTTCAATGATTCGCGAAAAGTATGAAGTACTATTTTTGCACCTGCCTAGCCCTCAGAGGCATCAGCAAGAAGGACGATCACAAACATTTCCGAGGAGGTGAATGCGACGATAATTTGTTTTCTTCTTTCTTACTATGACTTTTTTCTGTTAGTTCCGTTCATTCTATGATAATTCCCCCGTGTTTGTGCGAGCCTGTCGGCCAAAAATCGATCGTGGATATTTGGTCGAAAAGGTTTGACTGCGCATGTACGAGCCCGACCCTAGAGACGCCCCTCCTGTTCTGTGCCTGGTTGTTGCTCAAAATTTGTGCTTCATTTCGGCACCCAGTTTCGTTGTCCAGGCACAACCATTGTTGCTTACTTCTCCAAGTCCACTCTACCCCGCAATTGGGCTACGGTAGAACATATATTCCCCCCGGAATCGTTACCGGTGCGCAGAAATTTACCCTGACCTCAAAAAAAAAGATATAAAAAAAAGACCATGTTACCGGTATCAACTGACCCTCACATGACTTCGGCAGTCCTGAAATCTGCTTCCAGTAACGAGAGTTAGGATAACCGGAATCCCATTCAAGGCAATGATTATACTTTTCTCCTAGTCACTTTGTTATTATCTCAGCGTTCCGCTTTCCACTTCAAGTTGAAGCAGGGGCCTCCAGAATGCGTACTAGCACCTTGCCAGTCTGCATAGACGAGCCTTTTGCGTAGCAATGAGCCTTGGAAGCTATGGCACTACTTTGGGGGTTTCCTAGAAGGCACGTGTGTTACTGATATCGGCGGGAGCAGTCAGGCTAAGGATGCGCACTCTAGCAACAGAAGTTATCACATCAGAGATATTGCCGGATGAAGCTGGAAGCAAAATACGAGGGATATTTGATGATTTAGAGACCAGTTGGAATCAGGTAGAGGGAGCAAAATAAATAGCAAAGGGGAAGATCAGTCAAATCGCTAACCACAAAATTGGTTGAGCTGCCGGGAGAAGAGCAAGCCGGATATTCCTATGACCTGTAATGTTACCATCTCGCTTAAGTTCAAGGATCGTATTTAGGGGAATAATGAGAGCTGGAAAGTATCTCTCCTTATTGGTAGTTAACTCCGGCTTCGAGCCGAGGCGTTATTCCTGAAGGATGGGGCATAACTCATCATTTAGCTTGTCTGTGAATAGCGAGACTCCCGAGCTGCGAGAATTGGCAAATCCTTGCCGTCTGGCTGGTTGAGGTTTGTTTGTGGTTCATCTCTTCCGGACTGATACTGTACTAGCACTCGTAGTGTTAGACTCTCGCAACACTGGAACAGATCATAAGCTAAATCGGGTTTGGAATAATTTGACCCTGGGGTATTTCGTTAAGCCTTTTGATAAAAATTTAATAGGATTAGCCGGAGGTTTGTTTCCCCACTTGTAGTACGGTAGTCCTAAATACTCCTTAATTCCCTCTGCCGAGGAGCGCTATAGCCGGTGATTATGTATGTTGTGGGGGGATCTCTGTGAGCTCTGGAGGAGGGAGGTGGCCCTGTTTGTGGCTGGAAGGAATGAGTGAATTGCCGAGCTATTACGGCCCATGGTTATGAAGAGAAATACGGTACGATACATGACGGCCGATCCTCGCTTGTGGCTCACCCCCAACCCTGCAATCACTAGGATATCATCCCCTACCGGTACCCGCAATCAAAAGCCCTTAGATGCTGATTCAAGCGGAGCGCCACTGTGTTGTGATTCCCTTTATGCGGGGTTGTATGTTTGGCATCGCTACCGTAGATTTCCGGCTAAGTTATGCCTCGTTTTTGTCTGGGCTTTGGGACCTGAGGGGTACTGAGAGGAAACTGTGTGTCGTGGTAGGGGGTGAAATAGATTGTTCCGGAGATATCACGTGGGATTAAGAAGATGCCGGATTGCGTGCTTTGTGTAGCCTAGTGTTCGGAGTTGGTAACCGTCACCTCTGGTGTAGACTACGGTAAGTTGTGGAGAGGGGCCCTGTTCTCGATAAGAGCGATAGAAAAACAAGGGGATCAAATACAAGGTGAGGACCTGCTCATGCCTCCAATATCCATACGGTATCCCTTGGCCGTACAGTTGCCCCCGGCTATAATGAACCTGGACATAGTGAATCCCTGGCTATAATGAACGGCAAGAGCAGGAATATTCGGGCCCCACCAAATCTTGTTTGCTATAGTGAAAAAAAGCCCTATAGTGTAATGAACGGGGAATAGGGAATGAACAGGGGTAGTGGGGAAGAAGTTACATATGAACAATTTTGGCTATAGGGAACAAGAAATAAGGATGAAAAATACGCATAGCACCCGGTCACCTGGAGCTCTGGGTACTAACTTAATCTTCCCATTCTCCTTCGATTCAAAGTGCTTCTTGCAGATTTCATGTTTCTCAAGTACTACTGTCCATGCACATCGCCACCTATTCTGTATAGCTCTGAATTGTCTAGCTATTGGGTGAATTTGGCCTGGCACTGCATATGGAAGAACTGACATTGAAGGGCATGACATGGCAGTGCTGGACTCAGCGCCTTTCTGATTTGCATAACATTGTTGAATTCTGCTGCTTCTATTATGCCGGTGGAGTGGCTGGTTACCACTGTTGCCTCCCCTCACCATTTTGTTACTACTCCTCATTCCAACACCACCTTAGTCAGCTTTGGTATAGTGAACCCCTGGCTATAGTGAACGCTTAGGGCCCTGTTTTTGTCGTTCACTATAGCCAGGGGCGACTGTAATTCATGACGCGTGCAATCGAGTGAACCTTTTCAATACCATGCTCTTAGCGAGAAACCACTCCGGACACTACTGACTGGGAAATATCCCATCCAACAAGTGAAACCACTGCATGGAACCATCACTCTCCGAGTCCTCGGCCACCATTAGATGAAGAAAACTTAACGAATAAAGTGATACGAGTAAATGTACTCAGTCTTAATCGTGCCAAGGTTGCGGCGTGCGGTCGCAACCCCCGCATGTTCGCTGGCTCACATGCTGGGGCACTCCTACAGAGTGCCTGCCAGCTCAACGTAAGATTGCGGCTCAACATCACTTTGTGGCTCAACATCACTTTGTGGTTCAACATAGCTTTGTAGCGTAACATAAGATTTTAAAGTAGTATTTTATTATACATCTAATCCTGTAAAATAACTTGAACAATGTCATGTTGCTTAATTGCCTTAACAATAAGCCTGGAAACCTTCTTCCTATATGCTTGGAGAGTAGCCCTGGCCTTTGCATCAGCCTTGGCCTGAGCCTTTTCTTTGGCCTCCAACCTAGCATTTTCCTCTGTTCCTTTTTTGTTAATCTCATCAAGAAAGGGTTTACGCTCAGCTTGCAGAGCTCTTTTCCTAGCATTTTGTGCTTTACGTAACTGTTGCTCAGCTTTATCTACCTCAGCATCCTCTCTTCTTTTAACTATTTGATGGGCCTCAGAGGCATACAAAACTCCACCCTTTTGCAGCTGCCTTCTGCTTTGTGCTCTGCGTCTTGCATTCCTTACCTCCTCAGCAGCTCGTGTATGTTCCATATAGTTCATAGCCAATGCACCTGACTGGGCCAATGTCAATCCACCTTGGAGTACAAGCTTTAGCTTATGTTCGAAGCTAGGTGATAGCTCTTTGGCCTCGAGCTGTAATTCCTCACCCATGGCTTTTAGGGTAGAAATTGTAAGAGGAATGCCGGAGGGAGATTCAGAGGGGCCTGAGATTAGGACTGCCTGGCTTGGTGGTAGAGTAGCCTCTCTGAGTTTAGAAATAACAATTTGAGGGTTATAAGGAATTAGCCCTGTAGCACGGAATCCAGATCTGATAGTCGAAGGTTTGAAGGTTTGCTGACGGATGGTATTGATAGTATCCAGGACATCTGATTTATTAAAGTCTCCACAGCCAGTTCGTGTGGCTTTTTCAACAGCCTGAGCATGGTAGTGCTTATATGCCTGAAATACGACTACGTCCAGTGGTTGAAGGAGATGGCTTGAATGCGGAGGGAGGCAAAACACAATAATCTTGTGTTGATCACAGTAGTCAAGGAATTCTTTGGTGCAATGCGAGCCAAACCATCCAGGAGTAATAGTCGATATACCCCTTCTTGTCGCTTTGCAGAGAATTGTTCAAAGTGGGCAAGCCACTTCACAGTCAGGTCATCCTTATTGTAACCGGTTTCCGAAGTAGCCATAAGATAGTCGCCAGGGATTTTGGTAGTCGTATACCAGGACTCTTGGTCAGTGTTCCCAACGGGCCAGGCCGGCCAGGCTTCGGTAAAGCAGGGCCCGGCCTATCCAAATTCCCTCGGATCTAGCCTGGCCCGAGCGTGCACGCCTGGTTAAGCCTGAGCCTGGCCTGGCCGGGCCCGCCTATAGGCTATATAGGCTTTTTCCCGGCTGCCTGATAGGCCGGCCTGGCCTATATAGCCTAGGCCGGCCTATACGGCTTCGGCCGACCCACTGATAGTGAGCGGCTGCTCTGTGTCAACAGCAAAATTCACCGTAAATATTTCCCAATTACGGAATATGATTAAAAATAAAGTAACGGTTTCGCTTATTAGAAAAAAAAACACAAAAAAACACAAAAAAATACCGGATGTAGTGAATTAATTAGTTGAATTAATTGTAGAAAAAGAGTTGCTGTTGGTGGATCAACTGTGTGCCAGTAGGACGGTGACTATTTCGAAGGCATCAATAGGAGAGGTTGACTGTAAATAGTTTACAAAAATTTAATAGGGGGGAATGATGGTATGATAGCCTTTGATAGGGTTGTGCTCGTGACCCTGGAGGTAATTTTCTAACGCTTTATTCTGTTGGTTGAGTATCACTCGTTTTGTGATTAATCAAGAAGTATCATAATAGCCGAAGGTAAAAGAGGGGAAAAAATCACAGGCGATAAACTCGGAATAGGGGGGGGGGTGGGGGGTTGAATACCCTTAACGCAATCTGTTCTCAACGCTAATATCCGGGCCTATAGGCGCCTATCAGGCCTGATAGGCTTTCGTAGGCCGGTCAGATTCGGCCTATATGTGCCTAGGCTGTCTTCCGGAGCGGACTGGCCCGTTGGAAACACTGCTCTTGGTGGATAACTCCACGGACAATAATCGTAGGTGGTAATGCCACCCCATCACCACTAATAGTCTCACAGACACTAACAAGTTCACTATTTGTAGAACTTCCAAGATAAGCCTGTCGGGTAGGATCACCAGTAATGATCCACTGATCTCTGCCAATGCCAATACGAAACCCAGTTTTGTCAAAATTGTACTGGTCCCAGGGCTCGATATTGTAATCCTCACAAACAAGACGATATTTCTCAAACCAAGCACGAATGCTTTCTGGATCATGTGCGTTCTTTCGATTGACATTGATTGAACGTTGTTTGCGAATATGATACTCTGGGTGGCGGGCAAGAAAGCGAGGGGCCCAGTGACTGCCAACAACAGGAGCTGCTCCTTCACCAATATGTGCATATTGCAGGATTGCATTTGCACAGCCTGCTACCATCTGCTGTCGAGCGCTAGTTCCAATAGAATCGAGACGGTCTAGATACTGGCATACAGCCAATTCTTGGTCTTCGGTGAGTTTCAGGTTGGTTCCAGGCCGCTCTTGACGGGATTGGCGTCCTTGTAGGCGTCCCCGAAGTCTGGAGACTGGGATTTCATATGTCCGAGCGATTGCTGTAAGATTTGGATAATTATCAGAGGACGACTGAATAAAGGTAATGGCCGCTTCAATCCGTACTTCGATGTCATTGTATGGCTCAATGCGCTGGCTTGGAAGGATGAAAGATGATTTTGCAGGTGGCATAATTCGCAATCAAGGTGATTTGAGATGGTAATTGGTTGATAACTGAAGTCTCTGTTTTTCTATCTTTTATCAACTATAAATTTATCATTGTCTACCAAGACATTATTACTAATAATTCATATATAGAAAACTAGCCACAAAGTGATGTTGAGCCACAAAGTGATGTTGAGCCACAAAGTGATGTTGAGCCACAAAGTGATGTTGAGCCACAAAGTGATGTTGAGCCGCAATCTTACGTTGAGCTGGCAGGCACTCTGTAGGAGTGCCCCAGGATGTGAGCCAGCGAACATGCGGGGGTTGCGGCCGCACGCCGCAACCTTGGCACGATTAGATTTATTTTCCCCCCCATAGAATGGCTTTATGTGGGATGGTTTTTTGAGCCAAGAATTCTTAGAAAATCACTAGAAAAAAATACTAGAAAAATACTAGCAAGGTCAAAGTTATTTTTTATTTTTTTCTGTTATTTTTCTCTAATCTCTTTGGATCGTTTAAAGATAAAAAGGTATGCCCGGGCGCGTAAAGACCCTGCCGTTCGTTGCAATGTGGGTTGTTCACTTTTGCGATGGCAGATTTCCCGGTAGCTGGTGCGGTATCCAAAAGAATTGACCGCCAAGGGCATGGCATTCAAATCTCGGTTAGGAAGTGGTAGAGCACAGTCTGTAACCCCGCTCTCCCCCAAACCACCCCGAACCTTGCCAATCGACCCAAGGTTTTTCAGCGACCTGTCCTCTCCAGTATTTCAAGAGCGAAGGATGTCTCGAGCTTTTACGCATAATACTAATTCGTTCAATGTGTCGAATAGTCATGGCAATGTTATTTTATTTACTGCCGCCGATGATGAGACTAAAATCCTGGCCTGGTTGTCACCCTTAGAGCCCCAAGTGCGACATCAGGATATTTGCGATCAGCGGGTGGATGGTATAGGGAGCTGGCTACTGGAAACAAAAGAGTTTAGAAGCTGGTATAATGGTAATGAGAATGGCGAAACTAATCATGCGGCCTTGTTCTGCTACGGGAACCCGGGGGTTGGCAAGAGCTACATTTGGTATGAGAGATGATCAGTGCGGAATAAAGAATGATTATCACTAACAGTTTACAATTATAGTTCCTTGGTGGTGGACTATTTAGGCGACCAGGCCGTGGAGCAGGAAATGGCGGTCGCTTGTTTTTACTATGACTTCGCTTCACGGGGGGTCCAATCTCCAACCAATATGCTCGGCTCTCTACTCAAGCAACTTCTGAGTGGGTTAGGAGCAATCCCGGGAGAAATAGCACAGAAATTTCGGGGGCAGAAGAAGGTGATTGGTGGCCGGAGACTTCACCTTCCTGATGTTGTGAAAATGTTGGCCGATGTCTCATCCTTACAGCGCACATTCATATGTGTTGATGCTCTCGACGAATGTGTTCCAAAGCATCGAGTCGAGGTGCTTGAAGCGTTGGGAGAAATTCTTCTGAGGTCGCCAAACACGCGAATTTTCATGACCGGAAGGTCACACATCCGGGGGGTGGTTGAGAAGGGACTGGTTGGGAGAGCAACAAGTGTATTGATTAAGCCTAGGGATGACAATATAGTCACATATCTACGCACAAGGCTTAGGAAAGACACAACCCCGGAGGTGATGGATAGCGGGCTGGAGAATGATATTATGAGGAGCGTTCCCTCAGAGATCTCGGAATCGTAAGTAGCATCGGGGGTCCGAGAAACCTTTATAGGTTATGTACGATACTGACAGGTGTAAATGTAGATTCCTACTGGTTTCGCTCAAGGTGGACACAATCCTAGCAGAAACAACAATCCATCGTCGGCGGAACAGGCTCAATGGGATGGGGGATGGGTCAGGGTTGGGAGATACCTATGGGGCAACCCTGGAACGGATAAAAACTCAAGAGGGGGAGAAAGCAACACTTGCGATGACCACGTTAATGTGGATATGTTATTCGGAACGACCATTACGAGTAGATGAACTGTGTCATGCGCTCGCCGTGGAAATTGGGTCTGCACATTTCAATAACGACAATGTGCCCGCAACAGACACATTGCTCGCATGCTGCCAAGGACTAGTCACGGTAGACAAGGAAGCCTCGACCGCACGGTTGATCCACCACACACTCCGCGAGTACCTATGCACTCACCACAGTCTTTTTCCTCGAGCCCATTTGATAATGGCAGAAACCTGCTTAACCTACCTGGTTTCAGAGCAGGCCAATTCCCTTCCAGCCAAGCCACAACCTGACCTCTCAAGCATGCCCTTCCTCAAATATTGTTCGAGGTATTGGGGCCCCCATGCAAAAAGGGAACTTTCAGATCACGCAAAATCGCTTGCAATGGGACTATTGGAACAGTATGAGAACCACGTAGCCGCTCACTCACTTTTTGAGCAAATATTAGATCTGGAAGATTCCCTTGAAGCCGATACTGGTGCTCTGTTCGCCGGACTCCACTGTGTATCCTTCTTCGGGATTGTTGACGTTATGGCCGGCCTGTTGGGAATGGATGGCTGTGATGCTAATCGGAGAGATTCTGCGGGCATAACGCCACTCATATGGGCCGTGAGGGGCAAACAGGAGGATGCTGTGGAGCTATTGCTCGGGCAGGAAGCTGTCGACCCCAACACGCCAGACAATGCGGGCAATACATCGCTTTCGTGGGCTGCAATTATGGGTTACGGGTCCGTAGTGAAGCAGCTTTTGAAGAGGCAAGACGTCACCCCTGACAAGCCAGACAACGAGGGCAGAACACCACTTTTGTGGGCTGCGGGTCTAGGACACGAATTGGTAGTGAATCAACTTTTGGGCCGAGAAGACGTCTACCCCGACAAGCCAGATAACGAGGGCAGAACAGTACTTTCGTGGGCTGCGAGTCAAGGACACGAATTAGTAGTGAATCAACTTTTGGGCCGAGAAGACGTCAACCCTGACAAGCCAGGCAACGAGGGCGGAACACCACTTTCGTGGGCTGCGAGTCAAGGGCACGAATTAGTAGTGAATCAACTTTTGGGCCGAGAAGACGTCAACCCTGACAAGCCAGACAACGAGGGCAGAACACCGCTTTTGTGGGCTGCGAGTCAAGGACACGAGTCAGTGGTGAAGCAACTTTTGGACCGAGAAGACGTCAACCCCGACAAGCCAGATAATGAGGGCAATACACCACTTTCGTGGGCTGCGATTAAAGGGCGCGAGTCCGTAGTGAACCAACTTTTAGACCGGCAAGACGTCAACCCCGATAAGCCAGACGATGAGGGGAGGACACCACTTTCGTGGGCGGCGGGCAATGGGCACGAGTCAGTGGTGAAGCAACTTTTGGACCGGGAAGACGTTAACCCCACCGGACCAGACAACAGTTGTCACATCCCACTCTGGCATGCGTCTGCAAAGGGACATGGAGCGGTGGTGGATCTACTGCAAGCCTGGCAACCTCCAATCCCATCCTGGTTTGCGGTCGACGAGCTCCAGGCCTCCTTGCCCTCTTTAAGTCTTTGACCGCGGCCCTCTGCTATTCCTGTATCGCTCCCACGCCCTTTCCTCACAGCCCTCTCGCCCCTCCTACACCTCTCCCTTAGGCCTCTAGAGCTTGCCCTGTGGTCATAGCCTCTTTTCCTCAGCTTACTCTTTATTTTCCTTTTTTACAAGCCTTATCCCTGAGCTTGCCAATTCTCTGGTGTTCAATTTGTTATCATATGTTTCTGGAAATTAGAGCACATGTGTGGTCACCGGAAACCCCGCGGGTGTTTCGTACCACGATCAAGTGAAGAATTTCGACCCTGTTACCGGAGGTTGGAATAAAGTGGAGGGAAGGAGGGTATTTTCATATTTTATTTTTGCTCTTAGACCTTCTGTTCTGTTTCATTTATCACTGTTTCGATTTCCCAGCATAGATTCTCCCTCTCATGCACGGCATGATCGCTTCTTTTCACTTGTTTACGTTTTAGATCATTTCTTCTTTTCTTTTCTCCCATGAATGATAGATTGATATCCATTGTATAGTGTAGTTAGGTTAGTCTACCACCCAGACTATCACTCATCCACTTCTCTTTCTGTCTTTGGGCCAGGTGTCTGTACGGATTTACCCACCACACTCCCAGCCCTTGCAGTCACTCGGTAGAAGCTCTTGTATAATGGAATTTTCCATTGACGGAGATCCCGGTGGCCTGAGCGGAGGGGTATCGCACAACCGGGGTCCCCGTGGAGGAGGACCGCATTCCACCGGCAAAGAGAAATTCCATTTCACAGAGTTTTTTTTTTGCCGAGTGGCTGTAATAATACTTTGATCCGGACTCTATGCAAATATGTATCCCAACAATACTTGTACTGTACACTTAGATTATAGCGGTAGGTTACCTCTTCTGCAACCAGAAATCTCCTCCGCAAGTTTTCGGTATCCTCCATTTTACCAATCCGCCACTAATAAGTGTTCTGTTGTTTGCCCCCCCCCCCCAGGTTAGCCAGAAACCCTACATAACTTCCCAAACACTAGCAGGGAGGACTTGCTCTGGGTATTGTCGAGAGGGCGGGGGGTGACTGCACATCCACCCAATCCTACAGGGCGAGCGATTGTGGGCTAAGAAAATGGTGAAAGAAATGATCTCAATGTAGGACAGCCCGCCGGGTATATCCTGATGGAGGTGGTGGCACTATCGTGTAGGTGTAGTTATAGGGGAAGGATGTCGTGGTGTCAATTCTCTATGGATGTTGCTAGCTAAAGGTCGCTCAAGTAGTGAAAACTCTACGTACATAACCCCATACATCTGTTCACACTATAGAACGTTCATTCGTCCACATTTTAGTGTTCCTCCATCACATGTGAGCTTCCTATTACCGCTCCCCCAATACAACACTCTACTACTAGGATTATAATACCGTCATATCTGATCGTGGGTTTTGGAGAGGATTTGAACGGATTTCTCACGGGGGGGAATACCGGTAGTATTTCATGGGTATGGTACCCAGGAAATAGCGTGGGTGGGGAGCCAGAGGTCTACGAGATCTTGCCTATCTGGGGAATTGATCGGCTACCTATTATCCGGAGTACACTCTGCTCACAACAGAAGTGGCCAATATTCGTGCGAGCATCGTTACGGGAATGGCTGATGTGGCGGGATTGTGGAGAAAACATAGATGGGAGGGCCTCAGGAGTGTGGACTGGAATGGACGGAACGGGTGCGGAACGTTGGAATCTCGAAATTAGGGGGACAGCGCTGGACTCGGGGGTTTGCGTGTGCTCATTGCTATTCCTGTCGTTCTGTTAAGATACGGTAGCGATATGGGAGGCTGTAGGGTTGGTTTCGGGTTACATTACGGGCTAGCAGAACATCAGTACTTTCTTATGCCCTTAATTGCTCCCTGGATGTCCTCTATCCCCTTTCCAGTTAACATCTCGGTTAGGACTATTGGGTATTATCGTGGTTCCTCTTGTTCCATAAGTTACTCCGTATATTCTTTAACTCGATCGCATGTTGTGCGCAAGTAGTGAAAAG